>Ga0315276_10002499_pt1 | contig 16851 bp, 12 predicted proteins | sample YL17G05_0_MG_FD_204542 | JGI IMG/M metagenome (GOLD analysis project Ga0315276, IMG submission 204542) | Sediment microbial communities from Yellowstone Lake, YNP, Wyoming, USA - YL17G05_0 | ecosystem: Environmental > Aquatic > Freshwater > Lake > Sediment | place: USA: Wyoming | collected... | reverse complement strand
CCGGGGAACCTGAGGCCGGTCTTCCTCGCCAAGGGTCTGGAAGCCATGGGCTCCCCCCGGATCGTGGGGAAGAACCACCTGAGGTTCAGGGTCCGCCAGAACGGCTTTATGTTCGACGCCATCGGTTTTGGCCTGGGCCACCTCCTCTCCCGCGTGCAGAACGGGAGGAAGGACCTCGAAGCGGTGTTCACCGTCGAAGAAAACGACTGGACCCCGCCGGGGGGCATGCGCCCCGCCGAACCGGTCGCCCAGCTGAAAATCAAAGACATACGGTAACAGAACGCAAGGAGACTCCGCCAATGTCAGGACATTCGAAGTGGGCAACCATCAAGAGAAAGAAGGGGGCGACCGACGCCGCCCGCGGCCGCCTGTTCACACGCCTGATCAAGGAAATCACGATCGCGGCGCGTAACGGGGGCAACGCCGACAGCAACCCCCGCCTCCGTCTCGCCATCCAGACCGCCAAGGACTCGAACATGCCCGCCGACAACATCAAGCGGGCGATCCAGAAAGGAACCGGGGAACTCCCCGGCGTCGCCTACGAAGAGCTGACCTACGAAGGGTACGGCCCCGGGGGGGTCGCAATCCTCGTCGAGATCGTCACCGACAACAACAACCGGACGGTCTCCGAGATGCGGCATGTCTTTTCCCGCCACAACGGCAACCTCAGCACCTCCGGCAGCGTCGCTTGGATGTTTTCGAAGAAGGGAAGCATCGTTGTTTCCCGCTCCGGTGGGGGGGGGAAGACGCCACTGACCGAGGACGACCTGCTTACGGTCATCCTCGACGCGGGGGCGGACGACATGCAGGCAGACGAGACCGAATACACGATCACGACGACACCGCACGCCTTCGACGCCGTGAAAAAGGCACTGGACGACAAGGGGATCGCCGCCGAATCCGCCGCGCTCCAGATGGTGCCCCAGAACACCGTGAAGGTCACGGGGAAGGACGCGGAGCAGCTCATCAGGCTGATGGATGCCCTCGAGGAACACGACGATGTCCAGAACGTCTACGCGAACTTTGACATCGATGAAAAGGAACTCGCCTCGCTCAACAGCTGAGCGGCCTTCCGCGGGCCCGCGCCCCGGGACGGTGGTCGTCCTCGGGCTCGATCCCGGAACCCTGGTCACCGGCTACGGCATCGTCGAACGGTGCGGCGTGCGGATGACCATGGTCGTCTGCGGCACGATCAGGAACGACGGCGCCCGCTCGATGCCGCTGCGGTTGCGACGTATCTTCAACGAACTCACGACGCTCATCGACGCGCACCATCCCGACGAGTTCGCCATCGAATCCGCCTTCTACGGAAAAAACGCGCAGTCCGCGCTGAAGCTCGGCCACGCCCGGGGGGTCTCGATGCTGGCGGCGGTTGAAAGGGACATCCCTACGACGGAATATTCGCCGCGCGAGGTGAAGAAGGCGGTCGTGGGGAGCGGAACGGCATCCAAGGAGCAGGTCCGCTTCATGGTGAAATCACTCCTGGGCATCAACGGCCGGCAGATGAAACTCGACGCCTCCGACGCCCTCGCCATCGCCATCTGCCACCTGCACCGGATGTCCACCCCCACCGCACGGCACCGCGACTGGAAATCCTACGTCGAGGCACACCCCGAAAGAGTGGCGCCATGATCGCACGGCTCACCGGCCTTCTCGCCGCCAAGTCACCGACGGAAATCACGATCGACGTGCAGGGGGTCGGCTACGGGGTGAGCATCCCCCTCTCGACCTACGAAGCCCTCGGCGAGGTGAACTCCCCCGTCACTGTCCTCACCTACCTTCACGTCCGGGAAGACGCCCTTCAGATCTACGGGTTCGCCACCGCCGAGGAACGCGACCTGTTCCGCCTCCTCATCGGGGTCAACGGCATAGGGCCGAAGATGGCACAGGGGATTCTTTCCGGCATACCGGCCCCCGACCTGAAGAACCACATCGCCTCCGGCAACCTCGGGGCCCTGACGGCCATCCCGGGGGTGGGACGGAAGATCGCCGAGCGGCTGGTGGTCGAATTGCGTGACCGGGTCGGCAGGCCGGCCTCCACGCTCCTGGCCAGCGCCACCGGTGAGCAATCGCGCATCCGGTCCGAGGCGCTCCTTGCCCTCACCTCCCTGGGGTATAATCGCGTGGCTGCGGAAAAAGCCATCCGCAACGCGCTCCAGGAGTCGGGCGACGCCGAACATTCGATCGAGTCTCTCATCAAAGCCTCCCTCCGCCACGCGACGAAGTGAGCGGAATGCCACTCTTTGCCTTTTCCCTTTTTCCTTGGTAGTTTTCCCCTATGCGCAAACACGACCACACATCCCCCGAACGCCTTGAGGCGGAAGTCGAATTCGACCGCGCCCTGCGCCCTCTCCAGTTCCAGGACTTCCACGGCCAGGAAAAAATAACGAAGAACCTGAAGATCTTCATCGCGGCCGCGAAGCAACGGGGGGAAACGCTCGACCATGTCCTGCTCACCGGCCCTCCCGGCCTGGGCAAGACGACGCTCGCACACATCATCGCGGCGGAGATGGGTGTGAAGATCAGGATCACCTCGGGTCCGGTGCTCGACAAACCGGGGGACCTCGCAGGGCTCCTGACCAATCTCCAGGAAGGGGACGTCCTGTTCATCGACGAGATCCACCGGTTGAACCCGGTCGTGGAGGAATACCTCTACGCCGCGATGGAGGACTTCCGGCTCGACATCATGATCGATTCGGGTCCCAGCGCACGGAGCATCCAGCTCACCCTTCCAAAGTACACGCTGATCGGCGCCACGACGCGGGCGGGCCTGTTGACGGCCCCCCTGCGCGCACGCTTCGGCATCAGCAACCGGCTCGACTACTATACCGCGGACATCCTCGAACGCATCCTGCGGCGGTCGGCCGGCATCCTCGGCATACAGACCGACGGCGACGGACTCGGGGAGATCGCCCGACGCTCCCGCGGCACCCCCCGGATCGCGAACCGCCTTCTCCGGCGCTGCCGCGATTTCGCGCAGGCGGACAGGAAACTCGCCGACCACAAAGGGATGATCTCCCGCGACGTCGCGGAATACGCGCTGAAGGAACTCGAGGTGGATGAACACGGGCTCGACGAGATGGACAAGCGGATCCTCCTGGCGATCATCGAAAAGTACGGCGGGGGGCCGGTCGGGGTGAACACGCTTGCGGTAGCCGTCGGTGAGGAACCGGGAACCATCGAAGAGGTGTACGAGCCCTACCTGATCCAGGAAGGGTTCATCAAGCGCACCCCCCGCGGGCGGGAAGCGACGCGCATGAGCTACCACCATTTCCGGTTGAAACCACCTGGGGGGGGGGGCGGAGAGCCGACGCTGTTTTCCTAGAGATTCACCACGTGCGTGCAAAGATCGTGACCTCTCTTCACAGGCTCCCCCGCTCATTCTACATCCGCCCCACACTTACCATTGCCCGTGAACTCCCCGGGAAGTATCTCCTGCGGCGGCTCAACGGCCGTCTTCTCGTCGGCCGCATCGTCGAAGTCGAGGCGTATCTCGGGCGCCGGGATCCGGCGAGCCACGCCTTCCGGGGTAAAACAGCAAGGAATGAAGTGATGTTCGGCAAGGGGGGGCATCTGTACGTCTATTTCACGTACGGCATGCACTTCTGCTGCAACGTCGTCACGGAGGAGGCGGGGAAGGGATGTGCGGTCCTCATCAGGGCCCTTGAGCCGCTCGAAGGGATCGACGTCATGACGTCGCTTCGCTCACGGCATCAGAAGCGCCCCCCGGGGAGGATCGATCTCTGCAGCGGCCCCGGAAAGGTCTGCCAGGCATTCGGCATCGGCCGCCAGGAGAACGGGATCGACCTCTGCGGTGAGACGGTCTGGATCGCCCGCGAAGGGGGGCGCGGGAGCCCCTTGCGGATCGCACGGTCGGCACGGATCGGGATCACCAGCGGGGGGGGACACCGGTGGCGTTTCTATGCCGCAGGGAACCCCTTCGTCTCGCGAAAATCTCCCCCCTCACCGCCGCACAATCAGAGGGGCCGGTAAGTAACTCACCGTCCACCAGCCCTTGGGCCTACGGGCCCACAGAGGCCTTTGCATCCCGCCGATGTCGGGCGATCTACTTGAGCAGAATCATCCTGTTTGTCTTCACGTAGCTCCCGCTCTCCAGCCGGTAGAAGTAGACGCCGGAGGTGACCGGCAGGTTTTGCGCGTTGCGGCCGTTCCATGTGACACGGTACGAGCCTGCTCCCTCCCTCCCGTTCACGAGCGTCGCGACCTCGCGGCCGAGTATGTCGAACACCCGCAACGTGACGCCTCCCGGCTCACCGATGCTGTAGCTGATTTCCGTCGTCGGATTGAACGGATTGGGATAGTTCTGCTCCAGCGCATAGGTGACGGGCGTTTCCCCCGCCCCGGGATGCACGGAGACCGGTCCGTTTGTGGTCGTGACGATGGCCCTCATCCGGTGGTTCTGCGTCACGGCGCTCCATGTCGCTCCGTTGAACGTCGACGAGTGCGTTCCGTTCGAAACACTTTCCGTCCTTACAAGGAGTGTATCGGTCGGAGTGCCGACGGAGATCACGAGGTGAAAATCGGTGCCCGAGGTGATGCTTACCCCCGCTCCGAGCATCTGCACGTAATTCGCCAGCCCCGAAGCGGTAAGCTGCCCCAGCGGCACGGACACTGTCGACCCCAGCTTCGATCCCGGCACCCCGCCGTTGTCGCTGTACACGTCACAGACGAGATTGCCGTTGCCCCGCACGGGCCTGTTCGGTTGTGTCTCGATCGTGACGGTCATGCCAGTCAGGGTTCCCGATGCGGTCGGGCTGTACCTCACCGCATACCTCGTTGTTCCCGTCAGCGTCAGGAACGAACTGCTCCCCGTCCCGTCGCTGGAGAGGACCGCCCGGGTCACAACGGCGGTGGGGGAAATCTTCTTGGCTAATGCCTCGAGGACGTCCATCTTCCCGTTGCCCCATGTGACGTTGGGGAGAGCCGAGGCAAATGCATCGGCGTTCGCCGTCGAGCTCAGCAGAGATTTTATCTCGGCGGCTGTCGACCCCGGGAAGCCCCCCAGGATGAGGGCGGTCGCCCCCGTGACGTGGGGGGTGGCCTGGCTGGTGCCCTGCGAGATGAAGTGTTTCTGACCCGGGAGGACCCATACGGGATCCAGACCGGAGGCGCCGACGGTGATCGCCGATGAGAGCGATGAGGCGATTCCCTGACCCGGGGCGGCCAGGTCGGGCTTCAGGCGGCCGTCCCGCGTCGGTCCTATGCCGCTGAAGGAGCAGATGTTATCCGTCCGGTTCGACTCACTGTAGTTATACTGAGAGCCGTTGGTGCTCGGCCATGTCCATCGTGTCTCGTACGCTCCCGCGGTGATGGCACCCCTCGACGTCCCGGGGGAGGCGACCGTTTTGTTCACATCAGCGCCGTTGAGCGCGACACTGGCGGCACCGACGGTGTGCGACCAGAGCCAGCCGTCGTAAGCGACGGCCGCCCCGCTGTTGGTGATGGAGAGCGTCCAGGTTCCGCCCGCCGGGGCGGTTCCGGCTAGGTCCGACACATAAAGCTGGACGAGCCGATCGCCGTTCGACGTGTACGAGGCCTCGTTGTACACCGTGATCGATCCGTCGGTGGTCGTGCTGCCGTTCCCCTGCCCGGTGGCATTGGTGGCCGTTGCTGTTACGCCGTGCGGCGACGTGGCGGTCGCCGTGATGGTCGGATTCCCTTTGAACCAGAGATCGAAAACGAACTGGTCGTTCCCCGTTCCGGGATTGGGCGTGTAGGCAGGAACCGTGAGCACGATGTTGGCGGTCCCCGCCGACCCACTCACGTGGATCGGATTTGCACCGTCATTACCCGCCGCGATGACAACGACATGTCCCGGCGTAGACGTAAATTGGTCGGCCGCCACTTCATAGTCGGAGGTTCCGTCATGAGGCCCTGACTGACCGCCAAGGCTCCAGTTCACCACCACCGGCTTCCCCAGTTGCGACGCCTTGCTCGAGGCATAGGTCAGACTGTTGATGATGTCCACGCTGCTGAATGAACCGTTTCCCCCTTTCACGGCGATGATATCGGCCCCGGGGGCCATGCCGGTGAACCTTCCCCCCAGCGCCTGGCCATTGCCGGCCGCGGTCCCTGTCACATGCGTCCCGTGGCCGTTGATGTCCTGCTCGCGGACGAATCCCGGGGGAGAAGGACCCAGTTCAGCGTTGATCTGGGCCTGCGTGTACTCGACTCCGATCCCCGGGAACCCTGCCGGGGAGGTCTCTGCGCCCTGCGGGGAGAGGGTGATGTCCCAGATGGCAAGGATGCGGCTCTTGGTCGGATCGGTCGGTGAGCGAAAATCACCGTGCTTCCAATCGATCCCGGTGTCAAAGACCAGCACGATGGCGCCGCTTCCGTTGTACGGGGTCCCCTGCAGGAACCCTCCATGGAGCAGGCTCGCCCCCGTCGCGGGAACGCTGATGTCATTCGTGGGATAGTTGATGGAACCGGGGTCGAGATAGCTCACCCCGTCGAGCTGCGCGAGCATCAGGATGTCGTCCGGGGTGAGCCGTGCGGTGACAAAACCTTCAAAGACCGCGTTGACCTGAATCCCCGCCGCGCGGAGGAGATCGGGATCCGTCACATGGATGATCGCGCCATAGCGTCTCACCCCGTCGGAGGCGATCGTGGTCGCGAACTGCTGGGTGCTCCCCGCGGCGAACCCGAGGTCCGGCCTGGTCTCAGCCAGAAGCGCCCGGAACTGGGGATGGATCTTCGCGCGCTGCTGCTCCGAGAGGGTGCCGGCGATGGAGAGGGACCCGATCCAAAACGTCAACGCCATCACCGCGACCAGATATGACCGTGGCTTCATAGGTCGTTCACTCCTCATTGTCCATTGTGATGCTGTGGATTACTGAATCTGGTTCTTCGAGCCGGTGCGCACGTTCTTCACCCCGGGCATGGCGACCAGTGAACGGAGCTGGTCCACCGTGACCTGGACGACAGCGATCTCTCCGAAGGCGCTCGTCACCTCGAAGCCCGCCTTCTTCACCTCGTCGACAGTTTCAACGCGCGCGACAACGACGTAGCGCCTCTCACCGGAGGGTCCCGTCGTGACGTTGTAGTCTGTCTCGATCACCTCACCGCCGAGCAGCAGCCTCTGCAGCGGAGGGTCGAGTTTCCCCAGTTCAACCGGCGTCAGTGCCGGCACGGCGGAGCCGCAGCAGCAGAGCAACAGGGGAACTGACAGCACGAGCAAACGAACGAGCAGAGGATCTCCCTCGCGCATACGACGCATGCAGGCTACCATGAGTCCTGTCAATATAGTTTCCACACGTCCAAGGCGCAATAATAATGTTCCGCCGGGTCCGTGGTTGTGGCTCACGTCACGTGCCGGCGAGGACGCGCGCCAGGTAGCGGCCGGTCACCGAGGGTTTCGCCTTCGCCACCTGCTCGGGGGTCCCCTCCGCCACGATCGCCCCCCCGTCGCGTCCTCCGCCGGGACCGAGGTCGATCACCCAGTCGGCTGTTTTGATGACGTCGAGGTTATGCTCGATGACGACAACCGTGTTCCCTTTGTCGACCAGCTTGTTGAGCACCGACAGGAGCATCCGGATGTCCTCGAAATGGAGCCCCGTGGTGGGTTCGTCGAGTATGTACAGGGTATTGCCGGTCCCGATCTTGGAGAGCTCGGTGGAGAGCTTCACCCGTTGCGCCTCGCCCCCGCTCAAGGTCGTCGCCTGCTGGCCGAGTGTGATGTACCCGAGGCCGACGTCGTCGAGGGTCCGCAGCTTCCGGGCGATCCCGGGTATCTCGCTGAAAAAATCGACGGCCTCCGCCACGGTCATGTTCAGCACGTCGGCGATCGATTTCCCCTTGTAGACCACCTGCAGGGTCTCGCGGTTGTACCGTTTCCCCTTGCATACATCGCACATAACATAGACGTCGGGAAGAAAGTTCATCTCGATCTTCTTGACCCCGTCCCCCTCGCATCCCTCGCATCTTCCCCCGGACACATTGAAACTGAACCGCCCCGGTTTATAGCCCCGGATCCTGGCTTCGGGCATCTGGGTGAAGAGGTCGCGGACCAGTCCGAACAGGCCCGTGTAGGTCGCGGGATTGGAGCGGGGGGTCCGGCCGATGGGCGACTGGTCGATATCGATCACTTTGTCGATGTTCGTGATCCCGTCGAGTTTCCTGTAGGGGAGCGGCACGGCCCTCGCCGCGTAGATCCTGCGCGCCAGGAGGAGGTAGAGCGTCTCGTTGATCAGCGAAGATTTCCCCGAACCGCTGACGCCGGTCACCGCGATGAACGTGCCCAGGGGAACGTTGAGCGTCAGGTCCCGGAGGTTGTTGCCGGTCGCCCCTTCCAGCGTCAGGCGTTTCCCGTTGCCGGGACGTCGAGTGGCGGGAACCGCGATCGACCTGGTGCCGTGAAGGTACTCGGCGGTGTACGAGACGGGTTCGAATCCGAAGCCCTCGTTGGGGATGGTGTCGTTGCGCAGCGCGAGGTCGCCCGGTTTTCCCGACGTCACGAGATGTCCGCCGTGGCGCCCCGCCCCCGGTCCGAGGTCGATCACGTAATCGGCGCTCTCGATCATCTCCTTGTCGTGTTCGACAACGATGACCGTGTTTCCGAGATCGCGGAGCTGCTTCAGCGACGCGATCAGCTTGATGTTGTCGCGCTGGTGCAGGCCGATGCTGGGCTCGTCGAGGATATACAACACCCCCACCAGCTGCGAGCCGATCTGTGTGGCCAGCCGGATGCGCTGTCCCTCCCCCCCCGAGAGCGACCGGGCGGGACGATCGAGGGTAAGATAGTCAAGCCCCACGTTGAGCAGGAATTTCAGGCGCTGCACGATTTCCTTCAGGACCGGGGCGGCGATGGCCGTCTGCCGCTCGCCGAGCTTCAGGCTCCCGAAGAACTCCACCGCCTCGGCGATCGAGAGGGAGACCACGTCGTGAATGTTCAGGAGCTTTCCGTCCCGTTCATTCAGCAGACGAACGGCGAGGCTCTCCTTCCGGAGCCGTCCCCCTGCGCACGCGGGACACGGCTTCACGTTCATGTACGCCTCGACCCATTCGCGGATCGTATTCGAGCTCGTGTCACTGTAGTAATGCTTCAGGATGTCAAGGACCCCGCCGAACCGGTGTTTGTACACGACGGTCCTTCCGCTCGCGTAGCGGTACTCGATGTCGAACTTCTCCTCTCCTCCGCCGTCCATCAGCACCTCTCGCGCTCTCTTCGGCAGCTTCTTTAGAGGGGTGTCAAAATCGAACCCGTAGGCCTTCCCCACCGCGCGGATCTGGCTGAAGACCCAGGTCTGCCTCGGTTTGCCGAAGGGGGCGAGCCCCTCCTCGTTGATGCTCCGCTCCCGGTCGGGGACGATCATCTCGGCGTCCAACTCCTTAATCTCCCCGAGGCCGTTGCAGGAGGGGCAGGAGCCGTAGGGGGAGTTGAAGGAAAAGGAGTTAGGGGCCGGTTCTTCATAGCTTATGGCGCAGAACGCGCAGGAGAGGTGCCGGCTGTAGAGGACGTCGCCTTCCGGGGGCGCCTTCGACCGCGCCGGCAAGGTGCGTGTGCCCTTCTTCGCGGGCGCCGGGCCGGCAGCGGCGGTCCCCCTGTCCACGCTGGCGATCAGGACTCCCCCCCCGAACCGGAGAGCCACCTCCACCGAATCAGCGACGCGCGCTCGCGCCTCCTTCCGGATGACGATCCGGTCGACGACGATCTCGATGTCGTGGACCTTGTAGCGGTCCGCCTGCATGCCCTTCTCGATCTCCCGGATGACGCCGTCCACACGGACGCGCAGAAACCCGTCGCGCAGGATTTCCTCGAACAGCTCGCGGTAGTGTCCCTTGCGGCCGCGCACGACAGGGGCCAGGATCTGCACCCTGGTTCCCTCCGGCAGCTTCGTCACGCTGTCGACGATCTGATCGGTGGACTGCTTCTGGACTTTCCGGCCGCAGTTGGTGCAGTACTGCGTCGCCGCGCGGGCGAACAGGAGACGACAATAGTCGTAGATCTCCGTCACCGTCCCGACGGTCGACCGGGGATTGGGATTGACGGTCTTCTGTTCGATCGAAATCGCAGGACTGAGTCCCCCGATGTAATCGACGTCCGGCCTTTCCATGACGTCGAGGAACTGGCGGGCGTACGCGGAGAGGCTCTCCACGAAGCGGCGCTGCCCTTCGGCATAGATCGTGTCAAAGGCGAGGCTGGATTTGCCGGAGCCGGAGAGACCGGTGATGACGACGAGCCGGTGGCGGGGAATATCGACATCGATATTCTTGAGGTTGTGTTCCCGCGCACCACGTATGACGATGGAGTCGTGTTCCGGCATGGGGAGGAGAATTATTGAATCCGCCGCCGTTTGGCAAGGTACTCGGTCAGAGCGACGTCGAACGTCGTCGTGGTATCCATGATAACGTAGTCAATGGCGTGTTCGCGGCATTCCCGTTTATAGCGTGCGAGGAAGAGCGCCATCGCGTCGCGGTAGGCGCCCGCGATGTGCCAGGGCTGGGTCGTCATTTTCTCCGACGTTTCCAGGTCGCGGAAGACCGCCTCGTTGCCGAAGGCGAACGAGCGTTCCATCGGATCGAGCACGTGCATGACGATCACTTCGTTCTTCTTGTGGCGGAAATGTTTGAGGGCTGCGATGACGCCCCCGGGTTCATCGAGCAGGTCGCTGATGATGATGACCAGTCCTCGGCGCTTCATCCTGTCGGCGGCCTGATGGAGCGCCCGCCCTGCACCGGTCGTCCCCGAAGCCTTTGCCTGCTGAAGGCGGATGAGAAGCTGCCGGAGATAGGCGCGGGTCGTATGGGGGGGAAGATAGGCCGTGAGCTCCTGATCGAAGAGGGCCAGTCCCACGGCATCCTGCTGTTTGACCATCAGGTAGGCCAGGGCGGCGGCCAGCGACGAGCCGTACTCCAGCTTTGTGATGCGCCCCTCCGAGGCATACCCCATGGAGGTGCTGGTGTCGAGGATGATCGTCGACTTGAGGTTGGTTTCCTCCTCGTACTGCTTGATGTAGTACCGGTCGGTCCGCCCCAGGATCTTCCAGTCGATGAAGCGGATGGCGTCACCCGGCATGTACTGCCGGTGTTCGGCGAACTCCACGCTGAAACCGTGGTAGGGGCTCCGGTGGAGGCCCGTGATGAATCCCTCGACCACCAGCCGGGCGCGGAGCTCCATATTGGAGAGCCGGGAGACGACATGCGGCTGGAGGTACTGGAGCGGAGAGTCGGCCACGGCTCGGGCGAGTCCTTAGACAGGGGTCTTCTTGGGATGCTTCTTCGGAGCCGCCGGCTTCTCCGGTATCGGTGACTTCGGCAGCAGGTCCTCGAGGGGTTTGCCGAGCGTGCTCAGCTCGAACCGGGCCGAGGTCGCGTACTGGCTTTCGGGGTACTTCGCGAGAAAGGCCGTATAGGCGGCCGCGGCGCTGTCAAGGTTATGCAACTGGTTGTTGTAAAGGAACCCCACCAGGAACATCGAGAGTTCCGTCTGCTGCCCGTTCGGGTAGGTCGCGATGTATCTTTTGTACGTGTCGACCGCTTCCTGCGGTTCGCGGGTGAAGTTGTTCCTGATATTGGCGATCCGAAAAAGCGCCGGCTCCGCCAGCGGGTCGTTGGGGTGGTTTGCGATGAGCTCCTCGAACGCCGCGACGGCCGGCCGGAAGGCGAGGCGCGCCTCCAGGTCGGTCTTCACCGTGTCCATCACCGCCGCCGCTCTCTGGGCGGCCTCGTCCCCCTTTTTGAACGATTCTTCCGCCGTGGGTTTGCCGCAGCCGGTGAGCGCAAGGACGAGCAGTACAAATGTCAGCCGCTTCATAGGGCGGTACTCCTCTCGTGATTTGAATGTTGTGATTGTCGTCAGGAACTCCGTACCATCACCGCGCCGAAGAAGCCGTCGGTCGCCGTGCGGGAGGGGAGAAGCTCCAGCCATGGGTCCTGTCCCTCGAGCCTGATCCCCTGCCGTGCAAGGATGGCGCACGCGGGGAGGGGCGTGAAGTCGGGATGGTCCCGCAGAAAGCTCTCGATCACGCTCTGGTTCTCCTCGGAGAGCAGGGTGCAGGTGGAATAGACCAGGCGTCCCCCCGGTGCCACGAAGCCGGCATAGCGTTCCAGCAGTTCCCGCTGCGTCCGCGCGAGCGCATGCACTCCCTCTTCGGTAAGGTTCAGCTTCAGCCACGGGCTCCGGCGAAAGGTCCCCGTTCCCGAGCATGGCGCGTCCACGAGCACGACGTCCGCGCGCAGGTCGCGGAGTTCTTCCGGCGGGGCATCCGCGGAGGCGGCAAGGGGGGTCACGATCGTCGCACCGGCGCGCGCGCCCCGCTCGGCGACGTTGTTCAGTTTGAGCCGGTCGACGTCGACCGCTATGATCCTCCCCCGGTTCTGCATCAGCGCGGCCAGATGAAGGCTCTTGCCGCCCCCGCCCGCACAGGCGTCGATGACCGTCATATCCGGGCCGACCTCGGCGAGCAGCGAGAGGAGCTGACTCCCTTCGTCCTGCATTTCGAACCACCCCTGTTTGAACGACAAGAGTCCCTGTGCATTGATCCGCTTCGCGAGCACGAGTCCCGACGGGGAAAGATCCGTCGGCTGCGCCGTGATCCCCTCCTGCGCCAGCGCCTCCCTGCATTGCCCGACCGTGCACTTCAGCGTATTGACCCGTATGCAGATCGGTGCGGGAGCGTTCATCGTTTCGCACAACGCGCGTGACCCTTCCCTTCCGTACCGTGTCCGCCATTCGCGGACCACAAACTGCGGGAGCGAGGTGCGCACCGCGAGGAACCGTTCCTCATCGTTCACGATGTCGTCAGGGATCTGCACCGTCCGGACGGATTCGAGGAAAGCGGCGCACTCGATGTCCGGGAGTAGCGGACGCCAGACAGGATCGAACTCCGCGAGCGGATCGGCCCCGGGGTGCTCCGCACACCGGATCTCGTACGCCGCGGCCATCATCACCGGCGGATACGGCGCGGGCATCGCCGGGACCGGCATCGCCGGAACCGGCATTGCCGGAACCGGCATTGCCGGGACTGACATTGCCGGGACTGACATTGCCGGGACCCGCAGCGCGGCGAGCGCCTCGGCGGTATAGACGTTCAGCAGCATGTGGTGGCGGAGGATGGCAAACGTCCGGTCCGCGATGTAGCGGCGGTCGCTCGACCCGAGATAATGCCGCGCGCGGAGAAATTGCTTGACGACGGCATCGGCCGGTCGTCGTCCCTGGTGGACCTGTTCGAGGACCTCAACGACGTGACCGATCAGTGACGACGTTTTCACGAGAGAACCGGGGACACAGTCACGTCAGACGGCGGCAATTGGTGATTTCATCGCAGAGGACATGCACGCGCGGGCCATGCGCGGGGTGTTGAACGACAAGCCGATCTTTCCGTGGCGGCTGAGCGCGATGACGCCGCCATAGCCGCCCGCCTTTCTTTTCAAAATCGCGATGCCTTCTTTCGCGGCCGCTTCAGGGTCTTCTCCGTTGCGCGCCATCAGGTCAATGACCCCTTTGGCCATGACCACCTTGATCATACCCTCACCCCAGCCGGTGGTGGAGACGCTCCCTATGTCGTTATCGGCGTAGGTCCCGCATCCGATGAGGGGTGAATCCCCCACCCTGCCGGGATATTTGTTCGGCGTCCCTCCCGTCGAGGTCCCCGAGGCCAGGTTTCCCCCTGCATCAAGCGCAACGGCGCCCACCGTATCCCCGGGCCCCGCCTTTCTGCGGAATCCTTCAATCGTCCCCCCCCCCTTGTTCTTTCCCGCACGCTGGCTGGCCCGCCAGCGTTCGACCTCTCTCCCGATGATGAGGTCGTCCATCCCGCACGTTGCGACCTTGTGTTCCTTCGCAAAGCGGGTGGCCCCCAGCCCGACCAGGAGGATGTGTTCGCTCTTTTCCATGACGACACGGGCCAGCGAAATCGGGTGGACCACATTCTGCACGGCCGCCACCGCCCCCGCGCGCAGGCCCTTGCCGCTCATGATGCTCGCGTCGAGCTCGATCTCGCCGGCCGCATTGAGGAACGATCCGCGGCCTGCGTCGAAGGTGTCGTCATCCTCCATGACGATGACGGCCTCTTCGACGGCGTCAACCGCCGATCCGCCGTCCTGAAGAACATCCCACCCTCTCTTCAGCGCTTTCGAGACCCCCTTCCGGTGGGCCTCCACCATCTCATCGGGGATATCCCATGCCCCGCCGTGGACGACGAGGGCAAGTGTACGCGAACGCTTCATGACACCGGCCTCAGGAAATCCCCGCAAGTATCAATATCCGTCATAATCATGTAAAGTACGAAAAAACCCCTCATCCTGCAACAGCAAAGGGGGGACGTCCCTCCCCCCGGAGCCTCATCGAGGTGTTTGAACCCCTTCTTTTCTGAGGAAGGCGATCAAACCCTCGTGATCGAGGACGGCATCGATCGTATCGCCGGGGACGAACTCGCCCGCCAGGATCTTTTCGGAGAGGGGATTCACGATCTGCTTCTGTATCACCCGTTTGAGAGGACGCGCGCCGTACATCGGATCGTACCCGAGTTTGGCGATCCAGTCCTTGGCCTCGTCGCTCACCACCAGCGTAACGTCCTTCGCCGCCACCAGAGCCTGCACGCGCGCCAGCTGCAGCGACACCACCTGCCGGATATCCGACCGGGAGAGCGGCCGGAAGACGATGATCTCGTCGACCCTGTTGAGGAATTCCGGCCTGATGGTCCGCCTGAGGAGCTCGAGAAGCTCCTTCCGGAGGTCGGCGAATTCCTCCTCCCACCGACCGTTGTCCCCGAACTCCGACGCGATGCGCTGGCTGATCAGCGGGGAGCCGAGGTTGGAGGTCATGATGATGATGGTGTTCTTGAAGTCCACCGTGTGCCCCTTGCTGTCGGTGAGGCGTCCTTCGTCGAGAACCTGCAGAAGGAGATTGAACACCTCGGGATGCGCCTTCTCGATCTCATCGAGCAGGACCACCGCATAGGGCTTGCGGCGAACGGCTTCGGTCAGCTGGCCCCCCTCTTCGTAGCCGACGTACCCGGGAGGTGCGCCGATGAGGCGCGACACGGAGAACTTTTCCATGTACTCGCTCATATCGATGCGTACCAGCGCCGACTCGTCGTTGAAGAGGAACTCCGCCAGAGCGCGCGCCAGCTCCGTTTTGCCGACGCCGGTGCTGCCAAGGAAGATGAACGATCCGATCGGCCGCTTCTCGTCCTGCAGTCCCGCGCGTGAGCGGCGTATCGCATCGCTCACCGCCCTGACCGCCTCGTGCTGGGCGATCACGCGCCGTTCGATCCTGTCTTCCAGGTGAAGCAGTTTCTGGCGGTCGCTTTCAAGCATCCGGGCCACCGGAATGCCGGTCCACCGCGCGACGATGCCGGCGATGTCCTCGGCGTCCACTTCCTCCTTGAGCATCTTGCGGTCCTTCTGGACGTCCGCGAGTTTCCCGGAGGCACCGATGATCGTCCTTTCCAGTTCGGCGACCACGCCGTAGCGGAGTTCCGCCACGCGTGCGAGGTCCCCCTCGCGTTCCTTTTGTTCCGCTTCGGTCTTCGCGGCGTCCACCTTTTCCTTCATGCCTCGTATCGACTGGATGAGCTCTTTCTCGACCTGCCAGTGCCCTGCCAGCTCGGTCCGCTGTTGGCGGATCCCGGCGAGCTCCCCTTCGATCGCGGCGAGGCGTTCCCTCGACAGGTCGTCCTTCTCGCGGCGCATGGCCTCCCGTTCGATCTCGAGCTGCTTGATCTTCCGTTCGACCGTATCGAGGACTTCCGGCATCGAGTCTATTTCGATCCGGAGCTTCGAGGCCGCCTCGTCGACAAGGTCGATGGCCTTATCAGGCAAAAATCTGTCCGCAATGTACCTGTGGCTCAGCTGCGCCGCGGCCACGATCGCCCCGTCTGTGATCCGGACGCCGTGATGGACCTCGTAGCGCTCCTTCAGACCGCGAAGGATCGAGATGGTGTCCTCCACGCTCGGTTCGCCGACCATCACCGGCTGAAAACGCCGTTCGAGGGCGGGGTCTTTTTCGATGTATTTCCGGTACTCGTCGATCGTGGTCGCCCCGATCGCACGCAGGTCTCCCCGGGCGAGGGCGGGTTTGAGCATATTCGCGGCGTCGACGGAACCCTGCGCCGCTCCCGCCCCGACGAGGGTATGAAGCTCGTCGATGAACAGGATGATTTCTCCGTTGGACTCCTCGACTTCCTTCAGGAGGGCCTTCAGGCGCTCTTCGAACTGGCCGCGGAAGCTCGTTCCTGCCACCAGCGATCCCATGTCGAGAGCGACGATCCTTTTCGATTTGATGGTTTCGGGGACGTCCCCCTTCACGATCCGGTAGGCGATCCCTTCCGCGATGGCGGTCTTGCCAACGCCCGGTTCCCCGATGAGAACGGGATTGTTCTTCGTCCTGCGGGAGAGCACCTGGAGCACGCGGCGTATCTCCTCATCGCGGCCGATGACGGGGTCCATCTTTCCCTTCCGGGCGATGTCATTCAGATCACGACCGTACTTCTCGAGGGCCTGATATTTCTCCTCCGGGTTCTGATCGGTGACCCGATGGCTGCCGCGGATCTCTTTGAGGACAGTCAGGATGGCCTCTCCGCTCACCCCCTGCTCGCCCAGGAGCCTGGCGAGGCCCCCCTCCTTCAGCTCGGCGAGGGCCAGGAGAAGATGTTCCGTACTCACGTAGTCGTCCCTGAGGTCCTGGGCCTTCTTCTGCGAGGCTTCCAGGACGCGGCCGAGCCCCTGGGAGAGCGACTGGCCCACGACGGTCGAACCGCCGACTTTCGGGAGCTTCTCCATCGCCTCGTTGACCTTGATCTTCACCGCCGCGAGGTTGGCGCCGATTTTCCGGAGGATGGGGCTCACCGTCCCTTCGGCGTCCTGCACGAGGGCCGCGAGCAGGTG
>Ga0315276_10002498_pt1 | contig 16852 bp, 9 predicted proteins | sample YL17G05_0_MG_FD_204542 | JGI IMG/M metagenome (GOLD analysis project Ga0315276, IMG submission 204542) | Sediment microbial communities from Yellowstone Lake, YNP, Wyoming, USA - YL17G05_0 | ecosystem: Environmental > Aquatic > Freshwater > Lake > Sediment | place: USA: Wyoming | collected... | reverse complement strand
CGTCCTGGACGCCCTTGCGGAAGTCCTGGAACGAGACGGCCGAGTTCAGGTTCGCCACGCGGATGGGCGCCTGGTTATATTCCGTACCTGCGCCCCTGAGGAGCGGCTGGGCCAGTTCCACCGTGGTGCGCGTCACGTTCTGGGGATTGGGGATCGTGAGGCGGCTGTTGGTGTTGAGGGCGTCGGAGGATTCGTAGACGGCCAGCGTGCCGCCGGTCGGCACTTTCTGACGCAGGCCCGCCTGCCAGGAGACCGTGTTCTGGACCAGGAGGCCCTGCTGGGTGGCGCCGGTATCGAGGAGGCTCTGGATGGGCCGGTTGACGCGGCCGACGGTGTTTGTGGCGAAGGCGGTCGGGTCGAAGACGGCCTCGGCCGCGGTGATGTCCTGCTCGGCGGTCGGCGGCTGGAACCCGGCGATCTGGATGTCGTGGTTGTTGGCCAGCGCCAGGCCGAGGGCTTGGAAGAGGGCCAGGCGGACTTCGCCGTTGATAGGCGATGGAAGATTCGGCGCGGGTGCGCCCGGCGGGAGTTCCTTGACGGCCGGATGGGCCGAGGATTCCAGGCTCTTGGAGACTTCCTGCGCGATCCACTCGTCCGTGCGACCCGGCGTCTGCGCGCACCCCGCGCCTGCGAGGGCCAGAAGAACGACGGCCGTCGCGCACCGCAGGCGGACGCTATACCGACGTGGTTGCACGTGCTCTGGTTCCTCCCCGGATACCGGTCTGCCGCGAATCGTACAACAGGCATTGGCACTTCCCAACCATCATATCGGCCGACACTATGGTGAAACTTGTGCTGGATTTTGGCGCCGCGATTGCCGATTTCAGTGGGGAGGGAGCGGGAGCGACCCTTTTCCTGGGCCGCAGCGGCCGACGTATAATGCGCCGCCGCCGGACAGGGCCGCGACAAGAGGCTTGCGGGTAGTTCCGAAGTGGGGTACTCTGACCGTTGAACGTACATCTTCTTCCTGAAAGGAACGCGAACGATGGCCACTCAGAAGGACAACGAACCGACTAACACCCCCCCGGCGGCGGGGCAGCCGGCAGCCGGCCAGGCCACGCAGGAAGTCACGCTGCGCCTGGACGAGCGGAACCTGAAGTCCAGTTACGCCAACGCCTTCCGGACGAACGCCACGGCCGAGGAGGTTATGGTCGACTTCGGGTTGAACCTGGTCGTGCCGCCGTCGAAGCAGGGCGGGCAGCCCGAGATCCTGTTCCAGGTCAACGAGCGCATCATCATGAACTACTTCCAGGCGAAGCGCCTTGCCTTGGCGTTGGGGCAGATTATTCGCCGCCACGAAGAGCAGTTCGGCGAAATCGAACTCGACGTCGGCAAGCGGCGCAAGACTTCCGGTTGAAGCCGCTTCGCCCGCACGAGGGGATAGCGAGCCTGCCGCGGAAGCGGCGGGATAGCCACCTATGGCCGCAGAGCGTACCGAAAGGTTGGGCATCCCGGCCGACGCCGAACGTCTGACCACGGCCGAAGTGATTGACCGCCTCAGCCGCTTCGAAGGCCCCCCGCAGGAGTTTCTGGCCAACCTTCTCGCCGTTCAGTGCCAGATTGGGGCCGCCGAGGCCGGGGCCATTCTCCGCCCCGGCGCCGCCGGCGCCCCGGAACTGCTGGCCGCGTTTCCGGGCGTCCAGCCGGGCGCGACGCCGCCGGTCTGGCTGGCGCGTGCGGCCGAACTTTTCGCCGAGACGGCCGCCGCCGGCGCGACCACCGTCAAGCCGATTCACTCTCCCGACGAACTCTACGGCCAGGTAACACGCCGGAACATCGTGCTGATCCCTCTTCGCGGCGGGCAGGGCGTGCGCGGCGTGGCGGTCTTCGTGGTAGTTTCGCGCGACGCGGTGGTCCTGGCGGCGGCACGCGAGCGACTGGAACTCACGATCAGCCTCCTCAGCCTTTACGAGATGCGCCTGGCCCTGACCCGGCGCCAGACAGACCTGCGGCGCCTACGCTCGGCGATGGAGGCCCTGGCCTCCGTCAACGAACAGGACCGGTTCGCCGGCCTGGCCATGTCGCTGTGCAACGACCTGGCGACCCGGTGGCAGTGCGACCGCGTGAGCCTCGGGTTCCTCAAGGGCCGCTACGTCAAGTTGCGGGCCATGAGCCACACCGAGAAGTTCAGCCGCAAGATGAAACTCGTCCAGAACATCGAGGCCGCGATGGAAGAGTGCCTCGACCAGGACGTGGAAGTGATGTTCCCGGCGTCTCCCGATGCGACCTTCATCAGCCGCGCGGCAGCCGATCTCTCGCGTCAGCACGGCCCGTCGTCCGTGCTGTGCCTGCCGCTGCGTCACGGCGGCCACCCCAGCGCGGTTGTGGTGCTCGAGCGCCCCATCGACCGGCCGTTTACGCTGGAAGACGCGGAGGGCCTGCGGCTGACGGGCGACCTGGCGACCGCCCGCATCGTGAACCTGGAAGAGCAGGGCCGGTGGATCGGCGCGCGTCTGGTGGCGAGCCTCCGCCGGACTGCCGCTGCGGTCGTCGGGCCGAAGCATACCTGGATCAAACTCGTGGTGCTGGCGATCGTCGGATTTGCGATCTTCGCGATCTTTGTGGAGGGTCCGTACCGCGTCGAGGCGCCGTTCGTTTTCGAACCGATCCAGCAGCAGGTCATTCCGTCGCCGTTCGAGGGTTACCTGGCGGATGCCTTTGTCGAGCCGGGCAGCCAGGTCGAGGGCGGCAAGACGGTCCTGGCCACGCTCGATACGATTGAGATGCGGCTGCGCCTGGGGTCGGCCAAGGCCGAGCGCCTCGCCTACCTGAAGCAGGCGTCGGCCGCGGCGGCCGAGGACAAGACCGCCGAACAGCAGATCGCGCTGGCCCAGGCCGACCGCATCGCCGCCCAGATCGGCCTGCTGGAGCACCAGATCGGCCAGGCCACGATCGTTTCGCCCATCACGGGCATCGTCGTTGCCGGGGACCTCAAGCGGCAGATCGGGGCGCCCTTCAAGACCGGGGACGTCCTGTTCCACGTGGCGCCGCTGGAAGCGCTGCGCGGGGAACTGGCGGTTGCGGAGGGCAAAATCTCGGACGTCGAACTCGGCCAGGAGGGGGAACTTGCGCCGACGGGGTTCCCGGAGCGCCGCATCCGCTTTGTCGTCGAGCGCATCAACCCGATGTCCGAAGTGCTCGAGCGCCAGAACGTTTTCAAGGTGCGCGTGCGGCTGGTCGACACCCATTCGCAGATACTGCCGGGCATGGAGGGGCTGGCCAAGATCGACATCGGCCCGCGTGCCTACGGCTGGATCTGGACCCGGGACCTCGTCAACTGGGTCCGGATGAAGTTGTGGATATAGACAATGCGTGCGGGCTCGAAGAGGGCATTTGCGGGCCGCATTTGCGCGGCGGGTCTCCTGACCCGCCGCGCAAGCGTCCGCCAAACTCGCCCGGCGCGGTGGGTCCGGAGACCCACCGCGCAGTATTCAATATATCGCGTCTCTCAGGAAATCACTTGTGCCGGTTGACCGACCCACATTCAGCGAGTCGTGGTACCGCGTGGCGGAACTCCGGCCGCGATTGCGGTCGGCCTGCCAGGTCCACCGTCAGCATTTTCGCGGCCAGGCCTGGCACGTCGTCCAGGACCCGGCCAACAACCAGTTCTTCCGGCTGAACGAAGAGGCGTACCGCTTCGTCGCCCTGCTCGACGGCCGCCGCACGATCGCCGAGGTCTGGAAGATCTGCAACGACATCGCCGGCGACGCTGCGCCCACGCAGGGCGAGGCGATCCAGTTGCTGGGCCAACTCTACACGTCGAACCTGCTGCAGGGCGACCTGCCGCCCGACGCCGAGGGGCTTCTGCGCCGCTATCGCCAGCGCATCACGCGCGAAGTGCAGGGGTACCTGACGAACCTGCTCTTCATCCGGATTCCGCTCTTCGACCCCGACCGGTTCCTGGATCGCTTCGTCGGGCTGTTCGGCCTGGCCTTCACGTTCTGGGGCTTGCCGGCATGGCTGGGCCTGATGGGGGCGGGGTTCTATTTCATTGCGGGGCGCACTCAAGAATTGGTGGAGAGCGCCCAGAATATCCTCAACCCGGCCCAGTTGCCGCTCTTGTACGTCACGGTGGTCTTCATCAAGGTGATCCACGAGTTCGGCCACGCCTTCGCCTGCAAGAAGTTCGGGCGCGAGAGCGGTTCCGGCGGCGAGGTCCACGTCATGGGCATCATGTTCCTGGTGTTTACGCCGCTGCCGTACATGGACGCATCGAGTTCCTGGGCGTTCCGCCGCAAGTGGCATCGCGCGATCGTCGGGGCCGCTGGCATGATGGTCGAAATGGCCGTCGCGGCGGTTGCGGCTGTCGTCTGGGCGTCAACGAGCGCCGGGACCACCACCCACGCCCTCGCCTACAACCTCATCTTCGTCGGCAGCGTCTCGACGCTGCTCTTCAACGCCAACCCGCTGCTTCGGTATGACGGCTACTACATCCTCTCGGACATCCTGGAGATTCCGAACCTGGCGCAGCGTTCGCGCGACTACCTGTACTTTCTCGTGCGGCGCTGGGCGTGGGGCGTCAAGCAGGCCCGCGACCCGGCCCACACGCGCGGCGAGCGGATATGGATGGTCGTCTACGCCGTCTCGTCGACCATTTACCGCGTCTTCATTTCCATCGCGATTCTCCTCTTCATTTCCTCGTACCTGCCGTTCGTGGGCGCGCTGCTGGCGGTGGCGGCGGTCGTGGCCTGGGTGCTCGTCCCGCTGGGCCGATTTGCCCATTACCTGGTGGCTTCGTCGGAGTTGATGCGGGTCCGCGCCCGCGCGGTCGGCTCGACGCTGGCCGTCGTGCTGCTCCTGGTGGGCGGGCTGGGACTGGTTTCCGCGCCGGACCGCAGTTACGTCGAGGGCGTCGTCGAGCCGGTCAAGGTGGCCGTCGTGCATGCAGCGGCGGACGGGTTTCTCCGGTCGCACCTGCCGTCCGGAAGCGACGTCAGGCCCGATGGGCCGCCGCTGATCGAGTGCGTCAACCCCGACCTTGAGGCCGAGGCCCGCCAGTGGGAGGCCCAGCGCCGCGAGTTGGTGGCCCGCCGCAGCCTTGCCACCACCAAGGACATGGCGCTCGTGCAAACCCTCGACGAGCAGATTCTCGCGGTCGACGACAAGATTCGCGACGTCCAGCGGCGCCTGGGGGAACTGGCGGTCCACGCGCCGTTTGCGGGCCGGTGGCTCTCGCCGCAACTCGACTTGCAGCAGGGCGCGTTCTTGCACCGCGGCGATCCGATCGGCGTCGCCGTAACGCCCGACCATCTGATCATCCGCGCCGTGGCCGGCCAGGAAGTGGCCGGGGTCCTCTCGATCGAGGCCGACCGCCAGGTCGAGATGCGCGTCGACGGGCGGCCCGATGCCCTGGTTGTGGGCACGATCACGCAATTCTTGCCGGCGGGCCAGGAGCGCGTGCCGTCGCCGGCGCTCACGTACGCGGGGGGCGGGTCCGTCGCCGTCTCGGCCGACGACCAGAAAGGCACCAAGGCGGCCGAGCGCGTCTTCGAAATCCGCATCGCCCCCGACCCCGAAAGTTGCGTGCGCCTGCTGGCGGGGCAGCGGGTCATCATCCGATTCGAGAATCGTTCCAAGCCGCTCCTGGAGCAGTGGAAGCGGTCACTCCTTCAGATGTTCCAACGGAGGTTTAAGGTCTGACGTGAGTCGCCTGCCGAGCACAACGTGGCAAATGCTCGCGGAGCGTCCGGCGGACCGCGAGTTGCCGCGCGGCCTCGATGCCGCGTGGGACGCCGTCGCCGGCATGCTCGTGCGCCTGAAGCCCCGCTGCGCGGCCTTTATGAGCCGTGCCGCTCGGATCCTTGCCGTGGAGAAGGAGTGCCGCGACGTTTCGGACGCGCATCTGCGCGAGCAGGCGGCGGAGTTGCGGCAGCGGTTCCGCTTCAGCCGCGACACGCCCGAGGACCTTAATCGCGCGTATGCCCTTGTGTCGGAGGTCGCCTTTCGCCAGATCGGCATGCGGCCGTTCCAGGTCCAGGTGGCCGGGGCGCTGGCGCTGGACGCCGGCTGTGTCGTTGAGATGGCGACCGGCGAAGGCAAGACCCTGACCGCCACGCTGCCGGCGACCATCGGTGGCTGGCGCGGCCGCGGCTGCCACGTCGTCACGGTTAACGATTACCTGGCCGGCCGCGACGCCGAGTGGATGAGGCCCATCTACCAGTTCTGCGGCCTGTCGGTGGCGGCGATCGCCCAGGGGATGCACCCGCCCGAGCGCCGGGCCGCCTATGATGCCGACATCACCTACTGCACGAACAAGGAAGTGACCGCCGATTTTCTGCGCGACCGGCTCTCGCTGGGCCGACTCCAGGGCCTGTCGTCGGCCCTCATGGCGCGCATTGTCGAGGGCGCCGGCAGCGGCACGGACCGGCTCGTCCAGCGGGGCCTGGCGACCGCGATCATCGACGAGGCCGACTCGGTCCTCATCGACGAGGCCGTTACGCCGCTGATCATCTCGGGCGATGCCCCGAACCCTGAGCAGGTCGAGGCATTCCGGCAGGCGGTCGCCCTGGCCGAGCAACTCGATGTGGGCAAGGACTTCCGCCCCAACGAACGCTACCGCGAGGTGGACCTCACGAACGCCGGCAAGGAGCGCCTGGCCATCCTGGCGGCGCCGCTGGGCGGCCTGTGGCACGGTGCGCGGCGGCGCGAGGAATTGGTTGTCCAGGCCCTCGTCGCCCGCCAGTTCTATGTGCGCGACAAGCAATACATCATCCAGGAAGACAAGGTGGTCATCGTCGACGAGTTTACGGGCCGCCTGATGCCCGACCGCGAGTGGCGCGACGGCCTGCACCAGGCGGTCTCGGCGAAGGAAGCGATCAAGATCGTGCCGCCCAAAGACACTTTCGCGCGCCTGAGTTTCCAGCGGTTCTTCCGCCTGTACCGCAAACTCTCGGGGATGACCGGCACGGCGGCCGAAGGCTGGCGCGAGTTCTGGCAGATTTACCACATGCCGGTGGTGCGGATTCCGACGAACCAGCCGTGCATCCGCAAACAGTGGCCGCAGCGCGTCTTTGCCACCGAGCAGGCGAAGTGGAAGGCGATTGTCGAGGACATCCGCCGCGTTCGCCAGGCGGGGCGGCCGGTGCTGGTGGGCACACGCAGCGTAGGTGCGAGCGAGCGCCTGGCCGTGATGCTCGGCGAGGCAGGCCTGGAGTGCCAGGTCCTGAACGCCGTCCGTCACGCCGAGGAAGCCCAGATCGTTGCCGCCGCCGGCGGCGTGGGCAAGATTACCGTGGCCACCAACATGGCCGGCCGCGGGACCGACATCAAACTGGCCGCCGGCGTCGTGGACCTGGGCGGGTTGCACGTCATCGCCACCGAGCGGCACGAAGCCGGCCGCATCGACCGCCAACTCTTCGGCCGTTGCGGGCGCCAAGGCGACCCTGGCACCTGCCAGGCCATTGTGAGCCTCAACGACGAACTGGTCGTGCGCCACTCGCTGCACCTGTCGGCGATGCTCAGGCGGCGCTACGGCCAGGCCGAGCGGGAAGTCGGGTCGGCGCTGGCACGCCAGGTGTTCGACCACGCGCAGCGAAAGGCCGAGCGCCTCGCCCTGGCTCAGCGCAAGGCCGTGCTTCAGGCCGACAACTGGCTCGACCAGTACCTCGGCTTCGCCGGCCGCGAAACGTAACCCATGCCGTAAGGCGCCTGCAAACGTTTCGTTGCGTCGCGCTCGTTGCGCCGCGTATCGTTGCGCCGCGCTCACCTTCGGTTCGCGGCTAATCATATACATGCATTACGATTAGCCGCGAACCGAAGGTGAGCGCGCCTTTTCGTAGGCCAGGCCCGTGTCGCTGATCAACAGTTAAACATCGAACGGCTTGACGAACGACCAGTGTTGCCTCGGCAGGCCCTCTTTCAGCGGGTTATCTTCGACGTAACGAATGGCGCGGCGCGCATCCGCCGGGGTGTGGAGAAACACCTTCCACTCGCGGACGGCCCAGGGCGAAGGCACTCGCCCGGAGCGCTTGCACATGCCCGCCAGTGGGTGAACGCCCTCCTCGGCAAGGCGGCGGGTGGCCGCGCCCTTGAGGTGCTTCGCCACTTCTTCCACCGTGTATCGGTGCCTGGCCGCGACCAGATGCACGTGCTCGGGCAGGATTGAGCAGGCCCACAGGATGAGGCCGGACCTGGCCGCGAATGCGGCAAACCCTCGGCCGACGGCCCGCGCCTGAATGCCGCTGAACCGCACGGGCGGGTACTTCAGGGCGCCCTTGGCCGCCAGCCTCGCCTGGCGGTCATGTGGCGCCTGGGCGACGGAGTGGCGCACGTCGGTTTTTGTGGCGCGGCCGAAGCGGAAAAGTTCCCACGATCCCACAAAATCCGACCAAGAGCCCCGCGGGTCGTTCGGAAGCCAGAAGCCGTAGGCGCTGAGGATGACGTGATAGCCGATGACCATACGCCGCTCGTAGCGCCGCGCTCACCTTCGGTTCGCGGCTAAGCGCAATATCGTAGCGTGTCGTAAGGTGCGTGCAAACAATTTCGTAGCGCCGCGCTCACCTTCGGTTCGCGGCTAACCATAATATAATGGCGTGCTGAAGGTACATGCAACATTTTCATTTGCGCTGCGCATCGTGGCGCCGCGCTCGCCTTCGGTTCGCAGCTAAGCGTAATATCGTAGCATGCTTAGCCGCGAACCGAAGGTGAGCGCGTAACTGTTGCTCGGCCAGCGCTCACTAAGGTCGCTCAAGATGCTTCGTCGTCGGCATTTGTTTGAATCCTGCGAGGGGCAAGTTATAGTTTAGCCGTCGCCGGTGCGGCTAGCGCGCTACTGCGCAACGACCGCAGCACTGGGGCGCGGAGAGCCGTTCGATGAAAACCATCTTCGTTATCATGGACTCGCTCAACCGGCATTACCTGGGCCTGTACGGCGCCGGCCGGGTCCGCACGCCGAACCTCGATCGGCTGGCCGCGCGCGGCACGCTCTTCGACAACCACTTCTCGGGCTCCATGCCGTGTATGCCCGCCCGGCGCGAGATGATGACGGGCCGCTCAAACTTCCTCGAGGCGCCGTGGGGGCCTATCGAGCCGTTCGACGATTGTCTGCCCGTGGAACTCCGCAAGAAGCAGAAGGTTTACAGCCACCTTATCACGGACCACTATCACTACTGGCGCCCGATGGGCGAAGGCTACCACGACCTCTTCGACACGTGGGAACTTGAGCGCGGCCAGGAATACGACCCGTGGCATCCGCTGGTCGCCGACCCCGAGGCGCCGGCCCACCGCGGCCGCTGCTCGCGGCAGTTCTGGGTCAACCGCCGCTGGATGGACACCGAGCGCGACGAGGATTACGCCACGCCCCGCTGCTTCGTGCGGGCCATCGAGTTCCTGCGCAACAACCACGCGGCCGACAACTGGCACCTGCACCTGGAACTCTTCAGCCCGCACGAGCCGTTCACGTGCCCGAAGCGGTACCTCGAAATGGCGGGCGATACCTGGAACGAGCGCTACGACTTCGTGTGGCCCGACTACGCACCCGTGGCCGAGGGGCCCGAGGCCGTCGAGCACATCCGCAAGTGCTACGCCGGCACGCTCATGATGGCCGACGCCTGGCTCGGCAAGTTCCTCGACACGATGGACGAACTCGACGCGTGGAAAGACACCACCGTCATCCTCACGACCGACCACGGCCACCTGCTCGGCGAGCACGGGTACTGGGCCAAGAATTACACGTTCGACTACAAGGAGATCGTGCACATCCCGCTCGTGATCTGCACGCCCCAGGAGTCGCGGGCCGGGCTTGCCACGGCGTCGCCCTGGCGGGCCGGGCGGCGGGTGTCGGGCCTCACGGCCACGATCGACCTCATGCCGACCCTGATGGACTTGCACCGCGCTCCGCTGCCGCCGCACGTTCAGGGCAAGTCGCTCCTGCACCTCTTGGACCGCGACGGGCCGCACCACGACGCGGTGCTCTACGGCTACCACGGGAAGGACATCGGGATGACCGACGGGCGGTACGCGTACTGCCGCCAGCCGCTCGAAAACTCATTCCTTTATCATTATACGGCGATGCCGCGGCGGTACTTCAAGGACCGCGAGAAACTGGCCGGGGCCGAGGTGGGGCGGTTCCTCAAGCACGCCTGCGACATTCCGGTCTACCGCGTGAAGGTTCCGTCGCACCGGCATTACGCTGCGCCGGACTTTAACCCCATCTACGATATCCAGGCCGACCCGGGGCAGTTGCGGCCGATCCGCGATGCCCGCCTGGAGGGAGAGTTGGCGGCCAGGATGCGAGAACTCCTCCAGCGATATGATGCGCCGGAGTGCCAGTACGCGAGGGTGGGGCTGTAGTAGCCTGTCACAATTGAATTTGTGGGTGCCACGGCTGCGCAGTTCGCAGCCGTGTATCCCTGCCGACGACCACGGCTGCACAAGGCGCAGCCGTGGCACCCACATAATCAAAGTTGACGGACCAGTAGTCCGGTAACGCGCTACTTCTTCGCCAGCGCGCCTGTGGGGCACGCGGCGACGCACTCGGCGGCAGCCTTCTTCAGACCTTCGGCAATGGTCGTGCTGAACGGCACGCCGACCCGCACGCTGAATCCCCGCCCGATGAGCGTCAGGCCGAGCGGCTCTTTCGCCCGTGCGGCAATCTGGATGCACAGGCCGCACGAGATGCACTTGCCGGACTCGTACACCACGTTTGCGTGCTGCATGTCCTGCTCGAACGGACGGCGCGTGCCGTGATAGCGGCCCGGCGATGCGCCGTAGGCGTCGGAGTAGTCGCGCAGTTTGCACGCGTGGGCCTTGCGGCAGTCGCAGTGAAGGCAGCGGGGGGCCTCCTGCCGCGCCTCTTCCGGCGTAAGCCCCGCCGCATCGCCGCCGCCGGGGCTGACGCGTGCGCTTGCACTTGCCCCGGCCGCCAGCCGCGCCATTTCTTCCGGCGTGGGCTCGTGAAGACGCGTCGAGAAAGCCCGCCGCGGCGCCGTTACCGGCGCGCCGGCCAGGAACTGGAGGATGGAGTCCGCGGCCGTGGCGCCGTCGGCCACCGCTCGCACCGCCATGCGGTGATGGTGCACCACGTCGCCGGCGGCAAACAGGCCGCGCACGGTGGTCTGGAACGTGCGGCGATCGACCTGGGCGCCCTCCGGCAGGAGCGGGTTGGTATGCGGCTCATTGGGGGTCGCCGGCAACGAGCCTGCCGCAACAAGCACGGCGTCGAAGTCTTTCCGCAGGTCCGCCATTGCGACATCGCGCCCGATGCTCTTCTGCATGCGAAATTCCACGCCCAGCCGCGCTATGACGGCGATCTCGGCGTCGAGGACTTCGCGCGGCAGTTGCGCCTCGGTAACGCTGCGGCGGAGCATGCCGCCCGGTTGGTCCTGGTCGTCGAAGACCGTGCACGCCGCGCCTTCCTGCACGAGATGCCACGCCGCCGCCAGGCCGGCCGGCCCTGCGCCGATGACGGCCGCACGCTTGCCGGTGGACGGCTTGCACGGCGGCAGCAAGGACGCGCCGCTCGCAAGGTCGGTGTCAGCCGCGCGGCGGTGGAGAAGTCGGATGGCCAGCGGCGCATCGAGGTCGGCCCTGCGGCAGCCTTTCTCGCACGGCGCCGGGCATACGCGGCCGAGCGTTGCCGGCAGCACAAGGGCCGCCCGGGCGGTGGCCGCCGCGGCCGCAAAGTCGCCGGCGGCGGCCTGGCGGATCATCTTCGGAATATCCATCCGAGCCGGGCAGATGCTCTGGCAGGGGGCGATGCAGTCGCCAGGATGATCGCTGAGGAGCAGTTCCAGGGCCTGGCGTCGGGCCTCGCGCACTTCGTCCGTCTCGCTCTCGACTTCCATCCCTTCCTCGGCCCGCATGCCGCACGAGGGCAGGAAGCGGTCGGGATTCTTCACCTTGACGACGCACACCATGCACGAGGTGCCGGGCGTGCAGCCGTCGAGGTAGCAGAGGGTCGGAACCGGAATGCCCAGCCGCAGCGCAGCATCGAGAATCGTCGCCCCGGCGGGGACTTCAACGTCGCGTTTGTCGATGGTCAGTTTGGGCATTAGATTCTTTTCATCAGGAGACCGACACGGCCCCGGATGGGCAAACCTGTTTGCACGTGCCGCAACGGATGCACTTCGCGTTGTCCACGACGTGCTTCTCGTACGGCGTCATCGGAATGGCGTCGGCCGGGCAGTGCTGCGCACAGAGCGTGCAGCCGATGCACTTATCGTTGATAGTGTACGTGATGAGCGCCTTGCATCGGCCGGACGGGCACCGTTTCTCCAGGTGGGCCTCGTACTCGGCCCGGAAGTAGCGGAGCGTCGAGAGCACCGGGTTAGGCGCGGTCTTGCCCAGGCCGCATAGGCTCGCCTTCTTGATGTAATGGGCGAGGTGGTCGAGTTCCTCCAGGTCGCCCTTGCGGCCTTCACCGGCCGCGAGGCGGTTCAGAATGTCGAGCATCCGCCGCGTGCCGATGCGGCAGGGCGCACACTTGCCGCATGACTGGTCCTGCGTGAACTCCAGGAAGTACCGCGCCATGTCCACCATGCAGTCGTCTTCGTCGAGGACGACGAGGCCGCCCGAGCCCATGATGGCGCCTGCCGCCGTGAGCGCTTCGTAATCGACGGGTGTGTCGGCGAGTTCTGCCGGGACGCATCCGCCCGATGGGCCGCCCACCTGGACGGCCTTCAGGCGTTTGCCGCCCGCGATGCCGCCGCCGATCTCGTCGATGATCTCTCGCATCGTCACGCCCATCGGCACTTCGATGAGGCCGCCGCGCGCCACCTTGCCGGCCAGCGCAAAGACCTTCGTGCCCTTGCTCGTGCGCGTGCCCAGCGCGGCAAACGCCTCGGGGCCGTTGCGGAGGATCCACGGAATCAGGGCGTAGGTCTCGACGTTGTTGACGAGCGTCGGCTTGCCGTAGAGTCCCTGCTCGGCCGGGTAGGGTGGCCTGAGGCGCGGCATGCCGCGCCGGCCTTCAAGCGAGGCCAGCAGGGCCGTCTCCTCGCCGCAGACGAACGCGCCGGCGCCCTCCATGATTCGCAGGTGCAGCCGCCGGCCCGTGCCGAGGATATTCTCGCCCACGAGTCCCTTCTCTTCGGCGCGCTTCAGGGCCTCTCGCACGCGCCGCACGGCCAGCGGATACTCGGCGCGGATGTAGAAGATCCCTTCCTCGGCGCCGACGGCGAAGGCCGCGATGCCCATCCCCTCGATGACGCGGTACGGGTACGACTCGAGGATCATGCGGTCCATGAACGCCCCGGGGTCGCCCTCGTCGCCGTTGCAGACGAGGTACTTCGGCGCGGCGGGTGAGGTGCGCATGCGGTTCCACTTGGCGCCCGTCAGGTATCCTGCGCCGCCGCGTCCGCGAAGGCCGCTTGCGCGAACGATCTGGATGACGTCTTCGGACTTGCGCTCCTTCACGCACCGCTCGAGGGCCTGGAACCCGCCGGCGGCCAGGTACTCGCCCAAGTCGATAGGGTCGATGCGCCCGCAAAGTTCGGTGGCGATGTGGCGCTGGCGCCCCAGGAACGCGGCCACGGTCGGGTCGCGCACTTCGAGCATGTGCCGGTCGACGGACTGCCACGCCTGGTCGTCGGCCAGCACGTCCAGACTGCGCACGATTGCCCCGCGAAGCCGCCGCCCGAGGCCCACGGGCTTGAAGTGTCGGCGCACGAGCGCCTCGGCGTCGTCCGCGACGACCTCGGCGTAGAGGGCCGGCTTCTCGCCCGGCGCGATGATCTCCACGAGCGGCGTCTGGTGGCACATGCCGACGCAGCCGACGCGCTTGACCACCGCACGCACGCCCATCTGCGAGACCGCCTGCTCGAGCGCCTCGTGCACGCCGGCGCTGCCGCGGGCCTGGCAGCAGGAGCCCAGGCCGATGCGGATCTCGCCGACGGCTCCTTCCCGGGCGGCCGTCTGCTCTTTGCGCGGAGCGGCGCGGCCCGATGCCGCCAGGTCCAGAAAGTCCTGGAGCACCTGCGGCACGCGGCTGGAGGTCATGTGCCCGTACGTGACGCCGTCTATCTGGATCACCGGTGCGAGCGTGCAGCAGCCGAGGCACGCCACTTTCCGGATCGTGAAGACGCCTTTGGAGTCGGTGTCGCCATCGCCGGCGATCTTCAGGTGCCGCAGCATGGCGTCGTGCACCAGCCCTGAGCCCTTCACGTGGCAGGCGGTGCCGTGGCAGATGCTCACGAGATGCTTGCCCATCGGCCGATGGCGGAACTGGTTGTAGAACGTGGCTACGCCTATGATGCGGGCGGGGGTGATCTCGGTCTGCTCGCAGACGCGCCGCAGCGTCTCATCGGGCAGGTAGCGGTAGTGCTCCTGGAGGGCCTGGAGGATGGGTATGGTCATCTCCGGGCCGCGGCCGAGGCGGGCGATGGTTGCGTCGACGAAATTTAGATCGATCTCGCTCATGTTATTTTTGTACGTCGCCGTTTGCGCGTGTTTAACGGGTTGCTATTCTCCCCTCTCCCCACCGAGGGAGAGGGGGCGGGGGTGAGAGGGAGTTGCTGATGCGGGGCACCCCTCACCCGGCCTTCGGCCACCCTCTCCCCCAAGGGGAGAGGGTCAACGGTTTACTTTTTGCCGATAGCCAGCAGGTACGTCACGCCCTCTTTGGTCTCGGTGCGAACGTAAATCCGCCCGTCGAGGTAGGCCGGGCTGGCCCGCACGGGCTCGCCGAGGGCGGCCTTGCCCAGTTCCTTGAACTCTTCGGTTGCCGCGATAATGTGCATCACGCCTTTCTCGTCGAAGACGTACATCTTGTCGCCGACCAGCGTGGGCGACGAGTTGACGGCCTCGCCGATCTCCTTCTCGTACACCTTGCTGCCGTCCTTGACGCGGTAGCAGGTGAGCGTGCCGTCGGTCGTGAAGAGCCAGATGAGTTTGCCGTCGGTCAGCGGGCTGACGATGTCGGGCAGCCCGTCCTCGGCGGCCCAGGCGACGGCCGACGCCGTCACGTCACCCTGGCCATCGGGCCGGATGGCCGAGAGTTTCGCCCCCGCGATGACCGCAAAGACGAAGCCGCCCGCGAAGACGGGCGACGGGGCGACCTCGTCGTCCAGCACCTTGGCGCGCCACAGTTCCTTGCCGCTCGCGGGGTCGTAGGCGATGGCCCACGGCGTGCCGATGGTGATGAACTCCTCCCGCTTGCCGGTGTTGATGAGGATGGGCGAGGCCCACGAGGCCGGCACGGGGCGCTTGGTCTCCCAGGCGGTCTTGCCCGTGGCGGCGTCGATAGCGATGAGGCGCGAGGCCGGCTTGGCGGGCGTTCCCTGGTCCAGTTGAACCATGACGTGCCCGTGGTACATGTCGAGCGACGTGGCGTGGCCGTACGCATTCTTGAGCACCCCGAAGTTGCGGGCCCACAGCCGCTTGCCCGCCATGTCGAAGCACGCGATGTCGCTGTTGGCGAAGATGGCGGCGACGCGGCGGCCGTCGGTCGCCACCGTGGGTGCGGCGTAGCCGGTGTCTTCAAGGATATCCGGCGGTTCGGCGGCCGTGCCTTCGGGCGTGTCGACGGGTTTCTGCCAGAGGAACTTGCCGGTGGCCGCGTCGATGCAGTAGACCTCGCGTTTCTTTTCGCTGGCGCCCGAGAGAAATATGCGATCGCCCCAGACGACGGGCGAGTTGTGGCCGGGCAGCGGCAGGGCTACCTTCCAGAGTATCCCGTCGCCGGTCTTGCCATCCCACGTTGACGGGATGTTCTTATAGGCCGCAACGCCCGCGCCGCCGGGGCCGCGGAATCGCGGCCACTCCTTCGCGATCTCCTCTGCGGTGGGGAAATCCGGCGGCGCCTGAACAAACAGGCTGCCGCCCGAAAGCATCCCGAGGGCGATCCCCCCGGCGCCGATCGCAATACCAAGGCCCACGACCGTGGCTCGCGCGAGTCTCTGCGCGCCGGCGGCCTTGCGCGGCGCATCGGGGTCGGGGCGAGGCATCGGCAGTCGCTTGCGGCAGGCGGCGGCCTGCATTGCGGCGATCACGAAGACGATGACGCCGCCGATCAGCATGTATCCGCCGGACCGCGAAGACTCGGCCCGGGCGAAGTAATCTTCGCGCATCCGCAGGTCGCGGTCGCGGAGTTCTTCCTTGATCTGCGCGGCCGCGGCGGCGTCCGGCGCTTTCAGGAGCGCCGCCCGCAGGCCCGCAAGTTCCTCGGACTTGTGGAAGTCGTCCGTCCGGGTGCGAATGTGCGCCACCCCAAGGGCAACGATGATAATGAGCGAGAACAGCCCCGCCACGACTGCCGAGGCCAGCGCAGCCTGGTAGCGGGCGCGGGCCAGAGGTTCGCACGTGCCGGGATTGCCGGAGGCGCTCATGGTTTCGCTTCTCCCACTGCGCGCTTCTTCAATCGCTCGCGTTCGACGGGGCAGTACGCGAAGCATCGGCCGCAGGAAACGCACGTCCCGCGGTCGGGCTCAAAGTCGGTGCGCGTGCGGCGGACGGACAACTGGATCAACTTGGCGGCGATCACGATGCCCACCCAGGCGCCGAGGAGGAGGCCGCCGCGCGCAAACTCGGCCTGGATGGCCTTGGCCTCGGCGTAAAGTTCTTCGCGCGGCCGGTGAGTGTTGTAGAAGGCGTCGCTCAGGTTGTCGGCGCCCTCGACCTGGCCGGTTTCTTCCAGGCGGACGCGCTCGGCCTGCTGCACGGTCACGTGCATCCGCGACATAGGCGCCCCGAGCCACCAGCCCAGGCCGCCGCCCGCCGCCAGGACCGCCGGCACGACCACGAGCAGCAGCGCCAGGCGCCGCCGCTCGATCAGGCGCGTGCCGCGCGGCAGGTTCTCGGTGGGCTTGCGGATGGCGCCGAAGGGGCAGGCGTCTTCGCACAGGCGGCACTTGATGCACTCCTCGGGCGTGATCGTCACGCGCCACTTCGACGCGCGGCCGAGCACCCGCAGGATCGC
>Ga0315276_10002497_pt1 | contig 16855 bp, 14 predicted proteins | sample YL17G05_0_MG_FD_204542 | JGI IMG/M metagenome (GOLD analysis project Ga0315276, IMG submission 204542) | Sediment microbial communities from Yellowstone Lake, YNP, Wyoming, USA - YL17G05_0 | ecosystem: Environmental > Aquatic > Freshwater > Lake > Sediment | place: USA: Wyoming | collected... | reverse complement strand
GCTCATATCACAGTACTGCTGGTAGCCCTGTCCGCAAAACGTTCAGGGCATCCAGATAAAGCTCGTTTCGTAAGATCATTCGTCCCGAATTTCTTGTCCTGAAAAAGTGATTTTTGTGAAGCCCTATAAAATTTACAAAAAATCTTTACGAAACTTAAAGAATTTGAACGTTAGTAGAACAGAGATAAAAAAGAATATCCAGCTGTCAGCAATCCGCTAAAAACGGAATTTATCTTCCCTTACCGCTGATCCCTGAAACTTTAAAAATTTCTCTCGGCGTCCTCAGCGTGCTCTGCGGTAAATCATTATTTGTTTCCAAGGACCTCTTCGATCTTCCCGATGATCTGGTCGGGTCCGTGCAATTGTCCCAGGCAGGGGATGGGGATAAATTTTTGAACCCGGTCCCGTAAGGCTTCCTTCAAGGGATGGAGCATGAACCCCAGGTTCATCTCGGGGAAAAAAACATTTTCCAACTGCCCCACCATGGATCGAATCTTATTCTCCGCAAAAGGCCAGAGGGTTTTCAGGCGAAGATAGCCCAGGTCTGTCCGGCCCTTGGCCCGGAGCTCTTCGACCGCCTCGGAAGCCGAACGGGCCGTGGTCCCGTAGGCCACCACCAGATGGCGGCACCCTTCCAGGAATAACCCTTCTACCTGTACGATCTCATCCGCATGATCCTCGATTTTCCGGAAGATTCGACCCACGCAAGCCATATGCATCTCCGGCCCGTACTTGGTGATGTTCCCATCCGGGTGATGCACCAGGCCCACCACATTCACCCGGAAGCCATCCCCCCAGGCAGGCATCGGCGGAACGTCGCCCTCATACCCTTCATAGGGGAGATATTTTTCAAAGGGAATCCCCAGATCCTGAGGCCGAACCCGGTTGATGATCTTGATTTCTTCCTTGGGCCGAACCGTCAACCTTTCCCGCATATGGGCCACCGTTTCATCGGCCAGAAGAATTACCGGCACACGCCATTTCTCCGCATAGTTGAAGGCCTCGACGGTAAAATCGAACATTTCCTGCACCGAAGAAGGGGCCAGGGCGATCAGGTTTCCACCGCCGTGGTGGCCCCATTTGGCCTGCATGACATCTTCCTGGGAGGAGGTAATATAGCCCTGACCGGGCCCCGGGCGCTGGACATTGACGATGACCAAAGGGGTTTCGGACATGATGGCGTAAGATACGGCTTCCATCATCAGTGAAAAGCCCGGCCCCGAAGTGGCCGTCATGGCCTTGGTTCCGGCCCAGGATGCTCCGATGAGGGAGCATGCCGAGGCGATCTCATCCTCCATCTGGATGAATCGCCCCCCCACCTGCGGCAGACGCTCGGCCGCCTTTTCCATCACCTCTGAGGCCGGGGTGATCGGATAACCGGCATAATAACGGCAGCCGGCGAAGATCGCCCCTTCCACACAGGCGTCGCTTCCGAACAGGTAGTAATCCCCGGGGGGGAGAGGCCCCCGCACAACCTTCTTGCCTTCTCCGGTGAGCAAAGGCTCAAAGGCCGTCTGATCATTCTCGGACATACGACATCCCTTTCTTAAAAGCTTCGAGGTTCTGGGAGAGGGTCTTGGGAGGAACGGTCTCGGCAATGGCTTTCTCCATAGCCTCCGGGGAGATCACCCCGGTCAGCTGGCATAGCACCCCCAGGGCCACCATATTCTGGAATTTTCTATTTCCCATTTGATAGGCGATTTCCGCCGTGGGCACTTTGACGACCCGGATGTCCGAACGGGCGGGTTCCTTCACAACGGTCAGCGGGTCGATGATCAGAAGACCTCCCGGTTTGAGCTCTTTGATGTAGGCATCCTGGGCGGTCTGTGATAAAGCCACCAAAACGTCGGCGGAGCGCACTTTCGGGTAATGGATTTCCCCGTCGGAGAGAACGACCTCCGCTTTGCAGGCTCCCCCCCGCGACTCCGGCCCGTAGGATTGGGTTTGCACCGCGTTCTTTTTGTCATAAAGAGCAGCGGCCAGCCCGACGATTTTGCCAATCGTCACGACCCCCTGCCCGCCGAAACCGGCGATGCGAATCTCATACCGTTTCATGCTGAGTTTCAATACCTCTTTTTCCTTTATTCCGGCCACCTCGAAAAAGTCCGCCCAAATCCCCCCTTGCCCCCCTTTGTTAAAGGGAAGGTGTGAAAAATTTGGAGTATACCCCCCTCACCCTACCCTCTCCCGCCCGGGGAGAGGGTAAACATATTGAAATAAGGAAGAAATTCCCTCCCCCTTGATGGGGGAGGGCGAGGGTGAGGGTGATTTAAGGGATTATTTCACAGCTTCAGGGGGGCGGGGGATCTTACCTCCGCCCCATCCCTTAAACCTACATCGGCTCAAGACCTAAAAGCCTGGCCGGGTTCTTCCGGGCCATCCAATTGATTTGCTCATCCGTGATTCCCCGCTTTTTCAGCTCCAGGATGAACTCTTTCAGCCCATCGGCCGGCGTAGGATTCAAATACTGCCCCAAATCGGTGGCCATGATGCAATTCTGCGCCCCCACTGCCTTGATGGCGTTGGCGAAATCATCCATGGATACGTGTTTCCAGCCCCTCATCCATCCCAGCGCCGCTTGCGGTCCCATTAGATAAGAGAGGTAGCAGTGTTCGATAATGGCCCCCGTCTCCACGCAGCGCTTCAAATCATCCACGGTCAACTCCCCGGGAGATTGCATGGCATGAGTGATCAGGATCTTTCTGACCCCTTCTTCTTTGGCGGCCTTCGCGGCGGCCAACACTTCCTTCGGGGAAACATGGCCGGTGGCGAAGATGATGTCTGCCTTGGCGACTAACTTCAAAACCTTCCTCAACTCGGGAATTACATTTCCCGAGCTATCGATGACCCGGATTCCTGCCGCATCGGCTTTCTTGGTGAAGAAAGCCTCGTGGTGCGCCGTGTTGTGCGTGGGCAGCCAGACGATCTTCCCGCAGTTGCCGGTAAACTTGATCATGTTGTCAACCGCCACCGGGTTGATCCCGCCGACCGAATAATTCATGGTGATGCCGCCGAAAACCTCGATACCCTGTACAACCTGTCTGACGAGATAGGCCCGGTCATTCGTTATAAATTCGTGATTCTTGGTCACCACCCCGCGCATCCCCATTTCTTTCGCCTTTAGGGCCAGGTCAAAATCATGCACGGAGCGGGAGGCTACGTCCGGGGCCGCATGGACATGCATATCGAATGTTCCGATTAATGGGTTTGCCGCCACGAGAACGGGCATCTGCCCCATCGCTTTCTCGGCCACAGCTACCGCCCCAATGACCCCCGCCGCCTTCAGAAATCCTCGACGGCTCATTCCCTCTCGGCCTTTTTCGACTTTCTCTTCCATAATCAATCCCTCCTCTCGAATATTGTGATCTTGGACCTCCCGGATCCGCCGCATCTCATCCACTTTCTTTTAGCCTTTTTCACCTCCTTCCGGGTAACATCTGGGCCGGCTAGCCCCTGAACGCTTTGGCCCGCTCATCCGCTTCGAGCATGGCTTGATAGAGCTTTTTTTCATCCACCGGAAACGGCATGTTATGGACGGAACTGCCTGGAGCACAGGTGCGCTTCAACCCTTCCCAGAAAAGGGGATCTTCCACATTGGACATCCTAAGTTCTTTCAGGGTCAGAGGTAAACCCAGTTGTGAGAAAAAGGGCAGGATTGTTTTCAATTCTTTCTCATTCTTTTCCAGGCACAATTGCACCACGACGCCGAAGGAGACCATCTCGCCATGGAGGTTTCGGTGGACCTGGGGCAGGACGGTCAACCCGTACAATAAGGCGTGGGCCACGGCGATCCGAAACTTCGACCCACCCAAGCCCCCGATGATCGCGGTCAGGAGAATATTATTCTCTACGATTCTTTCCAGCTCCGGGGAATTCCTCGTGGCCTCTATATCCTGCCTGGCTTTCAACCCCAGCTGGAAGACCGATTCCTTGACCCGGGTGGAAAGGGCCATGGCCGACTGGGTGGCCGAGTCGTTCTCCTTGGCCCGGTCATAACCCGGCTTTCCTTCGTACCATTTCGCCAGGGCATCCCCCATACCGGCGGCACAAAGACGCATGGGCGCCCGGCAGAGTATGCCCGTGTCGACCAAAACCACGTCCGCACATTTCCCGTTGACCGTCGCCTGGCGGATTCCCTTCTCATAGACCACCGAGACCGAGGAGGCGGCCGAACAGGTTGCGGCGCTGGTGGGAACTGTGATCAAGGGTAATTGCAGCCGTTCCGCGACGATTCGGGCGGTGTCGATGGACTTGCCTCCGCCCGTCCCCACGATGAAATCCAAATTTTTTTGCTGGACAATTTCCGCCAACCGGGAGACTTCACCCAGGCTGCACTCGTCTCCAAAACGAACGAATGCCGGGGAGAAACCGGTCCCGTTCAGCCGATCTTCCAGGATCGGCCGAACGATGGACAGTACCAAATCATCGCCCAAGACCATGGGACGCCGGCCAAAGGGCTGAAAGTAATCTCCGGCCTCGGCCAGGACTCCTTCCCGCTGGATGTACCTTCTCGGACCCAGGAAAATATCGATCATATTAAAGGTCTCCTTTGCGGGCGGCGCCATGGATGATGAGGGGAAGGAGATTTCCCTGGCGGTCGAAGGCCATGGGTTTGGGGCCTTCCAGGATGGCCAGGTCGGACCTCTTCTTCAACTCCTCCTCATAAACTTCGGAAACTTCCACTTCATCCACTAACAGAGTATTTTTGATGCGCACGATCTTACTCTTCTCCGGAGGATTCAGCCCAACGGAACCCAGGCCCACTCTTATCGCCTCCTGATCGGTTTCAAAATGCATCGGAACAGCGGCCTTTTCTATGCTGATGCCGGTCATGCAGTTCATATACATGGCCTGATAGTTGATCTTGTCCACCAGTCTCTTGGTCGTGAGATCGGCGAGGCCGATACCGGTGGCATTCCCGTTGGAATTTTCCGTAAGGTCTCGCACAAAGAGTCTTTTCACGTTCGTCGGGTGAGGGAAGACCCCGATCAGATCCCGGTTCCGTCCCGTAACATTCGGGTCGATCCCCGTGCCGCTGATGTCTTTCCCCATCTCATCCACGATCAAAAGGTCGATCTCGTTAAAGGGAAGCCGGGGCATCATCTTTTTGGCCAGCTCCAGAAGTTCCTTTTCCCGGCTTTCGATCTCGCCCGGGTTCAGCGCCGCGATCTTGGCGGTCTCATCATAGCCGTTCTCTACTGTTCCGATCCCGCATAGAACCGGCGCTTTCTTCAAAACCTCCCGGCCGGCGTCGACGATAATTTTCGGAAACGTGTAGTGGAGGGCCGCCTTGTGATAATACTCCGCGCCTTTCTGTTTGCCCATGCCGATGGCCATCATCTTCATCAGGCCGCTTTCGTGCGGGGCTTTGAATTTTGTATGCGGCTTGATGCGATTCACGACGATGATCCAGTCCGCCTGGGAAGCATTCTTATCGATGTAGACCGGCACGCCATCCTCGGTTTTGCCGATCTCCACGGCTTCCATGGAAGAAAGGACCGGAGCACCGGTGAAAGCTTCCGTCACGTTGTAGTGGGCCAGCAGGGCGGTCTGTCCCTCGGCGGTGGCCCCGCCGTGACTGCCCATGGCCGGGAAGATAAAGGGTTGAACCCCCAGGGACTTGAGATGTTCTACGGCCGCTTTCAAGATCACCGCGATGTTCGCCACCCCCCGGCTCCCGCCTGTGAGGGCCACGCGCTGGCCGGGTTTAACGCGCTTTTCCAGCGAAAGCTTCTTGAGCTCCGCTTTGACCGTCCCGGGGATGTCCTGGACCAGCGTGCGGTCAAAATTTTGCCGAAGGCGATAGACTTTTGGAAAATTCATAACGGTTCCCCCCTTCAAGAATCGTAATGTCAAAATCTTTCACCGCAGAGAACGCGGAGAACGCAGAGTAAATCTAAATTTAATAGGACGCAGATTTTTGCAGATAACCACAGATGATGAAATCGTAAAAAGTCAAAAATACCCCCTCTCCCTTGAGGAGGAGGGGAATTCCCAAGTTCCCGGATGAGAACTAGTTAGTTTCCATCCGGAAACCCGGGAATTCCCCTCCCCTCTGGAGGGGGGAGGGCCAGGGTGGGGGTGATAATGAGTGGGATATCAAGGCGTTTCGTTTCTATTCCCCCTCACCCCGCCCCTCTCCCGCGAAGGGAGAGGGAGTTTCCGGATGAAAACAAGTTAAGCCCCCTCACCCTTCCCCTCTCCCCCGCAAACGGGGGAGAGGGCGGGGGTGAGGGGGAATGATAAAAAAGGAAATTCCTATACAATCTAGTTAAATACTTCAATGGCCATATCCGGGCAGATCCGCCCGCACATCGTGCAACCCGTGCAATCTTCCGATCCGTCAAAGACGACAAAGTGGTAACCTTTCTCGTTGAAGGACTCGGAGAGCATGATCAACTTCTTCGGGCAAGTAGAAATGCAAAGCTGACAACCCTTACACCGTTCCCCATCGATGACGATCTTCCCCATCATTATTTCTTTCCCGTATTTTCAGATTTTAAGAATTATAAATTCTCTATCTGCGTATATCTGCGAAAATCTGCGTCCCAATGAATTTACTTTTTCATTTGCCCGGCCGCGGCCCCCCTTCGTAACGCTTCTTCGTTGACCGCGAGCAATTCTTTTCGGTGTTCCGGAATCATGCGACGCAGGGCGATCATGACCGACTCCAGGGAGACAACCCCTCTTCCTCCGACATAAGCCCCCAGAGCGGCCATGTTGGTCACCTGGAGCGAGCCGGCTTCTTCGGCAATCTGATTCGCCGGGACCCGGATGACCGCAAGGTCACTGCGCTGGGAATCACGGTCCACAAGGGAGGAATTGATTACCAAGAACCCGCCGGTTTGGATGGCGCTTTCAAACTTCTCCAGGGAAGCCTTATTCATGGCCACCACCGATGAAGGATTGTGGGTAACGGGGGAGCCGATCCGGTCAGAGGAAAGCATCACCGTGCAATTCGCCGTTCCTCCCCGCATCTCCGGCCCATAGGAGGGCATCCAGGTGACCTTCAAACCTTCCTGCATCCCGGCGTAACAGAGGAGCTGCCCCATGAGCAAAATGCCCTGCCCCCCAAATCCGGACATGATTACCGCTTCATGCATAAAAAATCCAATGATTCACCGCAGAGAACGCAGAGAGCGCGGAGATGAAGCAATCATCAAGACCCAGGAAAGGCAATCGTCATGCCAGAAAAAAATCCTGGTTTTCGCATCTGGATGTGGGGATCCCCTTTTGCCTTTTGAATTTCGATATTTAATTTTATCTCTCTGCGTTCTCTGCGGTGAAAATAAATTTAATTCGCTTTGGGCGTTGCAAACTCGCCCAGCGGGTAATAGGGGATCATTTTTTCAGCGATCCATTTCAATGACTCGACCGGTGGCACCTTCCATTGGGTGGGGCACATGGAAAGGCATTCGACCAGGGCGAAGCCCTCATCGCGCATCTGTACCTCGAAGGCCCGCCGGATGGCTTTGGCGGTCTGGTTGATATGCTTCACGTCGTGGATGGAAACGCGTACGATGTAGGCTTCCGGGGAAACATCCGACAGCATTTCAGCCATGCGCAGCGGATATCCGCCGGTGCGGGGGTCCCGGCCCCCGGGAAAGCTGGTCGTTTTCTGGCCCAGAAGAGTGGTGGGGGCCTGCTGGCCGCCCGTAGCCCCGAAGACCGCGTTGTTTACGTAAATGACCGTAATGCGCTCGCACCGGGCGGCGGCATGGACGATCTCCCCTATGCCGATGGCCGCCAGGTCTCCATCGCCCTGGTACGTGAACACGATGGCTTCGGGAACGGTTCTCTTCAGACCCGTGGCCACGGCCGGGCCGCGGCCGTGCAACCCCATGGTCATATCGCAGGCAAACTGTTTCCAATTGCGCACCGAGCACCCCGCCGAGGTGACCCCGATGGCTCTTCCCACGATGCCCAAATCATCCATGGCCTCGCCCACCAGACGCTGGACGATTCCATGGCCGCATCCCGGACAGTAAGGGTACGGGAAATCAGTCAAAGCTTCCGGTCTTCCGAAAATTTTCTGCATTTAGAAAAAACCTCTCGCGGAACTTCAGCCTACAGTAGATTAACCATGTTGTCGCAAAAACTTTTCCAAAATATTCTTTGTGTCCTTTAATTCAGGTGGCAGAAATGCTTTTTGTATTTGCCCCCCCACCCTACCCTCCCCCTCGGAGGGGGGAGGGAAATGGGTGGGGGTGGTGCTCTTAGAGAATTTTATGCAACGTTTAAATCAGCTATCCGATTAACTTTTTAATCTCCTCATAAACTTCGTCCGGATAGATGATTTTCCCGCCGCCCTGACCCAGGTGATGGAGGGGGAAGTCGGGTCCGACGACGCGTTCCAAATCTTCTTGCATCTGGCCGGCATTCATTTCCACGTCGAGAAAGGCCTTCGCTGTGTGGCGAACTTTCGCGAAGGCCTTCCGCGGAAAGGGCCAGAGCGTGATCGGCCGGATCATTCCTACCGGAAGCCCCTGGGACCGGGCGGTCTGGACGGCATCCAGGGCCACGCGGGCTGCGCTCCCGAAAGCCACCACCACGAGCTTTGCCCCTTCGAGCAAAACCTCTTCCCAGCGTGGTTCTTTCTCCTCGACCTGGCGGTATTTCTCAGCTAATTCCTGATTCAGTTGAATGAGTCCGGGGTCATCAAAAGGAGCGGCATAAATCATCTTTCTTGGCCCATCCCCTTTCCCGCGCAGCGCCCAGGACTTATCGAGAATGGGAAGTGGCTTCACCCGGTCAAAATCCACGGGCTCCATCATCTGTCCCAGCATCCCGTCCATCAGTATGATTACAGGGTTGCGGTAGAGATCCGCCAGATGGAAGGCCAGTGTAACCAGTTCGGCCATCTCCTGGGTGGAAGAAGGCGCAAGAACAATCGCCCGGTAATCTCCGTGGCCCCCGCCTTTGGTCACTTGCCGGTAGTCCGATTGGGCCGGAGCGATGCGTCCCAATCCCGGGCCCGCCCGGGTAACGTCTACCACCACGCAGGGAAGCTGACCCGCGGCCATGGTGCTCAGTCCTTCGGACATCAGGCTGATCCCCGGCCCGGAAGAAGAGGTCATGGCCCGGGTTCCCGTGCAGGCCGCTCCCCAGATCATGTTAATGCCGGCGACCTCGCTTTCACATTGGAGGAAGATGCCGCCCGCCTGGGGGAGGCGCTTGGCCATGTACTCGAATAGCTCATTCTGGGGGGTGATAGGATAGCCGGCGTAAAATCGACAACCCGCGCGGATGGCCCCTTCGGCGATGGCCTCATTCCCGCGCATGAGTTCTAAAGACATATAAAAACCTCCCCTCAAAAATGGGGGTTATGGGTAATGGGTTATAGGTAATGGGTCATAGGCTATAGGCAAAAAAGAAAAGCCCTTTTCAATCTTAACCTGTTACCTATCGCCTATCGTCCCTTACCTATCCCGTCACCATTTTTCCGGTGCCAGAATTTTCTTGATCTCTTCCATCGAGGACCCTTCCTCAATCGCTTCGATGAGCCGTTGCTCTTTTTTGGAGGCCTCGATGGCCCGCCGGACAACTTCTTGGATAAATTCTCGGGGTACGACAACCACCCCGGAATCGTCGGCGACGACCAAGTCGCCGGGATGAACCGAAACTCCCCCACAGGCCACTGGACCGTTAACCTCTAAAGCGTCGAAACGAAATTTGCCCGAAATGGGCGTAATCCCCCGCGACCAGACCGGGTAATCCAGGGCTTTCATTTCCCCAACGTCGCGCACTCCGCAGTCCACGATGTTCCCGGCCAGCCCATACCTTTTGGCGACGGTAGTGGAGAGACCGCCCATGGCCGAGACCTCCGCCCTTCCCCCGCCGTCGATGACCACAACGTCTCCCGGCTCAGTCAGAGCGTAGGCGTCCCGGTCCGCCAGCTTGGCACGGGCCTTCTCGTGGAAGGACTGAGCCGGCGTCAAGCGCTCCGGAACATATCTTAAAGTGACCGCCGGCCCCGCAATCTTTTTCCCGGGAATGACCGGCCGAAGCACCGATCCTGGAATGGCCGCTGCCAATCCCATCGAATCGAGGATGTCCGAGATCGTGGGCGTAAGGCCATCATAGGCCAGGAGTTCTTGAAGGAGGGATTTCGGCGGCCTGGGGATCTGCCAGGTGGCAATTCGTTCGACGGGAATCAGGCCCATCAAGCGCCGACGGTATTTTTCCGGAATCTTCCTCATGCCTTACGCTCCATCAATGATCGCTAAAAGAATCTTCAAAAGCTGAAAAAGTCCAATATATTTTTAACTTGATTCCTGACCGTTTGTCAAAGATAAAAAGCACCTATTCACGGGATTTCCGCTTCCCTTATTTTTATTGTGGCCCGGGCGAAAGGCGACGAGTCCGGTTGAGGTGGAGAAGAATCGCCGGGGAATAAACCCCTTCCGGCTCTCCGGTAGCGATTGCGCAAAATGAAGCGCAAATCCCTCAAACCCCCCTTTACGAAAGGGAAGGTGTGAAAAATTTGGAATATTCCCCCTCACCCTACCCTCTCCCGCCCGGGGAGAGGGGAAACATGTTGAAATAAGAAAGAGATTCCCTCCCCCTTGATGGGGGAGGGCGAGGGTGGGGGTGATTTAGGGGATTTTTTCACAGCTTCAGGGGGGCGGGGATTCGCGGGGGGCGGGGATCCATCAAATAAGAAAAGAAAATGGGGTCCTCAAAAACTGGAAAGCCAGGGTTCATGACCCTGGCTTTTTAGCTTCATCCCTTAACACCGGGGCTGAACGCTGATCCCATTAATTTTGTTGGCCACCCCCACCACCCACCGTTTGCAAGGTAACCGAAATCGGGCCCAGGTTCTGCTCCTTGAAGGCTCCATCCGGAGGCGCTCCCGGGGTAGATTGGGCTTCGAATGTGAGGGGGAAAACTGCCGGTTGGCTGAAGCCCCCTGCGCCTTTTATGTTAACCGTTAAGGTAAGGCTAAGGTTAAAGAAATTACTCTGGGCAGCGGGTGCGGTGTTCAAATAGATGTAACCAGAAAGTTCTTTCTGATTCTCTCCCTTGATCCTAATGATACTTATGGGGTAGGCGATCACCCCCGGCTGAGATACAGTGGCAAAGATATACTTCATCTTCCCTTCCGGGTCCGAGGCTTTCAAATAAACCTTCCAAATATCGCCGGCCCTTAATTCCTTGGAAGCAAAGGATTGAACAATCACTGGGGGGGCCTTTTTTTCCGCCGCCGTCTGTGCCGTCCTTGGCACAAACATAGCCCATCCCGTCGCCAGGACGAACGCCACAAACAAAGCCAATGTTTTCTTGTTCATTTTTACCTCCTTCGTTTACGATCCATCTCCTGTCTTCTCTTAAAATTATAATGCCTATTCCTCAAAAAGCAAGATCATTTAAAATTTACCCTTCCATCCCTACCCCCAAGGCCCCTGCCCCCGATTAACCGCCCCTGCGCCCCTCCCGAGGGCCTTTTCTTTTTTGGAAAATGTGGTAATAATGAACTGGGAAGAGATAACGAGGAAGGGGAGAGGATAATTTCTCTGGGTCCTCTGTGGTCAGATTTTGGCAAACGCGGGAGGGAATAAGCGTAAGGAAATGAAAAAAGAAGAAAGAGAACTGGCACCTTCTTTGGGAGTTACGAATTTTGAGAAGAGAAGATATCCCAGATTTTCAGCCGCTTTGCCGATTGAATATTGGCAAATCGACAAATCCAGGAGTCAGCCCGGCCAAACGATCAATATCAGCGAAGGCGGCTTGCTACTCCGCATTTCCGAGCATCTGAAGATCGGTCAGGTTGTGGGACTGACACTCTTTATCGCTTCCGGCCGTGACTTAGATATCATCGAAGCGATAGCACAAGTAAAGATTGTTTGGCAAGATACCCGTGTGGGAAAAGATGGCGGTTATCGAGTCGGAGTGAAATTCGTTGATATTTCCCCGGAGGACATGGATAAATTGAAAAATCTTTTAAATACTCCAACAAATTTATAACTCCCCCAGAATTAAAGATCCCTTCAAGATTTGCCTCACTTTTTTCAAAAGGCAAAACGCTTTGTCTCACATGCGCCAACTTGAAATCATGGGCAGTAGATCGGCAGGGCCTCAGCAATTCAAATACCATATGGATAGGTTTAAGCCGGAGGCAAAAGACACCCAGAGAAAATAGGGAATGAGCAGAATCCCTGCCGTCCTCGACACCCCCAAAAATCTCTGGATGGTCAACAGGATGACCGCTGCGAGAATGGAAATGGCTATGAGCCCGGCAAGCGGCGACTTCAGCCCAAAAAACACAAAGGGCCAAAAGGCATTTAGGACCAGTTGGACACCAAAGAGGATTAGAGCATTCCGGGTTTGTTTGGGGTCCAAAGTCTTCTGCCAGACGATAGATGCGGCAATCCCCATCAGGATATACAGAATGATCCAGACCGGGCCAAATACCCAATCGGGTGGGGTGAAGAACGGTTTCCGTAGAGACGCGTACCAGGTTGGAAATGCGGGGCGGGTGAAAAGGTAGCCGATAAGGCCTGCGAACTGACAGATGATGATGCTGACAATCAGTTTCAGGATGTTCATTCCCTTCCCTTTTTCCATTCAGCCCTCTCTTCTGTTCAGTGTTAAGTGTCCGATTTGCGCTTTACGCCCTACCCCTTGCGCCTTACGCCTGGCGACTTATTTTTTATCCAAGATTTCCCGAATTTTTTGGGATAGTTCCTTGATGCCAAATGGTTTTTGAATAAATCCATCGCATCCCCGGGACATAATTCGAGCCGCTTCGCCGTCTTCGCTGTACCCGCTCGAAAGGAGGACTTTTACCCCGGGATTGATTTCCTTCAGAAGATCATACGTCTTCCCCCCACTGATCCCCGGCATGATCATATCCAGAATAACCACCGCGATCGCGTCCTGATTTTTTCTGTAGACCTCCAGGGCTTTTTCCCCATCGCTGGCCAGAAAAACCTTATAGCCCATCATGGTTAACGCCTTCTCGATCACCTCCGTGATGGTATTTTCATCATCCACCAGCAGAACGGTCTCGGTCCCCCTCGGGATCTCTTCCGAATAGATCTTCTTCGCATCTTTTAGTGCCCTTTCCGAAGGGGGCAAATAAATGTTAAAGGTTGAGCCATGTCCTATTTCACTGGACACATTGATGAACCCGCCGTGGTTTTTGACAATCCCATAGGCTGAGGCCAAACCCAACCCGGTTCCCCGGCCCATCTCCTTGGTGGTAAAAAATGGTTCGAATATTCTTTGCTGCATTCTTTCTTCCATTCCTACTCCCGTGTCCGTAACTGAGACCTTCACGTATTTTCCCGGCTGGAGCCAAAATGGCTTCGCATCGTCCGGGCCCAGGGTGACATTTTTCGTTTCCAGGTAAAGGTTCCCGCCCTCGGGCATCGCTTGCCAGGCGTTTACATAGAGATTCAGCAAAACCTGCTCAATCTGCCCCCGGTCCACTTCCACCGGCCAGATATCCTTCTGGAATTTACGAAAAATCTTGATCTCCTTCCGGGTACGTTCGAACATCTCTGAACTTCTCTGGAGGATCTCGTTGAGGTCAGCGGGTTTGACTTCATACTTTCCTCTCCTGGCAAAACCGAGAAGCTGGCTGGTCAGACTCGCTCCGTTGCGCACATGATCCTCAATCCTCTTCAGATTTTCATAATGGGGATGGGAGCGATCCACGTTAAAAAGCATCAAAGAAATATAACCCTGGATGCCCATCAACAGGTTGTTGAAGTCGTGGGCGATCCCCCCGGCGAGGGTGCCGATCGCCTCCATTTTTTGGGCCTGTTGGAACTGAATCTCCAGTTTCTTCAGGGGCGTGATGTCTCGAAGAAAATTGAGGGTCGCCGGGCGACCCTCCCAGGTAATTCTGGCAACGTTGAGCTGCGCCCACAACTCTTCTCCCGATCGATTCAGAAAGCGGAAAGTATAGGTGTTGGGAACTTCTTCTCCTTGCAGCCTTTTTCGATATCTTTCCACGACCATCTCTCGGTCTTCGGGATGAATCAGGTTACTGAAAGGAATCCGGGCCAGCTCTTCGGCCGAATATCCAAAGGATAGCGTGCTCGGGTTCGAGAACTTGATGACCCCATCCTGGCCGATAAAGATGGCTTCGTTGGATTGATCGACCAGAATGCGATATTTTTCCTCGGACTCTCGAAGGGCCTCTTCGGCCCGCTTGCGGTGGGTGATGTCCTCGGACGTGATGATGGCTCCCTTGACGAAAGGAGATATGGTGATGGACAGAATCTTGTCCCCGTAGGTTTGTTCGGGGAACTTTTTCATCCTTCCCGCTTTTATGCATTCCATCAATTCGGCACGCATATCGATGGTATGGCTGCCCGCAAAATCCCGGTACATCAGATCCCCGATCCGGGGGAGCCGGCCACTGGCCTTTCTTCTGGCCAGGTTTAAATTAACAATTCGACCCTCCAGGTCCACCCCTATCGTTTCCACCGGATTGTATTCGAATAAGGCAAAATTAAAGGCTTCCTTCTCCCTCAAGGTTTCCTCGGCCTGTTTGTATTCCTCTTCCACTCGATGTTTATACAGAGCCATTTCGATGCCCATCTCCAGTTCTCTTCCTTCGAAAGGCTTGAGGACATAACTCAAGGGCTCGGCGCCCTTTGCTCCTCGCAGCGCACAGGCATCGCCATCGGTGGGCAGATACACCACGGGGATCCGAAAGCGATCCCGAATCTGTTCCCCCAGTCCAACCTCATCCGTCCGTCCTGCGGAAAAATCCATGAGGACTAAATCCGGCTGGCTCTGTAATATTTTTTTAACGGCCTCTTCACCGGAAGAAACAACCTCAGGCCCAGGGTACCCCAAGTCGAGCAAGCGGTTCTTTACGCTCTCGGCTAGGGTACTCTCCCCTTCGACGACAAGGATTCGGGCCTTGCCCATAGACGACCCCCCTTTTCATCCCTTGTACCTGGCATACTAACATGATTTCCTCAATATGGATAGGGCAGGATGAATTCGCTTGGGGGAGGAATGGTAACAGGGGAAAGGCAGGATGGAAATTTCAATCTAACGCTTTCTTGACCAACCGTTGCCACTCCCGGTCCACGGTCTCCTGGATCGTGTGCACTTCATCATCCGTCAGATGACTGAACCGGCCCTGGAGGCGAAGGTATTCGTCAACCGGAAGATTCTTGGGCTCCACATTGATATTGTAACGCTCGCCGTCCTCCACCTCATAGAGCGGGAAAATTTTGGTATGCACGGCGAGGCGGGCGATCTTCACGGCCAGAGAAGACGGCGCCTTCCAACCCGTGGGGCAAGGGGAATAAATATGGATGAACTTGGTTCCCCGAATGGACTTGGCCTTGGTAACCTTGCGCATCATATCTTCCGGAAAAGCCACGGAACAGGTGGCCGTGTAAGGAATGCGATGGGCCGCCATAATCTCTACCATATTTTTCTTGGGTTGACCCTTGGGATGATTGGCCGGAGTCGTAGTGGTCCAGGTGCCGAAGGGCGTGGCCGAGCTCCTCTGGATCCCTGTGTTCATGTACGCCTCGTTATCGTAGCAGAAATAGAGGATGTCATCATTACGCTCGGCGGCGCCGGAGAGGGCCTGAATACCGATATCAAAAGTCCCCCCGTCTCCCACCCAGGCCGCCACAGTGGTCTCCGTATCCCCGCGCATTTCCAGGCCGGCTTTGACGCCGGAGGCCGTGGAGGCCCCCGTCTCAAAGGCCGTGTGAATCAAGGGCACCTGGACGGCGGCATACGGAAAGGGCCCAGCGAGGATCGACCAGCAACAAGCCGGGACGACCATGATCGTTTTTTCTCCCAGCGCTTTAAGAGCGTAGCGCATGGACATCGTGGCCCCGCAGCCTGCACAGGCCAGGTGGCCGGCGTCCATTAATTCTCTTCGCTCGTACATGATCAGCTCCTCATGCCGACCCAGACGCTCTGTTCATCTGGCTCAGGCCTCTTATAGGTTTGATAAACCACATCGTTCAGCACTTGGGGGGTTACATCCCTTCCACCCAACCCGGCAATGTAACTGAAGACGGGTGGACGGGCCTTATCGTTGCAGAACGCGGCCCGGAGCTCGTGGGCGAAAATTCCCCCGACCCCGAAGGAGACGTTCCGGTCCACCACCGCCACCTTCTCCGCATCCTTGACCACCTCCAAGAGTTCTTCCTTGGGGAACGGGCGAAAGAGGCGCACTTTCACCACCCCGACTTTCCGCCCTTTTTCCCGCAAGGCATCGACGACCACGCGGGCCGTGCTGGCGATGGTCCCGGAGGCCACCAAAATTAAATCCGCTCCTTCACACCGGTAGGCATCGATCAGCCCGTATTTTCGGCCAAAGGCCCGACCGAAATCCTCATCCACCCGTCTGCTGACCTCCTTCCCCTTCAGCATGGCCTGCTGGATCTTATAACGGAACTCCATGAAATAATCCGGGGTGGTCAGGCATCCAAAGGAGTGCGGGTCCTGGGGGTCCAGGCGATAGGGGGCCTCGAAGCGAGGGAGGAAATTATCTACCAGCCGCTGCTCGGGGATCTCCACGGGTTCCGCTGTATGAGAGAGGAAAAAAGCATCCAGGTTGAGCATGACCGGCAAAAGGATCTCCTCGGCAATCTTGAAGGCCTGGATCGTGGTGTCCAGGACTTCTTGATTATTCTCGCAATAGAACTGTAACCAGCCGGTATCCCGTTGGGCCAGGGCGTCGGTCTGCTCACCCCAGATATTCCAGGGAGAACCCAAAGCCCGGTTTACCGTGGCCATGACGATGGGCAGTCGGGCGCCGCTGGCCCAGTGGAGCATTTCGTGCATCAGGGCCAGGCCCTGCCCGGAGGTTGCCGTGAAGGTACGGACTCCGGCTGCCGCTGCCCCGACACAGCAGGCCATGGCG
>Ga0315276_10002494_pt1 | contig 16861 bp, 9 predicted proteins | sample YL17G05_0_MG_FD_204542 | JGI IMG/M metagenome (GOLD analysis project Ga0315276, IMG submission 204542) | Sediment microbial communities from Yellowstone Lake, YNP, Wyoming, USA - YL17G05_0 | ecosystem: Environmental > Aquatic > Freshwater > Lake > Sediment | place: USA: Wyoming | collected... | reverse complement strand
GCGGCTGGTGACCGAGCTGGCCGGGCCGTTCCTGCAGGCCAACATCGTCGCCGACCGGGCCGAGACCGAATGGCGCCGCGTGCAGGCGCAGGGGGCGGTCCCCGCGCTGCTGGGCTTCGTCAAGAAGGACGAGCTCATCGTGGACGCCAACCAGAAGCTCACGCGCGAGGTGCTCAGCCGGCTGCGCTCGCTCGAGAACCTCGAGGCCGCGCGACAGGAGCCACGCGAGTTGCTCTACCCGCCGCTGGCGCGCGCGCTGCTGATGCTGCTCTTCATGGCCGCGTTCGTGACCTACCTGCGCATGGAGCTGCCGGCGGTCTATCGCGACAATGCCATGCTCGCGCTGTTCGCGCTGCTCACCGCGGTCGTGGTGGCCGCGGCCGAGTCGCTGGTCGGCGTGTTCGGCTTCCCGGTGCTGGCCGTGCCGCTGGCGGCGGCGCCGCTCGTGACCGCCTCGGTGCTCGAGAAGCGCCCGGCCGTGGTGTTCACGCTCATGCTCGCGGTGATGGTGACCGCGGTGAGCGAGCTCAAGGCGCCGTTCGTGGCGATGGCGGTGATGGGCGGCGTGACCGCGGTCTATTCGGTGGCGCGCTTGCGCCACCGCTGGCACTTCGCCGTGGCCTCGTTCGCCATCGCCTTCGCCAACCTGTTCGCCATCCTGACCTGGGACCTGGGGCAGCAGCCCAGGCCCGAGCTGCTGGCGCAGGACGCCCTCTGGGGCGTGGTCAACGCGCTGTTCTCGGTGGCGCTCGCGTTCCTGATGCTGCCGGTGGCCGAGCATCTGTTCGGCCTCACCTCGGACATCACGCTGCTCGAGCTGTCGGACCTGAACCGGCCGCTGCTGAAGCGGATGCAGCTCGAGGCGCCCGGCACCTACCACCACAGCATGGTGGTGGGGAGCCTGGCGGAGCGCGCGGCCGAGGCGATCGGCGCCAATTCGCTGCTGGCGCGCGTCTCGGCCTATTACCACGACATCGGCAAGCTGTCGAAGCCCGAGTACTTCAACGAGAACATCCCGCCCCACGTGCGCAACCCGCACGAGAAGCTCTCGCCCAACATGAGCACGCTGGTGGTGCGCTCGCATCTCAACGAGGGCATCGAGCTGGCCCGCCGCGAGCACCTGCCGCGCGCGGTGCGCGCCGCCGTCCCCGAGCACCACGGCACCATGACGATGGCCTATTTCTACGCCAAGGCGCTCGAGCTGGACCCGGGGGCGCGGCGCGAGGACTTCTCCTACCCCGGTCCCAGGCCGCGCTCGCGCGAGACCGCCATCCTGATGCTCGCCGACGGCATCGAGGGGGCCTCGCGCGCGCTCTCGGAGCCGACCCCGAGCCGGATCCGCGGGCTCGTGACGCGCAACATCGAGGAGCGCGTGCAGCAGGGGCAGCTCGACGAGTGCGGGCTGACGCTGCAGGAGCTGGCGAAGATCCGCGAGGCCTTCATCCCGGTGCTGACCGCCACCTTCCACGTGCGGGTCAAGTACCCGGACCTCCCGCGCCCCGCCGATGCCCGTCTCCGTCGTTAGCCCGCGCGGGCTCGTGGGCGTGGCCGCGCCGCTGCGCGCCGCCGTGCTGGCGGCGCTGGCGCTCGAGGGTCGCAGGCCTGGCGAGGTCGCGGTGGTGCTCGCCGACGACGCGCGGCTGCGCGACCTGAACCGGCAATGGCGCGGCCTCGACCGCGCGACCGACGTGCTCTCGTTCGGCTACGACGACGGCGCGGGGGACATCGTGGACGGCGACGTCGTGGTCTCGCTCGAGCGGGTGCGCGAGCAGGCGAAGCGCTTCCGCACGACCCGGGGCCGGGAGTTGGCCCGCGTCGTGGTCCACGGCGCGCTCCACCTGGCGGGCCTCGACCACCAGGGCGCTGCCGAGCGCCGGCGCATGCGCGTCCGCGAGGACCGCGTCCTGCGCGCCGCCCGCGAGGCGATCGCCGAGCTGGACGCGGCGCTGAAGCCGGCGCAGCGCGCGGCGCGAGGGCGCTGAGCAGCGCACGCGCGGTGACGCGCCGACCGGAGGCCGACATGTGGCGATGGCTTCTGCTGGCGTTGCTCCTCGGCTCCCTGGCATCGGCGGCGGACGCTCCGGCCACGGTGCCCGACCTTCCCGCCGGCGCACGGACGAGGTGGGTGGTCGAAGACCCCGAGGAGATCGTCACCTATCTCGCGTTCGATCCCGACGCGGTGCGGGACCGCCTCCCGCCGGGGCTGCGATTCATCACCGTGGGGGAGTTGGCCGCAGGCGAAGTCCCCTGGGCGAAGGAGTTACTCGACCGGCGACCCGCGCTGGCCTCGTGGGGCGTCTCGTTCCTCGAGATCGTCCGGGCGCGGACCTTCACCGTGGACGGCCGCGCCCCGCGCTGGCCGTCGCACGGCGCGGCGGCCCTCTGGCTCGCCCGCGTCGCCCCGGCCGATCCGGGCGCCGACCTCGGCCCTGGCCGGCTGTGGCTGACGCTGGATCTCTGGGTGCCCGACCGCGCATACGCACGGTACATGCGCGACAAGGGGTACCAAGCCGGGTACGGCGACGTGCGCCTCCGCCGGGAGTCGAGCGGGCGCTGGCTGGGGACCGTGGATGTCCCTGGACTCGAGGTGACCGCCGTGTGCCGGCCGGCCGGCCCGGTCGGGGGCGGTCCGATGTCCGCCGGGATGCAGGCGATCTTCCCGCCCGCGAACTCCACGGTGACCGACACCGTCCGCGTGGCCTTCGCCGGGCACCGCGAGCAGGCCTGCGGCAGCGGAACGTCCTGGGAGCTGCGCGGCACGCATCCCATCGTGGGCGGGATCCTGCTCGGCGAGACGAGCTACCAGTACGGCTACCATCTGATCGGCGGGACGTACCCGCGCTGACGGGAGGCTGCGTCGCGTCCGGCGCACGCGCCCGGTCTGCCGTCCGGGTCGCTCACGTCGCCGGTTGCGCGCTCGCGGCGGCGTGGCCGCGCCCAGGCCTAGCCTGGACTATTCATGATCCGCTGCTGCGAACGCGATCTGACCGCGGTCTGCCGCGGTCCTGTGGCGGGCCGCTCCTCGACGGGGTGCTCAACCCCGGCTGCGTCGCGGCCCGTCACAGGACCTTGCATCCCACGGTCATCTCGCATTCTCGCGACGCGGCTCATGAATAGTCCAGGCCTAGCAAGGCTCGACAGGGCGCAGCGCACACGCTCTTCGAGCGGGGCATGCGGGATGGCCCCGCATCTCGCCGCTGCCCGGCGCGCCTCCTCCACGCGCAGTCCGAGCCCGCGCAACCAGGGCACGACCTCCTCCTCCGCGGCCGCACGAACGCGTGCCTCCTCGGCTGCGGCTGCGGCAAGGGCGCGAGCGTCATCGGCAGCGGCGGCGGCCAGCGCCCGGGCCTCCTCGGTGGCGGCGGCGCGACTGCGCGCTGCATCTGAAGCACGCTGCGCTACTTCGCGTTTGCGGCTCATGAAGTCCGTCCCGAACACGCACTCGGCCGCGTGCTGGTTGTGGGTCCGGCACCGCAGACGCATCCGCTCCACCGTCGCCCGGCCGCCCCGGGCCACCGGTTCGACGTGGTCGAACTCGAGCCGGGTGCGTGCCTCGCAGCGATGACCGCCGGTGCTCACGTAGGTGCACCGGCCGCCATCGCGCTGCCACACCGCGCGCCGGACCTCGGCCGGCACGTGCCGCGGGGAGGCGTTCACACGCCGCTGGCGCGTTCGCGGTCGCGTGGTGGCCGCGAACTTGCGCTGCTCGAGCCGGACGATCAGGGCGTCGAGGGCGCGGTCGAACACCTCGGCCAGTTCCCCGACGGGGACCGCGTGACCGAGCAGGGCCTGGGCGTAGCGCAGCTTCTCGAAGGTGCCCTGCGCGACGGTGAACTGAAGCCCGTACCTCCCCGGCGCGAGCGGCCCAACCTTTGACGTCACCGTCACTGGTGACGGGAAGAAGTCGGCCAGGGAGGGATCCGCCGTCCCCGGCGACGGTGACTCAACTGGTTCCGGAACCAGTTGCCGTGCGCCGGGCGCGCGGGACTCAACTGGTTCCGGAACCAGTTCCCCGATGGCCGGCGGAGGCGTGAGCACGTCGATGCGGACCGGCAGGTCAGGCCGTGGGAAGCGATCCGCCAGGAGTTGCTCGATCTCGGCCTTGCTCCGGTGCGCGGCGGCGGCCAACAACTCGTCGGCGTTCTCCGGAGTGAGGTAGGGGGTCAGGAACACCACGGCCGTCAGATGCAACCGTCCGTCGGCCAGCAAGCCATAGATGGCCGGGAACTGCCGTGCCGTACGGGCCGCGCGTATGCGCTTGAAGGCTGCGTCTTCGGACAGATGCAACTCGGCGACGCACCAGGCGAACATCGAGGGATAGCCCGCCGGGGCGTAGAGCCGCCGGGCGTCGACCTCGGCGAGGTGGGCGAGCAGCAGGGCGGTGATGGCGAGGTCCTGCGCGACAAGGGCACGCAGCTCACGCAGCAGGGCGAGATTGGGAACATGGGTCAGCGAGTAGCGGCTCACCGAAGTGGCTCCGCGGGGGCGGGTCGTGCGGAGGCGCACCCATTCATATCATGTCCGTTTCCGACGCACGCAGGGCCCCGCGGAGCGCATTGCGGCGAAGGTCGTAGGGTCGTCTTCATCGCGGAGGCCGCGGGTCCGCCTCCGCGCGCCCTGCGCACGCTGGCGGGCGGTTGGAGCAACGGCGCCGGGTTGCCCCCCGTGCGCCCTCGAAGACCTGTCAAGCGATTTCTTCTGTTCGCCACGTCACGAGCGCTCAGACCCGCTTCCGCGACCGCAGGAGCGCCCCGGAGTCCCGCGTCCCGCAGCGGCCGGCGGCCACGGCGCGCCGTGGTTGACGCGCCCCCCGCCGGGTTGACCGCGGCGGGTCCATCGTAGACTCTTCACGCCATGGATCCGTCGCCGACCGAGCTGCCGAAGCGCGCCACCGCCGCCAGGCGGCTGCGCACCTATCTCATCGCGGGCCTGCTCGCGCTCGCGCCCACGGCCATCACGCTGTGGGTGCTGGTCGTCCTGCTCAACTGGACGGACAACCTGCTCGGGCGCTACCTGCGATTCCAGGTGCTCGGCGACCACCGCATCCCCGGCCTGGGCCTGGTGGCCACGTTCGTCCTGCTGCTCATCGTCGGCTGGATGGTCACCGTCATCGGCCGCTGGCTGGGCGGGCGGCCGATGCTCCGGATGTGGGACCATCTGCTGAGCCGCATCCCCGGGGTGGGGATCCTCTATGGCTCGACCAAGTCCTTCGGCGAGGCGTTCTTCACCAGCCGGGAGAGCACATTCAAGCAGGTGGTGCTGGTGCCCTGGCCCTCGCCGGGGATCTACCGCATCGGTTTCATCGCGGCGCGCCCGAGCCCGGCCGTGCGCCGGCACCTCGGGGACGACATCGAGGTCGTGTTCCTGCCGCACACGCCCAACCCGGCCTCCGGCTTCGTCCACTACGTGCCGCGCGCGCAGCTCATCTACCTCGACTGGGCGGTGGAGGACGGGCTCAAGGTCATCGTCTCGGGCGGCGTGCTGCAGCCCGGCGAGTTCACCGCGGCCGTCGCGCGCGGCGCCGCGCCCACCCCGGCCCAGGAGAGCCCCGGTGGCTCTCGTTAGCGCCGAGGGGGTCGTCCTCAAGACGCACGCGCTCGGCGACACGAGCCGCATCGTCGTGGTCTACACGCGCGAGCACGGCATGGTGCGCCTGGTGGCGAAGGGCGCGCGCAAGACACCGAGCCGGTTCGGCTACGCGCTCGAGCCGCTCTCGCGCGGGCGCTACGTCTTCTACCACAAGCCCGAACGCGACCTGCACCTGCTGTCGCAGGCCGACACGCTCGCGGCGACCGGCAGCCGGCTGGCCGACCTCACGCGGCTCGCCCACGCCGAGGCGGCGCTCGAGCTCATCGACCGGCTGGTGTGGGGCGAGGAGCCGCATGCGGAGCTCTACGACCTGCTGGTCCGGGCGCTCGAGGCCGTGGTCGCCGCACCCGAGGCGGCGCTGCCCGCCATCACCATCGCCTTCGAGCTGCAGGTGGCGAGCCTGCTCGGCTACCGCCCGCGGCTCGACGCCTGCGCCCAGTGCGGCAGTCCGCTCTCGCTCGAGCTCCTGTTCTCGCCCGCGCGCGGCGGCATGCTGTGCGACCGCTGCGCCGCCGAGGGCGGCGTGCTGAAGCTCTCGGCCGACGCGCTGGCCGGGCTCTCGCTGCTGCTCTCGCGCCCGGTGGGCGAGGCGGGCGAATACGTCGAGGTGAAGCGCGCGGGCGAGATCCTGCGCGTCATCGAAGCCTTCCTGCGTCACCACTTCCACCGCTTCCAGGGCCTGCGCTCGCTCGAGTTGCTGCGCGCGCTGCAGGGCCCCGGCTCGTCGGAGGCTGCCTGATGGCCCTTGAGCCCGCCCGTTCGCTGCAGGAGATGATGCTCGCGCTCGAGACGTACTGGGCCGAGCGGGGCTGCACCATCCAGCAGCCCTATCCGTCCGAGGTCGGCGCCGGGACCTTCAACCCGGCCACCTTCCTGCGCTCGCTCGGTCCCGAGCCCTGGCGCGTCGCCTACGTCGAGCCCTCGCGCCGCCCCAAGGACGGCCGCTACGGCGAGAACCCCAATCGTTTTCAACAATTCTTTCAGTATCAGGTGCTGCTGAAGCCCTCGCCGATCGACGTGGTCGAGCAGTACTTCGACTCGCTGCGCGCGCTCGGCATCGACCCGGCGGAGCACGACCTCCGGCTGGTCGAGGACGACTGGGAGTCGCCGACGCTGGGCGCAGCGGGCGTGGGCTGGCAGGTGTGGATGGACGGCCAGGAGATCTCGCAGTTCACCTACTTCCAGCAGTGCGGCGGCATCGAGCTGCCCGTGGTCTCGGCCGAGCTGACCTACGGCCTCGACCGCATCGGCATGATGCTGCAGGGCACCGACCGCGTGCAGGACCTGGTGTGGTCGCCGGGGCGTCGCGACGGCGGCGGGCGCGTCCTGGCGGACGCGGTCACCTGGGGCGACCTGTGGCTGCGCAACGAGTGGGAGTGGTCGCACTACAACTTCGAGCAGGCGCCGGTGGACGCCTGGTTCGAGATGTTCAAGATCTGGGAGGCCGAGGCCGTCCGGCTGCTCGACCTCAGGCTGGTGAACCCCGGCTACGACGCGGTCATCAAGTGCTCGCACGCCTTCAACCTGCTGGACGCCCGGGGCGCGATCTCGGTGAGCGAGCGCGTGGGCACCATCGGCCGGGTGCGGAAGATCGCGCGCCGGGCGGCGGTGGCCTACACGAAGCTGCGCGCGGAGCTGGGCTACCCGCTCATCAAGGACGCAGCGGAGCGCGCCAAGTGGGTGAAGCCGGCGGCGGCGGAGGCCGGTGGCGGAGAGGCCGCGCCGCAGAAGGCCGCGAAGGCCGTGCCGCGGAAGGAGGCCCGGTCATGAGCCGCGACCTGCTGTTCGAGATCGGCGTCGAGGAGCTGCCGGCCGGCTACATCCCGCCGGCCCTGGAGCAGCTCGAGCGCGGGATCGCCGCGGGGCTGGCGGACGCGCGTCTCGCGCACGGCGCGGTACGCTCGCGCGCCACGCCGCGCCGGCTCGCGCTCTACGTCGAGTCGCTCGAGGAGCGTCAGCCCGACCGCGACGAGGAGGTGATGGGCCCGGCCGTGCGCGTGGCGTACGACGCGGAAGGCAAGCCCACGAAGGCGCTGCTGGGCTTCTGCCAGGGCAGGGGCGCCGGCCTCGCGGACGTGCGGCGGGTCGAGACGCCGAAGGGCGAGTACGTGGCCGTGACCGTGCACCAGGCGGGCCGGCCCGCGGCCGAGGTGCTGCCGGCGCTGCTCGCCGGCCTCGCCCGCGGCCTGACCTTCCCCAAGGTGATGCGCTGGCTCGACGACGACACGCGCTTCGCCCGGCCGGTGCGCTGGCTGGTGGCGCTGCTCGGCGAAGAGGTGCTCCCGGTGCGCGCTTTCGGCCTCGAGGCCGGGCGCGAGTCGCGTGGCCACCGCTTCCTCGCCCCGGCGCCCGTGCCGCTGGCCCAGGCGCGGGACTATCTCGCGGCGCTCGAGTCGGTCTGCGTGGTGGCGAACCCGCCGGTGCGGCAGGCGCGCATGGCGGCGCAGATCGCCCGCGTGGCGGCCGCGAAGGGCGGCCGTCCGGTGGCCGACGAGGAGCTGATGGAGATCTGCGGCTACCTCGTGGAGTGGCCCACGGCCTTTGCCGGCTCGTTCGACGAGCGCTATCTCGACCTGCCGCGCGAGGTCATCGTGACCGCGCTGCGCGAGCACCAGCGCTTCTTCGCGGTCGAGGCGGCGGACGGGCGCCTGCTGCCGTTCTTCGTTGCGGTCCGCAACGGCGACGAGCGCGGGCTCGCGCAGGTGCGCAAGGGCAACGAGGGCGTGCTCATCGCGCGGCTCGAGGACGCGAAGTTCTACTGGGAGACCGACCTCAAGCACCCGCCCGCCGGGCGCCTCGAGGCGCTGTCGGGCGTGGTGTGGATGGAAGGCCTGGGCTCGCTGCGCGAGAAGGCGGCGCGGCTCGAGACCCTGGCCGGGCTCGTGGCGCAGCGCCTCGCGCCGGCCGCCGCGGCCGCGGCGACGCGCGCGGCGCTGCTGTGCAAGACCGACCTGCTCTCCGAGATGATCGGCAGCGGCAAGGAGTACGCGAGCCTCGAGGGTGTGATGGGCGGGCACTACGCGCGCCGCGCGGGCGAGCCCGAGGAGGTGGCCGCGGCCATCGCCGATCACTACCGGCCGCGCGGGCCGGCGGACTCGCTGCCGGGGAGCGACGCCGGGGCCGTGCTCGCCATCGCGGACAAGCTCGACCACGTGGCCGGGGCGTTCGTGGCGGGCAAGGTGCCGAGCGGGAGCGAGGACCCCTACGGCGTGCGCCGCGCCGCCAACGGCGTGGTGCGCATCCTGGCCGAACTGGGCCTGCACCTCGACCTGGGCGGGGCCACGGAGCAGGCGCTGGCGCCCTTCCTCGCCGCGAATCCGGCCCTGGCGCGGGCGGAGCTGCTCCAGCAGCTCGCGACGTTCTGGCGCGAGCGGGTCCGCGGCGCGCTCGAGGAGCGCGGCGTGCGCTACGACGCCTGCGAGGCCGCGCTCGAAGCGCGGCTCGCAACGGACGGCGGCGACCGTCCGGGCTGGAGCGACCCGCACGACTGCCTCAGGCGCGGCCGCGTCATGGACGAGTTCCGCGGGGACGAGCGCTTCGAGCCGCTGGTCGTGCTCTTCAAGCGCGTGGCCAACATCCTGGCCAAGGCGACCGAGACGCTGCCGGACCGGCTGGACCCGGCGCGGCTCACCGAGCCCTTGGAGCAGGAGCTGGCGGCCGCGCTCGATCAGGCGCGCGCGCGCACCGAGCCGCTGTGGCGGACGCGCGAGTACGAGGCCATCCTGCCCGCGCTGCTCGAGATGGAGCAGGTCATCCACGGTTTCTTCGATTCGGTGCTGGTCAATGCCGAGGACCTGCCCACGCGGCTGAACCGCCTGCGGCTGCTGAGCGAGGTGCGGACCCTGTTCGTGCGCGGCTGGGACCTGTCGAAGATCGTGCTCGAGGGCGAGCGGGGGCAGTAGGTCCGTCTACCTCGGGCCGCCCGGGGCTCCCGGGCCGGAGCGGAACGCTCCCGCCGCTCGCAACTCGCCCTCGACCTCGGTCGAGTCGGCGGGGCCGGGCCGGGAGCGGAGGAACGCGTTCCAGTCCGCGAGCGCCCGCTTCGGATCCCCCAGCCGCGCCCGGATGCGGGCGCGCAGGCCGAGCGCCGCGGGGTAGTCCGGCCGGGTTGCGAGCGCCTGGTCCACCTCGAGGTGGGCCGCGGCCAGGCTGTCGAGCCGGTAGAGGGCGAAGGCGGTGTTCTTGTGCAGCGGCGCGCTGCCCGGCCAGGCGGCGAGCCCGCGCCGCAGGAGCTGCAGGGCCTCGGTCGCCCGCCCGTCCCGCACCAGGGCGAAACCCAGCTGGGCGCAGGTGTAGTCGCTGGAGTCGAGGGCGAAGCTCCTCTGCAGGTTCCGCACGGCCTCCCGCCAGGTGCCGTCGTCCATGGCGAGGTCGGCGAGCCCGAGACAGGCCATGGCCTGGAGCTTCGGGTCCTTCGCGGCCTCGTTCAGCGTCCGGGTGAACATCGCGGCGGCACGGGTCGCCTGCCCCTTCAGCCTCAGGGCTTGCCCCAGGTTGAACCGCGCCCGGGTGTTCCCGGGATCCAGCGCGAGCGCGGAGTCCGCCATGGCCCGGGCCGAGTCCGCGCTCCCGCGCAGGATGAGCACCGCCGCCTCGTCGCTCAGCACCCGGGACTGGAGCGCCCGCTCGGGGCCCACCGCGCCCCGGGACGACGCCCAGCGCAGGACGAACACGCTGCCGATGGCCACGAGGACGAGACCGCCCAGCACGATCAGTCCCCGCGCGCGCCGCCGGCGCGGAGCGGGAACCAGCGCGGCTTCCTCGCGCCGTGCCGGGAGGTGCTCGATCTCCAGGTCCTCGGTGCGGCGCTCGGACGCAGCCGCCCCGGCGCTCGCGGGCGGTGCCGGCTCCGGCAGCGGCGGTGTCACTCCGGTCAGCAGCGACAGCTCGCGCGCCACCGCCGCCGCGTCGGGACGCTGCTCGGGATCCTTGACCAGCAGGCGCGCGACGGCCGCCTCGACCTCGGGCGCCACCTCGGGCCGTATCCCGCGCAGCGGCCGCGGCTCCTCGTTCGCGATCATGTAGAGCAGGGCGAGTGGGTTCTCGCCGGGGAAGGGGAGCGCGCCGGTCAGCGTCTCGTAGAGCACGACGCCCAGCGCGAACACGTCGGCGGGCGCGCCGATCGCCCCCCGCGTGGACTCGGGAGCCATGTAGGCCGCGGTCCCGAGCGTGCTGCCGGTCATGGTCAGGCGCGAAGCCTGCGCGGCGCGCGCCAGGCCGAAGTCCATGACCTTGACCGCGCCCTCCTCGTCGAACATGAGGTTCTCGGGCTTGATGTCGCGGTGCACGATTCCGCGCCGGTGCGCGTGGGCGAGCGCCGCGGCCACGTCCCGCGCGATGGCCAGCGCCTCGGCGGTGGGGAGCGGTCCCTGCGCCATGCGCTCGCGCAGGCTGCCGCCCGTGATCAGCTCCATGGCGATGAAGACCGCGCGGCCGTCGTGCTCGAGGGCGTAGAGCGTGGCGATGTGGGGGTGCGAGAGCGCGGCGGCCGAGAGCGCCTCGCGCTCGAAGCGCTTCGCGCTCTCGGTGTCGGCCGACAGCCCGGGCGCGATGAACTTGAGCGCGACCCGGCGCTGGAGCTTCGTGTCCCGCGCCTCGTAGACCTCACCCATGCCGCCGCGGCCGAGGAGGCGCAGGATCTCGTAATGGAGGATGCGCGTGTTCTCCATAGGGACGGGCGTCAGGCTAGACGGGTTCGCGGCGCGGGGCAACCGCGGCCGGCCGTGACGGCCGGTCGCGGGAGCAGCCGCCGCGGCGGACGGAGGGCCCGGCTGCGCCGGGTCCGCGTCCGGTCACGGGGCCGCACGTCCTCGGACGGCTCCCTACGGCAGCGGCCCACCGGTCCCGATGAGCACGAACGGCGCCCAGTGGAAGGGCGAGCGTGTCTGCGGGTCGGCGAGCAGCGCGCGCTTGGCCTGCGCCAGCGCGCGCTCGCGCGGCATCCCGCGCGTGAGCAGCGGACGGTAGAAGCGTTCCATGAGGAGCGCGGTCGAGCGGTCGTTCACCTTCCACAGGCTCACCACCACGCTGCGCGCGCCAGCGGCGAGGCAGGCGCGCGCCAGCCCGAGGACACCCTCGCCGCGCTCGAGCCGGCCGAGCCCCGTCTCGCAGGCCGAGAGCGTCACCAGGTCGGCGGAGAGGCGGCGCTCGAGGATGTCCCCGACGGACAGGAAGCCGGGCCGCCCGTCTTGGCCCTCACACGCGAGCCACAGCCCCGAGCGCTCGGGCTCGGCCTCGTTCACCTCGCCATGCGTGGCGAGGTGAACGACCTGCGCCGTCGCGAGGCCGGAGGCGGCGAGCAGTCCCGGGCGCGTGGCGGCCGCACCCGTCAACCCCGTGAAGGCGCGCGCGCCCGCGAGCGCGCGCAGCACCGTGACCTCGGCCGCCGTGTTCGGCAGCGGTACGAGCGCAGGCGCACCCGCCCCGGCAGGCGCCGTGGAGTCGGCCGCAAAGCGCGGGTCGCCGAGCGCCACGATCCCGCCGCCGGCGCTGCCCGCCGCGCGCATGCCGAGGGCCGTGGCCGAGGGTGTGTACGAGACCTCGAAGCGCTCGAGCAGGTACGCGCCGCGGGGCGGCGTCCCATCGCCGGGAAGGTCGCGCGCGAGCAACGCCTCGAAGGGCACGCGGGCGAGCGGTCCGTCCGGAGCGATCACCAGGTGGGTCACGCCCCGGAGCAGGGGCTCGGCGGGTTCCACCAGGGTCCGGTAAAGGGCGCGCGCGGCGCCACGCGTGACGCGCGCGTCGGCCGTCAGAGGATCGGCGAGGCCGCGGCGGAGGATCTCGGCCCGGGCCCGCAGCGCGGGCCGCGGCGGCAGCGGGATGCGTCGCCAGGCGCGCCGGGTGACGATCCAGAGCGAGGACGAGGAGTCCCCGAGGCTGTACTCGAGCAGCGCCTCACGGTCCGAGCGCAGGTTCGCGCGCGCCTGCTCGAGCGAGAGCGGCACGGCGGCCATGGCGCTCCCGCCCGCGGCCTGCACCAGGTCGAGGAAGGCGCGGGCCCGGGCCCGCTCCGCCCACAGGAACGCCTCCGCCGCGTAGGCGCTGTCCGGGCAGCGCGCCTCGAGCTTGCCCAGCAGGTGGATGAGCGCCTCGTAGGCGAAGAGCCGCCCCGAGAAGAGCGCGATCGAGCCGCGCTCCTCCTGCTGGTGCGCGCGCAGGGTGTCGATGAGCGCGGCCGCGCGCCGGTCCCAGGCGAGGGCCCGGGAGTAGTCCCCGCGGCGCTCGGCCACGTCGCCGGCACCGAGCATGGCCTGCCACGCGGCGTCCGCCAGGTCGGCCCGCGTGGCCAGGTCGAGTGCCTCGGCGTAGACGCGCTCGGCATCGTCCAGGCGGCCGTCGCGCCCCGCGCTGTTGCCCAGGTTGATGAGGTCCGACGCCCGGAAGCCGGCGGCGAGGCCGTGGCCCGCGCTGGCTGCGCGCCCGAACCAGGCCGCGGCCGCGGCGAAATCGCGCCGGCGCTCGGCGACCTGTCCCAGCGTGGTCGCAGCGTCGTGCACCAACTGCGAGTCGCCGGCCGCAGTGGCGTGCCCCAGGGCGCGGGCGGCGGTGCGCGCGGCCTCGCCGTCGTCGCCGGCGAGGATCAGCGCGATGGCGAGGTTGTTGAGCGCGCGCGCCGCCAGGCCGCCGTCACCCAGCGAGTCCGCCAGGCGGACCGCGCGCTCGAGTGGCGGCCGGGCGCGCCCGGCGTCCTCGAGGTTGTCCCAGGTCCGGCCCAGGCCGGTGAGTACCCCGGTCAGACCACGCGCGTCGCCGGCCCCCTCCATGAGCGTCACGGCGGTCTCGAGCGTGCGCGCCGCCGCGGTGAAGCGGCCCTGGCGGCGCAGCACGTCGCCGAGCGTGTTCTGCAGGACGGCCTCGCTGCGGGCATCACGGCGCGCGCGGAAGATGGGCAGCGCCCTCTCGCAGGCCGCGCGGGCGCGAGCCAGCTCCCCGAGGTCGCTGAACAGCCGGGCCTCGTTGTCGAGCAGGAGCGCGACACTGGCGCTGTCGCCGCGGCGGGTGGCCAGCGCCAGTCCCTGCTCGAACCAGGCCCGGGCCGAATCGCGCTCGCCGAGCCGCGTGGCGGCCAGGCCGAGGTAGTTGAGCGTGGAGGTCAGGCCCGCGAGGTCGCCGATCTGCAGGCGCAGCGTGCGCGTCTGCCGGAAGAGTCCGCACGCCTCGGCGTCGCGCCCGTCCAGGTAGGCGATCGAGCCCAGGGTGTTGAGCGCACGCCCCACCAGCGCCGAGTCGCCGATCGTGCGCCGCGCCGCGAGGGCTCGAGTGTAGTAGTCGCGTGCACGCGCGAGGTCGCGGGCCATGAACCAGGTCGAGCCGGCGCTTCCCAGCACCCAGGCCTCGCGGCGCCGCTCCCCGAGCGCGCGGTAGCCGTCCAGCGCCGCGCCGAACAGGCTGTCGGACTCGGCCCAGCGGCCGGCGCGCTGTGCCGCGGTGGCCGCCGCCTCGGCCTCGGCTGCGGCCACGCGCCGCGCGCGGTCCCCGGCGCTCCAGTGCTGGCGCAGCGCCAGCGCGTCGGCCGCGATGCGGGTGCCGAGCGCCTGCGGTTCCGCTGCGGCCACGCGCCGCTCGAGCGCCGCGAGCGCCCGCGCCGAATCCGCGCGCGCGAGCGTGGCGCGCAGCTCGGCGACGAGGAGCGCGTTCCAGGCCGTCTCGAACTCGCCGCCCGCCGCGCGCAGGGCGGGCGCGAGGGTGCTGTCGGGCACGGCGAAGCGGGCGTACGGCTGGGCGCTGGCCGGCGCCGCCGCGTACGAGAGCAGCACAGCGCACGCCGTCACCAGGACGGCGTGCGCTGCCCGCAGACGGATCATGAGTTTGTGGGCCAGGGATCCCTCCCTTGTCCTTACCGCAGCCAGATCAGGCGCTGCCTGAACTCGCGGCCCTCCGTGCGGAACCTCACGAAGTAGAGCCCCGCGCCGCTGCGCGCGCCTCCGTCCATGCGTCCGTTCCAGCTCGCGTCGTGCCACCCGGCCGTCTGCAGGCCGGTGGCCAGCGTGCGCACCTTGCGGCCCTGCAAGTCGAACACCTCGAGCTTCACCTCGGCCGCGCGCGGCAGACCGAAGCGCATGCGCGCCTCGCCCAGGGCCGGATTGGGCCGGATGGGCTCGAAGGCGAGCACGGCCGGAGCCGGTTCCACCTCGGTGGCGCCGAACACTTCGAAGGGATCGCTCTGGCCCAGGACGCCGGTCACCTCGTCGCTGGTCGAGTCCGCCGACTCCACCAGCACCACGGCCACCCGGGCGCTGTCCGCCACGGCGAGCGGGACGTCCCATTCGAACGCGCCGGTGTTGGGCAGGTGGGTGGCATCCAGCACCCAGGTCTCGCCGCGGTCGAAGGTGTGCAGCACGGCGACCCATTCGGGCCTGACGTCCTTCGGCACCTCCCAGCGGATCGTGTACCGGCGCCCCGGTGGCACGACCTCGTGAACCACCGGCGCGGTGATCTTGGCGCGCTTGACCCGGATCGTGTCGGTGCCGGTGAACAGCCGCGGGCCCACGGTGCCGGTCACCGTCACCGGCACGCGATCGCCGTCCGGCACCGTCAGCGACACGGCCTGGCGCGAGAACTTGACCATCAGATCGGGGACTCCATCGCAATCTTCGTCCCCGATCGCGGGTGGACCGGCCGTGTCGGCGGGCACGATGCCGTTCAACCGGATCGAGCCCAGCACGATCTCCGAGGCCGTCCGCGGCGGCTTCGGTTCGAGGTGGCCCGTCACCCACTTGCCCATGGACTTGAGGTTCAAGGTGTTCGGGGCGAAGTCGAAGTCCACCGTGACCGGTGGCAGGCTGGTCGGGAAGCCGATGACGCTGACCGTCCCCGCGGCCGCGTTGCACACCAGCGCGAAGGCCCCGTGGCTCGGGTCGATGGCGATGCCCGCCGGCCCCTGGCCCACCGGGATGGTGGCGATCAGCGTCAGCACCACCGCGGGCCCCGGAGAGATCGTGGACGCGCTGGCGATGCCGGACGACGTGATCGAGAACACCAGCACCGAATTCCCATCGGCACTGGTCACGTAGGCCAGCGCGCCGTCGGGGGTGACGATCACCGCCACGCCGCTCGATCCGACGTTCGCCGTCGCCGTGACCTGGTACTGGGTCGGGCTGCCGGGCGAGACATCCACGATCCTGATGGTCCCGTCCTGGCACAGCACCAGCAGGATGGCGCCGTCGGGCGTGATGCCCACGGCCACGCCGGCCGAGCCGGTGTTGGCGGTGGCGGTGACCGCGCCGGTGAGGATGTCGATCACCACCACCGTCCCGCCCGAGGTCGCGACGAAGGCCCGGCCGCCATCCGGCGCGATGACCACCGCCTGGCCGGCCGAGCCGGTGTTGGCCGTGGCCGTCACCTGGTCGAAGGTGGCGTTGCCCGGGTTCGCGTCGATGAGGCTCACGTCCTTGGAGCCCGAGTTCACCACGATCACCCTGGGGCCGAGCGCCGAGACCGCGATATCGAGGGGGGCGCTCCCCACCGTGATGGTGGCCACGACCTTGTGGTAGTCGGCCGACGCGGGCCGGATGTCGATGACGCTCACGTCGTTGCTGCCGGTGTTGGCGACGTAGGCGCGCGAGTCGTCCGGCAGCAGCGCGACGCCCTGGGGCTGCAGGCCCACCGTGATGCTGGTGATGGTCTGGGCCCCGGGGATGTCGAGTGCCGTGACGCTGTTGCTGACCGGGTTCGTGACGTAGGCGCGACTGCCGTCCGAGGTGATCGCCACGTCGCGGATGCCCTGGGACGCCGACAGGTTGTTGATGACCCCGCCCGGGCTGGCGTTGGGCTCAAGCACCACGAAGGTCAGCGCGTTGCTGGTGGTGCTGCCGGTCTGCACCGTGACCGAGCCCGTGGTCGCCGCCAGCGGCACGTTCGCCACGATGGCGGCGGCGGTCGCGCTCGTGACGGTGGCCAGCACGCCGTTGAACAGGACGGTGTTCTGCGCCGCGATGGGGCTGAAGCCCTGGCCGCCGATCACGACCGGCGAGAACGTGGTCGCGGCGGGCGGGCTCAGGCTCGAGATGGCGAGGGCGGGCGGGCCCATGATGGTGAAGACCGAGGTCACGCCCTGCGCGGTCGTGAGCCCGTACTGGTCCTGGATGCCGGACTCGACGACCAGCGAGCAGCGCGCCGAGAAGGTCAGAGGTTGCGCGGGCTGGAAGAAGAACGTCTTCCGGTCCGCGGACGCCTTGTAGCTCCCCGCGATCGTGTTGGCGCCCACGTGGAGCACCATCTTCGCGACCACGCTGGCCGAGTCCACGCCCTTGTTGAAGGTCGCGGACACGGC
>Ga0315276_10002492_pt1 | contig 16863 bp, 30 predicted proteins | sample YL17G05_0_MG_FD_204542 | JGI IMG/M metagenome (GOLD analysis project Ga0315276, IMG submission 204542) | Sediment microbial communities from Yellowstone Lake, YNP, Wyoming, USA - YL17G05_0 | ecosystem: Environmental > Aquatic > Freshwater > Lake > Sediment | place: USA: Wyoming | collected... | reverse complement strand
CACCGGAATCTCCCACCTGCCCGAAGGGGTGGAGATGGTGATGCCGGGCGACAATGTCAACCTGACCATTGAGCTCATCACCCCCATCGCCATGGAGAAGGAGCTTCGCTTCGCCATCCGGGAGGGAGGCCACACCGTGGGAGCCGGGGTCATCAGCGAAGTATTGGAGTGAGGCGATGACGGATCAAAAGATAAGAATTCGACTGAAGGCTTACGATCATCGGATCTTGGACCAATCGGTGGGGGAAATCGTCAGCACGGCCCAGCGTACCGGGGCACAGGTTTCCGGCCCAATTCCTCTACCGACGAGGATCCGCAGGGTTACGGTACTGCGATCACCTCACATCGATAAGAAGTCCAGGGAGCAATTCGAGGTCCGAACGCATGTACGGCTGATCGATATCCTTCAGCCGACCACGCAGACCGTGGATGATCTCATGAAACTGAATCTTCCTGCCGGGGTGGACGTAGAAATCAAGCTGTAAGTAACAGGGGGTAGGATTTTCCTTGCCCTCATGGATGAAAGATAAGGACGAGAGGGAAGATGGCTATTGGCCTTATTGCTAAAAAAGTCGGCATGACGCAAATCTTCGATGAGGAAGGAAGGTCCTGGCCGGTCACGGTAGTGGAGGCAGGACCTTGCCCGGTGGTGCAAAAGAAGACAAAAGAGCGGGATGGCTACGAGGCCCTACAGCTGGGCTTTGGAATTTTAAAAGAGGCCAAGCGCCTGACCCGGCCCCTTCGCGGTCATTTTGAAAAGGTGAAAGCTCCCTATGCCCGATACCTTCGGGAAATGCGGGTAAATCAGCCCAATGATTTTTCCGTTGGCCAAACCCTGACGGTGGATCTCTTCCAGGAAGGGGATCAGGTCGAGGTGACCGGAATCTCCAAGGGTAAAGGGTTTCAAGGGGGTGTGAAGCGCTGGGGCTACCGGGGTGGTCCCCAGACGCACGGTTCCATGTTTCACCGCGCTCCTGGTTCCATCGGCGCATCTTCCTATCCCTCCCGCGTTTTCAAGGGACACCATATGCCGGGACATATGGGGGCCGAGAGGGTTACCGTCAAAGGGCTGAAGGTCATAAAGATTTTTCCCCAAAAGAATCTCCTCTTGATTACCGGGTCGATTCCCGGGGCGAATGGCGGAATCTTGATCATCAGAAAAAGGTAACGGGTATCCTTTAGGGAAGGGCTATGCCACAGATCACAATTATCAACCAAAAAAATGAGAAAGTAGATGAGGTGAGCTTATCCGATTCGATCTTTGCGGTCGAAATGAAGGATCACCTCCTCCACGATGTTATTTTGAATACCTTAGCCAATCAGCGGGTCGGGGCTGCCTCCACCAAGAACAAGGGGGCTACCCGCGGAGGGGGAAAGAAGCCGTGGCGTCAGAAGGGCACGGGAAGGGCGCGGGCTGGGTCCATTCGCTCCCCACTCTGGGTAGGGGGTGGTACGATCTTCGGGCCGACTCCTCGGAGTTATGGGTATCGCATCCCCAAGAAGATCCGAAGTTACGCCCTGCGCTCCGTGCTTTCCGAGAAGATGAGGACTAATAAGCTCTTGGTGTTGGATTCCGTGGAGTTAGAGAAGCCGAGCACGAAGGCATTTATCGCCATGTTGGGTGCCTTGGGGGTAAAGGACAAGGCCTTGCTGGCCATGAAGGCCCCGTCCCAGGCAGTGCTCAAGTCCGCCTGCAATATCCCCGGCATCAAGGTGGTGCCCGTAGAAAGGGTGAATGTCTTTGACGTCTTCCGGTATGATACCCTGATCTTGACCCGGGATGCCCTCGGATTCTTGGAGGAGAGTGCGAGATGAGAGACCTGTATAACATCATCAAACGGCCCCTGCTTACCGAACGGGGGACTCACCTCAGGGAGAAAGAAAACAAATACTTTTTCGAAGTGGCAAAGCGAGCCAACAAGCTGGAGATCAAGAGGGCGGTCGAATCCCTTTTTCGCGTGCATGTTACGTCGGTTCATACCATTTCCCTCCGGGGAAAAGAGAAGAAGGTGGGCCGGTTCGCAGGAAAGACCCCGGACTGGAAAAAGGCAGTGGTAACTCTAAGACAAGGCGATTCCATCGATTTCATCGAGGGAGTTTAATCCTGATTCAGGACAGTGAGGGAAAGAAGTGGCCATCAAGACATTAAAACCGACATCTCCCGGCAGAAGATTCCAGAGCGTCTCCACCTTCGAGGAGATCACCAATCGGGTTCCCCACAAGAGCCTGCTGGTTTCCCTCCCCAAGAGTGGGGGGAGAAATGCCCAGGGTACCCTTACCTGTCGCCATCATGGAGGCGGCCATAAGCGGATGTATCGCCTCATTGACTTTCGACGCGAGAAAACTGGGGTGCCCGCTAAGGTTCTCGATATCGAGTATGATCCGAATCGTTCCGCGCGGATTGCCCTGCTTCAATACCTGGACGGGGAAAAGCGATATATCCTGGCTCCCCTCGGATTGGCAGTGGGGGATGGGTTGATGTCCGGCCCCACGGCGGAGATCACGACGGGAAACGCACTGCCTCTGCGAAATATCCCTTTGGGGCTGATGATCCATAATATAGAGATGAAGAAAGGTAAGGGCGGGCAGCTGGTTCGGGGGGCCGGGGGGGCCGCTCAATTCCTCGCCAAGGAAGGCGATTTTGGTTTGATCAAGCTTCCTTCGGGAGAAGTGAGGAAGATCGATCTGGATTGCATGGCCACCATCGGCCAAGTCGGGAACCTGGACCATGAGAATATTTCGTTGGGAAAGGCAGGTAAATCCCGCTGGCTCGGCATACGGCCGAGCGTTCGCGGTGTTGCCATGAATCCCCACGATCACCCCTTGGGAGGGGGAGAAGGCAAATCCTCGGGAGGGAGACATCCTTGCACGCCCTGGGGAAAGCCAACCAAAGGTTTCAAGACGAGAAAGAAGAAGCTCTCTTCTGACCGATATATCGTAAAGCGAAGAAAATAGGAGGCGACCTTGTCTCGTTCGCTCAGAAAAGGTCCCTATGTGGACGCCAAACTGCTAAAAGTAGTCGAGGAGATGAATCTCTCGTACAAGAAACGGGTGGTAAAGACCTGGGCGAGATCATCGACCGTTATTCCAGAGTTGGTGGGTCATACGCTGGCCATTCACAATGGGAAGAAGTTCATCCCCGTTTTCGTCACCGAGAATATGGTGGGCCATCGGCTGGGCGAATTCGCCCCCACCCGGACCTTTCGGGGCCACAGTGCTCGTAGCGTGAGGTCCACGGCCCTCAAGTAGAAGTAGAACAGGAATCTCCGTCCTATTTCGTCTTGTTTCCTCCGATAGGATTGCTCTCGGAAGTTTGAGAGGAGCGAGATAGGACTAGGGGCGGGGAAATTGGCTTGGGAAATAATGGGAAAGAATAGAGAAAAGACTAAAGAGGCTAGGGATGGCAGAAGTTAGAGCAATAGGAAGGTTCATCCGAATCCAACCGCGCAAGGCCAGGTTAGTGATGGATATGGTTCGAGGGAGGAATATCAACGAAGCCCTCAGCGTTCTGAGATTCACGCCCAAACACGCCGCTCGGGTGGTCGAGAAGGTCCTTCGATCAGCAATGGCGAATGCGCAGCAAAACCATGGGGTGAAGGACGTTGATTTCCTATTCGTGAAAAGGGCCTATGCGGACAATGGGCCCAGCATGAAGAGATTCCGGCAGAGGGCCATGGGCCGGGCCACCCCCATCAAGAAGCGAACGAGCCACCTCACCATTGTCTTGGAGGAAAAGGAAAAGCGGGAATCGGGCACCCCCAAGAAACGTCAGCGGTAGATCACCAATTCCATCCATTATCGGGAGGTAAGACTTGGGCCAGAAAGTTCATCCCCTGGGTTTCAGGTTGGGCATCAATAAGACTTGGAAATCCAGGTGGTATGCGGAGAAGACCTACGGACAACTGCTGCATGAGGATTTGCGACTCAGGAGGTTCATAAAGCAGAGGCTCTTTCATGCGGGGATCTCGCGCATCGAGATCGAGCGGACCGCAGAGCGAGTGAGGATTTTTATCCATACGGCCCGCCCCGGGATCATCATTGGAAAAAAGGGAGCGGAGGTAGATAAGCTCAAGAACGACCTCATGGGGATGACGAGCAAAGAGATTCAATTGGAGATTGTGGAGGTCAGAAAGGCTGAATTGGATGCGCAGTTGGTCGCCGAGCAGGTCGCTTCCCAGCTGGAACGAAGGGTAGCGTTTCGGAGGGCCATGAAGAAGGCAGTCACCTCTGCCTTGCGATTGGGCGCAAAGGGAGTTCGAATTGCATGCGCCGGGCGCCTGGCGGGGGCAGAAATCGCTCGTCGGGAATGGTATCGAGAAGGACGCGTTCCCCTCCATACCCTCCGGGCCGACATCGACTTTGGGTACGCGGAGTCCTTGACCACTTACGGGCTCATCGGGGTGAAGGCCTGGATATATCACGGGGAGATCTTGCCCGAGGGCGCGGCCAGCAAGGAGCCCTCGACCCGTGGGGCCAGGGATTCGGAAGAGACAAGAGACAAGAGAAGACGTGAGAAAGGGTAGGAGGGAAGGATAGTCGGGAGAATTTCGGAGGTATTGGGGGCGCGTAAATGCTACAGCCGAAACGGGTGAAATATAGAAAGCAGCAACGTGGAAAGAGGCGGGGACTTGCCTTTCGAGGGTCCACCTTGAGTTTTGGGGACTTCGGCCTGCAAGCCTTGGAGTGTGCTTGGATTACAGATCGGCAGATTGAGGCCGCCCGAAGGGCCATTACTCATTATGTGAAAAGGGGTGGCAAGGTCTGGATTCGGATCTTTCCGGATAAGCCGATAACTGCCAAGCCGGCGGAGACCCGCATGGGTAAAGGGAAAGGATCCCCCGAGGGGTGGGTGGCCGTGGTGAAACCCGGAAGAATCCTTTATGAGATGGAAGGAGTTTCCGAGGCGGATGCCAAGGAGGCGATGCGGCTCGCTTCCAGTAAATTACCCATCGCCACGAAATTTGTGGCTCGAAAGAGGGCGGGGGAATAAGAATGAAGGCAAGCCAGTTCCGGGATTTGACAGGAGAGGAGTTGGAGCAGAAGCTCTCCGATCTGAAAGATGATCTCTTCAAGCTTCGGGTACGACACTCCGTCGCGAAATTGGAAAACCCCATGAAGATTCGGGAGGCGAAAAAAGATCTCGCTCGTCTGCAGACAATCATGGGGGAATACCAATTGCGGAAGAAGGAGGGAGAAGCACCTAAGGAAGGTGGTCAAATGGAGGCAGGGAAATGACGGGCGAGAGGGGTTATCGCAGGGTCGTATTCGGCAAAGTCATCGGCGACAAGATGGACAAGACGGTCGTAGTGGAGATTGCCCGCCTAACGAGACACCAGAGATATAATAAACTGGTCAAGAGGGTAACGAAAGTTAAAGCTCACGACGAGAAGAACGAGTGTCGGGTGGGAGATAAGGTGAAACTCATGGAGACCCGTCCCCTCAGCAAACAGAAGCAGTGGAGGGTGATGGAGATCCTCGATCGGACTGCAATATAAGGGCAATGTGAGGGAAAGAAATCCTCGTCTTACTATCTCATATTAGGGTGATCATAAATGATTGGGTTACGGACAATACTGGAAGTCGCGGACAATTCAGGAGCAAAGAAGGTCTCCTGCATCAAAGTGATCGGAGGGTCGGGCAAGAGGTATGCTCGGATCGGCGATGTCATCATCGCCAATGTGAAGGAGTCCATCCCGGAAGGGGCCGTAAAAAAAGGAGATGTGGTTCGAGCTGTAGTGGTCCGGACCGCGAAGGAGCAGAGACGGCCGGATGGCTCCTATATCAAGTTCGATCGCAATGCGGCGGTCCTGATCAATGACCAGAAAAATCCGATCGGAACCCGGGTATTTGGCCCGGTGGCGCGCGAGCTTCGGGAGAAGCAATTCATGAAAATCATCTCTTTAGCCCCCGAGGTGATTTAGGAGAAAGGGGTAAAGGGAGTAGCTAAGAATGGATCAAAAGAGGCCAGCCATAAAAAAGAATGACGTAGTGATGCTGATCGCGGGCAAGGACAAGGGCAAGAGCGGGAGGGTGATCTCGGTCTTTCCCAAAAAAGAGAGCGTTCTGGTGGAAAAGGTCAATTTCATCAAACGCCACACCAGACCCCGGGGACAGACGCATAAGGGTGGCATTGTGGAAAGGGAGGGTCCCATTCACCTTTCGAATGTCATGGTTTTGTGCAACAAGTGTGATCATGCGGTCAGAGTCAGAAAGCTCAAACTTCAGGATGGAACCCGGGTGAGGGTTTGCCAGAAGTGCGGAGAATCTTTAGATTGAGATAAGTGGAGCGATTAAGATGCCCAGGCTCAAGGATAAGTACAAGAAGGAAATCCTGCCAGCGCTCATGAAGCAGTTTGCTTACAAGAATCCGTTGCAGGTGCCCAAACTGACCAAGGTAGTCATCAATATGGGTTTGGGGGAGGCGGTCTCCAATATTAAAGTGATCGATTCTGCAGTCTCCGACTTGGCCGACATCACGGGACAGCGCCCGGTGGTAACCCGCGCCAAGAGGTCAGAGGCAGGCTTCAAACTGCGGACGGGGATGCCCATCGGCTGCAAGGTGACTCTGAGAGGAGATCGCATGTATGAGTTTCTGGATCGCTTGCTGAACGTGGCCCTTCCTCGAATTCGAGATTTTAGAGGAATACAGGCGAAGTCCTTCGATGGCCGGGGAAACTATTCCTTAGGGATCAGAGAGCAACTGATATTCCCTGAGATTCGGTACGACAAAGTGGATATGGTACGGGGGATGGATATTAGCATTGAAACATCCGCCCGATCTGACGAGGAAGCCCAGATGCTGCTGGAATCCTTGGGCTTCCCTTTCCGGAAATAAAAAAGGTCACGGGAAATGGCTCGTAAAGGAATGCTGTTAAGGAATCAGGGAGACTTGAAGTTTGCCACTCGCCGCAAGCACCGGTGTCGCCTATGTGGCAGGCCCCGGGGTTATCTCCGCAAATTTGAGATGTGCCGGATTTGCTTCCGCACCTTAGCGCTCCGCGGGGAGATACCCGGGGTGAGAAAGGCGAGCTGGTAGGGGAACGAGGGCGAGAGCTCTATGACCATCTTGGCCCGCTTTTGGCCCGGCCGCTTCTAAGCTGCGAAGAAGCAGTGTTGGATCTTGCCAGGCAAGGTCAAATTAAGTCTCGAGGGAAGGATCCCCAAGTCTTTTGTGTTGGCCCGCTGATCCCGCTTCTTTGAGCGGGATCGAGTATGTTTTTAGGAGAGGTAGAAGATATGTCAATGACTGACCCGGTTGCCGATATGCTGACCCGGCTGAGGAATGCCAATCAGGCCCTCCATGATAAGGTGGACATGCCGTCTTCCAAGTTGAAGTTGGAAATTGCCAAGATCATGAAAGAGGAAGGGTTCCTCAAGAACTTCAAGTTGATCGAAGATAAGAAACAGGGCATCCTTCGCATTTATCTGAAATATGGCTCGGGCAACAAAAGGATCCTCACGAGCCTGGAAAGGATCAGTCGCCCCGGTTTGCGGGTATATACCAAAAGGAAGGGTTCGTCCAGGCCTGAGAGGGGTTTGGGTATTACGATCCTCTCTACCTCCCGGGGCGTTATGACGAATAAGAAGGCGGGGGAGACGGGCGTGGGCGGTGAGGTATTGTGTTACATTCAATAACCAGGCAGAAGGGGATTGGATAACGTGTCGAGAATAGGGAAAGCACCTATAAGCATTCCTGGCCAAGCGAAGGTGGAAGTCGGGGAAGAAACTGTATCCGTGGCAGGTCCCAAAGGGACGCTCCACCTGCAAGTGCAGCCAGGAATGGGGGTTCGGGTGGAGGATGGCAAGATATGGGTAAGCAGGCCGTCCGATGAGAAGGCCTACAGGGCTCTTCATGGGCTGGTTCGCTCCCTCCTGGCGAATATGGTGGAAGGGGTCACCAAAGGGTTCGAGAAGCGACTGGAATTGGCTGGCTTGGGCTTCCGCGCTCAGGTACAAGGACAGGAGTTGACCCTGAGCCTCGGATTCTCCCATCCTGTCATCTACCCTGTGCCTGCTGATGTGAAGATCGTCGCCGAGAGTCTCACCTCTTTGGTGGTCTCGGGCATCGACAAGCAAAGGGTGGGCCAGGTTGCGGCCCAGATTCGGCGTTTCCGAAAGCCCGAGCCCTATAAAGGCAAGGGCGTGAAATACGCCAACGAACGGATCCGTCGGAAGGCGGGCAAGACCGGGGCCTGATCTTTCAAGGGAATGAAGCAGAAAGTCGAGGAGAAGGATTGAAGAGATTTGGAATTAAACGAGAAGCGAGGATAAAGCGGCACCGGCGGGTGAGGAAAAAGGTATCTGGCACCGGCGAGCGCCCGAGGCTGAGCATATACAAGAGTGCACGTCATATCTATGCCCAGATTATCGATGATGATTCGGGTCATACCCTGGCAACGGCTTCCAGTCTTTCGCTCCGAACCGCTGGGCAGGAGCAGGGTGACAAGAAGGAAAGGGCCAAGGTCGTGGGCAAGATGGTAGCCGATGCCGCCCTGAAGGCCCAAATCAAGAAGGTAGTTTTAGACCGGGGTGGCTATCGGTATCATGGTCGAGTCAAGGCCCTGGCCGATGGAGCCCGTGAGTCAGGGTTGGAATTCTAAGGGGCACCTTTAAGCGGAGGTTGGGTTGGAAAGGATAACTGCCGATGGTCTTGAGCTGGTAGATCGCGTTGTCTATATCAACCGCGTGGCCAAGGTTGTTAAGGGAGGTCGTCGCTTCAGTTTTAGTGCCTTGGTAGTCGTGGGGGACAAGAAGGGAATCGTGGGGAGTGGCCTGGGAAAGGCTACCGAGGTGCCAGAGGCCATTCGGAAAGGCATCGAAATTGCCAAGAAGAACCTGGTCCGAGTCTTCCTTCAAGATAACACCATCCCTCATCCCGTCATCGGAAAGTTCGGATCGGGGAAGGTCATCCTGAAACCAGCTTCGGAAGGTACGGGAGTGGTCGCTGGAGGACCTGTTCGGGCGGTCCTCGAGGCAGTCGGGGTACGCGATGTCCTCTCCAAAGTCCTGGGCTCCAATAATCCTCACAATGTAGTGAAAGCAACCCTTCAAGGCCTGTTGAGCCTGAAAGGCTTCTCCGAGGTAGCCCGGCTTCGCGGGAAAGAGGGCGGTGAAGAGAAGGGGGCATCGGAAAGGGAGGAGGGGAAGAGGCCGTGAGTCAAGATCGTCTCAAGATCAGGCTTCGCCGGAGCCGAATCGGAGTCAAAGAAAAGCAGCTGAAGGTACTGGATGGTCTTGGCTTGCATCGTGTCAATCAGGTGGTAATCAGAGAGGATCGGCCGGAGACGAGGGGTATGATCTTTAAAGTCTCACATCTCGTTGAGGTAAACAAGTCCTAATTATAACTTCAAGGTAGAGAGAAGGATATGGTGAAGATCCATGAACTGAAGCCCTCCAAGGGCGCACGATCGGAGAGGAAAAGAGTAGGTAGAGGGCCCGGGTCGGGACACGGGCAGACCTCTGGGCGCGGGGACAAGGGCCAAAAGTCAAGGGCAGGAGGACATGTCCAACCCTGGTTTGAAGGTGGGCAACTTCCTTTGCACCGCCGCGTCCCCAAGCGGGGATTCACGAATATCTTTCGGCAGGAATACGCCATAATCAATCTCAAAGGTCTTTCTCGCTTTGACGCGGGGACTTTCCTCTCGCCGGGTTTTCTTTGGGAACAGGGGATGATCAAACACCGGAATGATCTGGTTAAGATTTTGGGCGAAGGAGAGATCTCTCAACCTCTCACCATATCAGCGCACAAGTTCTCCCGCTCTGCCATTCAGAAGATAGAAGCCGCTGGCGGCAGGGCCGAGGTAATTAAGGGATGATAGAGAGTTTCGCGAATATCTTCAAGGTTCCGGAACTGAAGAAGCGGATCCTGTTCACCGCCCTGCTTCTGTTTGTCTATCGAATAGGAGCACATGTACCTACACCGGGCATTGACGCTGGTGCCCTTGCCTCTTTCTTCAACCAGGTGGGAGGAACCCTTCTGGGTTTCTTCGATCTCTTCTCCGGAGGAGCCTTACGCAGGCTCTCCATTTTCGCTTTGGGGATCATGCCCTATATCAGTGCCTCTATTGTCCTTCAGCTCCTCGCGGTGGTTGTTCCTTACCTGGAGCGTCTCAGCAAGGAGGGAGAGCAGGGAAGGAAAAAGATCACCCAGTACACGCGATATGGGACCGTAGTGTTGAGTGCCGTTCAGGCCATGGGGATCGCTATTGGCCTGGAGAGCATGAGAAGCCCGGCGGGGGATATGGTCGTTCTGAGTCCCGGTTGGTCCTTCCGCTTGATGACCGTCATTACCCTGACCGCCGGAACGGCCTTTATTATGTGGCTCGGAGAGCAGATCACGGAAAGAGGGATTGGAAATGGCATCTCGCTAATCATATTTGCGGGAATCGTGGTCCGCATGCCCGAGGCGATCATCAATTCCGGGAGGCTCATTTCCACGGGAGAGATGAATTTGCTGATCTTCCTGGCAATCGTGGTACTCATGGTATTGGTGGTGGCAGGGACGATCGTCATGACCTTGGGCCAACGAAAGATACCCGTCCAGTATGCAAAAAGAGTGGTAGGAAGGCGCGTCTATGGGGGCCAGACTACCCATCTTCCCCTCCGGGTTAACACCGCAGGGGTGATTCCCGTTATCTTTGCCTCCTCGATCATCATGTTTCCAGCCACCATTGCCAAATTCATTCACCACCCCTTCATGCAGGGGGTGGCCAATGCCCTTTCGCCGGCGATGCCAATCTATACCATACTCTATGTGGCCTCCATCATCTTTTTCACCTATTTCTATACTGCGATCGTCTTCAACCCGGTGGATGTGGCTGACAATATGAAGAAGTATGGAGGCTTTATCCCCGGGATACGACCCGGTACCAAGACTGCAGAATATATCGATAAAATCCTGACCCGCATCACTCTCGCCGGATCGATCTTTCTGGCGGGCATCTCCGTCTTTCCCGAATTCCTGATCAAATGGATGAATGTCCCCTTTTATTTCGGGGGTACCTCCCTTTTGATCGTAGTGGGAGTGGCGCTGGATACCGTGCAGCAGATCGAGTCCCATCTCCTGATGAGGCATTACGAGGGATTTCTCAAGAAGGGGAAGTTGAAGGGCCGCTACACTTGATGGAAGTTTGGGGAAGCCTCCATGCATTTGATCCTTCTGGGGCCTCCGGGAGCCGGTAAGGGGACCCAGGCAAGAATGATGGAACGGTATTATAGGATTCCCCAGATTTCGACCGGAGACATCCTGAGGGAGGAAGTGGCGGCCGGTTCGACCCTGGGGAAATTGGCGAACTCCTTTATGAAGAAAGGGTCGCTGGTTCCCGATGAGGTTGTGATCGAAGTAATAGAGGAGCGATTGTCCCGGCCAGGATATGCCCGGGGATACATATTGGATGGATTTCCTCGGACTCTCGCTCAGGCTGAAGCCTTAGATCGCGTACTGGGATTGGCTGGTCCAGGTATAGACCTGGTCCTGAGCCTGGTGTTGGATGAGGAGGAGTTGGTCCAGCGGCTGGCGGGAAGACGAGTCTGCGAGAGGTGTGCCGAGGTCTTTCATCTCTCTTTCCGATCTCCTCGATCCCCGGGCATCTGCGATTCCTGTGGCGGTCCATTAGTTCAGAGAGAAGATGATCGCGAGGAGACCATCCGCAGGCGGCTGCAAGTTTACAAGTCCGAGACGGCCCCGTTGATTGACTATTATCGGCGGGAAGGGAAACTAAAAGAGATTTCGGCGGTGGGGAATCCGGAAGCGGTGAAGGAGAGGATTGATCAGGTCCTGAAGGGCAGTTTTGGGCTATGATTCTTAAGTCTCCTCGGGAGATGGACCTGCTGCGGGATAGCAATCGCATTGCGGCAGAGGTACTCAAAAAGCTGGAGGACTTGATTGAACCAGGAATCGATACTGCGGAGCTTGATCGCTTTGCAGAGGCCGAGGTGCGGAAAAGGGGAGCCGAGCCAGCCTTCAAAGGTTACAGGGGCTATCCCAACACCCTCTGTACCTCGATCAATGAGGTGGTGGTACACGGCATCCCTTCCTCCCGTAAATTAGAGGAGGGCGATATCATCAGCTTGGATATAGGGACCATCCATCGCGGATATTATGGCGATAAGGCGGTTACCCTTCCGGTGGGCACCATATCGGAAGAAGCGAAAAGGCTCTTGCAAGTGACGAAGGCCGCGCTCGCGCTGGGGATTCTGAAAGCGAAGCCGGGGCATCGGGTTTCTGATATCTCCCATGCCATTCAAGAATATGTAGAGGAAAACGGGATGTTTGTGGTGAAGGCCTTTGTGGGGCATGGGATCGGAAAGGCTTTGCATGAGGAACCCCAGATTCCCAATTTTGGCCCACCGGGGGTAGGGACGGTTTTGAAGCCGGGGATGGTGTTATGCATTGAACCGATGGTGAATTTGGGGACCTCGGAGATTTTGATTCTGGAGGATAAATGGACCGCGATAAGCAAAGATCGTTCTCTCTCGGCGCACTTCGAACACACAGTGGCAATAACGGAAAAGGGCACCGAGATTTTGACTACCCTGGATTGCCATTGAGAAGTAGAGGATAAGGATGGCGAAGGAAGAGGGGATCGAAGTAGAGGGGACCGTGATCGAGCCTTTACCCAACGCCATGTTTCGGGTAGAATTAGAAAATGGCCATAAGGTGCTGGCTCACATCTCTGGCAAGATGAGGATGCATTTTATCCGCATACTGCCTGGAGATAAGGTTACCGTGGAACTTTCCCCCTACGATCTGACTCGGGGCCGGATCATTTATCGTTACAAGTAAGGCCTCGAAGGAGAGACGAGATGAAAGTACGGGCGTCAGTGAAGGTAAGATGTGAAAAGTGCAAGCTCATTCGGCGCAAAAGAATCCTGCGAGTCGTATGTGAGAACCCACGCCACAAGCAGCGGCAGGGATAATCCGTTGGGGAAGAAACACCCTTCGTGCCGGCTGAGCGACCATACTGCGTTTGATGATGGTCTGGCCAGCCCTCTCCCGGATGAGGGAACATGGGAAGGAGTGAAGAGTGGCTAGGATTGCGGGAGTAGATTTACCGAGGGAAAAGAGGCTGGAGGTAGCGCTTACCTATATTTACGGGATCGGGCAGCCCAGCGCAAAGAAGATCCTGGCGGAGGCGAAGGTCTCCCCAGAAGCCCGGGTAAAGGACATGACCGAAGAGGAGGTGGCCCGCGTACGATCCGTGCTGGAGGTAAAGTACACGGTCGAGGGCGACCTGAAGCGAGAGATCTCTACGAACATCAAGAGGTTGATGGACATCGGAACCTATCGTGGATTAAGACACCGGCGTTCTCTTCCGGTTCGAGGGCAAAGGACCAGCACCAATGCTCGCACCCGCAAAGGCCCTCGTAGGACGGTCGGAGCTAAGAGAAAATCATCATCGAAGAGCTAGGAGGGAGGGGAGAGTTTTCCTATGGTACAGAGCAAGAAGAAGACTAGCAGGGGGAGAGGGAAGAAGGAATTCAAGAACATCAGCCACGGAGTCGCCTGCATTCAATCCACATTCAATAATACCATCGTCACCATCACGGATCTCACTGGTAATGTCATTACCTGGGCCAGCGCCGGAAGTTTAGGATTTAAAGGCTCTCGGAAGAGCACTCCCTTTGCAGCTCAAATGGCGGGGGAACAGTGTGCCCAAAAGGCTATCTCCTACGGCATGAAGGAAGTGAAGGTCATGGTGAAAGGTCCTGGATCTGGTAGAGAGGCCGCCATCCGGTCGCTCCAAGCGGTGGGGCTGGAGATCTCGGCCATCAAGGATGTGACGCCGATTCCACATAATGGGTGTCGTCCTCCGAAAAGGAGGAGGGTCTGATCATTTGGGCTTCCGCTGAGGCCAGGTTGTATATCTGGGGATGGCCACGGATCATCAAGCAATTAACCTTGGGGGCGGATAAGTGGCAAGATATATAGATTCAGTTTGCAAGATATGTCGCAGGGGGGGGAGTAAGCTCTTCCTGAAAGGGGATCGTTGCTTGGGCAGCAAATGCGCCATCGAGAAGCGGGCCTATGCTCCCGGAGAGCACGGTCAACGGAGGATCAAAGCGACCGATTACTCGATTCAGCTCCGAGAAAAACAGAAGATGAAGCGCGCTTACGGGATTCTGGAAAAACAGTTCCGGAATTATTTTCGAAAGGCCGAAAGACTTCGGGGAATGCCGGGAGAGAATCTCATTACCCTTGTCGAAAGGCGCCTGGATAACATCGTGTACCGACTGGGATTTACCTCTTCCCGTAGCGAGGCCAGACAACTCGTTCGGCACGGGCACTTTACTTTGAATGGTCGCCTCGTCAATATCCCTTCCATTCTCCTGAACCCAGGAGATCAAGTGGCGGTCAAGCCGCAAAGTAGAGAACTGCTGGTCATCCAGGGGGCGCTGGAATCGGCGAAGCGGCGGACGTTTCCCTCCTGGCTGGAATTAGATGCTCAGAAATTCACAGGAATCATTAAGTCTATGCCAACCCGTGAAGAAGTTTCTCTGCCCATTCAGGATCAGATGATCGTGGCTATTTACTCCAAGTAGTTTAGAGGATCAAGTTCCATGTTACAGAATTTCAAAGGATTGCAAAAACCGAAACGTTTAGAGTACGAGGCCGATACCCTGACTTCCACTTACGGGAAGTTCTTTGCCGAGCCCTTCGAGAGGGGATTTGGATTGACGATCGGCAATTCCCTCCGGCGAGTTCTCCTCTCCTCCATCGAAGGGGCAGCGGTCACGTCGATTCGCATCCCCCGAGTGCTCCACGAGTTTTCCACCGTCCCTGGGGTTAAGGAGGATGTTGCGGACATCGTCCTTAACGTCAAGGGACTGCGGTTTAAGCTGAAGGTGAACCATCCCAAGACTCTTTATCTGAAGGCTTCTGCTGGAGGGCCGGTCATGGCAAGCCATATCGTGGCCGATCCGGATGTGGAAATCCTCAATCCCGATCATTATATCGCCACGTTGGAAGTTAACGAGAAGTTGGAAATCGAGCTGGAGGTGGGCCGGGGCAAGGGATATGTGCCAGCCGAAAGGAACAAGAAAGAAGGCCAGTCGATAGATATCATCCCCATCGATTCTCTCTTTTCTCCCGTCAAGAAGGTGAATTTTCTGGTAGAGGATGCCCGGGTGGGCCAGGCGACCGATTATAACCGGCTCATCCTGGAGGTCTGGACGGATGGAAGCATTCTGCCTCCCGATGCGGTTGCCTATGCCGCAAAGATCCTCAAGGATCACTTGACTCTCTTCATCAATTTTGAAGAGGAGCCGGAAGCCAAAGAGGAAGTCACCGATAACGTGCGGGACCAGATTTGGGAAAACCTGAATCGACCGGTCGATGAATTAGAGCTCTCGGTGAGGTCAGCCAATTGCCTTAAGAACTCCAGCATTCGGTATATCAAGGATCTGGTGGTCAGGACCGAAGCGGAGATGCTCAAGACCAAGAATTTTGGCCGCAAGTCCTTGATGGAAATCAAGGAGATCCTGGCCAAGATGAACTTGGCGCTTGGGATGAAGTTGGAGGATTTGGGGGTCGACACCACCGCCAAGAGCAGAGGGGAGAGATAATTTCCGCTTAGAGCTTTTGGCTCTGGCTCGCAGTCAAGGAGAATACGCATTATGCGCCATCAGAAAACAGGAAGGAAACTGGGCAGAACGAGCGCTCATCGCCAGGCTCTGCTGCGAAATCTGGTTACTTCTTTGCTCCTGCATGAGAGGATCGTCACCACGGAAGCCAAAGCGAAGGAGCTCCGAAGGGTCGCAGAGCAGATGATCACCCTGGCTAAGCGGGAAAGTTTGCACGCGCGGCGTCAGGCCTCCAGGATCATCATGGATGAGAACGTCTTGAAGAAGCTCTTTGATAGCCTGGGAGCTCGGTTTTCCCGGCGATCGGGTGGCTATACCCGCATTATCAAGCTTTCCCATCGGGCGGGAGATGGGGCCCCCCTTGCGGTTATCGAATTGCTGGATCAAGTGAAAGAGAAGGAGAAGAGCGAAGCCGCGGCCAAGAAGAAAGCGAAGAGAGGCCTGGGGAGGCCAAAGGCGATCAAGAAGGAAGGCGGCAAGGAAAAGCCGCAGACGAAAGAGGCCAAAGAAGAGAAGGAGAAAAAAGGGAAGCCTGCCGAGGGAAAAAGGAAGGCTCGTCCCCCGAAGGTGGAGGAGCGAAGGGCCCCCGGCGAGCTGAGTGCGGAACAGGCTTAATCCGGCAGCCCATGGCTGCCGCTTACGGAAATCAAAGGCAGAGCCCGAAATAGGGCTCTGCCTTTGATTTCCGTCCCTAATGGGTGATTGCCTTTTACTTACCGCCCTGGCAACTCCATCTCCCATTCCTCATCTGTATAATTCTGTCCCTGGGCTACCGCAGTGGAAACCCAGGTTCCCATTCTCCGAATTCCGTCAAGTTTTCCTGTTCCCTTTGTGATGGTATATGTACCTTCCGCCCGTCCTTTTCCGACCACCTTGCCTTCCATTCTCTAACAATATTTGTTTCCATCCCGGTCGGCTACTGCCTCATACCCCTCCAAAGATCCCTGGCCGGTTTTGAGGTTCATGTCAATGAGTAACACCATCCGGTGGACCCACCCCTCTTCGAACCATTTTCCTTCGCGATTGCTGGTGATTCCCTTGGCCTCATAGGTGAGAACAATGTGTCCTTTTTGGTCGCCTCCCTCAGCTGACTCCACCTTGACCGCGTATTTTACGGTGCGGAGCTTGAACTTCTCACTGGGGACCGCATGGTCGAAAGCAACGAAGCCCACAAAGAACGCGATGGACCCGATCAACGCGATAACTCTGAAGACGCGCATCTTCTTCCTCCCGAGGACTGCCCGTGCTCTCTCCGTCCACCAGACCATAGGTGGGGCAACT
>Ga0315276_10002491_pt1 | contig 16864 bp, 20 predicted proteins | sample YL17G05_0_MG_FD_204542 | JGI IMG/M metagenome (GOLD analysis project Ga0315276, IMG submission 204542) | Sediment microbial communities from Yellowstone Lake, YNP, Wyoming, USA - YL17G05_0 | ecosystem: Environmental > Aquatic > Freshwater > Lake > Sediment | place: USA: Wyoming | collected... | reverse complement strand
AACAAAAAGACAAACTTTCTTTAGTATTGTGTGATTGTAAGAGATGTGAATTTTCAATATATAAAGACATAGATTGTTTAATTGGCGATGTTGCTACTGGAGAAGAAGATATTAAGAAACAATTAGATTTTATAAATACAGAAATTCAATTAAGATCTCCTGAGAATGATAATGTGATGGTTGTTATTATGGATGAGTATTCAGATGCGTATTGGTACTATCCTGATTTTTTCAAGAAAACCATTATAAATCTGACTAAAAATGGACCAGATTTAAATATGTTTTTGATAATGTATACATCTAGGCCTGATCCAGAACATGAAATGCCAAAAGAGCTAAGAGATGCGTTTTTTACAAAGATAGCTTTTAATACAGCATCCCCAGAAGATTCAAGGGCTATAATAGGAGAAGTCGGAGCTGAAAAACTTTCAGGCAACGGAGACATGTTATTTAAAAAAGGAAATAAAGCATTAAAGAGATTACAAGGATTTTATATGCTTAATTAAGGAAGAGGAATTTTCATTAGTAAAATTAATTAAAAAACAGAACTTATGAGAACCAATATCTATTTAGACGTAGATGGAGTCCTATTAGCAAACGAAAAATATGCCGCAGAATATGCGCCTGAATTTATTGAATATGTAATCAATCGTTATCCTGACTCAACTTACTGGCTTACAACTCGATGTAGGGGCGATGTAAGCGAGGTGCTTTCTCAATTAAAACCTCTTTTTGACGAAAAGACCTATAAATTATTAGAGAAAATAAAACCAACAAATTGGGAAGAGGCAAAAACTGAGGCAATAGATTTTACAAAACCATTTTTGTGGTTTGATGATGACTTATTTGATGACGAAAAAGAAGATTTAATCAAACACAATGCGCTCGATAATTATATAAATGTTGATCTGTATAAAAAATCCGACCAATTAGCGGATTTTATTAATAGTTTTCCGATTCCGGTGGTGATTTGCGACGCTTAAAAAATAATTTAAATCCATGAAATTACTTTTTTGCGGGAGTTTTAGGTTTATGGAAGATATGAAAAAACTAGAAGAAAAGCTAGTTTCTTTTGGTTTCGAGTGTTTTTTGCCGCGTTTTTCTCTCGGCGATTTTTCCGCAAAAAAGATTGGCGAAATAAAGAATAAAAGGAAAGAAAAGGGATTGCAAAAAGGGGAACTCGAAAAAATCACTAATGTCACAAAATGGTTTTATAAGAAGATAAAAGAATGTGATGCGATGGTTGTTTTTGACAAGCAGGGATATGTCGGGCTTGCGGCTGCCAGCGAGATCGGTGCAGCTTATATCCTGAAAAAACCGGTATTTTTCTTGGAGGAGCCGGAAGATGTAAGCATTAAGGCAATGATTCGTTTTGTCCCCAATTTTAAAGTGGCGGGGTTAGAAAAGTTAATCAGAGAGTTGAGATTGAAGAAATAAATATGATTAAAAGAAAAATCAATAAAAATATTGTTATCTATCAGGCGAAATCGGGCGCGATTGAGCTGCGGGGCGATTTTACGCGCGAAACTATTTGGGCGACACAAGTACAGATATCCGGCATTTTTAATGCCGAGAGATCCGTGATAACAAAACATATTAACAATATTTTAAAAGACAAAGAATTGGATAAAAATTCAGTATGTGCAAAAATTGCACATACTGCCGCGGACGGAAAAACATATCAAGTTCAGGTTTATAATCTAGATGTTATTCTTGCGGTTGGATATCGCACAAATTCAAAAAAAGCTATTGAATTTCGCCAGTGGGCGACAAAAATTTTGCATGGTTATATCGTTAACGGATATGCGATCAATAAAAAAAGAATCGCCGAAAATTACAACAGATTTATAAATTATGAAATTACTTTTTTGCGGGAAGGTTGGGGTTATTGAGGAGGTGAAAAAACTTTAAATAATTTTACAAATATGGCTAAAGTTATCATGGGCATCGGCTTTCCCGGCGCCGGAAAAACAACTTTTCTTAAATCATTTGCCGATAAGTATGGCTATGTTTATATTTGTCCCGACGATATTCGCAGAGAATTATCAGGCGACGCCATAGATCAATCAAAAAATGCCGAAGTTTGGGGAAAGGCATATCAATTAACTAAAGAAGCCATAGGAGAGCAAAAGACTGTTGTTTTTGACGCGACATTTGCTAATCACAATGAGCGCAAAAAATTTGTTGAATTTGCCCATCAAAACGGAGCTACTAAAGTGCAGGGAGTTTTTATTGACGTTGATTTGGAAACTGCCAAAGAAAGGAATGAAAATCGCGAAAGGATAGTGCCAGAATATGCTTTGGAAAGGATGTATGATAATCTGCAAAGATTTTACCCTGATTTATTAAGCGATGGCTTTGACGGTTTGTTTATCTTAGACGAAAATCAGGAATTGATCGAAGCGACAAAAAGAAAGGAAGATGGCGAGGTGCGGAGAGAATTCAGCGCTCGATAAATCGTTATAAAATCTATAAAATTTATTTGATAAATTTAAAAAATGGCAGAATTTGATCCCGAAAAACACAGAATGTTGGATGACGGCAAATCGTGGGTTGACAAGGAAACTCCTACGATTGATCTTGATCCGATGGAGGCGAAATTGGAATACAATGAATTTGTGGATAGAATTACTGCTGCTAATTCCGATTTATCCGCAAATCAGGCATATGAAAAATTAATGGCGCTTGAAAAGAAGTATCATTATCAATTTTTTGGCGTTACCTATGGCGAAGGTCCGAGCAAGGAATTGGTTCGTGAACGAAGGCGATTAGCCATTTTAAGGGAGTTAAATTTAATTTCTGACAGCGAAAGAGCGGTATTAGAAAAACTAGAAACAGAGTTTTCTGAAGTAATTCAGGAAATCAACGCAGCAACCGGCGACGATCCAGAAGAAACCCAGAAAAATATCGATTCTATTTTAGAATACAGTATGGCGCAAGACCTATCTGAAGCTAAGGAAATTTTAATTAACGGACCAATTGTTGAAGGATTTGGAAACACCAAAGACCCCCAAATGCCTGACGAGTCGGTGAGGCAGTTTTTAAAAGACGCTTTTGGTTTGGAGGCCCTAAAAAAAGCGAAAGTTGCCAGAGCGACCAAAGACGATCAATATATGATTTTTCTTGGTTATGATTGGCAATATGGAGACAAAGGCGTTGATTTAGTTAAGCAAGGTCTTGCAGAATGGGATGGCCATGATCACACAAGGTTGATTCTTAAAAACAAAGAAGATTATCTTAAAGCAGCGATGATGTTGGAACAAAAAGATAATCCAGATCAGCTTGAACACGCGTTTAAGGTTCGAGCATCGTCGGGGAATCCTTGGGGATTTAATATTATTCGATTGCGGAGTTTTGGCGTCGAAAAATCATCAGAACTCGATTTCTTATCGACTACAGAGCTTAATAATGAAGATGACAGAATGCGGGCGTTTATGTTGGGAGTAATAGCGCATGAGGTAGCGCACGGTTATGAAAAACAAGAGAAAGAAGAATTTTTTGACGAATACAAGAAAATTATTGAAGAGGAAAATAGTCGTGTTAGGCCGCAATACGTCAGCGATTATGTGCTTAGGCACAAGGAAAGATATGGAAGCGACCCACAAGCTATTTTTCGTGAGGATTTTGCAGAAGCAGCAAGGATTTATGTGACTAACCCTGACTATCTTAAACAAAACTATCCAAGAAGATTTGCTTTCATTAGTGAGAATTTTCCTTTTATTAAAGCAGGGGCGATTATTGAGGCGGTTAAAAATATGACCGGGAAATAAATGTATTAGAAATTTTGTTTACTATAACATTATTTTAATTCGGACTATTGACACATATCTTATATGATATATAATGGAGATAAATCGGAATATAGAGTAAAATTTTACAAAGATATTAAGGCCGGCAAAAATCCGGTTGAGGAATATATTGATGAGTTGAGCATCAAAGAACAAGCCAAAATCGCAAAATATATTGAATTCTTGAGAGTTCACAAAGGATATTTAGACGAGCCTTACTCTAAACACATTGAAAGCAAAATTAGGGAATTAATCATTGATTTCTCAAAGAAAAGACATAGAATTTTTTACTTTACGTTTATAAAAAAGAATATAATTCTACTTCACGCTTTTTTAAAGAAAACCCAAAAGACTCCAAAATCTGAGATCAGGAGAGCCGAAGAAAATTATAATAACGTTTTGAAGAATTCTAAAATCTATGAATAAAAAAAATTACAATCAAAAAGCAATCGATTTTGAGCAATACCTTGCCAAAAAATTAAAAAATCCCAGATTTAAGAAACATTATGATGAATATGGAAAACAATTAGAGATTGCCTATCAAATTTTGCAGTTGCGCAAGAAAAAAGGTTTATCCCAGGCAGAATTAGCAAGGAAAATCGGTACAAAACAGAGCAACATTGCAAGAATGGAAGCCGGACAGCAAAATTGTACCATTATTTTTGCTACTAAGATTGCTCAGGCGCTTGGTTGCGAATTTAAAACAGAATTTATATTGAAATAAACTCGGATAAATTAAAAACACACCAACGAGACGGCGTGTTTTTTTGTCTTATTTCTTTAATCTAATTTGAAAAGCTTCTTTGCATTTTCAGTTGTAATCTTGGCGACTTCGGAAAAACTGACGCCTTGAAGTTCCGCGATTCGTTCTGCCACATATTTCACATATAACGGCAGATTTTTTTTGCCTCGAAAAGGAATGGGCGTCACATAAGGACAATCAGTTTCAACCATTAATTTTTCCAGCGGGATTTCCTTAATAAGATTGTCATAATCTTTGGTAAAAGTGATGACGCCGGTAAAGGAAATGAGAAAACCCATTTCGATTAATGCTTCGGCATCTTCTTTTGTTCCCGAGAAAAAATGACCCACGCCACTTCGTATTTCGTACTTCGTATTTTGTACTTCGTGAAATTCTTGCAGAATTTTTACCAGATCTTCCCAGGCGTTTCTGCAGTGGAGAATGACAGGAAGGCTTAATTTCTGGGCGAGTGCTAATTGCTGCTTGAAAGATTCTTTCTGGGCCTGTTTATCTTCCTCAGTTTTTACATAGGCATAATCAAGCCCGATTTCGCCGATTGCCACAACTTTTTTGCTTTGGGCTAATGCTTCGTATTTTTGAGGATCGAAAATTTCCGGCTTGGTAGTAAATCCCGGCTCAACTTCGTTAACATCGATAGGATTGGGAATGGCGTGAATCGGATGAAGCCCGATTGCCGCATAAACTCCCTGATCATATTTTTCAGCAATTTCAACAGCGCGCTTGCTCGTCTCATATTGCGAGCCGACATTAATCAGCCAGATGTCGTTTTTCAAACATTGGCCAATAACTTCGTCATGGTCGTCTTTGAAAGCGTTGAAATTGAGGTGGGAGTGAGTGTCCACCAACATAAATTTAAAGTTTAAAATTAAAAGTTAAAAGTTTAGGTTATTATTTATTTTAATGGTTTTTGGGGAAAAAGAAAGCGATGTCTTGCATTTTTTTGATAAAAATATAAAATAAAGATATGTAAATAAGGAGGGAAATATCAATATGAGCCCAGAACAAGAGCCAATTTCAAAAGAAGAATCGTCAGGAGAAAAAGCAGAAAAAGCGTTTGATTTAGAGAAATTTGATGCTTTGGTTTGCGACTACAAAAAACAATGCAAAAGGGTACGTCATTCAATAGGGGGCTATCCCAAAGAGTGGAAAAAAGTCGATGCCGAAAAAACTGAGATGTACAATCAATTATTAGAAATGGCAGCGCTAGCTTTAATAGAGAGCAAGGGAAGTCTGGACGTATTGAGAAATATACAGGATTGTATTACTAAAACTTATAGGTATGGTGAGACATATGACAATATTAAATTTACAGAATTCTATCAAGATCTGATTCTGAAGATTGCCTCAAGACAAAACACATAATCAGTTTGATTTATATAACAAAACGGCGAAGATTGTCGCCGTTTCTTGTTTTTATTATTAAAATTATTCGATTCTTGGGAAAAGAGGGTCGATGGATTTTAAGGCGGTGCCGGATTTAAGATTTGTCCAGCTATCTTTATATTGTGGTTTTTTTGCTAGCAAGCCCTTAATACTAAGTGCCTTGGCGATTTTAAGGGAGGTTTCGGGCATAAAAATATAAATTTGCCAGGCAAGCTGGTGGATGGCATCCAATACTCCGTAAAGCGCCCAATTCAGTTCTTCTTGTTTTCCGTTTTCCGCCAAAGCCCAGGGTTCTGTCTGGTCGATATATTTATTCGCTTCAGCAATAAATTGCCAGATTGAAAAAAGCGCTTCGTTGAATTTAAAATGCGCAATATTCTCATCAACGTCTTGCCAAGTTTTTTTCCAGTTATAAATTTTTTCATCAATTCTCAAAGGATGAGTGTCAGGATTTTGGCTAATTTGGGGAATTTTGCCATCGCAATATTTTTCAACCATTTTGAAGGTCCGCGCTACCAAATTGCCCAGTCCTGAAGCCAAATCAGCATCGTATCGTTCATTAAACTTTTCCCAGGTGAAATCGCCGTCGCCAGTTGTGGGGATTTCGCGTGAAAGATAATAGCGCAAAGCATCGACGCCGTATTTTTTAATAATTTCAAACGGATCAATCACATTTCCTAAGGTTTTTGACATCTTTTGCCCGCCTGAGCTAATGAATCCATGGACCAGAATGCCCTTAGGCGGCAAAAGTTTTGCTGAGAACAAAATCCCGGGCCAGATTAAAGCATGAAATCTCAAAATATCCTTGCCGATTAAATGAATATCAGCAGGCCAATATTGTTTGAAAAGCTTTTCATCTTGAGAGCCAAAACCTAAAGCAGAAATATAGTTTGAAAGTGCATCAGCCCAGACGTAAATTGTCTGCGACGGGTCGCTTGGCACAGGAATTCCCCAGTTTAGAGACGACGAAGGCCTTGAGAAACTAACATCCTGAACGCCTTCTTTAATCAGCGCCAAAAGTTCTTTTTTTCTGACTTCAGGAATGATTTTTAGTTCATCTGATTCAATGAGTTTTTTAATCTGATCGCCGTATTTGGAAAGCCGGAAAAAGTAGTTTTCTTCTTTGATTTTTTCAGGCAGGGCATTATGCAGCCGGCATTTACCAGCTTGATCCAAATCTTTTTTAGTGATAAAGGCCTCACATCCTGCACAATACAATCCTTCATATTCTTTTTTATAAAGATCATCGTTTTCATTAAGTGTTTGCCAAATTTTTTCAACTGCTGGCCAATGGCGTTTTTTGTCAGTTGTTCTAATAAAATCGTCATTCGAAACATTTAGTTTTTTAGTTAATTCTAAAACCCGAGCTGAATTTTCATCAACAAGCTGTTGGGGCGTGATGCCTAATTTTTCTGCGGTTTTTTTATTTTTCACGCCATTTTCGTCCGTACCGGTTAAATAATAAACATCATCTCCTTTTAAGCGATGATAGCGCGCTAAAATATCGGCTTGAATCAATTCTAGAGCAAAGCCAATGTGGGGCGCGGCATTGGTATAGACAATCGAAGTTGTGATGTAAAATTTCATGGGAGAAAGAGATAAAAGGGACAGGAGGGATAAAAGGGATAAAAGGAAGAAAATATCGATTAACGGTTGATGACGATGACAAATTCTCCTTTAATTTTATCGCTTCGTAATTTTTCTAAAATCTCTTGGGGTGTTCCTCGGTAGACGGCTTCGAATTTTTTAGTGAGTTCTCGGCCGACAACCATTTCTTTTATATCTAAATTAGCCAGTTCCTGCAAGAGTTTTTCAACGCGGTAGACCGACTCATAGACAATGACTGGAAATTCGCTGTTTTTAATGATTTCAAGAAACGTTTTGCGTCGTTTTTTCTTAGGCAGAAATCCTAAAAATAAAAAACGGTTAACATTAAAACCGGAAACCGAAAGCATCGCTGTCAAAACCGAAGAGCCAGGGATGGGGACGATATTTACTTGATCGCCAATCTTTTCTAAAATACGCGCAACTAATTTTCCGCCGGGATCGGCAATTGCTGGAGTGCCGGCTTCAGAAACTAGAGCTAGGTCCTGGCCATCTTTCAGTCTTTCCATAATAGCATCAATAGTTTTTTCGTCCGAATGTTCATTAAAGCCAAGCAGGTTTTTGGTAATCTGGTATTTTTGGAGCAGAATTCTTGTTGTTCGGGGATTTTCCGCAATGATCAAATTGACCGATTTTAAAACATCAAGTGCTCGCAAAGTGACATCGCTCAAATTACCGATCGGGGTAGCCACAAGATAAAATTTACTCATTGTTTTGCGAAGGTTTATTTTTCTCAAAGCGCGACCCCCGGAAAATGTCTTGCGAAAATTCTGAAAGAAGCATTGTAACCGGAATAGCTAAAATCATACCGACAATACCGGCCAGTTTTACGCCAATCAAAAGCGCTAAAATAGTAATGACAGGATTAAGGCCGGTTGTCTTCTGCATGATTTTGGGAACTAATAGATGGTTTTCCAGTTGTTGAATAATAATATAGAGTGCAAGAGTGATTAAGGCAAGGAGCGGAGATTTAATAAAAGCAATCAATACGGCCGGAATTGCAGAGAGAATCGGGCCAACTGTGGGGACTAATTCGAAAAGGCCAGCCATAATGGAAAGAGCTAATGCATAAGGCATTCGCAAGATAGTTAATCCAACAAAGGTCATCAGGCCGACAATTAATCCCAGTAAGAGCTGAGAACCAAACCAGTGGCTTAATTTTTTCTGTCCTCTTTCCCAGAGATTGGCAACGTAGTCTTTTTTATCGACAGGCACAATCGAGCGAATGAATTTTTTAACGCCCTCATTTTCAATAGATAGATAAAAAGAGAGGATAAAAACGATAATAAAAGAAGTGATAGTTCCTACAAAGTTGCCTGTCAAAGAAAAGACGCTGACGCCGAATTGGCTGATTTTTTCGCTTAAGGTCGAGAAAAATTGCTGGAGTTGTCCTTGGCTGTTGGCAAAATTGCGGAAAAATTGGATTCCGGAATCAAGTTTGGAATTAATGATTGGGATGAATTCTGCAAATTGTTTAAGCTCGTAAGCCAGGGGAGTCACAATAATGGCGATTAAAACCACAAAAATAGCGACAATGAAGATATAAATCATAAGAACACTGAGAGTTTTCGGAATATGGTATTTTTTAAGCCAATTGACTGGACGGCTCACAACCGAAGCGATGATGAGCGCAAAAAAAGCAATGGCGATGACATCGCGGATTAAATATGCGAGCACAAGACCAAGAATAATGGCAAGGAATTTTATAATGGTTCCAAAAGAAACTTCCATGGTCGATCTTTGATTGGTCATATTTTTTAATTAAATTTTAAAATTTTTCCTAAAGATGTTTTTTGATTTTTTAAAGGATTAATCAAAGCAAGGTTTAATTTTCCAGAAACAAAGATTTCTCGGCTAAGGTCTCGGAGGTCATGTGCGCTTACTTGATCGAGCTTTTTAAAAATAGTTTCTGGTTCTTCAATTTTATTTTCCAGGAGTTTTTGCGTTCCTAAGAAAGAGGCGATTTGATCAGAGGTTTCTAAATGTAATAATGTTATGCCCTTGATATGTTCTTTGGCTTTTTTAAGTTCTTTCTCATCAACTAATTTATCTTTGAGTAATTCGAGTTCTTTTAAGATTAATTTTACCACTTTTTCAACATTTTGGTGGCGGATGCCCGCCTGAACCATTAAATAACCAGAATCAGTATAGCTTTCCTGCGCGCTTTTGATGTAGTAGGCAAGGCCTTGTTGGTCGCGAATTTTGATGAATAGTCGCGAGCTCATGCCACCGCCTAAAATTGTATCAAGAAGAGCCAGGCTATATTTTCTTTTATTAAATAAATCAAAAGTCCTTACGCCTAGGCAGAGATGAGTTTGGTCGGTTTTTTTATAGAAAACAGTAAGCCCGGGCGCCGATTGTTGTTCTATGACTTTTTCTTTATTGACAATATTCTGTGTTGGATATGATGAGAAATATTGTTTAACTTTGGCGAGCACAATTCCGGGCTCAATTTTGCCCGCGACAATCAACAGAGAATTTTTAGCGCTGTAATGATTGGCTAAATATTGTTTAATATCTTGCTGGGAGAAGCTGGCGACAGTTTCTTTGGTTCCGATAATCTGCCTACCTGAAGGAGTGTCGCCGTAAAGCAGTTTTTCAAATAATTCATCGATATAAGCTGTCGGAGTATCTTGATAGAGCTTGATTTCTTCGAGAATCACGCCTTTTTCTTTTTTTATTTCTTGAGACTCAAAATTAGAATTAATCAACATGTCTGACAATACATCAAGCGCCAGAGGCAAGTAAATATGGGCGAGTTTGATATAAAAAGCAGTGCATTCTTTGCCGGTAAAGGCATTGTAAATGCCTCCTACTTTGTCTAGTTCTTCAGAAATTGCGAGCGTTGTCGGTCTTTTTTCGGTTCCCTTAAAAAACATATGTTCCAAAAAATGAGATAGGCCGCTTTCTGATTTTTTTTCGTACTTAGATCCGGTTTTGACTAAAAAGAGCACGGTAACGGTTTGTGTGCTTTCCAGCGGGGCAAGAATTAGATCCAAGCCATTCGTTAATTTATGGGCAGTAAAATTCATTTAAAGTTGCAAAAAATTCATTTTATAATAGATTTTGCGCGTTAATTCTACGTCTTTTTGGCAATAATGATAAATTTCATCATATCTTTTTTTAAGATAAAAATCATAAACCATTGATCCGTCCATTTTGTCTTTTGAGGTAGGAAAGCCAAAGATTTTTGCCAAAACATCCAAAGATGTATAATTACCAGTTGTCCATTTTTCCCATTCGCGCATCGTATCGTAAATAGGCTCTTGGCGGTAACGCGCAAAACTAAGTTCGCGCGTTGGTTTTATATCGTGAATCACCGATCTTTTATAGATGAATCTTAGATCAAAATCCATGACATTTTGGCCGATAAATAGATCAACATCACGCGCTAATTGCCAAAATTCAGTTAAAATTTCTTTTTCAGAACCCTTAATAATTGAAGCCTTTTCTATTTTGGGCGGTTCTTTAATATAGCCAATGCAAAAGATGCGGCCGAAGTTGCCATTTAAAGAAGTTTGTTCATACGGTTTTTTGGTGATGGCTTCAACTTCGTCGCGGCGATTTTTTTCTACAGGAATTGTTTCAATATCGAAAAATAAGTGGATCATAGAAAAAGGGGATACAAGAGATATGAAGGGGTAAAAGAGATAGACGGGAAAGTAAGAAACACTAAAAGATTTCTCCTTTATCCCTTTTAACTCTTTTATCCTTCTTATCCCTTATTGTATCAACAAATAAAAATAAGGCAATAACAGACATCTTAGAGATATAAAAACGGCAAATCACAATTTTTTGGTTAAAAATTGACTTAACTATTGACAACTATAAATATTTTGCTATACTTTAGTTAGATAAAGTAATTTAATGATAAAAATATGCAGTCGATATTAAAAAATAAAAACACCAGAGCATTATTTCGAGCCATCTTATTACTCAAGAACACAGATGAGGCCGAGAGATTTTTTCGCGATTTGCTCACTAAAGAAGAAATTATTGAATTTGGAAAACGCTGGCAAGCAGCTCAAATGTTAAATAAGGGTATTATTTATACTGAGATTGAACAGAAAACTGGTTTGAGCTCTACGACTATTGCCAGAGTTGCCAAATGGTTAAATACAGGAAAAAACGGCTATAAATTAATGCTAAAAAGAATTGCCCATCATCATAAATCTTCTTCCTTCGGGAGAGGGTTGTGTTGATGTTTGTAAAAACATGAATTTAACCCCTTCCCGACGGTCGGGAAGGGGTTTTGGTTTACGGAAAAAAGGAGGGCAACATGGAAAGAGAGTACGTAGTGTTTGCTCAGAATTTAAGCAGGAATCTTGTTAAACAAATAGCCGCTCTTTATTGTCAGATTTGGCAAGAACCGCCATGGAACGAAGATTTTTGGACAAAAGAAAAAGTTGTGAGCGACTTTGATCAGCAGATGAGTTATGACGGCGCCATAGGATTTATTGCTATTGAAGAGGAAGAAGTTATCGGCTTTGTTTGGGGCTATTTGGTTGATAAAGAGAAAATGCGCGCAATTTGCGGTAACCAATCGCTTGATTTTCACTTTTCCAAAGGCGAAAAAATCTTCTATATTGACGAACTAGGAGTAGCCAAAAATAAGCGAAAAGTTGGCATTGGCAGTGCTTTAACATTTTTTCTGATCAGAGAGGTTAAGTTGCAAGGAATCAGGAAAATTCTTGTCAGGACAGACAAACAAGCGGTTGAGGCCAGGAAACTTTACCGTAAATTCGGCTTTCGAGAATTATTATCTGTTCGCGATGCTCATCATCCCGAGAGAAGCTACTGGTTGCATTAGCTTTGTAAACCAAAACCATGAGAGGAGGGAACAGTATTGTTCCCTCCTCCTAATCTGTTGCCACATCTCTATGAAAAAAATCTTACTCATCGCCGCAACACACGGCGACGAAAAAATCGGCATAGAAGTTATTAATAATTTGATAAAGAAGGGCTATCGAGAAGCCTTTGATTTTATCATTGCCAATCCGCAAGCATTTCAGAAGAATGTGAGGTTTATAGATTTTGATTTAAATCGTGCCTATCCGGGCAGCAAATTTTCGAAACTTTACGAAAAAAGACTGGCTTATCGGAATTTGAAGATTGCCAAGCAATATCTTTATATTATTGACTTGCACGAAGCAAGCACAGGCATTAATGATTTTATCATTGTGCCAAGACGCAAACTTTCTCGTGTTTTTCCGATTGAGTTAATTAATTTAAAGAAAGTTTTACTTTGGCCTGATCCTACAGGGCCCCTTAGCCAAATTCTGAAAAATGCGATTGAGCTTGAATTTGGTATGAAAAATAGAAATAGGAAAAGGGTAGTTGATAAAGCGACTAAGATTATGGAAGGATTTATTAAGAATCTTCAAATAAAAAATCCTCTTTATAACAAAAAAGAGGTTTACTTAGTTTATGGAAAATTATTATCTGAGGCCAATAGAATTGATCTAGACGCGCTTAAAGATTTCAAGAAAATCAATTTGCAGGGCGAAGAATTTTATCCTTTGCTGGTTGGCCAATATCTTAAAGAGGGAATCACCTGTTATAAAATGAAACGAAGAGGTAATTTCAGGCGAAAAATTGACTTAGAATTTTGTCTTTTTTGAAAAGTTTAATATTTTTATTAACTCTGCGGTAAAAACTTGGGTAGTGAGAGCGGTTAATAATTTTTCCGCGCCAAATTTGGCGATAAGGCGGTTTCTGATAATGGGCTAATTCGTGGGCAAGCGTCCTTAGAATGACACTTGGTTTTTTCGGTTGGCGCGTGCGCGGAGAATAAAGGTCCAAAACCAGTTTTTTAGTTTTGAGATTAATATAGGCAATGCGGAAGGATTTTTTGAGATCTTTGATGGGGCTTTTGCGATTCATCGCCTGAAAACGAAAACCTGTAAGATTCAAAATCTCACAGGCCCTCCTGAACAAAAGCTGTCCTAACTCTTCTTGCGTCATATCTTAAGCGCTTTCTTTAGCTCGTTTACTTTATCAGTTTTTTCCCAGGGCAAAGCAAGTTCCGGTCTGCCAAAATGGCCATAACAAGCGACTTGGCGATAAAGCGGACGCCTCAATCCTAAATGTTGAATAATAGCTCCTGGCCTTAAATCAAAAACTTTTTTAATCGCAGCTAGAATTTTTTCATCGGGCATTATGCCTGTGCCAAAAGTATCCAAGTCAACTGCTAATGGCTCAGCAATGCCGATAGCATAGGCAATCTGGATTTGGCATTTTTCTGCAAGACCGCTAGCAACGACATTTTTTGCCACCCAGCGCGATGCATAAGAGCCTGTGCGGTCAACCTTGGTTGGATCTTTGCCAGAAAGACAGCCGCCGCCATGAGAGCCGACGCCGCCATAAGTATCAACAATAATTTTTCTGCCAGTAAGGCCCGTATCAGCTGCCGGACCCCCTTTAACAAAGCGGCCAGTTGGATTAACTAAGAACTTTGTCTGATCTGTAAGCAGATCTTTGGGCAAAACCTCTAACATCACCTGTTTTTTAATGTCTTCTTTCATTTCATTAAGTTTTTTTTCTGGATGATGTTGGGCCGAAACAAGCACGGTATGAATTCTAGCCGGCTTTTGGTTTTCGTATTCGACGGTAACCTGCGATTTTCCGTCAGGCCTTAAATAAGAAAGAATGCCTTGTTTGCGGACCTCAGTTAATCTTTTAACCAGGCGATGAGCCAAGGTAATTGGAAGAGGCATTAATTCCGGAGTTTCTTTCATGGCATAGCCATACATCATGCCTTGATCCCCGGCGCCCAAAGTTAATTCATCTTGGCTGTCGACGCCTTGAGCAATATCATGCGACTGTTCTTGAATAGCACAGCTAATACCACAGGTTTCCCAGTCAAAACCAATCGAAGAATTATTATAGCCAATATCCTTAATGACTTGGCGCGCGATTTTAGGAATATCGGTATAGCAATTAGTCGTCATCTCTCCGGCAATCATCACCATGCCATTGGTTAATAATGTTTCCATGGCTACGCGACCTCTTGGATCCTGGCGCAGCACATCGTCTAAGATTGCATCAGAAATTTGATCGGCCATTTTATCGGGATGGCCCTCGGTGACTGACTCAGAAGTAATTAAGTAGTTTTGTTTATTTTTCATGGCTTAGAAGCTTAGTTAATTCATTTTTTAGATTTTCGATTGTAACTCTTGTTTGTTTCATAGAGTCTCTTTCTCTGATTGTGACCGCCTTATCATTAATAGTTTCAAAGTCAACAGTAACACAAAGCGGTGTGCCAATTTCGTCTTGGCGGCGATAGCGTTTGCCAATGCTTTGAGTTTCGTCATATTCAACCACAAATTCTGATTTTATATTCTCAAAAATTTCCTTGGCAATCTTAGCAAGCTCCGGTTTTTTGGATAAAGGCAGGATTGCGACTTTGATGGGAGCTAGCCAGTAAGGAAATTTTATCACTACGCGCGCTTCTTGTTTTCCGTCACTGGTTGGCGCCGTGTCTTCATGATAATGTTCGCACAAAACCGCAAGCACTGTTCGCTCTACGCCTAAACTCGGCTCAATTACATGAGGGACAAAAGTTTCTTTGCTTTCTAAATCAGTATAACCCAAATCAATTTTGCTCTGTTGCGAGTGATTCTTAAGGTCAAAGTCGGTGCGGTAAGCCAAGCCGTACAATTCTTTTTTGCCAAAAGGAAACTGATATTCAATATCAATCGTTTTTTTGGAATAGTGAGCTAGGTTTTTAGCATCAATATCAAATTCAGTGATTTTTTCACTCGGAATGCCTAAAAGTTTTATCCAATTCCGCATCATTTCTAGCCATTCATCAAAAGTTTTTTGCCAGTCTTTTTCTTGAATAAAATATTCAATCTCCATTTGTTCAAACTCGCGGGTTCTGAAAATAAAATTACCAGGCGTAATTTCATTGCGGAAGGATTTGCCGATTTGGGCAACGCCAAAGGGGATTTTTTTATGAGTCGTATCTAAAATATTTTTAAAGTTGGTGAAAATTCCCTGAGCAGTTTCTGGCCTTAAATAAGCAATGTTTTGTTCTTCTTCGCCTTTGGGTCCAATAAAAGTTTTAAACATCAGATTGAACTTTGTTGGGGCAGTAAAGGTTTTGTTGTCGCAATTTGGGCATGTTGGTTCTATAATATCTTCTTTTTTAAATCGCATATGGCATTTTTTGCATTCAGTCAGTTCGTCGGCAAAACCAGCGCCTAGGTGTCCCGAAGCTTCCCAAACTTTTGGGTTCATAATCAAGGCAGCGTCAATGCCAACAATATCAGATCGATCTTGAACAAATTTTTTCCACCACATCTGTTTGATATTGTTTTTAAGTTCAACGCCAAGCGGACCATAATCCCAAGCATTAGCCATACCGCCGTAAATTTCTGAATCAGGGAAAATAAATCCCCGTCGTTTTGTCAAAGAAACGATTTTGTCCATTAAATTTTCCATAATATTGTAAATTATTTTTTATTGGGCTACTTCTCTGTCTGACCACAATGGCTCGATTGAGGATGAAAGATTCTGTTTGGTGAAATTATCAATAGCCGAGGCAGTGCTTTGATCCAAAAGATTCAATTTTTCTCCAACTTGAGTCGGCGAAGGAATAGCGCTGACCTTGAAAATGACCTGTTTGACAGGACTAGTAAAGCCTGTGCCCGCTTTGAGTTCGCTTAATTGCCAGACAATCTTTCCGGTCAGAGGGTTAAATGTGACGTTGCTGTCTTTAGGCCAAATCTCTTTTTCCCAGTCAACGCCCTTAGGAAGATAAGATTCAACATTGACATTTGATAGATCATTATAGTAGTTAAGCAATTGCCAACTGATGAGATAAGTTGATTTTTCCCCGGCAGCTGGCGGATATGGCCCTGATGTTGTAAGAGGAGAAGTGCTTTGTGAAATGATTCTTCCTGTGAGCCTTAAGACAGAATTTAATTTAATGTCTGAAGTTTCCGTGCTATTTTCTAATTCGATGCCAGCTAATTCTGGCGGCACGATTTCTGGGCGGATGCTCGCTTTTGCCCTGAAAGTAAAATTCTTGTCATTATAATTATTTAAGGCCATGCTGGGCTTAATTCTAAAGTTGACGCTGGCAGAACCTGCTTCAAAAGCGCCCAAAATTGCCAATTGGGGAATTCTGCGGCTATCCCAAACGATTTTATTTTCATCTTTCAGATAAATTCCTTGATCGCTTGGCATAACGCTATCTTTATCGATAATATCGCCAATCAAGGAAAGAGCAAGTGTGATATCTTTTAAGACCGAGTCAGTGATATTTTGAAAATTAATTCTGAGTCCTAGTCCCGAGCCGGGATTAACTATGTTGGTAATA
>Ga0315276_10002490_pt1 | contig 16879 bp, 11 predicted proteins | sample YL17G05_0_MG_FD_204542 | JGI IMG/M metagenome (GOLD analysis project Ga0315276, IMG submission 204542) | Sediment microbial communities from Yellowstone Lake, YNP, Wyoming, USA - YL17G05_0 | ecosystem: Environmental > Aquatic > Freshwater > Lake > Sediment | place: USA: Wyoming | collected... | reverse complement strand
GCGAACGTGGCCGTGACACTCAGGTCCGCCGTCACATTGAGATCGGTCCGGGCCGCGGTCAGGACGTCGTCACTCCACTTGACGAAGTGGTGGTTGGCCGCCGGCACGGCCGTCACCTGGGTGCCGTTACCTCCGTGCGCCACGGTCTGCGGCGTGGTCCCGCTGATCGAGCCGTTCGCCCCAGCCGTGTAGGTCAGGGTGTGGGTGTCGCCCACTTGCGGCTTGAGCGCGATGCTCATCATGGCCTTATATGACGAACTTGCGAGGCTGACAGATGTAATGCCGTAAGCCCCGGCGGTCGCCTTTAGGCCCGTGGCTATTCCAAGCCCGCCACCGTTCCCTGCGCTAACAGTGTTGTCAGTGCGTTCGACAAGTCCTGTTAGGCTGCTATTTGTCCATGCTGAAAAGTCCGCCGTGCCGGCCAAGTCAGGTAGCGCCGTGGCCATAATCGCCACGACCAGACTATTGTCCACGGTGCTGGTCGCGCCCGGAACGGCGCCGGTGGCGTCCGCTGTGGCTTCAACGCCGCCCGCCGTGACATCCCATGGATCCCCGGAGGCAACCGCACCGTGAAACGCAGCAATCCGGCCCAGTTGGTGGTCGCCCGCATCAGAAGTGGTTGGAGCGCCTTGCGTCCCATTATACCGCGACCAGAAGACCGTAAGCCTGGCCCCAGTTGAGCCGGCGGCTGTTCCGGTGTACTGCGGCGAATTCGCAACCGCACCCCATGTTCCGCCGTTTGCGTTAGCGATAGCGATCGCCTGATTTGATGTCTCAAGGCACAACAGCAGGATGTCGCCCACTGCAATGCCCGAAGGCAGCGCTGGCGTAATCGCCCCTGTGCCGGAAGCGACGGCACCGGCTCCAGCAAACACTACCTGGCCCGGATACGCGGGCTCCGTCTCTATTGCATATATGCCGTACGACGGGAGGTACGAATTAATGTTCGCGCTGATAGAAGCACCCGTGTTCTCATTCGCCTGATAGTAACAGTTGTTGTCTCTTTGAACGTCACCAGTACCGGCCATATGAATTCTGGCCAGCACTGGCATGTAATCTGCCCCGACGCTCGGTGCCATCCAGTTCTTCCGAATCGCAAATGAAAGAAGAAACTGTATCTGATACTGTGCAAGTGTATTGACCCCCAACGACGTCCCGTCCGACATGTACTTTTCGCCATAGGAGTTTGTCAACGTCCACGGCGCGCCGGTATATCTCTGCAAGATGCCAAGTATCTTGCTCTTGAGGCTGCTCCTTCTTGCAGCATCCGTCTCGTACTCGTAGAACAGGCATAGGCCATGAGTAAACTCACAGACTTCATGCGTGTTGATTTTGGTGGTCTTGCTTCCAGTGCTGGTGATATACCACACATCATAGCTCGCGTCGATACAGTTAGCCATGTAGAAATCGACGGCTGTTCTGGCTTTCGCCATCGCGGCCGTATCGTCTGTATCCAGCGCTACCTTAAAGAGGAATGGCAGCGACTGAATTGCCTTGACTCGCAGCCCCTCGCTGCCATCGGGATCGCCACCGATGTACCCATTTGCGTTGATCGCGCCCTCAAGGACATCCCTGATCCCGATCTTGAGGAGTTCGGAGTCGGCTATGCCGTTGTCTTCCAGGACTTCTATCGCGGCAAGCGACCATGCATTATGCAGGAACTTCTTGTACACCCTTCCTGTCGCTGCCGTGTAGTCGCTGAACAGCCATCCATCGGCATCGCGCATGTACGCGAAAAAGTTGTAGACGTTCTGAAGTTGGGTGGGAGTTAGGCCAAGGTCGTCATTGCCTGCGTACCACAATGCCATGGCCGTTGATTCGGTCTGGAGTTTATGGACGCCCGTCCAGGCGTATGCATATGGGTCATAGCCCGTTCTGTCGCTACCATTCAGGTTGAAGGTAGTTAGATATGCGCCGATGAGAGTCTTCAGCTCATCTCTTGATGGGTGCGGCGCTGCGTATGCATCAACAGACGGTGCCGAGACCGCCACGGCACAGAGGGCGAATAGAATAGCTACCGTTCTTAGTCGTGCCGTGTTCAATAGCCGTGTAATCATCGTGGGCCTCCGGTAGGCTTGAAGCTGGCGAGGTGTCGTGTCACCGGTTACACCAACGGCGCAAACGCGTCTGGTTGAAGCCGTGTCGGAAGAGCCCGGCCGGATTGCGCTGTTCTTGCAGTCCCCATCCGGGCGCTGGGTCGGTGAACATTGAAACATGGGCGAAAGGCGGTAGTGGCTGTCGGTCTGATTCGCGCTGTTCGCGTTGGAGGAACACTTGAGGTGGTGCTGCGCGGGCTTGTGGTCATCCCCGGCCGGGGAAGAGGGAAAGGCTGGGGAGATGCGGGCCACCCGGCGCATCAGATCGGGCAGGGTCTCGCGCTGGTGTGCGGACATGACTGGTCACACTTGCCGGCTGGCGGCGTGACGCAGCGGCCTCGGGGCTCGGTCGGTGCGCGAGTTGTTCTCGGCCGGTCGCATCCACTCGGGGCGGGAGTCGGGATGCGCCGGAACAGCAACGCAAGTCACGAGTTGACGTCTTCCGTGCTTGCGCTCACAAGCATTGTGTTTCATGAAGTTCATGAAGGCAGCTTATGCAAGCTACCTAACTTCAAGACATTAGCACGCATGTGATGGCAAGGTCAAGTGTTTGATCACGGGCAGCGGTCAGGTGGGGAAGGACTCCCGGCCCGGGCCGCCGTGGATGTCCATGTGCTACCACGGGTTGTCGAGATGGAGCGATAGGCTGGCTGTAGCCGTTCGTTGACGCCCACCTGGACACGCATCGGCGAGGTAACGGTGGCTGGCGGTCGGCATCAGCCTTCACGAGGGGCAGCGAACGCGCGGATCTGGCGGTCGCCACGTCGGTCGCGGTGTGTGTCGGCCTTGCAGTGTCCGAGCACCGGGGATTAGCCTCGCGCTCACGACACGCCCCCTACCCCGAGGTGCCCCATGCCCGCTTCAGCCCGTCATGCCCTTCCGGCCGCCGCTCTGGCGGCGATCGTGTCCACGTGCATCGGGTCCGTCGCCGGTCCCGTGGCCGCCGCGCCGACCGCCGCGCCGACCGCTGAGCGCCCGGCCTGGCTGGCGGCCTCCGTCCGGACCCTGGCACAGTCGCTGACGGCCCGGCACGGCGAGGGCGAGCGCTCGCACATCGCCGCCGGGCTGGCGCAGGTGGCCGACAACTGGCGCGCCGAGGACGGCGGCCCGGACGACTTCGCCGCCTTCGCCGAGACCTACTACGCGCCTGCGGGCCCGCAGTCGGACGCCCTGTTCGAGCGCCTGGAGTCCGCGCTCGAGAGCCTCGACGGGCATACGCTCGAGATCTCGCGCGACTGGCGGCGCCAGTCCGAGCTGGAGCTGGGACCCGCCTACGCCTTCGACGAGTTGATGGCCGCCTACGCCCCGGGCGCCCACTTCCTCGAGGACAGCTACCGCAACAAGCTGGCCTTCGTGGTGCTGCTGAACTTCCCGCTGACCACGCTCGAGCAGCGCCGGACCGAGGGCGCGGCGTGGACCCGCCGCCAGTGGGCCGAGGCGCGCCTGGTGGACCGCTTTGCAAAGCGCATCCCCGCCGAGGTGAATCAGGCCTACGCCGAGGCCAGCGCCGAGGCCGAGACCTACGTCGCCGGCTACAACCTGTGGGCGCACCACCTGCTCGACGCCCGGGGCGGCCGGCCATTCGCTGCCGGCAAGCGCCTGCTCAGCCACTGGAACCTGCGCGACGAGCTGAAGGCCCACTATCCGCGCGGCCAGGCCGGCCTCGAAGCACAGCGCACCATGGCCCGCGCCATGGAACGCATCGTGGATCAGACCATCCCGGCCTGCGTCATTGATCAGCCGATCGTGGACTGGAACCCGTTCACCAACGCGGTGACGCCCGCAACCGTGAAGGACAGCGACCGGCCCGTCCCGGCTGACCTGCAGGTCAGCGCCACGCCGGAGGCCGACCGCCGCTACGAGGTGCTCCTGAAGTGCTTCCACGCCGTCAGGCGCCAGGATCCTTACAGCCCGCGCACGCCCACCCACATCGCGCGCAGCTTCGAGGAGGGCCGGCAACTACCCGAGGCGCGCGTGAAGAAGATGCTCGAGGATATCTGCTCGAGCCGGCTGGTGAAGGACGTGGCACGGCTGGTCGAGAAGCGCCTCGGCCGCAGGCTGGAGCCCTTCGACATCTGGTACAACGGCCTGCGCCCGGTCAGCAGCGTCAGCGAGGCCGAACTGGACACCGTCACCCGCCGGCGCTACCCGACGCCCGACGCCTTCGACCAGGCTCTGCCCGACATCCTCGGCCGGCTCGGCTTCAGCGCCGAGCGCGCGGCCTTCCTGGCCGGCAAGATTGACGTGGACCCCGCCCGTGGCTCCGGTCACGCCGCCGGCGCGGCACGCCGCGCCGACAACGCCCGGCTGCGCACCCGCATCGGCCGGGACGGCATGGACTACAAGGGCTTCAACATCGCCGTCCACGAGCTGGGGCACAACGTCGAACAGGTCTTCGGCCTGAACCTGGTGGACCACACGCTGCTGCAGGGCGTCCCCAACACGTCGTTCACCGAGGCCATGGCCTACACCTTCCAGAACCGCGACCTCGAGATCCTCGGCATCCCGCGCAAGGTGGACGGGCAGAGCCGGGCCCTGAAGGTGCTGGGCGAGTTCTGGCAGACCTACGAGATCTCCGGCGTGTCCCTGGTGGACATGGCCATCTGGCACTGGATGTACGACCACCCCGACGCCACGCCGGCCGAACTGAAGGCGGCCACGCTGCGGATCGCGAAGGACGTCTGGAACGCCCACTTCGCCTCCGTCTTCGGCCGCCGGGACTGCACCCTGCTGGCCGTCTACAGCCACATCGTCCACTCGTTCCTCTACCTGCCCGACTACGCCCTCGGGCACATGATCAACTTCCAGGTCGAGAGGCGCATCGAGCAGAGCGGCGACGTGGCCGCCGAGGTCGAGCGCATGTGCCGGATCGGCAACATCGCCCCGGACCTCTGGATGACGCAGGCCACCGGCAGCCCGGTGGGCGCCGAGGCCCTGCTGGCGGCCACGGCGGAGGCGCTGAAGGCGGTCAAGCGATAGCCGTCGGGGACGGGCGGTTCGCGGCGGCGGGGCCCCGGTGTCCCGCCGCCGTACCAGTCGCTACTGCAGGATCAGGATGTCGATGCGGCGGTTCTTGGCCCGTCCCTCCGCCGTCTTGCTGAGGGCGATCGGCTTGTCGGCCCCGTAGCCGATCGCCCTGATACGGTCGGCGGGGATCGAGAGCCCCTGGCGCAAGTACTGCATCAGCGCGAACGCGCGCTTCTCGGACAACTGCTGGTTCGCCACGCCCTCGCCCGAGGCGTCGGTGTGACCCTCGACGACGTAGCTCGCCCCGGGATAGAGCTTCAGGATGCTCTCCACCTTCCGGAGCAGCGACACGTGCTGGTCCTTGATGTCCGCCCGGCCCGGATCGAATGACAGCCCGCTCAGCCGCAGCACGACGTCACCACTCGCGTTCAGCAGGATCTCGCCCTCGGAGGGATTGAGCAGCTCCCGGGCCTTCGTGAAGCGCTCCTCCCTCGCCTGGCGCGCTCCCAGCTCGGCGGAGGTCTTCTGCTGCGTGGCCGACAGCTCTGCCAGTCTCAGGTCGGCGGCCTTCGCCTGCTCGTCCAGGGCGGCCCGCTGCGCGACGAGTTCGCCGACCTTCTGGTCCAGCAGTTGCGCCAGCCGGACCGGGTCGGTCTCCTCGCTCGTGACCGACAGCCGCGCCAGCAACTGTTGCAGTTGCTGGGTCACGCCGCCGCGCAACTGCTGGAGCTGGCCGGTGAGCTCCGCGCTGGCCGCCTCCTTCTCGCCCCGGGTGCGGGCCGTCTCGCCCTGCAGCGCCGCGATGTACGCCACGGCCGAGTCGGCGGCCGCGATCGGCCCGTTGTCGAAGGGCAGGTACTCCCACCCCATCGCCTTGCCGATCCGGTTCATCTGGATCTCGTAGAGCAGCATGAGCTTTTCCCATGCCTGGTCGTTGCGGCTCAGCGACCGCACGGACATGGCGATGTTGGAGGCGTGACGCGCCTCGTACTCGGCAAGCCGGGCCTCGCGGAGCGACTCGGTGCGCTCGTAGCGGTCCCGGGTGAGGACCCCAGCGCCGCGCTTGCGGGCCGCCCGGGCGGCGTCCAGCGTCGAGGGCGCGTGCTTGACCGCCTCGTCGGCCACGGCCGTCGCGATGAGCTTGTCGGCGGCGCCGAGGACCTCCACACGGATCGCGCCGTCCTCCGCCTTGTCGAACAGGGGCACAGCCTCGGCGGCCTTCTTCAGTCCACCCTTGACGTCGCCGCCCTCCACCTTGCCCGTCGCCTCCATGAACTTCAACTCGGCCAGCGTGTAGAGGTCGGGCACGAGCGTCGGCGCCTTCGCGGTCCGGGCTCGGCCGCGCGCATCGAGGTACTGCTTCAGCGACAGCTTGCAGACCTCACCGGCCTTGATGGCGTTCTCGGCGTACTCGCGCGCTTCGCCGGCGACCTTGTCGGCCTCCTGCTGCCGGCCGCCCTGATCGAGCAGGGCCCGCGCCATCGCCAGGCGCTCGGTGGCCCGGGCCCAGGCCCGGGGGGCGAAGACGTCGGCCTCGACGCCCTTGCCACCGTCCATGATCTTGCCAGCGGCCTCGAGCCCGCTGCGGTCGGCCACTGGAGCGCCCACGGCAGGCAGCGCGCAGGCCAGTGCCAGGAGCATCGGAACGACCAGCCCCAGAACCCGTGCTCCGGCGCACCCGCGGACCGACGGTCGCGGACACCCGCGCTGCGGTAACGAAACGCTGGAGCAGCCTGAGAACGATCGAGACATGCCCGGAGCCCTCCCGAGATCGAACCACGCGGTCGGCCGACGCTGGATGCGCCCGCCCGGCGGCAGAGTAGATACACCAGAGCGGCAGTGGCAAGGGGACGAACGTGCGCGGTGAACGTGCACGGCCAAAGCGGGCCGCCCTCGCGAAGTCAGCGACCGCTGCTGCTTCGTGGGGGCTAGGTTAGCCCGTAGCGCTTCATCCGGTTGACGAGCGTCGTGCGCGGTACCCCGAGGACCTTGGCCGCCTCGGTGCGCGATCCGCGGGCCTGCGCAAGCGCCTCCCCCACACGCCGGCGCTCGGCGTGCTCCAGCTCCTGGATGAGCGTGGTCGGGACTTCGGCGTTCTCGAGCTGGAGCTCATCGGGGGTCACCTCGCGGTCCTCGGCGCCCAGCAGGACGACACGCTTGATGACGGAGCGTAGCTGCCGGATGTTGCCTGGCCAGGAGTAACCGGCCAGGCGGCGGATGGCCGCGGGCGACAGGCGCACCCGCCGGTTCGCCGCCGCACAGGCTTCCTGGAGGAAGTGCTCGACCAGCAACTCGACGTCGTCTCCCCGGTGGCGCAGCGGCGGCAGCGAGATCACGGCGTGGGCCAGCCGGTAGTAGAGGTCGAGGCGGAAGCCATCGCCCCGCTCCAGCGCGCCGCGCTCGCGATTCGTCGCCGCGATGATCCGCGTGTCCACTGCGTTATTGCCGTTCGCGCCCACGCGCCGCGACTCGCCGGTCTCGAGGAAGCGCAGCAGTCGCGACTGCAGCTCGACCGGCATCTCGGCGATCTCGTCGAGGAACACCGTGCCCTTGTCGCAGACCTCGAACATGCCCGGCTTGTCGCGGCTCGCGCCGGTGAAGGAGCCCGCCATGTGGCCGAACAGCTCGCTCTCGATGATCTCGCGCGGCAGCGAGCCCGCGTTGATGGCCATGAACGTGCCCTTGCGCAGGGAGAGAGCGTGGATACCCCGCGCGATCAACTCCTTGCCCGTCCCCGACTCGCCCAGGACGAGCATCGGCGTCTGGCTCACGGCGAGCTTGCCGACGTCGTCGAGCAGGGCCAGCAGGGCCTTGTTGCGCGTGACGATCTTGAAGGTCTCGAACGCCCAGGCCGAGCACCGGTCCAGTTCCGTCGAGCGACGCGGGCGGCGCGGCGTGTAGCGCACACCGGCCAGCTCAGCGTCGGCGACCCGCTGGCAGGGGCCGTCGCCCTGCGGCCGGGCGAACTTCTCGATCCGCGCCTTCACCTCGGCCAGCTTCGCCTCGGCGCCCATCCCTTCGAAGTGATTGCGCGCAGCGTGGTACGCCTCGAGGGCGCCCCTGCGGTCGGCATAGGCTCCGGCGTGCGGGCCCAGGAGCCAGTCTCCGTAGGCCATCCAGAGCTTGCCCCACTCGTAGGGCGTCTCGATCTCGTCGTAGAACGTGAAGCCCTCTTCGAACCACTTCTTAGCCTCATCCGGCTTTCCGACCGCGCCCGCGCTCAAGGCGAGGATGCGGTGGGTGGCGGCTTCTTCGTAGCGGTCGCCCGCTCCATGACAGTGCTCCAACGCGACCCTGGCCTCGGCGTAGGCCTCGTCGTGGCGACCGAGAAGGAAGTGGCACTCGGCAAGGCGACGACGAAGTTCGGCAATGATGTCACCCCTTGGGGATACTGCCAGCGCCTCCGGGTAGACGCCTTCGTAGTGGGGCAGCGCTCCCGCTGCATCGCCCTGCTCCAGCTTCGCATCGCCCAGGTACTCCCTTGCGATCAACGCGGCCAACGAATCCCTGGTCGGCACATCCCATCCGGGAATGGATTCGCACAGTTCCGACGCCGCAATCCATTGCCCCTGATGAATCAGAATCGCCGCTTTAATGAGTTTAGCAAACGACAGCGCTGTGGGATTCTTAGAATCTCCTCCGCTAGCAATGCACGTGTCGCTGAACTGCATGGCGTTCTCAAGACGTCCCCGCATCCAATGAAGGGTCGCGAGTCCGCGACGTGTGTGGTCAAGTTGCTTCCTGTTCCCCGCGACCTCATGGATTCGCAGCGACGCTTCGGTCGCTTCCGCAGCTTCAGCCCACCTGCAGAACAGGCGTTCCACGAAGGCGTAGTTCGCCAACGCCATCCCTTCGATCGCCGTGTTGCCGGACCGCCTGGCGGAGACGAGGCCATCGAGCGCGAAGTGCCGTGCCGTCCTGAAGTCGCCCAGGATCGAATGAGCCGCGGAGATCTGGACGGTGCAATCGGCGAGCAGATGGGAGTCCGGCTGCATGAGAAGCCGTTCCCTCACGCTGGTCAACCGGCGGATCGCCTCCTCGGGCCGGTTCAGCAGCCAGAGACTCGCCCCCTCCAGGATCTGGAGCCGATGACCCATGTCGGGGAGCCTCTGCAGAACCGCGGCACCACTTGATTCGGTGGTCTCCGCCAACTCGAGAGCCTCCGCATAGCGCCCCACCGAGTTCAAGACGGCGACCTTGGCCGCCATCGTCTTTACCATCGTCTCCGGCGTGAATGACTCACTGAGGCGCTCGAGCTCCGCCAGGATGGCCAGAGCCACGAGAGCCTCGCCAGCAGAGATCAGCTCATCGCAGAGTCGGATGGCAGCTTCGACCAGAGGCTGTGGACTTCGCTCCGAAGGCTTCTCCTTCAAGAGACGCGTCAGCGATTCAGCTCGATCAAGGACAGTGGTCATGGGTCCACCGCAATGCGAGATGCGCGTGGCACGAACCGAGTGCCCGCGGGGCGTCTCGAGGCCCCGAGCACGATGGCCAGGTCAACTTGAAGTCCCCTGGCGAGCAAGACAGACGAGAACCAGACGCGGCAGTAATGCAGAAGCCCAGGAAGAGGGGGGACATCCGGCGGACCCATTTCCTGCGTCTGTCGCCGTTCCCCCGGCACAAGTCGTGGCTCCACAGACCTCGCGCTTGCCTCCCGTATCGCACTGACCAGGCTCGCGGCCATGAGCATGGCGGCTAGCGAAACCGCCCAGCGGCAAGGCTGCTTCATCGCAGACCCCTTTGGAGTTCCGCCTCCGTGCGCATCCAGCGCCGCTGGTTCACTCAGCGTGACCCCGGAAAAGGCAAAACGGCCCGCGCCGACGGCAAGGGGCCATCGGCGCAAGGCCTGGGGGTAGTCTCAGTTCGGAAAGAGGGGGGGGTGCGGCCATGAAGATCCCGATCCAGACTGCCGATCAACGCAACGAGGCAGAGGTTATGACTCCCGCCCGGAATCGTCAAGGCTGATCCCGTCCCCCGTCTCACTTCGCCGCCGGCTTCTTGAACAGGTCGTCCGCCAGCGCGAGGTTCAGCTCGAGTCTGGTCAGCTTCGCATCGAGCACCGGCTTGTCGTCCATCAGCGTCTTCTCGCTGTGCGGGTACCGGACGTCGCCGACCGGCTTCCAGTCGCCGTAGATCTCGACCACCATCGCCGGCCCGCCGTTCATGCCCTCGCCCAGGTACTCCATGCGGGCGAGCGATCCGTCGGGGGCGAAGTAGAGCAGCCAGTCCCGCGTGGTCTCGCTCTTGATGAGCGCCACGCGGCAGGTCACGCCGTCCACGGTCTTCGACTCATCCAGCGCCTGCACCTGGAACGCTCCGGGCTCGGCAAACAGCCGGAAGAGCGAGCGCTCGTACTGCTTCTTCAGTTCCTCGCCCAGCTTCGGCCGGTCCTGCACCTGGCCCATGGCGGCCATCCAGCCGCTGGTGCCGTCGTAGCCCTGAGTGAACTCCCCCATGGCGAGCTTGCGCGCGGCGACGTAGTGGTCGGGCATCCGCCATTGAGTGACACTGGTCATCGCCATGGCCTGCCCCCCCTGCATGGTGATGTTCTCGTCGCGCTCCATCCGGACGCTCTTGATCGCCGCCCAGGCCGCGCTCCCACCGGCCAGGCCGGCGGCCTTGGCGAGCAGCGCCTGGCCCTGCGCCAGCGCCTCGTGACTGGCCTCGGCGGCCACGACCTTCGAGGCCGGCGGGGGGATGCTGATGTCGGCGCGCTCGACGGTCAGGCCCATGCTCTCGAGCGGCTTCTCGAAGTCCTGCTCCTTCCCCACCACGATGGCCACGAACTGCTTCGGGTGGATCTTGCGCTTGGCGGCCTCGAGCACGGTGGCCGCGTTCACGCCCTCGAGCGCCTTCTGGTAGCGCTCCAGGAAGTCGAGCGGGTAGCCGGTCAGCTCGTAGTACGCCGAGCGGAACAGGATCGCCGAGGGCTCGGCGAAGCTGAACACCAGCCCGTTGACCACCGATTCCCTGGCAGCCTTCAACTCTGCGTCCGTGAAGGGCGCCTCGGTGGTCTGTTTCGTCTCGCCGCGCAGCAGGTCGAGCGCGGTGAGGGCCGAGTCGGTGCGGGTGAGCGAGTAGGCCAGGAACACGCCGGGCCGGACGAAGTCGGCGCCGCTCACGGCGCCCGCGGCGTAGGCCAGCCCGCGCTCGGTGCGGATCCTGTTCACCAGCCGCGACTGGAAGCCGCCGCCCAGCGCCATCTCGTAGACCATCATCGAGGCGTAGTCGGGGTCGTCGGCCCGGAAGCCCAGGTGCGAGATGATGACGCCGGCCTGGGTGACGTCCTCCTTCGGGGCGAAGACAAGCCGCGGCCTGGCCACGCCAGGCACGGGCGGCAGCGGCACCGCCGCGGCGTCGCCCTTCTTCCAGTCCCCGAACTTCGCGGCCAGCAGCTTCTTCATCTCGGCCGTCTTGAAGTCGCCGTAGACGGCGATCACCATGCGGTTGGGCTGGAAGACGCGCGCGTGCAGGCCCCGGCAGTCCTCCTGCGCGATGGCCTCGACCGTGGCGTACTCCGGCTTGCGCGCGTAAGGATTGTCCTGGCCGTAAACGGACTCCATCGAGACGCGGATCAGGATCGGAATCATCTCGTCGTTGCGGCTGGCGATGCTCTGCCGCAGGCCCACCCTGGACAGCTCGATCTTGTCCTCGGGGAACGCGGGCGCGCGCAGCACCTCGGCAAACAGCCCGACCACCTCGGCGGTGTTCTCGGTGAGGCAGCGGAACCCGCCGCCCGCATTGTCGGGGCCGACGTTGGCGTTGATCGAGGCCCCGATGGCGGCCAGCCGGTCATCGAGCCAGTCGCCGCCGTGCGCGGCGCTGCCTCCGCTGCGCATGACCTCGCCGGTCAGGCCGGCGAGCCCGGCCTTCTCGGCCGGGACCCACAGCGGGCTGGCCTTGAAGGTGGCGCGGGCCCGCACCACCGGCAGGTCGTGGTTCTCGAGCAGGAAGACCGTGATGCCGTTGGGCATCACGTAGCGCTCGGGCTGCGGCACCTGCACGCGCCGCAGCGGCGGGGTGGTGAGCTGCTCGGGGTCGAACTTCGCATCGTCCTGCGCCCGCACAGGGCTCATCGCAACAAGCGCAAACAGACCCATGAGGGTCACACGGAACATCGTGCGTGCGGTCGTCATGGTCAGCGCCCTCCCTCGTTCGAGGCCTGTTTCGGCGGGTTCACGATCAGTCCGACGGTACGATTGCTCCTGGCCAGCGAGCGCCTCATCGCCGCCAGCAGGTCGTCCACCTTGAGCGCCTGCACGCGCTCCTGCTCGCGGAAGAACTCCCGCCAGTCACCCTGCAGGATCTGCGCCCGAGAGAGCGCGTCCGCCAGGCTAGAGTTGCCCTCGGCCCGGGCGATGTTCCGCGCCCGCACGCGCACCTTGTAGCCCTCGAGCTCGACAGCGGTGAACGGGCTCACGCTCAGCACGCTGTCGATGACGTCGTAGACGGCCTGCTCGACCTCGAGCGGGTCCTGCCCGGTCGCCGGCACCACGAGCAGGCCCAGCATGCTCGCGTACTTCTCGCCTGGCAGGCCGGCGAAGGCCTCCAACTGCACGGCGATCTTGCGCTCCTTTACCAGCGTCTTGTTGAGCCGCGCCCAGTCACCGCCGCCCAGCAGACTGGCGAGCGCCTCGTAGGCGGGGTAGCGCGGGTCGTCCCCGGCCGGAATGTGCCAGCCGATCATGATCATCGGCTGCGCCGGGTCCTCGAGGATGACGCGGCGCTCGGCTTGCTGCTCGGGCTCCTGCGTATCCACCGGCGGCGGCGCCGGGGCGTCAGGGATGCCGCTGAAGTACCTGGCGCCGAGCATCTGCAGCTCCGGCACGGTGACGTCGCCCACCACCGCGACGGCCATGTTCTTCGCCACGTAGTGCTCGCGGAAGAACGCATCGCCCTGCGTGCGGCTGAAGCTCTTCAGGTCGGACGGGTAGCCGATCACGCCGGTCCGGTAGGGATGCGCCACGAAGGCGATGTTGAGGAAGCCCATGTAGAGCCGCCCGATCGGCGAGGACTCGATCGCCCCGCGGCGCTCCTCGTAGACGACGTCGCGCTCCTTGTAGAACTCCCGGAACACCGGGCTCGCCATGCGGCCGCCCTCCATCAGCGCCCACAGCTCGAGCCGGTTCGAGGGCAGCGAGTAGAAGTAGCGGGTGACGTCGTCGCTGGTCTCGGCGTTCATGTCCGGGGCGCCCGCCCCCTCGATGATGCGCGAGTACTCGTTCGGCTCGACCACCGCGCGCGCCGCCTCCTGCGCCTCGCCGAACGCCTGCTGCAGCGTGGCCAGCCGCGTGGTGTCGGCGCGCAGGCCGCGGCGGCGCTCGTTCAACAGCGCCTGCCAGGCGGTCTCCTCGGCGTCGAGCAGGGGCTGCTCCTTCGCCCAGTCCTTCGTGCCCACCACCGCAGTGCCCTTGAAGGCCATGTGCTCCATCATGTGGGCGATGCCCGTGGTCCCGACCTGCTCATCCGCGCCGCCGGCGTTCACCAAGGTCTGGAACGAGAAGACCGGCGCGTCGTGCCGCTCGACGACGATGAACTTGAGACCGTTGGGGAGCTTGAACTCCTTCACCTGCTTCTCGAGGTTCTCGAGGCCGGTCTTCACGCGCGCCGGCGCCGGCGCTCTGGACGCGGTCCTGGTCGCGGCGGCGGCGGACGACGCGAGCGCGGCGGCGAAAGCGAGCGTCAGGAGCGGCGAGAGCGTCCGGCGTGCCACGTCGCGCGGCGGAGTCGGAATGGGCATGGGATGGATCCCTCCATTGTGGATCGTGAAACGGGGTTCCCAGCCTGCACTATGGCACAGGCGAGGCGGCGGCCCATAGGACGGAGAAGACGGCCGGACGGGCGTGATGGCCGCGCCCCAAGGTCCGTCCCGCTACCACCGCTCCGCGCGGACCATCCCGGTCAGGGTCCGCCGGGCCCGCGGCGCCGGGCTCTCCGCCGGATGCCCGACGGTGACGACGGCGAGCACGTACTTGTCCCCGGGGACGCCGAGCACCGGACGGATGTCCTCCTGCGTGAACCGGGCGACCCAGCAGGTGCCGAGCCCCAGGCTCGTCGCCTCGAGCACGAGGTGCTCGACGGCGATCGCCATGTCGCGGATGACCTGCTTCAGCTCCGGCAGGCCGCTGGCCTCGTCGAGTGCCGGGCCATCGTAGGCCGGGAGGCGGCAGCCGATGTCGCCCACGCAGACCACGTGTACCGGGGCCTCGACCATCCAGGCCTGGCGGTGCGAGACCTCCGCGATGGCCCGTCTCTGTTCCTGCGAGCGGACGACGATGAAGTGCCAAGGCTGGGTGTTGTTGCCCGAGGGCGCCAGGCGCGCCGCCTCGAGGATCTGCTCGATGGCGGCCTCCGGCACGGGCTCCGCCGTGTACCGGCGGATGCTGCGGCGGTCGAGGATCGGCTTGAGCATGTCACTCCCTTGATTGCCAACGGTAACGATGCGCGACTAGACGACCGCGCCGAAGATCCGTCCGACCGCGGCGGTGCACGCCATGGCCACCGCCCCCCAGAAGGCCACCCGCAGCGCCCCCCTTGCGACCGGGGCGCCCCCGAGGTGGGCCGCCACGCCCCCGAGCGTGAGCAGAAGCCCCGGGGTCACTCCCACCACGCCCGGGGTCAGGATCCCGGTGGGCATGAGCGCGGTGCGGCTCGGCGGCAGCCACGCCCACGACCAGGCTGCTCGTCGAGATGAGCCCGTCGTTGGCGCCCAGAACGGCGGCGCGCAGCCAGCCGATCCGGTCGTTGCGGTGCGATTCCCTGTGCATGGTCGTCCCCTGGGTTGGTGCCGGTCCGATGCCTCCCGCCTGCCGCCGCCACTCGCGCGACACTTCACTTCAACCCGAGCTTCCCTCCCACCGCCAGGATGTCCAGTGCTTCGCGCAGGCGACGCTCCTTCGTCTCCTGGCGCTTCGCCGAGTCGATCCAGCCGACGTAGTTCCGCCGGTGCGACGGAGCCAGCTGCTGGAACTGCTCCCAGGCGCGGGGATTCGCCTTCAGTGCCCGCTCGAGGTACGCGGGCAACTCCGGTCCGACGCGGCGCGGGGCATCCCCGCTGCGATCCGTCGGCGCGCGCGCTCGTCCTGGTGCCGCCAGCAGACCGCGCGCTTCGAGGTCCGCGTAGCGCCGGCGGTTCGTGGTGGACCACACGCTGTCGGCCTTCCGCGGCGTGAACTTCCGCACGTATCGCTCGTCGTCGAGGCGCTTGAGGATGCTGTCGATCCAGCCGTAGCAGAGCGCCTCTTCGACGGCGTCGTCATAGGTCAGCCGCCCGACACCCGTGTGGCGCTTGTGGAAGACGAGCCAGATCCCGGCCACCGCGTCGTGATGCCCCCGCAGCCATTTCCGCCATTCCCGGCGGGTGCGGACATCCAGGGTCCCGAGGGTCTTCACCGGCATGTGCGTCCTGCGCCTCCGCTGTGGATGACACCGCCACTCACTTGACCTTCGCGCCCTTCTCAACCAGGAGCGCGCGGAGCAACGAGCGATGGCAGTGCTCCTCGTTCTCGCAGTAGCACCCGACCGAGAAATCGGTGTGCTGTGAGAGTGCCGCCAGGAGCTCGATCGAGTGACTGGCTTCCGGCGCGGACATCTCGGTCCGGTACTTCCTGACGAACGCCGCCCACTGGGCGGGAGTCGTGGCCTCCTGCCCGAACTTCATGGTCGCGACGCTGGGCGCGAGACTCGGGAACCAGACGTCGTACCACTTCCGCGTGGCGAATTCCGTCTTCGGGACACCGCGTGGCGGCCGACGAACCGTGCCGATCCGCGTGCCCTCGTCCTTGGCCCGCGCACTACCGAGTCTTACGACACGAACAGCCATTGCTGTCCCCCATCCAGGGCACCCGACACCCCGCATCACCTTCGAGCGGAGTCTGCCGGGTGCCTGCCGATGTCAGGAGGGCGTCCGCCCCATCCTCGAGAACTCGAGGGTCCCACGTGACGACACCCACGCCATCTTACTTCGCCCGCACGTCATCCACCACGGAGAGGATGTTCTTCTCCACGAGTTCCGGCGCGTCCAGATCGGCGATGGCTTGCCATTCTGCGGTCATCCGTTCGGCCATCGCCCGAGATCCCGGTATTCCGGCCCCAGCAGGAAGGAGCGCGGAGGCGGGCCCAGCAGGACCATCCCGGCGACAGCGTCGGGGTACCTGGAGGCGAACACCTGCTTGTTCCGAGCCCCCAGCGAATGACCGACGAGCACGTAGGGTCCCGGGATGCGCGCCTTCTCGATCAGGGCCTTCAGCTCCGCCGCCTCGCGGCCGCTGTGCCGGGGCAGCGGGCCGGGCTCGCTCCGCCCGTATCCCGCGCGGCTGTAAGTGATGACGCGCGTGACCAGGGCGATGCGGTCCTGCAATGGTCTCAGCTTTTCCAGCGGGTCCGCAAGGCCTGCGTCGATGACGACGGCGGGGGCCTCCTTCCCCTCCAGATGGATCTGGAAACGATGCGATCCCACGCCGATCATCCGTTCGGAGGACGTGGAGCGCGCGCGCGCCTGGCACAAGAGCCAGTCCGGCGGCGAAGAGGACCACCAGCGTTCTCGAGATCGTCACCGTTCCTCCCGCATCGGGGCCACCGGGCCCCAGGCATCCGGTTCCCTGTGCCCGCCGCCCCGCGATCGGCGGGCGGCGCATCCTTCCCGTCCGATCGCATCGCGGGCGCAGGTCGACCACGGTTGACGCGGTTCCCGGCCCTCATGCCACCCAGGGGACGATCGGGCGTCCGCGCCGCGTAGCCTAGCGTCGTCCGGCGTCGGGCGACAACTCCGCCGTACCGCCGCCGTGCCGCCGCCGTGCCGCCCTCTCGGATGTTCC
>Ga0315276_10002489_pt1 | contig 16880 bp, 12 predicted proteins | sample YL17G05_0_MG_FD_204542 | JGI IMG/M metagenome (GOLD analysis project Ga0315276, IMG submission 204542) | Sediment microbial communities from Yellowstone Lake, YNP, Wyoming, USA - YL17G05_0 | ecosystem: Environmental > Aquatic > Freshwater > Lake > Sediment | place: USA: Wyoming | collected... | reverse complement strand
TGTCGAGCGGAAACCCAACGGTGCCACCAGGGGGCGTCGCTGACAATAGGTCCGTCTCGGTGGTATAGGATATGCCCGTTGTCATGACCGCCCACGACGATGATCCGCGTATCCAGAACGCCAGGGTGTCAAGCGCAAAGCCGATTGTGCCCACAGGCGGCATGTCGGAGAGCAGATCGGCCTCGTAGTCATAGGACTGAGCGCCCGGTTCCGGTGTGTCGGCCAACAGATCCCCCTCTGACGGGTATGTCGTGAGGCCTCTACCATCGAAGGGCTGCCACTGTCCTCCCGCGCGCTCCCAAAAATGTTTGGAGTCGGTGGCGTAGCCGAGCGTTCCATTGGCCGGCGCGGCGCTCAGTAGCGCGGCCTCAGTCGCGTATGTGGTGACGCCGCCACCACCTCCACCGCTACCAACCTCCTCCCAGGTGCCCGCTCCGCCCGCGTTCTTTTTCCAGAGCTTGTTGCCTACACCCTGCAAGTAGAACGTGCCTTTGGGAGAATTTTTCACCATATCCGGCGCACCCAGGTCATTGGGATCGCCAGAGTACCCACAGTTTTCCGCGGTCAGCATCACCGGCCGGAGAGGCAACTCAGTCTGGACGAAACTTTCAAACGGGGTTGCCATTAGACTTGCTCCTCTACGCTTGTGATCTGAGCCGTGCCGCTGGAGTTGGTTGCCGCCGCGGCCACGTCATTCCACCAAAGCGTTGTGGGCATGACGCCCAGAGCTGTCACCGTGAACCTGTTGGAATAGTTGGCCGTGTCCCCTTGTGTTGGAGTCCTGACGGCCGGCTGATTGGTTGCTGTGAAAACCCCCGCCACCAACTTGCTGTAGTCCACCACAGCCGTCCCGATGAGCGTGGATTGCGAAAATGCCGGGAATGAAAGGGACCGTGCAACAAACCCGCCCAACACGTAGTTGGCGTCCCCTGTGATGGTTGTTGTGGGAATACCCGCCAAATTGACGGCGGATGGGCTCTGCCAGGCAAAGGTGCCCTTGGAGTCCGGGTCAATCACCCGGAGATCCCGCGTCCAGACTTTCGGACCCCCAACAAATCCGGAGCCCTGGAATGTGCCGGCGCTGGGAGCTGGCGTCAACGATGGCGCTGAGTACAGCTCTTGGCTGGCCGTAATGGTGATGGTGTGATCCTGTGGCGCCGTCCCGTTGTTGCCCCCGGAGCGCAACCGCGCCGAGGGTTTGGTTACTGCGATAGTTGCGGCCACGTTGGCGATCTTGACCAAGGTGTTGACCGTGGTTTGCGCCCCGTTGGCGTCACGAGTTGCCACCGCGCGGAGGTTGTCCGTGGCATCGTTGTACGAGCCGGAGATCCGTGTGACCGTCTTGGGATCCTCGGATAGCGTTGGCTTCAACACGCTCACGTCACCTGTGGGGGAGCTGAAAATCACATGGTCCGCATTGGCCATGGAGAAACCAACGGTGGCCGATTCTGAGTTTTTGAGGGCCCCCTGGCTCGCTGGATACGTCACCGCCCCCCAGATCACCATCGGATGCAGATTGCAGCATTTCACCACGTTGATCGGCTCTACGCTGCCACCCAGCGCTGTGTCGCGCACGCTCCCATACGCACCCGTGGCCGCGGAGCGCGCCCGCGCCTTGGCGCTCAAGAGCTGGGGCACCGTCCCGCGATCCGCAATCGTACCCGTCACCGTGAAAGAGGTGCCGGCCACGAATGTTTGGACGCTCTGGACCATCGCACCGAAATCTTGGATCTCCACCGCATTCGCTGAGCGGTCAGTGGTCCCGGTGAGCTGGAAGGTATCACCCGCTTTCAGCTCTGTTTGGCTACCTGGGTAGGAGCCCGCGAATTCCAACGTCAACAGCTCTGGCGGAGCCTCATAGGTGACCACCGCCACATCCTCCGCCCCCGTGGCGTTGTTGGGCGTTTGCAGTTTGACGGTGAGCACACCTGGGGCCGGCAATGTCAACAGCACTGAGCCGGCGTAGTGCCCCTCATCGGAGGCCGGCGCCAATTGGGAAAACGTGCCATTGATCGCCACCACCGGATAGGAGGCCCTGAGCACCACCTCAATGTCCAGGGATGATACCCGGCACGATTGCAACACCGTTTCAGCCTCATCCTGGTACACCTTGGTGTCCGCCACACCGCCCGGCACATTGATATCCGTGATGCAGATCCAACCGGATCCGCCGCCACCCCCGATGTAGCCGCCAATGACTGCCATGGCTCACCCCACCCGGTCACGGATAGCCTCCAGGCTGTCCGTGGTTTGGTCAAAGGTACGTCCCGTGCCCTTGTTGCAGAGCCGGTCCAAAAGTGAGCCGGGCGCCGCCGATGCCGGCGCCACCGTGGCCGCTTGATCAATCTTTTCCACCTGAGCGGCCACCGTGGATCCTTGCTCTTGCGATTCGCCCATGGTCCCCGGTGTTACGTGGCCCGCTCTGGGCTCGTCCCAAACTCCAGCCACTATGGCAGGAATGTCAGCCGTGATCCCAGCATCCTTGAGTGCTTTGCCCGTGGTCCCTGGAGTAACGTGGCCCGCAATCGGCTCATTCCAAGCGCCTGCCACCACGGCAGAAACCGCGGTTGGGCTGAGCCCCATTTGGTCCCCGATTGCCGCCCGGCTCGAAATAGCCGCGTCAATACGGGCACCTGCGAAGCGCGTGGCATCGCTGAGGATCGAGTCCCTGATTTTGTTCGCACCGGTAGTGTCTACAGCATTGGCGTCCAAAGCATTGGCTGTGAGTGCCATAGTTGCCCCAGGAGCCGCGCGGGAGCTTACCAAGGCATCCAACCTACCCTGAGCTTGTCCTGCGCTGCCAGGGACAGTGTGGCCAGCCAGAGCCTCATCCCAAACAGCTCCGCCAATCTTGGTCGCGCCGGTAGCTGCCACGGAGGCAGCATCCACCGCATTTGACACAAGATCCATCGCTGCCCCAGGTGATGCCCTGGAGCTGATCGCGGCGTCAATTTTGGCGCCGTCAAACCGAGTAGCATCGCTGAGGATGGTATCCCGCACCTTGGTGGCGCCAGATGCCGCCAAAGTGGAGGCATCCACAGCATTTGGCTGGAGAGCCATGGCATCCCCAGGCTCCGCCCTTGTGCTGATCGCCGCGTCCAGCCTGTTTTCAAGCTGCCCCATCGTTCCAGGGGAGGTGTGACTTGCCGCCGCTTTGTCCCAAACGGCCGCCGCTATGACAAGTGGATCCGATACCGCGCCGGCATCCAATAACGCCTTGCCAGTAGTACCCGGCGTTACATGCCCGGACGTGGGCTCATCCCAAAGAGCATTGACTACCCCATCCACGGCCGGTGTGGTCAACGCCATCTGGGCGCCTGGAGCTGATCGTGAGCTGATAGCCGCATCCAGGTTGTCCAACTTTGGAGCCCGGATCGTCGTGTACCCTTGTGCAGTCAATCCGGCCGTCACATCGGCCGGTACAGCTCTCGTACTCACATTCGCATCCAACGCATCCAGTTTTGGTGCTCTGCCTGTGGTGTACCCTTGCGTGGTCATGCCCGCGGGCACATCCGCTGGCGTGGCGCGCGTAGTCACCGCCGCATCCAAATTGTCCAGGTTTCCAGCTCGCGCTACCGTATAGCCTTGCGCCGTCAAACCACTCTGCACGTCCCCAGGTACGGCCCTGGAGCTGATAGCGGCATCAATCCGTGCTCCCTGGAATGGCGTAGCATCCGAAAGTATCTGCGCTTGCGTGGCCCGGCTACTCACCGCGGCATCCAAATCGTCCAATTTGATGGCTCTTGCGGCCGTGTATCCTTGAGCCGTAAGGCCCGCTTGTACGTCACCGGGCACCGCACGTGAGCTGATAGCCGCATCCACGCGCGCACCCGGAAACGGAGTTGCGTCACTGAGGATCTGAGCCTGAGTTGCGCGGCTGGAAATCGCCGCGTCAATTCTTGCTCCCTGAAACGGCGTAGCATCGGAAAGGATCTGGGCCTGAGTTGCCCGTGTGCTCACATTCGCGTCCAAATGATCGACCCACTTACCTACAGAGATCACGCCAGGTCCAGGCAACCGCGCCGTGGTCCCCGGAGTCTGGAGCGGGACCACTTGATAATCATCGTTGGCCGTGACGTTGGTGATGGCTCCGGTGTTGAGGCCGCCCGTCACCTCATAGACGCCCGGCGCGTTGGTTGCGCTGGCTTCTGTCAGTGTTTTGTTGAGTGTGGTCCAGCCAGTGCTCTTGAACGTCATGCCCGTCCAATCAAGAAAGAAACCATCGCTCACACGCCGAATTCGCACATAGAGATCCGTGAGCCCCGTCAGGGGATTGCCCGCCGCGTTCACCGCATAGATGGAAATGGGCTCTGTAGCACCGGTTGTGATTCTCGTAGTGCTCATGTGACGATCTCCAAAAGCGTGAACGAGGTGAACCGAAAGAATAACGAGGTTGCCCCAGCCAAGCGCGCCTGTACCACGTACAGCACCTCCTCAACGTCCAAAGGTAGCTCTGAATTGGTTGTCTCACTGAATACCACCCACGCACCTTGAGTGTCAGGCAAAGCCACCGGGCCCAGCAACACGCTACCATCCTGTTTCAGAATTCGCAGATCCGCTCCAGCTCCAGTGGTTTTCACCTGACCGACAATGCGGCCAAGGGCCATGTTTATGTCTTTGACAAAAAAGCCCACGTTGGTCACAACCCCGCCAACATCTGACCAATCTGAGGAGGTAGTCTCTTGGGGAAGGCCCACCAGCAACGAGCTGGCGTGAAACACCACTTTCGTGAAGGGATCTCCGGAGTGCGCGTCAACAACACCATCCAGGGTCGCCTTATCGTCAGTATCCAGAGGCTCAGTGAAAGAAATGGCGCATGAATCCCCCGAGGATTCTATGCCTACCAGCAAAGCGGCCAACACCGTAGCGTTGATCTCCAGCGCCAATCGATCCGTGTTCATCTTTTGATAAGGGAAATCGTCAGCAATTGAGTAGGTGTAGTAGGTGTTTGCCATCACGATCTCCTAGCTCAGTCGTACCAGCGTGAGACTTCCCGGCCGGGCCGTTGCAGTACCCGCGGTGACGCGCCACATCAGCTCCACGTTTTGCCCCGCCCCCACGGTGATGATGTCGTGCAAGCCAACCGGATGCGAAATCGAATTGTTGTTGTTGGGGTTTTGATACGTGGTCACGGTGTCAGCCCTGGGTACGCCATTCACGTAGAGACTCAAAATCGTGCTGGCACCACTGGCGCTATTCGATACCGACGAATTGAAAAGGGCCAGATAGGTGCCCTCCCCCGGAGTCAAAATCATCCCACCCACGCCGGCCACCGCGCCCATGCGAGAATCGGTAAGCAAATTGGTTGTGGGATTGGTGGTTTGCTCCACGTGAGCCGTAGGAATGGCTACCTTATGCGAATGGTTGGATCTCGCCAACGTGGTGAGCCCTGTCCCCTCCGCGTTGGTAGTAGCGGGGCCAATGTCCGCGGCCGGCGCCGCTGTACTCACGTCATGCTTATGGTCTTGCCGAGATGCTTCTACCGCGGTTCCCGCGGATGCTGCCGCGGTAGTGACGTTGGCTGGGGCCGTGGATGTGAGCGCTACACCAGGAATTGACGAAAGTTGCATCGCTCACCTCATTGTGGCCAAAGCCAGTGGCCCAACAGCACGCCCGTAATCACAAGCAAAGGCCCCTGAGCTACCCAACCTATATTTTTCCGGCGATACCACCAGCCAGTTACCCCGATGAGAATCGCCAAAGCCAATAACACCGGGATCGACCATACAGCACCAAACACCGGACCTGCCAGAGCTGGCCAAAACAGATGGCCCCCCAACACGCCAAATGCAAACGGTAGCGTCCAGATTTGCTGAGCCCAGCCCAACATGATTCCAGAGATGGTGTCCACACGGTTGGGGATGCGGTTGAAAAACGCCACGTACACATCCCACCCGATCATGAGCCCCACGGCCACCGCCATCACAAGCATCGTCCAACATCTAGCGTCCATGGTATTCCCCGCCATCGTCATCATCGCCGTTGCGCCCGCGCCTGGGCCGTCGCACACCCTGATCGGTGAGCGTTTCTACCGCATCAGAAAGCCGGTCCAGCTTGTGCCCCAATTGCTCACGCTCATCTTTCAGCGACTCGCGGAAATCAGTGCGTTGCTCGGACAACGCGCGATTGAAATCCTCACGCTCGCTTTCGAGTTGCGACATAAACAGGTGTTGCTGAGAGGTCAACGCCTCTTTGAAATCAGTGGCAAGGCGAGGAATGGTGTGCGTGAAAACACGCCGCACCATCCAAGATACGAGTACGATGAGCGTACCCATCGCGCCAGTTTCGATAAGTGAGGAAAGATCCTTAGGCTCCATACGTCGCGCCCTCAATGTCAGCGGGAAACATCTCCCGCTGACATATTAGCCGCGCCGTTGGAAAGCCACTAGCTCTATTGGAGAAGCCGCACCGGACGATTTCAGCCACACGCTTTCATGGTCGCCTGTGGATGTTTCCACCGGCCCCTCCCACTCACCGTATGGCGTTGTCGCGGCCACAATCGGGATCTCAACGTAGTTGACCCCCGCTGTGAAATCGGCCTCCGTGAAATAGAGCTGGACTATCGCTCCACCCTTGTTTCGCACTTTGAGGTGCGAGATCAAGAATGGCAAACGGACCTTGCGGCCTGTACCGTCAATGGAGTCCCGTACCACATACGGGACGCCGCCACGTGTTTGGACAACACTCATGGTTTCACCTCATCCAGACTACCTAGCCTGGCGCGGGTTACTTGCCAAGAGCCGTCCAGCTCACCTTGGCCGCTGCCACGCCCGGAGTCACGCCGTCCACGGCCATGACCATGAGCGTCAGCTTTTGATGTCCGCCCGGAGTCGGGTCCGCCAGCGCGCCGGCCACGATTGCCTCAGCGGCCGTTGGCGTCTGGGCCAACGATACCGTGAAACTCTGGACGTTGCGCAAGCCGGTGTCCACGATGAGGGTGCCGGTGACCAAATCAATGGCGCCGGCCAGCTCAGGGAGATGATTGCTCTTGGGATTCTGATTCGCTGGCATGGTTTTCTCCTGTTACTCGTACATGGCCGCCTTGATCTTTTCAACCAAGAGCGCCTTGTCTTTTCCGTGGTACTTCACTTTGTAGGCTTTGGCACAGGCCCTCAGCCAAGTCAAACTGTACGATTCCTTGGGATCGTCCCACTCCTCATCACCCTTGGGGGTAGGAGGATCTTTGGGCTCCGCTACTTCTCCGCGCTTCTGCGCTTCAAACTGATCCACAGCCGCGATGGTAGCTGAAACCTCCATGGCCGGCTTGGTGGCGTCCGCCACCCGCGTTTCCGGAGGCGGTGGCGGAGGGATGATCTGACCGGTAGCCGTAACGAGTTTCATGGTGCCCTTGTAGGCTGACCGATCTGGTTTGGGGGCACCCACGGGACGCCAGGCCGTTTTGTTCGCCAAAAGGCGATCCGCGTCCACCTGGGGAACGTCCACAGCGTTACCCTTTTCATCCCGAATGACCAAATCATCGGCAATCCGATAGATGTGCCCGTTGACGCAAAGCGTTGTATTTTTCTTGTGGACCAACAAATTCTGGAGCTGCATGACTTATCCTCGCTCTCCTCTGGTATCGGGGGAAAGGCGCGGGCCTGGGAGTGATCCCAAGCCCGCACCCAGCTCACCTACGTCCGTTTGCAAAAGCTATGTCAGCCCTCGCTTACGGTTGGCCGGCGTAACCGGTCGCGCGCCCGATGTTCGTGAAAAGAACATTCTTTCCGGGCGTGTAGAGCACCGGCACACCGTAGAGGAGCATCATGAATCGGATGCTGCTGTCAACGGTCGCCAGCGGGATCTTGACCAGCGGTGCAAGCTGTTTGAAGCTCATGTTTTCCAGGTTTTGCTGGAAAAGGAACGCTGAGCTGCAATACGGCAACCGCCAGTTGAGATCGTTGAGGGTCATTTCTCCAGCGCCGGCCGTGTTCTTGACCCGGAGGATCAAGCGCTCGGTCCCGGTGAGGCCGTCCTTGCGGGAACGGAAAACCTCATACCAATCCACCACCACGGACGATCCCGGCGTCATGCCCCACATCGCCTTGGTCCCTGCCGCCACGGTCAACGCCGTGGGGCCGGCAACGAGCGGTACGCCCGCGGAGCGGCCATACCGATTGCACGCCTGGATCACGTAGTAGTAATCGCCATCATCGTCCGCCTCAAACTTCGCGGTGCCTTCCGATGGCGTGGTGGGACCGGTGCTGACGGTCGGAGATGCCGGCCGCTTGGTGGGATCGCCGCGCGCCGGAGTCGGAGCGCCGCCATCGTCAATGAAAACGTCCGGATTGAACCGCACGTCACCGGCCGGCGAGGTAAAGCCCTTGATCTGGAGCCCCACCATGCCGCTGTCGGTCTTGTCAAACAGGTCGTATCTGGCCTTGGGGAAAAACACCTTGGTCAGATCCGCGATCACCTTGGGATTGCCGTACAGATCGGTGGGCGTGCCGTAGTTGGGCGCGTCCTGCACGGTCAGAGCCCCGTCAATCAGCACATCCTCACTCAGCGGCTTGTTGCGGAGATCGATGATGTTGGCAACCGGGCTGTTCTGCTTGAGCAACTTCTCGTACCCGTCGAACTGCAACGAGCTGAGATCGCTGTCCGCGAAGAAAAGGCCCCGCTCCAAGATCCGGAGGAGGTGCATGGTGCCGTTCACGGCCTCTTGAGCCAGCACGTTGCCGTGAGCCGGGCGGACCAAGCTCATGACGTGGCTGACACGCCGGGTTGTGCCCAAGTATTTGACAAGGCTGAACTTTCTCTCGTAGGTCGAATCGTCCTCTTGCGGGAGATCGCCCTCGTCAATGTAACCGGCATCCGGATTCTGGCCGTAGCTCTGAATCTGGTTGAATTCCTCAATTGTGTTGTACGCCGGGAGCTTGGGGATCTGCTTCCAAAACTTCACGTGATCCATCTTGAAAGTGACGTTCTTGAGCGTTCTTTCGAGACTTTCCACGCGGAGGGCAAAGCCGTCACCGGCCGTGGCACTCCCCGGAGGATTGATCTCGTGACCGGCCACGAGTGCCTTGTTGAGATCGTCAACATCGTTTTGCGTGGCGGCGCCAAAACCTTCAACGCCGTCGTAATCTCGCCAGCTAACCAAATTCCCGTTACTCATGACTCATTCTCCTGATACCCACTAAGGGGTTGTTTTCTGGGTTTTTCCCGTCAAATGGCCTCGGACCCTTAGTGGGCTACGTGGCCGGATTTCCTCTGGTAGAAAGACTTGACCGCCGCCAACATCGGCTTGGAGATCATGTGGGTTTGCTCATACTTGGACGTGGCCAGGGCAATATCCTCCCCGGTGTCAGTGGTGCCGCCCAAACCCTTTTCCATGCTCTCCGCCATGAGCCCGTCCAGGCCATCGAGCACCTGGGACTTGTTCATGGATTCGCCGCTCTCAGACCCCGCAAAGCTCTTTTGGAGCACCTGGGGGGAACGTCCACCCAGGCCCAAGCTCTTGGGGGCCCGCGACGGCTGGCCGCCAACGATGGTCATTTGCTCGCTCATGGACTTGACCATGAGGCCAATGTCTCGGATGGCCTTGGCCATGACCAAATTGAACTCGTGACGCCGATTGTCGGACTTCTGGATTTCTTCGCCAACGCTCCGGAGGCTCTTGACCATCTCAGTGTGTTGCTCTTGGAGGTATTCCGACACGTCCAGAGCTTTCTGGAGGTTGTCATTCTCGCCCATGCTCTTGACGATGGCCTCACCCGGCTCATCGGCAACCGCGGACACGCCCCCCAACAGCTCAAACAGCTCCTCTTGCTCGCTCTTGCTGAGGGTTTCATTGGCCGCTTTCGACAACAGACGATCCTTGCGGCTGGGGGCATCACCGGACTCCGCAAACGCGGCCAGCTTGTCCAGGGACTTCTGGAGATCGCCGGGGGTCAGGCTCTTGCGGGACTTCTCCTCGCCCTCCTCCTCTTGCTCGCCGGCCTCAAACTCCGGGGCCTCGCCTTCCTCGTGCTCCTCGCCCTCGCCTTCCTCCTCATCGGCTTTGCTCACCACATCCGGTGGCGTGGCATCTGCCGATACGCCGGAGGCAGGGCCCACGCGGGTTGAATTGAAATTGGAATCGCTGGGGGTAACACCGACCTCCGGCTTTTCCGTGCCAACGTACTCCGTGCCCTTCTTCATACTCATGATGGTTCTCCTCTAAAGGTTTCCGCTACGCTTGAGCTTTTTGGTCAGCTCCATTATCCGCCCAGCCGCAGTGGCGGACACGTGCGGAACTGCACGCATCACCCAGGCCACGGCCTCAGCATCCGTCAGTGATTTGCTCATGCCCTTGGAGGGGCCGATGCCTTGAGACTGCATGGTGCCTTGTGTCACCTTGCCCTTGAAACTTTGCTTGCCTGTGGATCCCGCGCGTGCGCCTGGATCCGCTGGCTGCCCCGCAATGCCCTTGTTGTGCGGCATCCGCGGGGGTTTGGGAATGCTCGGCGGCCGAATGTGCTTGAGCCCGGTTGCCGGCGCTCCGCCCGTACCCGTGCCGCGCATCATCGGAGTACCCTTTTGCAGAGGCTTGGGGGGTTGCCAATCCGATTCCAGGCTTTCTGGTTTGAGCGGCGCGCCGTTGCCGGCCGCAGTGAGCATCTTTTCCAGATGCCGCACACGCATTTCCAAATCATCATCATCCGCTCGCTGAAATGCCTCAATGCTCTTGTTGAGGATTTCCAAACCCGTGTCCGTGTTGACCGGACAATTGGTCACCGCCACGTTACGCACAAGCGCCTTGGCGATTTTACTGCCCACCCATTGTGGCGTACCGTCCTCGGCCTTTTTGACAATCGTGCGCGGGCCGCTTCGCCGGAGGATCTTACCCTCCACGCTGAAACCCAGCCGGCGCCCGGTGCCCTGGAGCGCTTGCCCCAGCTCCCAAATTTTGTTGCCACGCTCCGTGTTGAGAATATAGCCCTCAGCCCAATGGCCGGGATACTTTGCCGTATCACCGTTGGGGAGTTTTTCCCCCTTGTGAAATTTCTGGGCCACCTCAGGGTAGCCAACAATGCCGTCCGTGTCTCTGGAATGGTTGTCGTTGTACCAACCATTTTTGAGCCAATCGCTCAAGTCCAGAGCGTCCGCCAGCACAGTCTCACCCTGACGATCCGGAGCCTCCGTGGAGATAATGCCGCCTATGCGTCGTTGCTTACCGGCTGGGGCGTCCGCCTTTTCAAAAAAGGTGACGGGCACCTCAAACTGAAACGGAAAGCTCCTCATCCACAGCTCCAGATAACAAAAAAAGGGGCAGATGCCGGGTAACCACCCAAAGCATCTGCCCCTTCCGGTCCAAAAACCCTACGGGCCCAACGGAGTCTGTTTCCAGACTCCATGCTTGATTGAGATGGTAGTATCCAGATTTCCAGAGAAGTGTCAAGCCTTGCCGGGAATGATGAAGCGCTCGGCCGGGATTGTCACATCATCACGGAGCTGGAGCGGGAGCTGAATGTCACCTTTGCACCAATGGCATTTGGTGTGACACGCGCCATCGGCCGTGAATTCTACGGGCCCGCCAGCGCGTATGCGCGTGCGGTCACCCGTTTTCTGAATGACCTTGTTTTTGCAGTGGGGGCATCTTGGGTTCACGCATGTATATCACTACGAATAGTGAATCGCTGCAAGGGCTGTGTTTCTAGCCATTGCATTGCCTTTTCCAAGGCATGCTCCTCTTGAAGTACATCCACGAATTTACGGAACGCCGCATTGATGCGTTGCCGGGTTTCACCTTGCGGGTAGACCTGGGCCTCTCGCTCGGTGCCATCTGCCTGAGTAATGAAGCGTTGCGTAGGATACTTGTCGGTAGTCCCCGCAACCAAATAGCTAGACTTCCGATTCTCGCCCTCTAGCGTGTCCTCGATGAAAGACTCGAACGCCCTAGCGAATAGCTCATGCGGCCGTGCCCAATAGTTGTCGGCACTCTTGGAAAACGCATTGGCATCCGAGTAGAACTCGGAGGATTTGTTGCGGCTATGCGCTTTATGCGCTTCATTGATTTGCGCGTTTTCCTCTGGCGTAGCGCGTCGCCTCTCAGCATTGATCTTGTTAATCAATGCATTCACCGCATTGAGCTTCTTTCCCGCCTCTGGATCTGTCCACTCGATGGCCGCCATCACGTCCGCATAAGCGTCCTTCAACTTGGTAGGAATGCCCTCGTTATCCCCGCCAGAGACCATACGCGACGCCTTGGTACTCGACGGGTTGTGCGCTACTGCCAACAGGTTATCCATGGCATGCGCCCATTCATGCGCGAGACTGCCGCCGCCTGCAATCTTGGTTAGGTTGATGATGTGCTTACCTGGCTCGTAGTGCGCTGCGAACTTCCCGCTGCCACGAGCACCAAAGCCAATAGACAACCTGCCATTCAGGCTCACGTGCTTAAGGTCCGCGCCTAGAAGCTCTGACAGATCGGATAGGGCGCCATACGCTCCCTTCAAATGCGACTCCGCATCCTTGTCCGTAACCCAATGACCAAACTGCACGTTCTTGAAACCAAAGTCTTTGGCGAGGTCTTGCGGGGTAACATTCTCTACCGGACGCCCACCCACGCGGTTGATCTCGCCCCGCACATTCCGCTCCCACTTGAACGGCGCCTCTTTGGGTTTACCCGCTGCTTTCTTGGTGCCAAGAGACGTATGCAACGCGGCTACCTTTTCCTCGGGCGTCAACTTGGCTTTATCCCAACCGGACACAGCCACAAACGCATCTTTGAGCACTTTGGGTCCGTTGTACTTGGGATTGGGCTTCCCCACCGCGTGAATGAAGGTCATCCCAAAACCAGCCGCCATACGTGCATACTTGTTGTCGTGATTGATATCCGATTCCAGATTCTCATCCGGGGCGAACACCGTTACTTGCCCCTCGTCCTTGTACTCAATGTCTAGGTGGTAGTCGTTGAGCCCTAGTGCGCTCGCCATCACTTGATTCAACGGCAAACTACGGTAGTCACTTCCGCCCGCTGCGTCGAAATCGTCCTTTAGCTGCCGTACCTTCTCTCCCATTTCTTTGTACTTCGGCGAACCGACTTCATGCTCCCATTTGTCACGGCTCAAGCGCTCGATTTCTTCCATACGCTTCTCACGCTCAGTCCACGGCAACCGAATTTCCTTGCCTTGCTTTCGTAGGAAGTCGTCGTAGGCTTGGCCTACCTCGGCTTTGGAAAATGTCTTGACGCGCTTTCTGCCCTTGAGGAGATGATGCCAATCCTCTAGGAAATCCATCACGTCCTCTTGCGTTTTGCAGCGGTCCATGGATTTCGCAAAAAAGTCGATACCCTCCATGTAGTAGCGCCGGGCCATGCCCTCATTCTTGGGCTTCTCGATAATGCAGCGCTCTAGCGCATGGCGAAGCTTCACACACTCGGGAGTCATGCCTTTACCCAATAGCTCAGCGGGCTCCCATGCAGGCAAAAGCATTTTCTTGGTCACGACTTTGGCCTGGTCCTCGGGGCTCATACTGTCCAAGTCAGACAACGTATGCGCTTGTGCTTTCTCCCACCTCGTACCCGTGACGTGCGTGCCTACGTCCACAGCCAATTCCTTGCGGCCAGTCTTGGGTGCCTTTGGCGTCACAGCCGTTTCTACCTTTGCTTCCTCTTTTGGCGGGGTTGGTAACGGCAGCACCAATTTCGTTTCCGCAGTCTTTGCCGGCGCCGCGAAGTCCAACCCTAGTTGTGCCTGTTTCTTTGCGGGCACCTTAACCTGGGGTGCCTCGGTTAATGCCTGGGTTCCAGGCACCGTCCAAAAAGTATGGCTGTAGCTACTTTCCTTTTTGCCACTGTTTGGTCCCGAAAGCCATTCCCATTCCCATATAGAATGGGAATCAAAGTCTCCCGTTCTCCGAATAACGCGCGCCTGCTCAAGATGCCCAACATCCGAATCAGTAGTCCACAGAATTGCACCAACGGCGGGCCTGGCAGACTCAACCCCTGGTCCTCCAGCTTCATGCTTAGCGGTGCTTGCTGGTGTCTTGGCTACTAACCGCGGCCCTTTCTTCTCGATAGCCCGGTCGATAATTCTGCCCAACCGCATTGCCGCTACAGGTACGGCCTCGCCGCTCGCATCGAGCTTGGCCAAATACTCGTCTTGCTGTTTCTTGATGCTCGCTAAATCCTCGTGCGGCATTCTCGCTAGCTCGGTTGCCTTCTCCTCAAATTCATCCTTGGGGATAAGCGTTGTCGGCTGGCTCGGCTCCCAATGTTGGGTGTGCTGCGAATCTGCCCACAACCCGCCACGCGGACCGACGTAAGGACCGCCCGCCTTTTCGAGCAAATCGAGGTAGCGGATTTTCTCGGGAACGATCACGAAAATGTTAGGCGCCGCTGACTTGTAAATGTCATTGGTCGTGGCGTTGAAACTGCCCTCGTTGCCCACCGCTTTGATCTGATTGGGTGCCCATGCGATCCACACCTTGTGCGCGTGCGCGCCTACGTTCCAACCGCCCGTGTGTGCCATACCGTCGTAACCCCGCTTTTGCGCCCAGTCTTTGAATAGCTGTTTTTCGGTCTGGTAGTTGTGGCCGTCGCTCATGATGTAATGCACATCGCCCCAGGTAAGCGTTTTCTCGTCGCTCAGATGAAAAATTGGGTAAGCAGGTTTGCTCTCTTCGCCCACTTCTTTTCGTAGATGCCCCTTGGCCGTCAGGAAATCATCGTAGGTGAATGACTTGCTATAGGCGTCGCCGCCCATCTTTCGCACTTCGGGATGGGCGTTTAGGTTCTTGGTGTAGAACGGCACCGTATCCGAATGCTTCCACTTATCCGGACCCGCCTTCTTGTCGCCAAGATACTTGGGTCGGTATTGCTCCTTCATGCGCTCGTTCATGTAACCAGCCAGGTCGCGGAATTCCTCTTTCGTGATCTGCCTATCCATGTCGATCGGCTTACGCACGTTCAGGTAGCACTCAAACACTTGGGGAGGCGTCGTGGCCGGCTTGTAGTCCCCAACCTTTTCCTTGCTCAGCCGCTTTACAAAACTGCGCAACCCCAGAGGGCTGCCATGGTGGCTGTACTTGTCAGGCTCTCCCTTGGAATCCAAAACCGGCCCGCTGGGAGCGCGGTACTCTTGCAGAAACTTGGCCACGTTGACACCACGGGGCTCCATCGCGCGCTTGAGCGCCGCGGCAACACACTGCGCATCCCAATCCGCGTACTCGCCGGGCTCTCCCCCGAAACCAGGGGTACTAGCGATCACTTTCTGAGCCCATTTGGCTGAGAGGTGCGTCACCTCTTTTCCGGAGGCATCGGTGAGCCCATGCATGGCTCCCCACTTGGCCTCATCGTTGTCTTTCTTGGTGTACTCCTCAGCGATCCCCTTGTCCTCAGTGAAGTAGAATCCCTCACCGAAAATGTTGTAGCTCCCGGTTTTTTCCGGATCAAACGCGGTGAAACCGCCCACGGCCGTCCCGTGGTACACGGGCATGGGCGCCATGTTGTGTTGCTCGGCCGGCTCACCCTTGGCGTTGACTGCCTTGCTGGCATTATGGGGATCGCTCTCCCAATCGCCAAACCAACCCTTGAACGTCTTGGCCTTGGTGCCGCTCTTTTGGTACTCCTCATGCGGGTCCGCGTCCTCCGCCTGGACGTTGAATCCAAAGTCAAACGAGGTGTCCAGCTCGCCCTCAATCTCATCGGGATCAAATGAGGCATCATTCTCCGAGGCAGCTTGCATGTGGTCATGAATGACGGCCGCTTGGTGCTCGCCCCCCATATCGTCCGCATACTGAGCCTCTTGCTCCGCCTGATACCTGGCGTTGATCGCGGCCTCCGCCTCATCGGGAAGCCGGAAATTGATCCCATGATCAGCAAACCACTCATGGAAAACTTGGAGCGCATGCCTGGTAGTCTGGCTGTCCCAACGCTTCGCACCCTTGACCAATCGATCCCATGCCTCAGCCGGTGAGGTGAGCGTGGGATCTTTGGGTTGCTTCCCAATCACTCGCAGGGGCTTATCCAAGCTGAGCGCTTGATTCAAATGGTCCAGCTCTCCGCCACCCCATGACGGCGGCTTGGGCCCCTTGCCGTTTTTCCACATACGGTAGGCTTTGTCCGCATGGTTGAATTGGTCCAGAAACGCCTCATTGGTTTCCGTGGCCGCCATGATCGAATGGTAGGCTTGTTCCTTACTGCCGAAAAATGCGCCGCTAGCTTTTCGTTGACCGCCTTGCTTGGGCAGCACAATGACCGGCGTGGACGCCTTGTTGGCGTCCTCCGCGGGAACGTGGAAACGATCCTCAGGATCCTTGAGCGCCGCCGCACTGGCCTGTAGCGCAATCCGGCTCTTGGCCGCGATGCGATGTTGCTCTGCCAGTTGACGATGGAGATCCGCCTGAGGTGCCCCCAGGTCCGCCGCCTGTTGGTGCGCGTCCGCCGCGGCTTGGTGATTCTCTACGCTAGGCTCCGTGTGCGTCAGCACTGTCAGGCTCAGCGCCCGCGTGCCGGCGATGTGCTCCGGAGTCTTGATTGAAAAGCGATCCTCATGACCCTTGAGCGCTTCGCGCGCCCGCTCCCGCTGACTCTCGCTGCCGTACTTTTTGGCGGCTTCAAACGTCTGTTTGAGCCGGGCATGCGCCTCGTCAATGGCACCCTTGTGCTCCTCCGTGAACATCTCATGGAGGTAGTCCGTCTTGACGCTCATCCGGTGTCCGGTTTCATCATGCCGCACCGTGGCGTAGCCATTGGGATGGACTTTCTCCACCTCATAGTGACCGGTTTGCCCCTCATGCGTGAGCTTGATTTTCTCACCCTCTTGCACAGGCTGACCCACGTGTTTGGACGTGATCTTGTAAACGTAGTACCACCGCGGAGTTGCTTTGCCGCTAGGGTATCGCCGGAGATACTTGTGCGTGGCCGCTTTGATGAGATCGATGGCGCGATCATACTCACC
>Ga0315276_10002488_pt1 | contig 16882 bp, 10 predicted proteins | sample YL17G05_0_MG_FD_204542 | JGI IMG/M metagenome (GOLD analysis project Ga0315276, IMG submission 204542) | Sediment microbial communities from Yellowstone Lake, YNP, Wyoming, USA - YL17G05_0 | ecosystem: Environmental > Aquatic > Freshwater > Lake > Sediment | place: USA: Wyoming | collected... | reverse complement strand
GATTCCCCCTCTTTGCGAAGCAGAGAGGGGGATTAAGGGGGTGAGTTCATGGGGAATAGAGAGATGAAAAGAAACGATTTCAGCAGAAAAAAATGATGGATTAAAAACAAGTATGACTAATTTTTTTTAGTAATAAATATTTTAGGGTGTTGCAACGCTGAAAACAGGAAGAAGACCCCATGCTCTGGCATCAGCACTCAGAAAAGTATCGGCCGATCCAACAATTGAAGCGGTGAAAAGAAAAGATGTGGCCCAGATGTTTATTGAGAACCCTCAGGTAAAAGAGAAAAAATCATCTTTCTCTCTTTCTTCATTGTTCGCGACACATCCTCCGATTAGCAAACGGATTCAGCTGCTGGAGCAGTATTAATTGAACAAGTCAATTGACCGGTTTATCTTTTTTGCTCCAATTTATTAGTTTCGACTCTTCCCCTCTGAGAAGTCTTCCTATGTTCTTCCTGTGAGTTATTAACAGGGTAATAGCAACTAAAATTGAAAATATTTTAAATACCATGGAAGGGTTATCGAATATTGAGAAGAGTAATATCGGGAATGCTACTCCTGCTGATATTGATGAGATTGACACGATACCTGTAATTAACAGAACACCAAGGAAAACAACGATGCAGCCCATAGTTAGTAAAGGCTGCAATGCCAAAAGTATCCCGAAAAAAGTTGCAACTCCTTTTCCTCCCCTGAAACCTGCAAGAAGGGGAAATATATGCCCAATGATTGCAACTACTCCAGTCAGAATCTGCAGATTGGTAAGCAATGCACTGCATGGTTCAGCCAGATTTAAGAAGACTGGTAACATGCTGGCCAGCCAGCCTTTGGCAGCATCTATGATCATTACCGGAATGCCGGTTTTCCAACCAAGCACCCTGATTACGTTTGTGGCACCTGCATTTCCGCTTCCATGCTGCCTCACATCAATGTTGTGAAATCGTTTCCCGATCCAAACTGCTGACGGAATCGATCCGAGCAGATAAGCCAAAACAAATGCCAATATGTTATTAAAGATATTCAATACAAAACATTACTATTTTTAATACTTTATTATTAATAGTTAGTGCTTTCTTATGCTTTATTCAAACGTGTTACAAGTCCTTCGTGCTGTTTTTTCATTTCGGCAGGAAGCCTGTTCCCAAATGTAGCATAGTGTTCGTTTATCAGTTCAAGTTCTGCCATCCATTCATTTTTATCAACCTTTATCAGTTCCGGAATATTATTAATAACTTCATTTAACCCAGTAATATCAATACTTCCTGCCTTTGGAACATAACCGATTGCTGTTTCCATTGCAATATCAGCACTTTCGATACGTTCGAATATCCATTTCAGTACACGGATGTTGTCTCCATATCCCGGCCAAAGGAATTTTCCTTCGGGGTTCTTACGAAACCAGTTAACATTGAATAGTTTTGGGAGCTTGTTTTTATCAGGGGCATTTTCTCCGATTTTTACCCAATGGCCAAAATAGTCTCCCATGTGATAACCACAGAACGGCAACATTGCAAACGGGTCGCGACGAACACCGGCTTTAAGTCCAATTGCAGCAGCTGTTACTTCGGAACCTACAATTGACCCCATAAATACACCATGATTCCAGTCGAAAGCCTGGTAAACAAGAGGTAACGTGCCCGGGCGGCGCCCTCCAAAAAGTATAGCAGAAATAGGAACTCCAGCCGGATTCTCCCAATCGCTGTCAATTACCGGGCATTGTTTTGCCGGAGCTGTAAATCGGGCATTAGGGTGAGCTGCAGGTTTGCCGGAGGCTGCATCATATTTTTCATTGGTCCAGGTAATGGTACCTGAAGGAATATCATGACCGATTCCTTCCCACCATACATCACCATTGGGTGTTAAACCGGTATTTGTAAAAATAGAATTAGCATTACAGGAAAGCATGGCGTTAGGGTTGGTAGACATCGAAGTGAATGGGGCAACACCAAAAAATCCTGCTTCGGGGTTAATGGCATATAACCGGCCATCATCTCCAAATTTCATCCAGGCAATATCATCACCCACAGTTTCGACTTTCCAACCCGGTATTGTAGGTACTAACATTGCAAGGTTAGTTTTACCACAGGCACTGGGAAATGCTGCTGCAAAATATTTCTTAATCCCCTTAGGATTAGTAATACCCATAATTAGCATATGTTCAGCCATCCACCCCTGTTTTCTTGCCATGTTGGAGGCAATACGCAAAGCAAAGCACTTCTTGCCGAGGAGGGCATTTCCTCCGTAACCGCTGCCAAACGACCATATTTCATTTGTCTCGGGGAAATGAGCGATATATTTTTGTTCAATAGGAGCGCAAGGCCAATTTTTATCTATTTCTCCAGATTGAAGCGGTGCTCCTACTGAATGTATACATGGAACAAAAATGTTATTGCCCAAAACATCGAGAACAGCTTTCCCCATACGGGTCATAATACGCATATTCACAACCACATAAGGAGAATCAGTAATTTGAATACCTATGTGAGCAATTTTTGAACCAAGTGGACCCATGCTAAAAGGAATAACATACATGGTACGACCCTTCATGCTACCTTTAAACAAAGAGCGAAGAGTTTTTTTCATTTCCTGAGGATCACCCCAGTTGTTGGTAGGACCGGCATCTTCCTGTTTTTCGGAACAGATAAAAGTGCGATTTTCAACACGTGCAACATCACTAGGATCGCTCTGAAAATAATAACTCCCGGGACGTTTATTTTCATTAAGCTTTACAGCCATTCCACTCTTAACCATCAAATCAAGTAATCTTTGATTTTCCTCATCAGAACCATCACACCAATGTGTTGCCTCAGGCTGACAGAGATCTGCCCATTCCTTCACCCATCCTATTAATTTCTCATTATTAGTCATAATTATTCTTATTAAAGTTTATTTAATGCTGAAAAACAATTAACAAAGTAGCCAAATATAGAAATACATTTTTAAAATGTACGAAAAATCCAAATTAATATTATTTTAAAAATGAATAATCTCAATATTCTGAATTTTATCAATTATTATACGGCTATTTATCAAATTTAATTGAAGCCTGGGCTGCAGCCAGTCTTGCGATTGGAACCCTGAATGGAGAACAGCTTACATATGTTAAGCCGGTCTTGAAACAGAATTCAACAGAAGCAGGATCTCCGCCCTGTTCACCACAGATACCTACTTTAAGATCCGTTCTGGTTGCACGACCTTTCTCAACAGACATTTTGATCAGTTGACCAACGCCATCCTGATCAATTGTCTGGAATGGGTCAGAAGCCAGAATCTTTTTGTCGAGATAATCGTGAAGGAATCCACCGGTATCATCACGGCTGAAGCCAAAGGTCATCTGTGTTAAATCATTGGTGCCGAATGAGAAGAATTCAGCACTTTTTGCCATGCGGTCAGAGAGAAGACAGGCACGTGGAATCTCAATCATTGTGCCATATTTGTACTCAATCTCTTTCACACCGAATTTTTTACAGACTTCCTCATATACTTTGTCAACAACTTTTTTGGTATAATCAAGTTCTGCAACATCAGAGGTTACAGGAACCATTATTTCCGGAAGAGGTTTCTTTCCTTCTTGTATGAGCTCTAATGAAGACTCAAATATTGCACGTATCTGCATCTCTGTTATCTCGGGGAAGGTAATTCCAAGACGGACACCACGATGACCCATCATCGGGTTTGATTCATGCAAAGCTTCACCACGTTTGGCAACATCTTCTTTTTTAATGCCAAGAGCTTTTGCCAGCTCTTCCTGTTTTTCTGCTCCCTGTGGAACAAACTCATGGAGTGGTGGATCAAGAAGCCTGAATGTAACAGGTAGTCCGTCCATAGCAGCCATTGTGGCTTTCATATCTTTTTTAACATGAGCAAATAGTTCGTCAAGGGCTTTACGACGCTCGGTTTCATTTGCACTGAGGATCATTTTCCGGAGAAGGAATAATGGAACCTCTGAACCTTTGCCATAAAACATGTGTTCTGTGCGGAAAAGACCGATACCTTCAGCACCATAATTACGAGCAACAATAGCATCTTCAGGTGTTTCGGCATTGGTACGTACACCCATTTTACGGAACTTGTCTGCTATCTTCATGAATTCCTTAAATCGCGGGTTCTCCGATGCGTCCATAAGAGTAATCGCTCCGGTATATACATTTCCCTTTGTACCGTTAAGAGTAAGAACATCACCTTCTTTAATGACCATGCCTGATCCTGTTATTTTAGCTATTTTTTTTGCAGCGTCAACATGAAGGGCACCTGCACCAACAATACAGCATTTACCCCAACCGCGTGCAACGAGTGCCGCATGAGATGTCATCCCTCCGCGTGCAGTCAGGATTCCTTCAGCAGCGCGCATACCTTCAACATCCTCAGGGTTAGTTTCTTCGCGGAGAAGAATAACTTTTTCACCTTTACGGAACCATGCAACAGCATCTTCTGCATTGAAAACAACTTTTCCAACTGCGGCTCCTGGTCCTGCCGGTAAACCTTTTACTGCAGGCTTAACCTTTTTTTCAGCATTCGGATCACATATTAGATGCAGAAGCTCATCTAACTGTGCAGGATCGACACGCATAACAGCAGTCTTTTCATCAATAAGTTTTTCGTTAAGCATGTCCATTGCCATATTCAGCGCAGCAGTACCTGTCCTTTTGCCTGCACGGCATTGTAACATGTAAAGAGTACCCTCCTGTATTGTAAATTCAATATCGAGCATATCGTGGAACGACTTCTCAAGAATATTGCGGATATCCCAGAGCTCTTTGTATGTACCGGACATTGCCTCCTGCATACTGTGAAGATGCTGGTTCTGATCATTTTTTGTATCATCATTAAGCGGGCTCGGGGTGCGTATTCCGGCTACAACATCTTCTCCCTGAGCATTTACAAGCCACTCACCATAGAAAAGATTTTCACCTGTTGCTGGGTTACGCGTAAAAGCAACTCCTGTTGCAGATGTATCACCCATGTTACCAAATACCATTGCCTGTACGTTTACGGCTGTACCCCAATCATCAGGAATTCCTTCAATGCGACGGTATGAAACAGCTTTTTTACCATTCCAGCTTTTGAATACAGCTTTAATACTGCCTTCAAGTTGTTCTTTTGCATCATCAGGGAAAGGTTTCCCAAGAACATCTTTTACTAGTTTCTTGAATTCTTCCGAAAGGACTTTCAGCTCATCTGCAGATATTTCAGTATCAGATTTATATCCTTTGTGTTTCTTGAATTCATCAAGCTTTTCATCAAGCCGCTTACGTATTCCTTTACCTTCACCCAGATCAATACCTTCGGCTTTTTCCATTACAACGTCGGCATACATCATAATGAGACGACGGTATGAATCCCATACAAATCGTGGGTTGTTGGTCTTCTTAAGGAAACCTGGGATAGTTGCTGAACAAAGACCGATATTAAGTACAGTGTCCATCATGCCCGGCATTGAACTGCGTGCACCGGAACGGCAGGAAACCAGTAATGCGTTTTCGGCATCACCATACTTCATATTCATCGCATCTTCTGTCTTCTTCATTGCTGTCCATACTTCAGGCATCAGTTCTACAGGAAGAGTACAATTGTTCTTATAATACTCATTGCAAGCTTCAGTAGTGATTGTGAAACCAGCAGGAACAGGCAAACCCAACAGACACATTTCTGCAAGGTTAGCTCCTTTACCTCCAAGAAGGTTCTTCATATCAGTTTTACCATCTGCAGTTTTCTTTCCAAAGGAGTAGACTCTTTTAACGTGTGCCATAATCTTATTGAATTGAGATAAGTATAAATTATTGATTTTGCAAAATAATTTGCGAAGTTAAGATTTAAAATTGAATTTCTGAAACCTTGTGGATTGATAACTTTTTTAACATTGTTTCAATCTCAATCCTCTTTAATTATCTTATAACCAATACTTTCTATTCCTGCTTTTATTTTCGCAAGATCAAAAGAATTTCCTGTAATATTTACCTTCCCGGTTATAAGATCGACTTTTACATCTTCTACTCCATATACCGATTTAATACTATTTTCAACATTAGCCTTACAATGATTGCAGGTCATGCCTCCGACATGTATTGTCTGAATGTTTTCAACCGTGAAACCGGAAGTGGTAATATCCGGAGTACTCATTCTTCTTGTGTTAAGATATTTCTGAATATAACCATTGATTATCAGTAGTGTCAGCATTATTGCTGATCCGGTCTTGATCCAGGCAGGCATCATACCATGATTGTGGCCCATGTGACCGAAATGTTCCGAAACCTTAAACCATTCTGCCGGGAGAATATAATCAATTATCAAACCCGAAAGCAAAGCACCTGTGATTATCGCTCCGAGGTATCCTATTAACGATTTTTTCCCAAGTACTTTTGCTATCATAGTTATGGTTGCAGCATTTGTGGCAGGGCCTGCCATAAGTAACACCAGGGCAGCACCCGGAGAAAGCCCCTTCAGCATAAGCACTGCTGCTACAGGTACAGATGCCGTTGCACAAATATAAACCGGAATCGAGATTAAAAGAATTACCAACATTCCAAGAAAATCATTGGGAATTTTATCTGCAAAAAAGTCATCCGGAACCAACACCGATATAAGAGCAGCGATAAGCAGACCAATTATCAGCCAATTGGATATATCCTGCAAAAAATCAACAAATGAATACCTGAACATCTCTTTAACCCTCGGGAAAAACCCTTTTGGCAACTCATCACCGTTTTCATTATTCTGAAGGACTGTTTCTGATTTTTCAGGATCAATTTTCTTAGTAACCAAACCTCCGAATAGTCCTGTGATAAAAGCTACAATCGGACGGATAACAGCAAGAGGAAGGCCCAGCATCGAATAGGTAACAAATATGGAGTCAACTCCGGTCTGTGGAGTGGATATCAGAAAAGAGACTGTTGACGCTTTTGAAGCTCCGTGTTTATAAAAAGAAATACCAGTAGGAATAACACCACAAGAACATAGAGGTAGTGGAACACCGAGTAATGCCGCATTAAATATTGATCTGAAGTTGTTCTGACCCATATATTCCCTTACTCTCTTCTTGGGAAATAGCAGATGGAGCAACCCCGCAAAAATAAATCCAAGCATCAGATATGGAGCCATTTCAGTTAGTATGAACAAAAGCTCTCTTCCAAATTCTTTTATATAGTCCATTTTATATTAAATCAGATTAAATAAGAACTATGCAAATATAACCTGTCTGAAGGAATAATGTTCAAAAGGTGACTTTTATGACCTGGGATGGAACATGATGAGAGTGTCGCGTAGAAAGCTCCTGTCAATATGAGTATAAATCTCTGTAGTAAGAATTGATTCATGTCCAAGCATTTCCTGAACTGCTCTGAGATCTGCTCCCGCTTCAATCATATGAGTTGCAAAAGAGTGTCTGAACGTATGAGGACTGATGTTTTTTCTTATTCCGGCTTTAGCTGCAAGATCCTTGATTATAGTGAATATCATGGCTCTTGTGAGTCTGGATCCCCGGCGGTTAAGAAACAGTACATTTTTATCGTGAATTACAGGAAGTCTGTCTCTGTCCTTTTTATATATATCCATCTCCTTAAGTGCTTTGCCGCTGACAGGAACCAGTCTCTGCTTATTACCTTTTCCTGTAACCACAACAAAACCTTCACCATAATGTACATCAGTGAGACGCATATTAACAAGTTCAGAAACACGAAGGCCACATCCGTAAAGTGTTTCTATGATTGCTTTATTTCTTTGACCTTCCGCTTTACTCAGATCAATTTCTTCAATCATCTTATCAATCTCAATTAATGATAGCACTTCAGGAAGCTTTAGTCCTATTTTGGGAGACTCGATTAGGGAAGCAGGGTTCTCCTCAATTTCTCCTTCGATAAGCAGGAATCTGAAAAATGCCCTTACTCCCGAAAGTACTCTTGATTGCGTTCTAGTATTTTTATTGTCAGCACCATACCACGCCAGAAATGCTTTCAGATCAGAATAAGTTACCATGGGAGGTGTAACATCACTTCCTGTTTCTGTAAAATATCTTTCAAGTTTTAAAACATCATTCAGATAGGCTTCAATACTATTCTCCGACAAGGACTTCTCAAGCCTGAGATATGTTTCAAAATTTCTGAATGATTGTTTCCAGGTGAGACTCATTTTAAATCCTTTTTAAGAAAAGTTTTTACGGTTATAAAAATAGGATTAAAACCCCAGATTGAATATTTCTTCATCGTTTATTTAACCCCATATAATGCCATAAAATCTCTTTTCATGTATCTGATCAGAGATGCTCCTCTCCTTAAATATTTTTTACCTACTTTTACCGTAATATTAATGGTAATACCGGGCTCAATATTTATTGCCGGAATAAATTCAATATCAGATGAACCGAGCCACGACCTATCGGGGCGAGTTACATCATACCATTAAAAACAATTATATTATGATGAGAATAGAGATTATCAATGGTCCGAATCTGAATCTTCTAGGTAAGAGGGAACCTGAAAAGTACGGACATTCTTCTTTTGAAGATTACTTTTCAGAACTAAAATCCCGTTTTCCTGATATCATATTTGAATATTTCCAGTCTAACATCGAAGGTGAGCTTATTGATGAAATTCAGAAGTCGGGTTTTTCGTCTGATGGAATAATACTTAATGCAGGTGGTTACACTCATACCTCCGTTTCAATTACCGATGCCATTGCAGCAATAAAAAGCACTGTTATTGAAGTCCATATTACAAATATTTCAGCTCGTGAGGATTTCCGGCATACCAGCCTTATAGGCAGAAACTGTGCCGGTAGCATATCGGGTTTTGGACTTGATAGTTACAGGCTTGCTGTTGAGGCACTTATTGAAATGAATAATTCAAAGAAGAAATAATTTATGGACAGGAAAAGAACAAAAATTGTTGCCACTATTTCCGATAAAAACTGTGAACCCGGATTCATTAAGGAGCTTTATGAAGCCGGGATGGATGTCATAAGGATTAACTCGGCGCATCTAAGTATCGAGGGTGCACTTAAAATAATCAATAATACGCGTGAAGTTTCCGATAAAATTGCAATAATCATCGATACCAAGGGGCCTGAGATACGTACTACTATTTGTGATTATCCTATTCAACTTAAAAAAGGAAGTAAGATCAATATTATCGGAGATCCCGGGAATAAGAGTTCAGATGATGCAATATATGTGAGTTATGAGGCTTTTTCTTCAGATATTCCTCTTGGATCAGTTATTCTGATTGATGATGGAGATCTGGAACTAACGGTTGTAAAAAAAATGGGAAATGCACTCGAATGCATTATTGAGAATGATGGGATCCTCGGATCAAGGAAAAGTGTAAACATTCCAGGTGTGAAGATTTGCCTGCCTTCCCTGACTGAAAAGGATAAAATTTTTATTGAAATGGCTGCCAAGAATGAGGTCGATTTTATTGCCCATTCATTTGTGAGATCACGACAGGATGTTCTCGATGTTCAGGCTGTTCTGGATACATACAAGAGTAGTATTAAAATAATTGCCAAGATTGAAAACCAGGAAGGTGTTGAAAACTTAGATGATATACTTGAAAACGTATATGGCATTATGGTTGCCAGGGGAGATCTTGCTATTGAGATAGCTTATGAAAAAATTCCGGGTATCCAGAAGATGATAATTACAAAATGCATAATAAGAAGGAAACCGGTTATTGTTGCAACTCAAATGCTACATTCTATGATAACCAACCCCCGGCCGACCAGGGCAGAAGTAAGCGATATCGCCAGTGCTATTTATTCTCAGACCGATGCAATAATGCTTAGTGGGGAAACAGCTAATGGGAAATATCCTGTTGAAGCTGTAAAAACAATGACTAAAGTGGCTCTCGAGGTAGAGAAGAACAAAGAAAGATTTCTTGATATACCATACCTGAATGTTACAGGTGAAATATCGGCATATCTTGCAAAAGTTGCTGTCAAAACTGCCTTCAGAATAGGAGCCAGGGGTATTATTGCTGATACTACCGGTGGAAGGACTATCAGGGACATGGCTTCTTACAGGGGCATAAAACTGATCCTTGCACAATGCTACTCAGAAAGTACTATGAGAGAATTGGCGCTATCCTATGGTGTATATACAAGTTACCAGGAGCGAAAAATATCACTTGATGAGTTTATCCATATTGCCTTAAAAAACCTGATTAAAACTCATAATCTTAAAAGCGATGATATTATAGTTGTGCTGGCTGGTAACTTTTCCGGAGGGTCGGGCTTTTCATTTATTGAGGTTGGTTCGGTCCTGTATCTTAAAGACCGTGTGAGTATAAAAGATTGATCAATAATTGGTCTGATTTTTGAGGATTATATCAGGCCAGAAACTGAAGAATAATGTTCAGAACCCTGTTTTTTTCAATATGGTTTTTATTTCATCCGGTACATGTTACCCTTACAAGTATTGATTACATCCCTGAATTGGAATCTTTTAAAGTATTTGTGAGGATGTATTTTGATGATTTTCTTCGGGATTACAAGTTATGTGGTGGAGATATTCAAAATAGTGATTTTTCAGGTAATAATTCTTCATCAATGGATGTTATGGAGAAGTATCTCGGAGAAAAGATAATAATAAAAGTAAATGAAAAACAACTTTCAGGGAAATTACAGGATATGAAGTTGACTGATAATGAGATTAGTATGAATCTGAAATATAGTACAGGGAAAAAACCAAAAACCATTACTGTGAAAAACCTTATAATGACAGGCCTCTATAGCGACCAGTCGAATATGATAATTGTAAGGATAAACGATTTTGAAGAAGGATTAAAGCTGACTTCTGATATAACTGAACGGACTTTTAAAATAAAATAATTTCAGACGTGAAAAATCTTATTATAAAGAAATATTTTTTACTGGTTCTAGTATCATTTTATTTTGTTAACCTTAATGCTACTCACAACCGCGCCGGAGAAATAACATATGTCCAGTTGTCGGATCTTACTTATGAGATCACTATAACCACTTTTACCTATACTTTAAGCTTCGCAGACAGACCTACACTCGACGTTGAATGGGGCGATAATACCATAACAACTGCGCAAAGAATAAGCATGTTAACGCTTCCAAACTTTTACCGGAGGAATGTTTATATTATCAACCATACCTATCCGGGCCCTGGTGTTTATAGGATTGTAGTGCAGGATCCGAATAGGAACCAGGGAGTAAAAAATATTCCAAATTCAGTGAATGTTGTTTTTTCAATATCAACAATTCTGACAGTTAATCCTGCAATGGGACGTAACAGCACACCAGTACTGCTTAACCCCCCTTATGACAAAGCTGCTTTTGGTTATGTGTTTATTCATAATCCGGCAGCATACGATCCTGACGGCGATAGTCTTTCCTATAAGCTCACAGTATGCACTCGCGAAGATGGCAAACCTATCGAAAACTACACCCTGCCTCCGGCAACGAAATCAATCATGGTTGATTCCATCAGTGGGGATTTGATCTGGGACACTCCGGCAGACACAGGGATATTTAATGTCGCGATGGAGATTCAGGAATGGCGAAATGGGAAAAAAATCGGAGTTGTGGTTCGAGACATGCAGATTGAGGTTTTCAGCACCAAAAATAAACCCCCTGTTAACGGCCCATTGTCTGACTATTGCGTTGAAGTAGGCGATACTGTTGATTTCCTCTTTTATGCAACCGATGCGAATAATGATAGTATGACCTTAAAGGCAACATCAGGTATCTTTAACCTGACTTCATGTCCGGCTCAGTTTATTAAGGTTGATTCTGTCCTGGGATATGCATCGGCGAGATTCAGATGGATACCTTGCCACGAGGTAGTAAGGAATCAACCCTATAATGTAATATTTAAATCGGATGACTACAATGCTGATGTAAATCTCTCCGATATTGACAATATGAACATTAAAGTTCTTGGTCCGTCTCCTTCTATCATTAATGCAGTACCAGAAGGAAAACTGATCAGATTAACCTGGTCGGATTATGGTACCAACGTTATAGCCGGGTTCAGTATCTACAGAAGGGAAGGAGCCTCTACATTCAAACCAGATTCATGCACATCGGGCATTCCTTCATCCACAGGTTTTATCAAGGTAGGATATATTGGTGGCAGTTCCACAACTTCATATTCCGATACTGATAATGGACAAGGACTACAGTTCGGGGAGGAATATACATATAGAATTGTAGCTGTTTATCCTAATGGAACAGAAAGCAAAGTCTCAAATGAGATTACCTCAGCTCTTGTATCCGGAGTCCCTGTAATTAAAAATGTGAGCGTAAGGAATACCGATGCCGTTAAGGGATCGATTTACCTTTCGTGGAAGAAGCCTGATAAACTCGATACTATTCCTGCAAACGGGCCGTATGAATTCCTTATTTTCAGAGCTGATGGCATTGGCGGGACGAACTATCAACAGATTAAGTCAATACCCTCCGTTGATCTGAACGATACCGTCCTGATTGACACACTATTCAATACACAAACAACAGGTTATATATACAAGATTGAATTATGGAATAATGAATCTGGCAACAGATTTCTTATCGGTGAGCCGGGGTACGCATCATCTGTGTTTCTCACAATAAACCCGGGTGACAGAAAAGCACGATTTGTTATTAACCGCAATGTTCCATGGATCAATACCAGGTACGACTTCTTCAGATTGAATGAAACAACATTGGCCTACGATTCACTGGGCTCGACGAACCAGTTGACTTTTATTGATAACGGATTGGTGAATGGTAATCAATATTGCTATTATGTGAGGTCGGTTGGAGGTTATCTTGCTGATAATATGCCAAAGAACCTGATTAACCTGTCAGAAATTATCTGTACGACTCCTGTTGATAATGAACCCCCATGTCCTCCTCTGGTTAATGTTACCAGCCAATGCGATAGTTTATACAATACAATTTCATGGTCAATAGTCGATCCGGCATGTTTTGAAGATGTTGCCGGTTATAAGATCTATTATAAAATGAAATCTGAGGAAAACCTCTCCTTTCTCGCCACTGTTGATGATAAGAATATCTTTTCCTACAAACATTACCCGGGTGAGATTATTTCAGGATGTTATGCAGTTTCATCATTTGACTCAAAAGGCAATGAAGGTGAGAAATCTGTTATGATATGTATTGATTCCTGCAACTTTTATGAGATTCCCAATGTTTTCACTCCTAATGGTGATGACATAAATGAAAAACTGGTTGCGAAAACATCGGGACTTGTTGAAAAGATTGATTTCAGGCTATTTAACAGGAATGGTTTGCTGTTATTCAGAACTGAAGAACCTAAAATCAACTGGGATGGGACATATAAGGGAAAAATTGTTTCCCCGGGTATCTATTTCTATGAGTGCGATGTTTATGAAATACGCATTTCAGGACTTGAATTATTCCATCTTTCGGGCTTTGTTCATGTCTTTACCGAAGAAAATGCAAAATTAAAGATCAATTAGACAAAATGTTTTTGAAGCACTATCTAAAATGAAGAAGATAATAACTCTGGTTTGGATTTTGATATTAACCGGTACTGTTTTTGGACAGCAGACAGTTGATTACATTCTTAAAGCCAGGGCACTTACAGAAGCCGGGAAGCCAGACCTTGCAATAAATCTGCTTACGGGAGCTATTGCTGAAACAAGAGAAAGCCGACTTTATAAAGAAAGAGCTGAAGCAAATATTATTAAAAGAGATTATTCCGGGGCTATCAGTGATTTTAACGAAGCAAATAAGATAACTCCTTTCTCAGGGGAATATGGACTTTCAAGGATTTATGCCCTCAAAGGTGATGCAGCTACGGCTTTATATCATCTTGAAATGAACCTCAATTCCTACTACAGAAAAGGAGAAAAAGAAATTATGCTTGACCCGGCTTTCGGGCCAATTGAAAACAGATCAGAGTGGCGTCAGTTCTGGAAGAAGGAATGGTACAGTATTACTGAAAAAAGTATTTCAGAAATTGAATATTATAACTCTGCAGGAAAGATCGATGAATCTAAAACTATTCTAAATGAACTTAAAAAAAGTTATCAGAGTAATGATGACATTCTTTATGCAGAAGCATTAATCAATCTTTCATCTGGAAAATATACCGAAGTTATAAAGTCTATCTCAGGATTAATAGCCTTAAATCCTGAAAATGAAAAATATTTAAGGATTCTTGCTAAAGCCCAGACCGGTGCATTGAACCCTGCTGGTGCATCAGTAACTTATTCACAACTTCTCGGTTCAGGTATTGCGGATGCAGAAATATTAATGCTCAGAGCAGATTGTTACAGTAAAACCGGGGAAACTGATAAGGCTCTGGTTGATATTGAAAAATACCTTGAAATTTATCCTGATAATAAAGCTGCTATAAGTTTGGCCGGAAAGATTGAAACAGTATCAGACGACAACCTTAAAGCTCTTGAATATTTTTCAAAGAACCTGAAACTTCATCCCAATGACCCTGATTGCTATATTGACAGAGCAAACGCATATTTTGTTTCAAAATCATGGGATTGGGCTATAAAAGACTACAGCATGTCGTTGGATCTAAAACCAGGAAATTCTGATATCTGGTTGAATAAGGGTATATCCCTGCTTAATTCAGGAAGGCTGGAAGATGCCTGTCACGATTTCAGAAAATCATTAAGACTTGGGAATAAACGCGTAGTAGATTATATAAGCCGGGAATGCATTAAATAGTGTTTCGCGTTCCGCGTTCCGCGTTTTTCTTAGTTAACATGTTTTGAACTTTCGCCTTTCTACTTTTATCTTTTTACCTTATGTGCTTAAGTATCTTTTCAAATAGGTCGTGTGGTTTAAATGGTTTGAGAACATAGTCATTAATGTTCAGGTCATCTATTTTGTCGTGGCTTTCGGACATAATTGCTGCTGTAAGAGCAACAATAGGAATGTTCCTGATTTTGGGATTTTCTGATTTTCTGATGATCCTGGTAGCTTCAATTCCATCCATAATTGGCATATGTAAATCCATCAGGATGAGGTCAAAATCTTCTCTTTCTAGCATGTCAAGAGCTAATTGTCCGTTTTCAGCCTGAATGACAGTTAATCCCCAGCCAACCAGGAATTTATTGGCGACAAAAAAGTTTATTTTATTGTCTTCTGCAACAAGGATCTTTTTACCTTCAAGTCCGGTATAATTCTCAGTCGATTCTGCAGTGAGAGGTTGACCGCCCTTTTCCGAAACACCTAATGAGATGATAAACCGGAATGTTGACCCTTTTCCAGGTTCACTTTCAACAATGATGGTTCCTCCCTGCAATTCAATCAGTTTTTTACAGATTGCTAATCCCAGTCCTGTACCGCCGAAGTACCTTGCTGTATCTGGTGATGCCTGGGTAAAACTCTCAAAAATTAAAGAGTGCATATCTTTTGGAATACCTATTCCTGTATCTGAAACAGCGAATTCCATTTTCGACTGATTGCCTGTTCGTTTCAACTCTCTTATAGAGACAATAATACTGCCTTGATTAGTGAACTTCAGCGCATTTGAAAGCAGGTTCGAGAGAATCTGATTTAGTCTGATCGGGTCGCCGATAACCTCTACCGGAAGATCGCTGGCCTTATTGATATCAAAATTGAGATGTTTTGCTTTTGACCGGAAAGAATATGATCTCATTATCTCGTCGAGGAAATCGCTAAGGTTAAATTGCATTTGTTCGAAAACAATTTTACCTGATTCCATTTTATTGTAATCGAGAACATCATTAACGAGAGTAAGAAGATGGTTACCCGAAAATTTCAGGGTTTTTATATAGTCCATCTGATCATTACGGGGATTTTCCTGTATCAATAGGTTGGTTATCCCTATAACTTCATTAAGAGGGGTTCTTATTTCGTGACTCATTGTTGACAAGAACAATTGTTTCGACAGTGCGGCCTCTTCAGCTTTCTGGCGGGCAAGGACGAGGTTGTCGACCATCATTCTGCGCTGAATGGCTATTGCAATCTGATTAGCAATAAAATCCAGTACATAAAGATCATCTTGCGAAAACTTATTTTCATCATGATAATCCTGAAGACACATCACACCGATTATGTTACTTTCAACTTTTAATGGAACTCCCATCCAGACTTTACAGGGCGTACCAACAAGGTCAATTTTCCCTGCCTCCTCAAGCATTTTCAGGTCATTTACTTTGAGCAGAAATGACTTGTTTTGTTTAATTACCCAACCGGTGATAGTCTTTGCAATTGGGATCTCGTGAAAGTTGTCTTTTTCGTCAGTGAAGAATGGCAGTGAGAGAGTTTCGGATGTCTTATCATACAGCGCAATAAAGAAATTGTTTGTATCCCATATCTTGCTTAACTCCTGGACTATTGTTGGATAAATTTCTTGAATGTCATACTGTTTCAGGGCAGCTGTTGATATATTATATAATATCTCCTGAAGAAGCTGATTTTTCCTTTCGACGGTAATATCCCTGTAAATACAAAGATGTGCAACGATTTCATTATTGATGATGATTGTTGTTGCAACAAGAGAAACGTGTATGTTTTTGCCGTATTTATCTTTTCTTAGTGTTTGCCTTAACTCCTTCTTATTCATTGAAATAAGGCTATCGATTCTTATAGCTTCTTCTTTAAGATCATCCGGAACAACAAGATCATTAATATTACTATTGGCTGCCTCCTCTGAAGTGAAGCCAAAGAGGTTTGTGAATTCTCTGTTGATCATAGAAACTATACCAAATGGGCTTGTGATTGCAATAGCTACCGGAGTTGAATAATATAGGTGTTCAAGAAATACTTTTTCCCTTATTATCTGATTCTCATATTCTTTCTGTTTGCTGATGTCTGTTACAATGCCCTTACTTTTCGAACGGAAAAATTCAAAATCCTTCTCCAGTTGATTGTTCGTCTTAAGTAACTCTTCGTATCTCGCTTT
>Ga0315276_10002486_pt1 | contig 16891 bp, 7 predicted proteins | sample YL17G05_0_MG_FD_204542 | JGI IMG/M metagenome (GOLD analysis project Ga0315276, IMG submission 204542) | Sediment microbial communities from Yellowstone Lake, YNP, Wyoming, USA - YL17G05_0 | ecosystem: Environmental > Aquatic > Freshwater > Lake > Sediment | place: USA: Wyoming | collected... | reverse complement strand
CCGATGGTGTAGACACCTGTGTGTCGAACCTCGCTTCCGCGACATACATCGACGGTCTCGCTTCGAAGACCTTGACCTTCTCGAGCGAGTTGATTCCCGATGAGATGGCTCCCGGACTCTACAGGCCCCGTCTGAACCTGAGCGGCACGGATGAATTCGGGGCGACATTTTCGCAAAACAATCTCGATCTGCCATTGAACAGCCTCCGCGTGGTGGCGATCGAAATACCGGTCAACGGGATCGTCCTCGAATCACCGGTGAGCCGCGGGCAAACCAGGGACATCACGGTCTTCGTTCATAACCTGGGCCCCATTTCTGCCACGATCGAGTCGGTGAACTTCACCTTTTCGGTGGGGAACCAGCACTTCACTTATAACCCGGTGGTCTCACTGACTGTTCTGGGAGGGGCGACGAACTCCGTCAGTATTCCGGTGACCGTTCTCCAGACGGCGCCGGTGGGACTCACCGATGTCGACGCGGCGGTATCCGGCAACGTGAACGGGACGCCGGTGTTCGACGGTTCTATCGATCCGTACTCTCCTCCGAAATGGGACATCCGGAGCGGGGCGAACATGACGTACGTCGATGGCTCGCTCACGCCGGCGACGGTGTCGCGGACCAAAACGCACAGCATCAAGGTGCAATTCACCAACAACGGCGACACCTCGATCGAGCTCCAGCGGCCGGCGACTACGCTTTCTTTTGACGGCACCACCTACGAAGCGCCGATTTCTCAGAACGAGGCTTTCGGCGTGGGCGCGACGAAAGAAATTGTTTTCGACGCCAAGGAAGTGCCGGCGGCGATACAGGCCGACAGAAACTACGACGTCCGCCTCCATCTGGCGGGGCTCGAGAACCTCGAGGCATTCACACTGAATCTGTATACCAGTTCGAAGAACGATTCGATCCGGGTGGTGACGCCGGCGAACGTCACCTATGTTGCCGGGTCGCTTCATCCGACCACGGTGAGCCGGACGATCTCTGCGGGCTTCGAGCTCGATGTGTTGAACACGGGGACCGCCGCGGTCCAGCTCACCGCGGGATCGACGACCTTCTCCTTCGGCAGCGGCAGCTACACGGCGACGCTGAACTCGAGCGCCGGGACGACGATCGCGCCCGCCGCTACGACGACCCTGGTGTTCAACTCCCAGCTGGTCAATACGGGGGTCGGTACGTATACCCCGACCCTTCACCTGGTCGGAACGGAAAACACGCTCGTGTTCGATCGCTCCCCCGCGGTAACGAACCAGGTGACCGTTCAGAACCCCGCCGACGTGAACATCGCTTCAGTGACGGCGTCGCAGGGAACGATCACGCGGGACCAGACAAAGAGCATTACGGTGACGATGATCGTGGCGAACAACTCGGAGGCCGAAGTCCGTTTCGACAACGCGGCATTGAGGTTCCTTCTCGGCGGCTCGCTGGATCGGAGTTCCCGTTTCGTCGTGACTCCCCCGACGGGATTTGTCACCAACGGCGCGACGCTTCCCGGCGGGGAGAGCGATGCTCTCGTCTTCACGGTCGCCGACAACACGTCGAACACGCCGGACGTCGGGACCTATGCCATCGAGGGCAGTGTCTGTGTGACCGACGTTGTCGCCCAGCTGCAGATCTGCGTGAACACCGATCTCGGCGGCAAGGGAACCCTCGTCGTTCAATCGGCCGGCGCGCTCAATATCACGGGGATCACCGGGAGCCAGCCCTCGGTCACCACGAACCAGACGGAGCCGTGGACGGTGGAAATGCGTATCCAGAACACCGGTGGGGCGGCGATCGCGCTCGACCTCGACCCCGGCTCGACGTTCATATCATTCAGCATAGGCGCGGGATGGGGTATTTCTCCTCAGACGCCGGGACCCATCGTCCTCGCCGGCGGTGCGACCGACACGCTCCTCTACGAGATCACGCCATCGGGGAGCGCGGCGGGCACAGCAACGATCAACGGGCAGGTCCGGGGGATCGAGCTCAACAGCGATGTTCAAAAGACCGACGTGACACCACCGGGTGCGGGTTCTGTCGTCGTGCAGACCCCGGCGAGCCTTCAGATCACGCTGCCGGTCGTCAAATCGCGCGACCCGGTAACCGAGAATACCACTCAGTGGACGATCGCCGTCACCGTTCGCAACACGGGGGGCGCCACGGCCGACCTGAGCAATCTCGCCGCGGAAACCTATGTCGAGTTCCCGACGTCCGTCCCCCCCAATCATCGCGTGACGGGCCCCACGGGTTCGCTCGAGCTGCTCGGGGGCGCTCAGACGGTGCTCACGTTCAGCGTCTCACCGACGCCGGGGTTTGGCGGCGTCCCGGGGAGCAAACCGTTCAACGTTCGTGTGGGGGGTGTCGAGCGCAACCGGGATCTCCCGCTCTCCGCCAACGCCGCGGGATCCGTGTTTGTCGAGCTTGTGCCGGACCCGCAGTACGTGGCGGGGTCCCTTACGCCGGCGGCCGTCAAAGCGGGCGATGAGGCGCAGTTCAGCGTCAAGGTCACCGAGCGCGCCGGCGCGGCGACGATCAATCTCGACGGCGCGCTCACGAAGATTTACTTCAAGGACAGTCAGAACAACGTTTTTCAGCGGCTTCTCGACACCGATAGCACGACCGCCATCGCTCCCGGCCGGACCTCGACGATCTGGTTCGAGAAAGCGATTGTGCCTTCGAACTTCATCGCGGGCCAGTACCTCGTCACCGTGACGGTCGCGGGGACCGAAAACGGCACCCAGTTCGTCAGAGTATTTTCCGAAGACAACATCGAGATCCGCCCGCCGACGAGCGTCCATATCGATACCATGATCGCTTCGCGCGACAAAGTCTCCCAGTCGCAAACCCGCCCGTGGGAGGTCCGGATGGTTGTCTCGAATACGGGGAGCGGGGATGTCCAGGTCAAACCGGGGCCGGCGACCCGCCTCGTCATGCGGGTCGGGGGTGTGGATGTCACGAGCCAGTACAGCTGGACCTCGAACTTCCTGTTCGAGGATAACGGCACGAACGTTCTTCATTCGGGAGCGACCGACGCGCTCGTGTTTACCATTAATTCGACCGGGTCGTCACCGGGAAATCTCTCCATTTACGGGATCTTCGCGGGTTTCGACACGGGCGCCCTCAAGGATGTCGGCGACGACACCTTTGACGCTGGATGGGGTACGATTCTCGTCCAGCGCGCGGCCACGCTCCAGGTCACCGGGGTGGCGACGTCGCAACTAACGGTCACGCAGGGCCAGACGGCGTCTTGGACCGCGACCGCGTCGATCCGCAACACGGGTGAAGCCGCTGTTCTCCTCACGTTCGACGCGACCAACCCGAATATCCGCTTTGTCCCCGACTCCGGTTTCGACTGGACGCGGCCGACGCAGCTCCAGGGGGGCGGGACGATCGTCACCGGCGGCGCGACGGGAACGCTCGTCTTCTCCGTGAGCCCGACGGGGACCTCGCCGGGGACGCCGGAGATACACGCCGTCGTGGCCGGTGTCGACACGAATAGTCTTTTTGCGAAGTCGTACGACACGGAAGTCTCGGGTTCTGGCTTCGGGTCGATCGTCGTGCAAGAGCGAGGGCGGGCTGTCGTGCAATCGACGGCGATCGCCTCTCCCAATCCGCTCGAGGTCAACGTCGGACAAGAATTCGGCGTGCGCGTCCAGATCTCCAACACGGGCGAAGCGAATCTCAAGAACGTTTCCTACTCGATCTCGTCAACCGGCGGGAGCACCCCGCAAACCGTTACTCTCACCGCCCCGCTCATCGCGGCCGGCGCGGCGGTGATCGATACCTTCTTGGTCACGGCGGACAACACGACGGGTCCCGAGACGTTCACAGTGGATGTTGTCGGTGGCACCGACACGAACTCGAACCAGGCGGGGCTCCTCGACATCGGTCCGCATACCGACCCGACCGCAATCGTCGAGAAGGTCCAAGCGTCGGCGCTCGTGATCAACACGGTAAGCCCGAGCCAGCCGACGGTGACGCGCTCCCAGATGGCGGATTGGTCCGTCGATGTCGCCGTATCGAACACGGGTGGCGGCGCGCTCGACGTCGTGGCACCGGCTCCTTCGGACATCTCCTTCCGTCTCGGGGCGACTCCGCTCACCGGTTACGTCGTCGTCGCGCCGGGGCGTTTTGTCGAGAAGGCCGGTCTGCGCCTGAGCGCCGGCGAGAACGCCACTCTCCGCTATACGATCGACGTGACGGGCGACATTGCCGGTGCGGTGACAATCCACGTCGATCTCGATGGGAAGGATGTCAACGACCTCTCGATCGCGAGCGTTCAGAACACGGGCGCGGTGAACGTCGTCGCGCCGTCGGGTCTTTTCGTCAATACCACAAAGACGGATCCGGCGACGGCACCGAACTCAACCGGCAATTCGGTGCGGGTGGACTCCGGGCAGCTCTTCACGATGGAAGTGAACGTCCAGAACATCGGGGCGGTCGAGGACGTGGACAACGTTCAAATTCGCCTGACGAGCAACAACCCGACGAACCCCATCAATCTCGTGTCCGAGTTCGCCGAGATCTTGAGGGACCAGGAGTACACGTTCCGCTTTGTCGATGTTAGTCCCGCGGCGCTGTCGCCGAGCGCGACGTCGAGGACCGACCTCTTTACCGCGACGATCATCAGCGCACGGTCGAAACAGAGCGGACAGCAGGTCACGCCGAAGCCGCCGATGGACAACACGGAGTCGGTCATCATCGAGAAGCCGGCGGACCTGCGCGTCGCCGCGCAGGCGTCGGACAACACGCTGAGCACCGACCAGGTCTTCACCGTTACCGGGACGGTCGCCAACGGCGGCGTGGCCCAGGTGGACGATACGGGAGAGCTCACGCTCAGGCTCCCGGCCGGTTTTGCGCTCGAAGCATCGACTCCGGATACGACGGTCGGATTCGTCGTCGGGACGGGGGTCGTGTGGGACGTGAAGGCGCCGTCCCAGGCGGCGGCGGACCAGCCGATAGAGGTCAAGATGACGAGGCGGCCTATCGCCAAGAACACCGGCGCTTCGCCGGTGGTGACGGATAGCGTCGCCGTGTTCTCGGTCAACGTCGCCACACAGGGCGGTTTCGTTTCACCCATTCTCGAAGTAAGTGCTCCTGTCGGAGCGACCGACGATACGGTGAGCACCTATCAACAGTTTACGCTCCGCGCGTCGGCGATCGCCGAGGCGACGACTGCGGGGATTAGCGCCGCGCTCAATCCCGTGGACGCCCCGGGATTCACGGTCATCGATCCTCTCGTCCGGAGCCTGGGTCACGGTACCGGCGGTCAGATTTCGATGACCTGGCGGGTGACCGCTCCAGCGGCGGCGGCCATCGGAAGGTTCCAGGTCGAGTTTAGGGGGACAGACGAGAACGCGGGGCATGAAGTGTCGAAATCCACCGATACGCTCACCGTGACCGCCGTGAGGCGCGCCACGCTGAGTCTCGACGCGGAGATCGCGCGCCCGTTCGAAGCGACGGACAACAAGGTGGCCATCGGATCGCGCTTCGAGATCGACGGAACGGTGTCGAACAGCGGTGACGCCGGTATCGACCCAACGAACGCCCGTGTGACGATCGATTTCTCCCAGGCGGCCGGTTACGCTCTTGCCGAGGGAACCGCCGAGCGGCCCTTTACCATCGGCGAGACGATCACCTGGGTCGTCGTTGCGCCCGGTTTTCCGACCCCGCCGAGCCTCATCCGCATCGTGATGAGCGGGGTCCCCTACGACGAAAACACGGTCGACGGCAGCACGGGGATCGCGGCGGCGGTCGACAAGAATCTCGAGCCGATCCAAATTTTTTCCGAAGGGGTATTCATCACCGCGGACAATATTTCCGCGTCCTTGGGCTTCGATACCCGTGTGGTCCCCAAAGGAACCAGCGGTATCGAGATGCTGGGGATCGAGCTCGCGAACACCGACGACGCGGCGGACCCGGCGCAGATCGATTCGATCCTCGTGTCGATTCTCGATGAGTCCGGCGGGATCACCGCGGATCCGTCGAGGACGCTTACGGAATTCTACGCGGTCATCAATGGATACCGCGTGGACGGTGATCTCGCGGCTAACCCCGTGGTCTTCGTTTTCACACCAGGGAACATCGTCCTCGATCCCAACGGCGCGGATACCGACTCGATCGTTTTCACCGTGAGCGTGGCCTCGAACGCTTCGCTCGAGGAGGTCGTCCTCTCCGTCGAGACCGCCGGCGATCTCGTAATCAAGAGCACGTCGTCGGGGAAGACCATTCCCGTGGTCGACAAAAGGACTCTGAGTAGCGTGGCCGGGCGGCTCCGATCGAACCCGCTGGTGATTCTCAGCAGCGCCTCCGACGAGTACGCCCACAACTACCCCAACCCGTTCCGCGCGGGGAGCGAAGCGACCCGGATCGCGTACGTGATGGACAAGGAAGGGCCCGTGACGGTGATGATCTTCGACGTGACGGGAGAACGGGTGTACGAGAAACAGTACGCTCGCGGCGAACCGGGGACGGCCGCCGGCCCCCAGGAAGTGACCTGGGACGGACGAAACACGAAGGGCGATGTCGTTCGAAACGGGATTTACGTCTGCCAGCTCGAAGCGGGCGGCAAGTCGGTAAAGATCAGAATCGCGGTGGCGAAATGACAAGGACAACCGGGATGTTCGCGAAAACCACGAACTACGCCGCCAGGGGAGCGGCGCGGACAGCGTTGACCGTCGTTCTCGCCTGGGGTCTCATTTCCCTCGCCGTTCCGGTCGCGGCCGGAGAGGGCGACGGCGGGACCCAGAGCGTCTTTTCGCTTGGGGCCGGTTCGAGGGGAATCTCGCTCGGCCGCGCCTTCTCGACGCTCGCCGACGACGCGTCGGCGATCTATTGGAACCCGGCGACTCTTCGCAACGTTCAAACCAAGCAGTTGAGCTTCATGTACATGCCGCTCTACGGCGACTTCACCGGGGCGACCTACATCACGTTCGGGCTTGCGTACCCGACGCTCGGCGCGGGCTCCTTCGGGCTTGGTTTCATGCGCGTATCGAGCACCTTCGACCGGTACGACGAGTTCAGCCGGCCGCTCGGCGAAGGTGAGTACTCGGAGAGCCAGATGATGGTCGGCTACGCCTTCGAGCGGTCCTCGAAGTGGATCGCGGGGCGGCTCGCCACGGGCGCGTCCTTCAAGATCGTCAACCAGAAGGTCGACCCGTACTCGAGCACGGCGCCCGGTGTCGATCTGGGGTTCCGGTACATCCCCGATTTTGCGAAGTCTTTGGCCGTGGCCGTGAACTTTCAGGATCTCGTCGGCGCCGACCAGAAGCTCAACGTGGAGTCGGACCGCACCGCCCGGACGATCATGACGGGCGTCGGATACACAAAACCATTCTCCAACGGATCGGCCCTCCGCTTGATGCTCCAGTACGACCTCCCCGAGTTCGCCGACGGCAAGTTCAGAGCGGGGGCGGAGTACGCGTTTTCCAAATACGTCTCGCTCCGCGTGGGGCTCGACGACAGCGACATCTCGTTTGGCCTCGGCGTGACCGCGAGCGCGTTCGGTCTCGATTACGCGATGCTAAGCCGCGACACCGCCGGCTCGTCGCACCCCGTGACCTTCACCGCATCCTACGGGAGCACGCTCGACGAGCAAAGAGAGGCCGCCGCCGAACAGCGCGCCCGCGAGGACCGGGAAGTCATCCGTCGGGCGTTCAACGACCGGGTCAAGGACCACCGCGACAAGGCCATGGCGTACGAAGCCCAGGGCAACCTCGCCGGAGCGGTCGACGAGTGGAAGGTCGTTCTCGACCTCTCGCCGGGCGACGCCGACGCTACCGCCCGGCTAAACGCGGTGACGGTCAAGCTGGTCGAGGAGCAGGAAACGGCGGCGCGGGGCCTGCAGAAACAGAGGGAGATCAGCGCGCGTTTCGCCGAAGGACTCCGCCTCTATCAGGAGAACGATTACGTCGGATCCCGCGAGGCGTGGCGCTCGATCCTCGCGATCGACTCGACGCACGCCGAAGCGTCGGACTACCTCGCGCGGACGCAGACCGAGATCGACAAGAATCTCGCCCAGCGCGCCAGGCGCGCCTCACAGCTCGAGCAATCGGGGCGATTGACCGAGGCGATCAGCGAATGGAACAACGTGGAGTCTCTCGACCCGGGTAACCGCCAAGCGAAGGCGGCCGTCGACCGGATCAAAAGGCAGATCGAGGCGCAGAGCCAGAACCTCCAACAGGCCTCGAGAAAGCTCGACATTGTCAACCTCTACAATGACGCGCTCCAGGCGTTCAACCAGGGCGAGTACGAGAAGGCGATCGCCGGTCTCGACCGGCTGCTCGTCTTGGAGCCCGGTCACGAAGAGGCGAAGAACCTCCGGGTGATGGCGAAGCGCAAGATCACGCCGCTCAGCAAGGGAGAAGAAGAGGAGATCCGGAGACTCTTCCTCCGCGGGATGCAACACTTCGCCAAGGACGAGTACGCGAAGGCGATCGAACAGTGGCAGAAGATCCTCGCCATCGATCCGACGAACGAAAGCGTCAAGCGAAACATCGACGAAGCCAAGGAACGGCTCAAACAGCTGGAAGAGCGCGGGTAGTCATGACCATCGGACCGGCAGGCGTCGAAGAGAAGAACGTCCAGTTGCGTAAACTCCGCGTTCCGGCGGAGGAGGGCCAGCTCTCGAAGGTCCGCGACTTCATCGCCGAGTGCTGCGAAGAGGCCGGTTTTTCCACGCGCGAGACGAACAACACGAAGCTCGCCATCGACGAGGCGTGCACGAACGTCATCAAGCACGCGTACAAGGACAAGGTCGGCGACATCGACCTCCACGTTGGGATCAAACAGGGAGACGTGTCGGTCACGCTCTTCGACACGGGAGATAGATTCGACTACGCAGGGGTCAAGGACCCCGATCTCGACCAGTACGTCGAAACCGGGCGAAAAGGCGGTCTCGGCGTCTTTCTCATCAACAAGCTGATGGACGACGTCCAATACCGCGCGGGCGCGTCCGGAAACGAACTCATCCTGCGGAAATCGAGCCACGCGGCGATCTCCCGCGGGCTCCCGGGCAAGATCGCGTGGCGCGGGACGCTCCGCTACAAGTTCACGCTCCGCGCGAGTCTTGGTTTTCTCGCTCTCATCGCGGCGATCTGGGGTTTTGTGTTCGTCCGCCAGACGGGGACGATCAACGAACAACGGGCGACGCAGTGGCTCGAGAAAAGAAGCCTCGCCGAGAACATCGCGGAGAGAGGCAAGGCGTACCTCCTCGTCCCCGAGCAATACTCGGTGGAGCAGACCAGCCTCACGACGTACATCACGCGGATCCTCGAGGGGAACGAGGACCTCGGATACATCAGGGTCGTCGATTCGAAGGGGGAGATCCTGTCGTCGGGCAACGTCGAGGAGATTTACACCAGGTTCAAGACGCCGGTTGAGGCGACCGTTATCCACCGGGACGACCCGGTCGTGTGGTCGCGGTTCGAAGACGCCGACCGCGCCGTCCGCGACATCGAGTACCTCGTCCAGGTAAGGAACGGCAACACGGCGGAGATGCTCACGCTGGGGAGCGTTCACCTCGGGGTGTGGGAGGACGCCGCCGAGAACAACATCGCGGACCCGAGGTTCGTGACCTCCCTCATATTCGTCGGGTTCTTTCTCGTCGGGGTTCTCCTTATCGCCGCGCTCGTGTCGGTCTTCGTCAAGCCGATCCAGGTTCTCACCGACGGTGTCCGCGCCATCGGACAGGGTTCGCTCGACGGCAAGATCAGCGTCGAGGGTCCCGCCGAGATCGGAGCGATCGCCGCGGTCTTCAACGAGATCACCGAAAAGTTCAAGAAGGCGCAAGAAGGGGTCCTGGAGAGGGAGAAGCTACAGAAGGAGATCGAGGTCGCCAAACAGATCCAGCAGGCTCTCCTCCCAAAGAAGCACCCCGATATCAGCGGGTACGACATCGCGCCCTACTACCAGGCGGCGAAAGACGTCGGTGGGGATTACTACGACTTCGTCCAGGTCGACGAGGAGACGCTCGGAGTGGTGGTCGCCGACGTGTCGGGTAAAGGCGTGCCCGGTTCGCTCGTCATGACCATGATCCGGACGGCGCTCCGGATGGAGGCGCGGGGGAACAAGAACGCCTCCGATGTGATGGCGAAGATGAACGACTTCGTGACGGACGACATGAAGAAGGGGATGTTCGTCACGATGTTCTACGTGATACTGGATTCCAAAAACCGGATCATCAGCTACGCGAGCGCCGGTCACAACCCGATGATCCTCTACCGGGCGGAGTCCAACGAGACATTCTTCCTCAACCCCAAGGGATTCCCCGTCGGAATCGCCCTTCCCGACGAGACGCTCTTCCGCAAATCGATCAGTCTCGAGAAGATCAAGCTAAAGAAAGACGACATGCTCGTCATCTACACGGACGGCGTCACCGAGGCGATGAACGAAAGACGCGAGCAGTACGGGGAGGATCGGCTGATCGCGGCGATCAAGAAATTCGGGAACCGCCACCCCGCCGAGTTCATCGAGTCCCTCGAGCGGGACATCAAGTCTTTCACGGGCGGCGAACCGCAGAACGACGACATCACCGTCGTCGCCATAAAGGAGAAGCTCGCCGCCGACGACGTGCTGTTCGGGATACGCAGACGGCTCATCGACATGGTGGACGTCCAGGGGATGAGCGTCAAGGAAGCCTGCGGCGCCATGAAGGTGTCTCCTTCCACCTACTACAAGTACAAGAAGCGGCTGGAGCTCTTGGGCGATCGCGGACTCAAGGACAAGGTGCTCCGCCAGGAGCTCGAGCTCAATCGGGTGAGCATCGAGGAACGCAAACAGCTCATCGAGATCATCAAAGGCGATCCGGATCTCGGGGCCAAGCGGATCGCGGAAGAATTCAACAAGGACAAGGATCCGCCGCGGCATCTCGGGCTCAAAATGGTGTACGACGAGCTGAAGAGACTCCGTTTGAACACCAAGGAGCTCAGGGTCGAGTATCTTCGGCGGCACAAGCTCTGGCAGGAGGACGAGCAGGCCGCCCGCCGGAAGAGCCGCGAGATGGTCGAGGATCTTCTCCAGGAAGTCTCCACCGGAAAGCTCCCCGCGGACGCCGTAGCGCCGAAGAAGCCGCCGCCGGGTATAGAGGAATTCGAAGAGGACGAGCTCCGCGAACTCGAGCTCGACGAGAGCGTTCTCGAACCCGCGTCGGACGGTGGCGTGAGCGCCGGCGATGTGGACGCGCTCGTGGAGGATGAAGAGACCGAAGTGGTGGGAGATCTCGAACTCAGCGTCATCCGGGGCCCGGACGACGTGACGATCCTTCGTATCGACGGGCATCTCGACTCGGTGTCCACGGCGTCGCTCGAGCAGAAGATGGACGATGTCGTCGGCAAGGGCGCTCTCAAGATCGTGGTCGATCTCTCCCGCGTGTCGTACATCTCGAGCGGCGGGTGGGGGATCCTCGTCGGCGAGGTCAAACGGCTGCGCGAAAGGGGCGGCGACGTCGTGCTCGTCGGGATGATGAGCGAGGTGTTCGACGTTTACGAGCTTCTTGGATTCGCCGATATCCTCAAGGCGCTTGTCGACGTGGAAGCGGCGCGGGGGTATTTCCGCAAGACCCCCGTCGAGAGAAGCGCCGAGAAGAGCAGGCCCGCGGTCGCGCCGGCGGAGATGGAAGGCGGCGAGCGGCCGTTTGCCGATATGGTCAAGTCCGACGGCTACCAGGCGGAATGGGACAGCCTGCGGATCGAGGGGGGAACGGTGGGCGAGAAGGGAGACGTCGCCGTCCTCTCGCTCGCGGGGATCGTCGATACGGTAAGCGCGGAAAACCTCAGACAGGCGATCGAGAGCGTCATCAAGGCGGGGATCCACAAGATCGTAGTCGACATGTCGCTCGTCGAGTACGTGTCGAGCGGCGGGTGGGGAACGTTCACCGAACGGCTCCGCGAAGTCCGGCGCAAGGGAGGGGACATCAAGGTTTTCGGGATGGATCCCGACGTTTACTACGTGTTTACCATGCTCGGATTCAACATCGTTCTTACTTCGTTCGATATTCTCACCGAGGCGATCGAGGACTTCAAACGCGCCGCGGGAGAGAAACCGAGCCGGCACCCGGCGAGCGGTCGGGCCGCCGCGCCGGAGCCGGTTGCGCGCGAGCCGGTTGCGCCGGGCGAGGGCAAGGCGGCGGCTAAACCGGCAAGACCCGTGGTGTCCGGCGACCGCGGGGGAGCCGCCGAACGACCGGCGGAGAAGACCGGTCCGGTTCAGCTGGTCCGCCGGCAGGGCGAGTGGGCCGTGTGGACCGAATCCGACGGTGTGCTCGTCGGTGTGGTCACGGGTTCGATCGATGCGGTGGCCGTGGAAAGGCTCGACGGCGAGATCGCCGCCCGTCTCGATTCGAAACCCGTGTTCGTCCTGTTGGATCTCGGTGGAGTGGATTACATATCGAGCACGGGATGGGGGCTCATCGCGAAGTATCATGACGAGATCCGGCGATGGGGTGGTGTGATGGCGCTTTGCCGGATGCGCCCGGAACTCTACGAAATCTTCGGTTTGCTCGAGCTGGAGTCGATCATCAAGGCGTACGTCACGCAGGACGATGCTCTTAAGGCGTTCCGGGGCCGGGGAGGGGAAACCCTCGCGAAACGGGTTGAGGAAATGGACCGGGCTTCCGCCGCTTGCAAGGAAGCGGCCGACGCCAAGGCCGAGGCTCTGCTCGGCGGGAATGCCTCCCGCGCGGGTGAACAAGCAGACCATGCCGCCATCGACGATATCCTCGCCGAGAGGGCCCCGTCCGCACCGCCGCGGCGCGAAGACACCGCCCTCGTCCCACGCTCCGGCGAGAGCGGTCCTACCGCCGTTTCGCGCGGCGGTCTCTCATCCACGTGGAAGGCCGACGATCTCGACATCCTCGACGATGCCGAGGATAGAGACGGCGCGCCGGAGACAGAGACCGGCGGGGAAGAGCCCGCCGGCGCCTCGTCGGCGCCTTCGCAGCGGTTCGACGTCGACTCGGCCGTCGAGGACGGCCGCCTCGCCGGCGACAAGAAGATCAGAGACATCGGTTGGGAGCGGTACGGGGAACGGTTGAAACAAGAGGGAAAAAAGCGCAAGGCAAAGCGGGATGAAGAGGGGTTGACGTGAGAAAGATCGGCGTCATCACATCGAAGGGCGGAACGGGCAAAACGACGACGGCGGTCAACCTCGGACACGGGCTCGCGCTTTCCGGCCAGCGGGTCCTGCTGGTCGACTGCGACGCGCAGAGGAACGTGGCCGTCACCTTCGACGTCAGAGGAAAGAAGACCCTGTGCGATCTTCTGCAGTACGGCGAGATGGAGATCATACAGGTTCGCCGGAACCTCTACGTCGTCGACTCGGGCGGCCGGGACCTCGCTGAAATAGAGATGATGCTCGCGGCAAAGAAGAACCGCGAGTCGCGTCTCTCGAGGGCGCTCGAAAACCTCAATGGCTGCGACGTGGTGATATGCGATTGCTCCCCCACGATCAACCTCATCAACATCAACGCGATCACCTACGTGGACGAGGTGATCATACCGGTCAGCATGGACTACCTCGCGCAGGAGGGGGCGAGGCAAACGCTCGACATTATCGAGGAAATCAACCAGTTCTCGCAGAAAAAAACGAAGGTGCTCGGGATACTACCCACGTTCTTCGACGCGAGGACGAAATTGTCGAGGGAAGTGTTGGACAACTTGCGCAAGCACTTCGCCGATCTCGTCTTCGACACGGTGATTCGTACGACCACTTCGCTGCGGGAGGCCCCGAGTTTCAACCGTACGATTTTCGAGTATTCACCGCTTTCCCACGGTGCGTTCGACTATTATCAACTCACGGAGGAGTTCCTTAAACGTGCAGCCTAAACGGAAGAAGACTCTTGGACGCGACGTTTTCGTGAGCCGTTCCGACAAGGAATCGGGGACGATCGGAAAGATCCTCCAGGGGAGGCGTTTCCACGAAGAAGCGCGGATCAAGGAGATCGAAGTGCGGGTCAAACTAACCCCTTCCAATCTAAAGCAGTTGGACGTGCTGAAGACGAGTCTCGAATCGAAGGGCAAGGGGAAGTTCTCGCGCAACGACCTCATCCGGGTCGCCATCGCGCTTCTCTCCGCGGACGATTTTTGAGCGGACCGTCGGGGGGATCGGTTAAACTGACGATTAACACGAACCGGGACACCGCCTTCGCGGTGAACGAACGGCCGGCACCATGGAAAACTACGATCTCAGGAGCGAAATAACCGCCAGGGGACACAGGTACTTCGTGCAAACGAACCTCGTCCCCGCGCAGAAGATCATCGTGACATCGGTGTTTCACGAGGGGAGCCTTCTATCGAAGGAGATCGAATCCTTCGATCCGTCGGTTTTGCCGGACGCCGCGCGGACCCTCGTACGCGGTTACCACGAAGAGAAGAAGAGCCGCATCAACTCGCTGCTGACGATCAAGGACAAGCTCGAGAGCTCCGAGGACGCCAAGTCGCATCTCAAGCTCGGCGAGGCCCTTTTTCACCAGAGTCTCTTTCGCGAAGCGATGTCCGAGGTGGTCCGCGCGGTGAAGCTGGGCGCGGGGCAGTCGAAGGCCTTTTCGATCCTGGGCAACTCGCTCGTCGCCCTTGGCGAATACGAAAAAGCGATCAAGGCGTTTCAGAAGGGGCTCGAGCTCTCGCCCGACTACCCGGATCTCCACAACGATCTCGGGTGCGCGTATCTCCGTCTGAAGCGGTGCAGGGACGCCGTCGTGTCCTTCGAGAAGGCCGCCGATATCAACAAGTACTACCACGAAGCGCACATCAATCTCGCCATCGGGCTGTGCCTCAACGTCGTAGAGAAGCAGGAATTCGAACTCGCCAAGGGCCTCAAGGAGCGTATCAAGACGATCCTCGGCAAATGTCTCGAGCTAAAGCCCTCGCTGGATACCGAAGAATTCAGGGGCGCGCGCCGCGCGGCGGAGAGCGAACAATACGAGGAAGCATACGAGACGCTCACGAGGGTCAAAGAGGAGACGGCGAGGATGTCGCGGGATCACCTCTCGCTCGACCTGTACTTAATACTCAAGTTCAACGTTGATGGGCTCTCCGAGGATGACATCGATCGCTATATCGACCGTGCGCGGAGGCAACTCGAAGCCAATCCCGGGTACGCGGATTTGCAAAACGACCTGGGTGTCCTGTATACTGCGAAATGTAAACTTTATATTGACAAGGCCCGGGATTCGTTTCAAAGATCGCTGTCCATCAATAGAAACTTCAAGAGAGCGGAGAAAAACCTCAAGCTGACGGTCAACGACGGCCAGGGTATCCACCTGCTTCTGAAGGCGCTTTTGGACTGACTCTTGCATTGAGTCACCGGTGAGAAGGGGACCTTATGGAAAAGTTGATAATTTCAGAGGAAAGACTCAATTCCCCCGTTGCTCTTGCGCTTCTGAGCCTCAAAGGGACCATTGAGACGACGAACGCCTCCACTCTCGAGGAGGCGATCAATCGGATCATCAATGACCGGTGCTTCCGTATCGTCGTCGATCTCGCCGGCGTGACGTATATCAGCTCGGCAGGATGGGGCATTTTCATAAGCGAGATCAAGAGAGTCCGGCGCAATTCCGGAGACATCAAGCTCTCCGCGATGACGGCTCCCGTGAGAGAAGTTTTTGACCTGTTGGAGTTTAACAACATTTTGAAGCCGTATCGGGACAAAGAGGACGCTGTCAGGGACTTTCAGTCGGTCGCCGGTATCAAGACCAACGACGAGGGCTGATCCAGGGTCGCTGAAACTACCGCCCGAACGAGAAAAGTGTGGAGGTTGCGCGGGTATGACCGTTCACGGGATCGTCGTTAGCGTTGTTCCCGCCAGGGATTCTAACGACGTAACAATATTAAAAGTAAGCGGTTATCTGGATACGACCACCGCGAGCGAGCTCGAGAGCGCTCTCAACGGGCTTCTGAAGAAGGACCGTTGCAAGATCGTCGTCGATCTCACCGGCGTCACCTACATCAGCTCGGCCGGTTGGGGGATCTTTATCGGCGAAATCAAGGAGATCAGAAACCGCGGCGGAGACCTCAAGCTCGCCGGAATGGTCGGCGACGTGTTCGAGGTTTTCCAGCTCCTCGAGTTCCAGACGATTCTCGAAGCGTATCCCTCGGCGGAGGATGCCGTCGAGGTCTTCACGCGACGGACGCCCGCCTAGGCGTGTGCCGCCCTCCCTGTCAGTAGCTCTTCTCCCCTCACCGGCATTTTAATCTTAACCGATTTGGCGCGGGATTCTATATTCTAGACACGGCGCTGAATCGGTTGGACCCCGATCGAGGGCGATTCGGTCGACGTGAAAGTGCCCGACAAGGTCCTCCCGCCGCGCGCCGGATAATTCGCCGGGGAGATATCGTTCATCATGACCCTCAATTTCAATCTCGTCGCCACCCTCGCCGCGGTCGTCCTCATCCTCGTCTCCTACGCGGCGTATCGCGGTACAACGCCTGCCCTCAAGAGGCGGTCGAGAGTGTTTCTCACCGCGTCGCGCGTCGCTTCTTTTCTCGCCATCGTCTTTCTGTTGATGGATCCCAGGTACGTCGTGCGGTCCGAGCGGATCGAGCCGGCAAGCGTCGTCGCTCTCATCGACCGGTCCGAGAGCATGACGCTCCCCGCTCTCGGACGGGACGCCGGCGCCGCGACGACCCGTTTCGAAACCGCGCGGGAAGTCGCCCGCCGTATCGAGCGCTCCGTCGAGACCAAAGGGGCGATCTACGAGGAGGTGTACTTCTCGGGCGCAGCGCTCTCGGCGCCGTCGGACACGATCGCGGCTGACGGCCAAGGAACGGATATCCGGGGCGCGCTCGAGGAGACGTTCAGACGGTACGAAGGACGAAACATCGCGGGGTTTGTCGTCGTCTCGGACGGTGTCGATACCGAGCGGCGGCTCGTCCGCTCGCCGGTGCCGCCGGTCCCGGTTTTCGCGGTGGGTCTTGGA
>Ga0315276_10002485_pt1 | contig 16892 bp, 14 predicted proteins | sample YL17G05_0_MG_FD_204542 | JGI IMG/M metagenome (GOLD analysis project Ga0315276, IMG submission 204542) | Sediment microbial communities from Yellowstone Lake, YNP, Wyoming, USA - YL17G05_0 | ecosystem: Environmental > Aquatic > Freshwater > Lake > Sediment | place: USA: Wyoming | collected... | reverse complement strand
TGGACCTCTCACAACTCGGTTCGCTCGCCGACGAGGTCAGCTGGCTCCGCAAGCGGCTCGGCAAGAGCGCCATGACCGTCGGAACCGCCAACGCCGTCAGACGCGTGCTCTACGGCCTGTATGCGCTACTGAAACTCCATTTCGAGAAGGAAGACGCGATCTACCTTCCGCTGGTGGAGGACGCGCCCGCGTCCGGCGCCGCGGAGCAGGAAGCGGGCTAGGACGCCGGGATCGTTCGGCCCTGGGCCCAGGCCCGCAACTTCCGGATATCTTCCGCACGGGTGCGCGACAGCGGAACGGTCCCCTCGATCTCCTGCAGGATCTGCTCGGTGCTGATATCCGCAGTCGTTCCGAAGGCCCGGTAGAGAGCCCCCACCACCGTCGCCTCGATCTCGGCGCCTGAGAACCCATCGGTTGCCCGGGCGAGGTGCTCCACGTCGAACTTCGCCGGGTCCCGCTTCCGGCGCTCGAGGTGGAGCTCGAAGATCCGCTCGCGCTCGGTCTCGTTCGGCAGATCGACGAAGAAGATCTCGTCGAACCGACCGCGCCGAAGGAACTCCGGCGGCAGCGACGTGACGTCATTCGAGGTCGCCACCAGGAACACGCCCTGCGGCCGATCCTGCATCCACCGGAGGAACGTTCCTCGCAGTCGCTGACTCACTCCGGAGTCTGCTTCCGATCCCGCGGCCAACCCCTTCTCTATCTCGTCGATCCACAGAACGGCGGGGGCCATGGCTTCCACCGTCGCCAACGAGTCGCGCAGGCGTTGTTCCGACTCACCCACGTAGGGTCCGTAGAGTCGGGCGGGGTCCAGAAGCAAGAGAGGCATGGACCAGGTCCGCGCGAGTGTGCGAGCCACGAGCGACTTCCCGCAACCGGGAACCCCGGTCAGGAGAACACCGCGCGGAGGATCGAGACCGAAATCTCTCGCGGCAGGTTCGAAAGCCTTGCCCCGCACACGGAGCCATTCCTTCAGGCGCTCGACGCCGCCGACCTGGTCCAGTGAACCGGCGGTCGTCTCGACGAGTTCCAGAACACCCCCCTGGCCGAGTATCTCGGCCTTCGCCTTGCGCACGTACTCGACGTCGGCCGCATCGACCTTGCCGTCGTCGAAGGCCGCCTCCTGGACCAGTTGGCCGGCCTCGGCCGCGGACAGCCCCAGGCATGCGTCGACGATCTCGTCGCGTTCGGCGTCACTGAGCGCCACCGAGATGCCTCTCTGTGCCAGATCCTTCAGGTTGCGATCGACGATCTCCTGGATCTCCTCCCGCGTAGGGGGCTGCAACTTCCATGGGAGGGCGAGGCCGTCGAGTTCCGGCGGTATCTTCAGCGCCGCGACCGCCAGCACAACGGTTACGCCGGGTCTAGCTTCCTGGGCTATCTCCTTGATCCTACGCACCACCATCGCGTCTTCTAGCACGTGCTGGACGTCGTTGAAGACGAAGACACCAGGCTCCGTGACGGTCGCGATGAATTGGAGCGCCTTGTCGGCCTCGAGGGTCGCGTACGCCGGCCCTTCCACTGCGTCGCGGCGCAGCCCGTGAGTCATCGTCCAGGTCCAAACCGGAACCGCTGAGGCCCCGGCGGCCCTTCGCAACAGCGCCATGAACCGAACCTCATCGTGGGACTCAGCCATGATCAGCGGATAGCGCGAGGCGATCAGCACCTTCAGATCGCGGGTGTTGTCCATCATCGCGGCCAAGATTACCCGGCTAGGCTGGGGTCGTGGAAGCGCGCGACAGCTGGACGGACATAGACGGGCCGGTCTTCTTCCAGGACTGGGAGGGCCCGGCCGGTCTCACCTTCGTATGCCTGCATGGGCTCGGGGGGAACCACCTGAACTGGATGCGCGCGGCACCCGGGCTGTCGCGGTTGGGTAGGGTCCTCGTGCCGGACTTCGCGGGCAACGGCCTCACCCCGCGGGACGGACGCAGCAGCGGAGTGCCGGCGAGCAGGGCGCTTCTCTCGGACTTCATCCGAAACGTGGCCGAAGGTCCGGTGGTCCTGTGCGGCAACTCGCTCGGCGGATCGATCGCGCTGCTGCAGGCAGGTGCCGAACCCGAGACCGTCCAGGGAGTGGCCGCGATCGGCGCGGCGCTTCCCCCAGCACGCGGTCGGAGACCATCCCCTGCCGTGCTGGTGGGGACCGCCGTATACGCGCTGCCCGTCGTGGGCAACGCTCTCGGTTGGCTGAGGATCAAGGCCGTGCCGGCCGAGAGGCTCGTGCCTTTCGGATTCAGGATGGTTACCGCCGACGCGAGCCGAGTGCCGGACCACGTCGTTAGTCGCCATATGGAGATGGCGCGCGCACAGCAGTCTGACCCCGACGCCGTTCCGGCCTTCGTCCAGACGACGCGTTCGATCATGGCCATGATGCCGCGGCCGGACATCGCGCACCGATACCTCGACGCGATCGCCTGCCCGGTTCTGGTCATGCACGGCGGCAAGGACCGCATCGTCCCGCTCGAGCCAACGCTTGCGGCGACGCGCCCTGATTGGGATGTTCGGGTCTTCCCGGATCTCGGGCACGTGATCCAACTCGAAGCACCCGAGCTGTTCGTCGCGACGATCGAGGACTGGCTGCGCTCGGTGTCGCTCCTCTAGGGAAGCTCCGCTAGGGGGAGCTCCGCGGGAGACTGAGGTCTCGCGATGCTCGCGCCGATCGCGCCCGCAAGGATCATCACTCCTCCGATGAACGTCGCCGTACTGACCGTCTCGGACAGCAGGGCGAAGGCCAGGATCGCGGCGGCGAGCGGTTCCATCGACGAAACTATCGACGCGCGGACGGCGCCCACCCGCCGCAACCCCGACAACATGCAGACGAACGCGGCGGCGGATCCCGCCCCCATGCCAAGCACCGCCCAGGTCTGCGTCGGTGTGGAAGGCAGATGCAGCCCCCCCGAAACCGTGGCGAAGACGCCGCACCCCACCGCGGCCCAGACGCAGACCCACATCGCGCTGGTGAGAGGGCTCGTCCGATGGAGCGCGAACTCGGCGCCGATCAGGTAGGCGCTGAAGGTGCAGGAGGATCCGAAAGCGAAGAGGATGCCGAGCGGCTGGATGTCGATCCCGCCAGAGCCGATGATCACGGTCGCCGCGCCGCAGACCGCGAAGGCGAGGGACGCCACCAGCAACCACGACGGTTTGCCCTTGCCCATCGCGATCGAGGTCAACAGGATGATCACCGGATACACATAGAAGAGCAGCGTCACGGCGGCCGCCGTCCCGTGCTGCAGGGCGGCGAAGAAGAACGACGACTCAACCGCGTAGCCGAAGGCCCCTAGCACGAGCAGCCACAACCGCTCTCCGCGGGCCGGAAGCAGCGGGTGGCGTAGCGCCACCAGCACCATCGCTAGGATCGCGGCAGACGTCGCGTAGCGCGTAGCGAGAGCGGAGAACACCGTCATCCCGTGCTCGAGCGCGACCTTCGCGAAGACCACTACGACGCCGAACAGGATCGCAGAGGCCGCGACGATGACTCCTCCAACGGCCTCGTGGCGCACTGAACGGTCTTGAGGAGTGGTCGTGGTCACGGCAGGCCGCGCTTGACCACGGCTCGGAACCGTTCGCCGTGGGCCTCTAGTGCTCGCGCCGCGCCGATGAGAGCGGTCTCGCAGTCACGGTTCGCGATCAGCTGCACCGAAAGCGGCAGACCTTCGTCCGTGAGGCCTGCGGGGATGGTGATCGCCGGAAGGCCCGAGAGGCTGACCGGCCGGGTGAAGATCGACGTTCCGCCCATCTGCACATCGACGCTTCCACCACCCCCCACTTCGACTGCGCTCTGGTCCGATCGGGGAGCCGGGTAAGGCGTCGTCGGGGCGAGCAGCACGCCCACGTTCCGCAGGCGCTCAGCGAACCAGGCTCCGATCTCGCTCGCGCGCCGGTGCGCGGCGTCCATCTGATCGTCGGAGAGGTTGTTGCCGCGCGCCACGAAGCCGGCGATACGCGGGTGGAGGAGTTCTCGATGTTCGACCGCACGCGGATGCGCGGCGGCCATCTCGCCGCACACCAGATCAACCCAGACATCCAGAGCGTCTTCGACACCGTCGCCATCCACCATCACCACTTCAGCGCCGAGCACCTCGAGAACCTGGGCTGTAGCCCCCACCGCGCCGGTGACGTCCGGATGGACCCGCTGCTCGAAATAGCCTCCGAGAACGCCCACGCGCCGGGGTACCTCCGGAACCCCAACCCTTTCCGCCCCGGACATCACGTGCCAGAGCAGCTCTAGGTCCGACGCCGTGGAGGCCATCGGTCCCGGGCAGTCGATCGACGGTGCGAGCGGCATCACCCCTTCCAGCGGGATGCGTCCGAAGGTCGGCTTCAGCCCGAAGCATCCGCAGAAGGAAGCCGGGATCCGGATGGACCCGCCGGTGTCGGTGCCCAGCGCGAGAGGGACGGCCCCGCAAGTGACCGCGGCGGCGGAGCCGCCGCTCGACCCCCCGGTTATCCGGGTCGGATCGTGGGGGTTGCGCGTCGGGCCGCACGCTGAGATGAGATTCGTAGCGCCCATCGCCAGCTCGTGCTGATTGGTCTTGCCTACGAAGATGGCTCCCGCTGCGCGGAGGCGCTCGATGACCGGCGCGTCGCGGTCTACCCGGTTGCCCGCGTAGACGGCGCTGCAGCCGGTCGTCTCGTGGCCCGCCACATCGAACAGATCCTTGACCGCGATGGGAACCCCGTGGAGCGGACCGGCGGGCCCTCGCGCGGCCTCAGCGGCGCGCGCCGCATCCATGGCTTCCTCTCGCCAGATCTGCGAGAAGGCGTTCGTAACCGACTGCCATGCATCCACACGCTCGAGCGCATCGGTTGTCGCCGCGACCGGGGAAAGGACGCCGGCTCTTATGGCCTCCGCCGTCTCGATCGCGGTGGCGGCGGCTGTCACGCCAGGAACTCGTTCACCCGGGCGACCATCTGCGGGATCGCTCTCAGGATCGCGTCATCGTCCGGGAAGACGTGCAGCTCGGAGTTCGGGAGCAGATCCGCGAGAGCCTCGCCGACCGCGAGCGGGTGAACTGGATCCCCGTCGCGGCAAACGATGAGGGTCGGAGCCTCGACGGCGCGGAGCTGCTCTCGATCCTCGATCGCGCGGCTGCCGATCACGCCCCTTATCGAACGTGCCACGCCGATCGGATCCATCTCGGACCACATCGCATCGGCGAGTTCGCGCATCCACGGCACCTCGGCATAGTCCTCTAGCCGATCGGGGTTCGACATGATCTTCGCCAGGGCCTCATCGCGAGGCGCGGATTCCAGGATCGCGGCCGTCTCGAGGAAGCGCTCCTGGTGCTCGAGCGGGATATCGAGAGCCGCGGGAAGAAGCAGTATGAGTCGTTCGAACCGATCGGGCTCGCGTGCCACGAGGTTGCACAGGGCGCCGGCTCCGAGCGAGGTTCCGGCGGCTCGCGTCGCGCCGTACGCCCGCGCCACGTCGTCCACGTCTCGGGCGAAGTCCTCGAACCCGTACCCCGTTTCCGGCACGCTCGAGCGCCCGTGCCCGCGGAAATCGAAACGCACCTTGGTTCCCGGCAGGAACGGCGTCAGCTGAGCCATCTCCTTGCGGGAGTTGGTCAGGCCGTGGGCGAACACCGTTACGGGTTCGCCCTCCCCGTCGACCTCAACGTAGAGGGTCGCGTCATCGGTGGTGATCTCAGGCACGCCCTTACCCTACCCAGCCGTTAGGCTTTCGTCTGAAGGAGGGACGCATGGGCGAAACGCACGAGTTCGATGCCGGGACGATGGGCTGCGCCGAGGGCCTGTCCCAGGAGTTCAAGCGGCAGATCAACGCGATCCCGGCGGGCGACGTTCTCGTCGTCACCGCTCGCGACCCGATCGCCAAGGACGACCTTCCCGCCTTGGCGCGGCTGTTGGGTCACAAGGTCCACTCCGTCGAGTTCAACCAGAACGCCGAGATAATCGTCACCGTCGAACGCGGTGCGAAGGAGGAGCGAGCATGAGCGATCTGATGATCTTCAACTGCACCCACGGAAAGGACGACCCTGAGCGCGCTACGCTGCCATTCCTTGCCGCGAACATCGCCGCGACGGCCGGGCAGAAGGTCGCGGTGGTCTGCACGATCGACGCCGCCTGGCTGGGAACCGCCGGGGGAACCGACGGCGTCCAGGCGGAGGGGCTTCCTCCTCTGGCTCAGATAGTAGGAGAGCTTGTCGAGAGCGGTGGCGAGGTGTGGCTGTGCAGTGCGTGCACCAAGCCACGCGGCATCACCGAGGAGCATCTCGTTCCCGGAGCCTCGATAGTGGGTGCGGCCCGCGTGGTCGAGGAGATCGCCAACGGTGCCAAGGCGATGTCCTTCGCGTAGCTCATATCGAAGCGTGCCCCCAAGCGAAAGGGCCCGGCCGCACGGCCGGACCCTCCCGCGGAAGCGCTTCTGATAGCTAGCAGCTAGTCATCGACACAGACAATACCGTCGCAGTTGTCGACGCCGTCGCCGCCATCTTCGACGTCGTCGCCGGACCCGCCGTCGAGGGTGTCGTCATCCGCGCCGCCATCGAGGGTGTCGTCGCCGTCGTCGCCCTGAAGATCATCCGAACCCGTACCGCCGTCGAGGGTGTCGCCACCCGCTCCACCGCTCAGGGTGTCGTCGCCGTCGTCGCCGGTGATGTCGTCGGAGCCACTTCCACCGTCGATGATGTCGTCGCCGTCGTCGCCGGTGATGTCGTCGGAGCCACTTCCACCGTCGATGGTGTCGTCGCCGGTGTCGCCGCTGAGATCATCGTTTCCGGCGCTGCCGTCGATGGTGTCGTCGCCATCGTTGCCGTCGATCGTGTCGTTGCCACCGTTGCCCGTAAGGGAGTCGGAGCCCTCTCCACCCGAGATGATGTCGGCGCCTCTACCGCCGCAGATGTGATCGGCGCCGCCGAAGCCAGAGATCACATCGTTGCCACCGAGCCCGGCGATGACGTCGGGTCCGGAAGTGCCGTTCAGGTTATCGGCACGCGCCGTACCCACGATCGTGGCCGGCAGCCCATCGCATGTAGCTCTCGCCACCCTCGTCGGAGCGACCGAACTCGCCGAAGCCACAACCGGGTGCATCACGAAGACGCTGAGCAGTCCAGCCGCGCCCAGCACTATCAGCCGGGCCTTCCTGAGCATAGTTGCCATCTCTTCCTCCGATCCTTCCGTTGTACTGGCCAGTGGTGCTGGCCCCATGGAGATATCGTCAAGGTATTCGCGGCAGAAGAGTTAACGGATTGCTAACAACGCAGAAAGGCAGAAGGATGGGCCGTAGGGACTAGTCGCCCTACTCGACTCCGGTCGCTATCTGGTCGCCTTCGAGATCGTCCGACACCTGCTCGTACAGGTGCCGCTTCTTCGCCCAGCCGCCCATGGCGAGCGCGAGCAGGACGACCAGGGCGCCCGCCCCGGCCACCACGAACTTCAGCGAGATGCCGGCGTTGGCGGCCAGCCACAGGACGAGCGCCGGTATCGCGTATGACAGCGCGTAGGCGATATCGAAGAGGGCGTATGCCCTCCCGCGGAAGTCGTCCGGCAAGGACCGCTGCGTCATCACGTCGGCCGAGACCTTCACCAGGAAGAACCCGAGACCAACGAAGAAGTTGAGAAGGAAGCGTCCGAGCAGCCCGCCCAGGGGGGCGAAGAGAACTGCCGCTCCGCCGGCGAAGAGCATCGCCGTGATAGCCACCTTCGCCGGCGCGATCTTGTCCTTCCAGCGCTGTGCCAGCACAAGGCCGATGCCGGCCCCGATGCCGGCACTGATGAGGCCGATGGCAAGCTCCACCTTCGACGTGCCCTTGCTGCCCTTGCCCGTGACCGTCTCGAAGGCGGCGAAGACGAACGCCAGCCCGACGAATCCGAATGCGAGCATGCGAGTGAACTGGAACGAGACGAGCCCGATGGCGGCGGCCGGGCGGGATGCGACTTCCTTGACGCCGGCGACCGTGTCACGGAGAAGCCTCTGCATCTCCTGGCTGAGCTTGGTGTCGTGCGGCGTCGCTTCGAGCCGCGCGATGCCACGCGCGAACAGACCGGCGAACGCGTAACAGGCAACGGCCATGAGGGCGATGCCACCCGACGGCGCGATGATCGCTCCTGCGACCGCGAAGATGGCTCCACCGGCCTGGAATATGGTTCCGCCGGCCTGAGACAGCGAGTTGGCGACCAGCAGGTCCTTGCCATCGACCGCGTCGGGCATCCCCGCACCCTTGATCGCGAGCATCAAGCGGAACCCGGCCAGCACCAACAGCGCCAGCACGACGAGGATGCCGGTCGCATCGACCCCGGTGAGCAACAGGAACCCCGCGATCGCCACCAGCACCGCCCGCACGTAGTTGCTCACGACCAGCAGCTTGCGGCGGTCGAACCGGTCGATGAACACGCCCACGAACGGGCTGAGCAAAGTGAAAGGTAGGTACGTCAGGAAGACGATGGCGAGCAGATCCTTTGAGGACTTCGCGCTGGTCGGATCGAACCCGCTGGCGCCACCGAACGAGATGGACTTGATCACCGAACCGGCGACTATGCCGTCTCCCGCCATCGAGATGAACTGGGTGAGCATCAGCGCACGGAAGCTCTTCTTCTCGATGAAGGGAACAGCCATGTCGTCGATCATCTGACCGCCCTTGGCCATGAAGGCGTTCAGTGCGGCCGCAAGGCGACGGAACGGCCCGGGCGACGCCGCCGTACGCCTTCGCGCCGCGAGGTTCAGCCCACCGGCAGCGACCGTGGCCACCCCCACTGAAGTCCAGGCATGCGCGGTGGTGAACGCCGACCGGGTCACGGATATGAACGCGATGGCCACGACGATGTTGATGCCGAGTGAGATCGGCGGCACCAAGCCCAACTTCATCTGCCAGCCCTCGACCTCGAACCACCGAGCGGCCAACAGGCCGGGCAGGGCGACCAAGAAGAACAGCCCGAACAGCACCCTCAACAGGTGGGCCGGATCGGAGAACGCCTTCGGATGGTTCGTGAGGTACTCGGTCTCCGCGGTGCCCGCAGCGATCGCCTTCTGCAAGGTCGCATAGTCAGGCATCGAGTAGTTCGAACCGGTGACCATCAGCAGGTCCGGACCCACTCGCACGAGGCCGGCGGCCTCTAGCTCGGTGTCCGACATGTCGAAGTACTTGGAGCTATCGCTCGGTGTGTTGAACTTCCGCACCATGAACACGTACGGGGTGCCGCCGTTCGCCGCCACCCCTGTCTTCATCTCGTCCAGAAAGCCTCGGGAAACGAGATCGTAGGTGCAATCGGTCCTGGCCGGCGTCTTGATGTCGTTCCCGTCAGCGTCCTTCATGACATCGCCGTTGGCGTCCTTCTGCTTGCCACCCGTGATCGCGCTGAGGTCCACCTCTTCCTGCGACAGGATCTCGTTGCAGCTCTCGTTGGTGATGGTCCGCTCCCCCGCCAAGAACGGAGCGAGATCGCCGAAGTACTGGAACGTGCGTGGCGCCACCGCTCCCGGGAGACCCGCTCGTCCGACGTTCGCATCGGTCTTGGACCAGCCGTAGGCCTGGAAGACCTTGTCGTAGTTGTTGACGAACACCACTGGATGAGCGGGATCGGCCTCCGCCACCGTCGCTACCGACACCAGCGCTGCGCGCGTTCCTTGGTCTATCCACTGGTTGGTCGGATCGTTCCAGCGAGAGGCTTCGATGCCCTGGCCGAACGCGTACCCGATGCCGGCGATGAGAACGATGAAAGAAACCGCCGCCACCAGCTTGTTGCGATCCGTCTTCTTGTAGAGCCACATCCCCAGGACCCAGATACCGATGGCGGTCAGAGGCATGATCGCTGCGGTCGAGTTCATGAACCGGTAGTAGGGCAGCACCTTGCCCGCCGCCACGAAAACGACGCTCGCCAGGTACGGCAGCAACCACCATGCCGTCATCGTCCGATAAGCGTCAGCCGGCTTCTTCTCGACATGCGCTGAACGCCGGATCCACAGGACCGCAACCACGATGAGGGGGATGACGATGAGCGGATACTCCGCCCGCACCCACTCCATGAGCCTGTCCATGAAGAAGGCTCGTGTATAGGGCGGTGGGAGAGCTGCGTCTGCGAGGCTGCCGGCAGTACCCCACAGGAGCAGCTTGCCCAGAGGCCACAGCACCAGGCCGAAGATCATCCCCGCCATGACCGAAGCGAGCGCGGGGAGATCGCGGTCCAGGACCGCCCGGAAGTTGAACCGTTGGGTCAGGAGATGGAAGCCCAGCACGGCGAACAGGGTCCCCAGGAACACGACACAGGTGGTCGGATGGGTGTACGCCGCGAGGAAGGCCAGGAGCGCGACCGCCGATCGGGCGCCCCAGGACTTGCGAGCAGGTTCCAGGAAGCCGATCAGGGCCGCCAGCACGAAGAGCACGAACGTGTTGTCCAGGTATCCCACGTAGGGAGTGGTGAGGTAGAAGACCCCCGTGAGCACCATCGTGAGCATGTAGAGCAGGTTGCTCTTGGTGCTCCGGTAGGCACCAGCGCCGAACGCAAGCCCCGCGAGGATGGGTATGCCGACCATCATGAAAGCCGGGAACGACGACTGAGCAGTTCCCCCGACGCCCTGCATGAGGGCGCCAAGCACCGGAACCGCTACCCGGTAGCCACCGCCGAACATGTGGAACGGACCCCAGTCACCGGCGACCAGGCCCGGGTTCGACTGCACGATGATGCCGGCACGCCACGTGTACCAGGCCGGGTCGCGGGTCGCGGCAGTGCGGCTCGGATCCACCATGAACTCGCGGCCGAAGATCAGGACAAGGCCGAAGATGAGAGCGACCACGAGCAGCGGCGCAACCCACCGATACTTCTGAACCTCGCGATCCTCGCCGTCCATCAGGCTCCCCCCACCTCTAGTTCAGCGGCGCGTTCTTGATGCAGGCCAACTCGGGCAGTAGGCGCGAAGGGAAGACGGAACTGAACAACTTGTCGTTGGCCTCCGCCTGCGTGAACTTCGAACCTTCGAGGTATGTCTCTCCCTTGGTGAGGCCCGCCACGAAGTTAGCTACGTCGTCCACGGTGTAGCCGTTGCTCTCAAGCAACGGCACGTCGAAGAACGCCGTGGAGTTCTGAGTGAGCATCACCGTTCCGTCGCCGAACTCGTTGTTGATCGCGGAGCCGATCTTGCCCGGTGAGGCCACGAAGGCTCCAGTGGCGTTCGGGTCCGGCATCGCTCCGTGGTCGGCGGTTACGTTCAGAACGTAGTTGCCCTTGCCCACATTGGCGTCCAGCCACTCGACGAACTTCTGCAGGTACTCGTCCTGGACCTTGACCGAATCCTCCATGTACGGGCTGTTCATGCTCTGCACATGGCTCACGTAGTCGATGACCTTGTAGTTCGCGAAGAGCATGTCGGGGGTCGCGTCCTGCCCCATGTGCTCCTTCTTGATGGTGTCCTCGAGGAGGCTCGTCTCCCATGGGATGCGCGCCGGCGTCTCGAAGCCAAAGAGGGTCTGTTCGGTGTTCAGGTCGTAGCTGCGCCACTTGTTGTCGGCTCTGCCGTCCATCCGGTCGACCATGTCGACGGCCTGCTTGTACTGCGACGGCCTGTAGTCGACGGTCGCCGGGTCGGCGTCGGGGTTGACCCACGCGGGCGTCGTGTAGAAGGGCTTCAGCGCGTCGGTGATGCCCCAGGTCGGGCTCTCCTGGCCCAATGTCGACTGGTCGTTGACGTTGGTGATAACGGCGATGTCCTTGTCGCCTCCACCCCAGGTGGACCCGTGGCTCACCATACCCATGTGGATGGGAACGCTTCCGACCCCCGCGATGATCGGTGCGTTGTCGTTATTGATGTCATAGAGGTCGGCGAGCGTGGGAAGGTTGAGGAGCCTCGATCCCTGCGACCACGGCGTGGTCATGTAGCCACCGATCCGGAAGTGGTGCGCGACCAATGCGTTGTCCTTGGGGAAGGCACCGGTGCCGATAGTCGCGTGGTCCTGTGCGGTGCTCGTCGGCGCGGTGCCGACCGTCGCGTCCGAATACCAGGCGCCCTGCTGCTGAAGCGATTTCAAGTACGGCCACGCGTTCGGCCACTGGTCCAGGACGTCCATCCCGCCCGCGTCCCAGATCATCGTGATGATCAGCTTCGGCGGGGCCTTCCCCTGGTCCGCCGGAAGCAGGGCCTCGGACATCGGACTGCCATCCACTCCCGGGAAGTCGAAGTTGAGCAACTGTCCCTGAGTGGGAGCGATATCGGCGAGCGACACCGGCCGCTTCACCGTCACACCCGGCTTGATGTACCCGGGCCCGTACCAGAGCATCGGCACGGTCTGCACGTAATCCCAGGAGCCCACGTGGGGGAGCCCGGAACCGACGAAGTCCGAGTAGCCACCCCCAGGCGCCTCGTCGGTGAAGAACTGGATATCTCCGCTGCGATCAGCGCGGTACCCGTTGTACGTCCGGAGAAGCTCGTCGGCGGGAACCTGGCCGCAAACCTTCTTCGCCCAGGCTGCGTCCGACTGGGCTGCGCTCGATGAACCCGGATTGAGGGTAGCCACGCCTACGACAAGTGTGAACGCCAGCGATGCGCGGATGAAGGATCTCAGTCTCATAGTTGGCCTAGCGGTCGTGTCTGGGCGGATACCGCAAGATAGCAGGGTGAGGGGTCGGCTGGCCCCGTTCGGCCCGTAAGCTTGACGAGTGACCACCGGCCGCCGCCTCACGGTCCTTCTCCTGGCCCTTCTGCTCATAGGGGCTCCAGCGATCGTCCTCAACCTGGCCTGCGCGGGCGAATCGTGCCAAACGACATCCGTGGCCAAGGCCGAGGTTCCCTTCTGCCCCCTGCCCGCCGACCTGAGAGGTCTCCTGGAGAACGGTTTCTACAAGGGACGCTCCCCGGATGTCTTCTCGGTAGCGAAGGACGCGAACGTCCGTGGAGGAACAGGAGCGCTGGCGAGCGACGCCGCGCCCACGTGGCCCTACCCCGGCCAGGTTTCCGACACGTCGGTGCCGATCATCGTTCTTGGCGATGGTGTGACATCGGGGTACAAGGTTCCCGATGGAACCGGAATCGACCAGATCGCTCCGACACTGGCGGCGATCGACGGCCTGGATCGCGGACATCCGGAAGTTCGAGCAGGGACGGAGATCGACGGGGCATGGAAGCGGGCGAGCCCGAGACTCATCCTGATGATCGGCATCAAAGGACTCGGCGGCACCTCGTACCGGCGCTGGCCCTATCTGACCACCTTGATGAAGCAAGGCGCCGGGACGTTCGCCGGATCGACGCAGTCCTTGCCCGTCGATGCCGCAGCGGCCCTGGCAACTCTCGGAACCGGTGGGCTCCCGTCGCAGCACGGGATCACGGGTTCACTCCTGCGCAACGGGACGGGCAAGTTGACCCCCGCCTGGGGGTCCAGCGCCCCTCATTCTGTGATCTCAACCCTGGCGGACGATCTCGACTACAAGAGGGGGAACGAACCTTTCGTGGGCATGGTGGCGACGGACGCCAGGGACCGGGGCCTGATCGGAGACGGGTGGTACACGCTAGGAACCGACACCGACCCGTTCGTGGTCGCCCGACCGGCCGCGGTCGCAGACGCGGTCGGAGCGATGCTCGGCAAAGACTTCGGTCACGACGGAACGACCGACCTGATCGGCGTGACGTTGAACGGATCCGTACCCTCGGCAACCGAAGCTCAGCTCCAGGCGATCGTGCAGGCGGCAACAGCGGCGTCCGGCGGTTCCCTGACGATCGCGATAGCCGGGACAGGGCGTTCCGCCGGCCAAGGGAAGGACGCAGTTACGGCCAGGTCAGTGGTCCAGCAGGTGCAGGAAGACGTCGGCGCACCGGTGGTCGAGACGGCCGTTCCTGGAGGGCTCTTCCTCGACCAGCAGGTTCTTTCCGACAAGGGCTTGCCGGCGGGGAAGGCCGTTGATGCTCTCGCGAAGGTGACGGATACGAAGTCGGACCAACCGCTGATGCTGGATGCCTACCCGGCCTTCTCGATCTCGTTCGCGCGGTACTGCGGCCGATGAAGACAACTCCCGAGGCCACCGGACTTGAACGCCCGAGATCAACCGGATCCTGGCGCATCCTGGCGACTGTCTTCGGCGCACTCGTCTTGTTCGCTGTCGTCCTGCGTTTCGTGGACCCTGTCCGCTTCGCCTGGTCGTCGAACTTCCTGCTGGTATTCAACGCGCTGCTGATCGAAGCGACGCCCTTCATCCTTCTGGGCGCGCTCGTATCGGCGGCGATCCAGGTGTTCATGTCCCCGCGCGCCTTCGCTACGCTCGGGCGCATCCCGCGATCCCTGCAGCTCCCCGCCGCCGCAGTCGCAGGGATGGCGTTCCCGGTGTGTGAGTGCGGTTCGGTCCCCGTCGCGCGACGACTCGCCGCCAAGGGCCTGGCGCCCGGCGCGGCTATCACCTTCATGCTCGCCGCTCCGGTGGCGAACCCGATAGTGATCGCCTCCACCTACGTTGCATACAAGGGCCGGTCGATCCTGTGGGTCATGGTGTTCGGGAGGTTGATCCTGGGAGTGATAGTTGCCATGTGCGCCGGCTGGGTCGTGTCCCGGCAGACGAAGGACGAATTGCTGAAGCCCCGACCCGACGACACTCTCGAAGACGACCACGAACACGGTGAAGGGCGCATGAGGGAGTACTTCGGCCATGTCGGCAACGACTTCGTATTCATGGGGCGCTTCCTGGTGATCGGCGCCGCGGTCGCAGCGGCGGTGCAGACCTTCATCCCGCAATCACTGATCAACCCGATCGCCAACACCCCCGTCGTTTCGCAACTCGCGATGATGGGTCTCGCCTTCGTCCTCTCGCTCTGTTCGGAGTCGGATGCGTTCGTCGCCGCATCGTTCGTCCAGTTCGGCGCCTCGTCTCAGCTGGCGTTCCTCGTGTTCGGACCGATGGTGGATACGAAGCTCGCTGCCTTGTACATGGGCACCTACAACCGGGGATTCTTCCGCACGATCATCATCACGGTCACCGCCGTGACCCTAGTCGGCACCCTCTGGATCGGAGTGTTCTTCGGATGAAGAAGACCTGGAGCCCAGCGCGAGTTGCGACCGGCCTGATGATGGCCTCCTGGGCCGCGATGTTCTGGTTCCTCATGATCTCCGGTCGTTCGCTGCTGTACGTCTCGACTCGGACCCGGTGGGTCGTTCCAACGGGCGCCGTGATCCTCACGGGTGCGGCGCTCGGAAGACTCTGGTCTGCGAAGACCACGACGCCGGAACCGGTCCGAAGGAAGGAAGCGTGGATACTCGGTCTGATGGTCTTGCCGATCATCACCGTCATGGCACTGCCGCCGGCTTCGCTGGGAACCTACGCCGCGTCCCGGCGATCGAGCTTCCTGAGGGCCGGGTTCTCGACGAGCGCCGCCGACATCTCCAGCGGCCCTCTCACCCTGATAGATCTGGCGAGTTCCCCGGCAACGGCTCTGAGTCAGAAAGCCTTGCAGCAGAGGGCCGGAGACCAGGTGTCCTTCGTGGGGATCGCCACGATCTACCCCGACACCTCGGCCGACGAGTTCTACCTGACCCGATTCGTGATCACGTGCTGCGTGGCCGATGCAACGGTCGCCCAGGTCCACGTGGTCGATGTGACGCCGGGGCAAGTCAAGAACGGCGATTGGGTACAGGTGGACGGGACGTTCTATCCGCTGGGGAGCGAGATGATCGTCGATGCACAGCGCGTGACCCACGTAGCCCAGCCGCACAACCCGTATCTAACCCCCGGATGAGCAGCGGGCGCAGAGCCCGTAGATGTCGGCTTGGTGGGAGCGGACGACGAATCCTCGCTTGGCCGCCACCGACGACGCCCACGACTCGACCTCGCACGACGGGATCTCAACCACGGCTCCGCATCGCTCGCAGATCAGGTGGTGATGATGCTTCGGTTCGCAGAGCTTGTAGGCCTGCTCCCCCTCGCGCGCCACGAAGGTGCGCGCGAGGCCCGCTTGCGCCATGGCCTGCAGCGTGCGATAGACGGTGGCGAGACCCGGGCCGTGCTCACCACGAGAGAGCTGTGCGTGCAGCGCCTGCGCGGTAACCGGCCTCTCGCTGGCAGCCAGCCCATCGATGACGGCCATACGCTGGCGGGTCGGCTTCAACTCGGCCTGAGCGAGCATCGAAGCGGCTTCCGATCTCACTGACCCCCTCCTCTCGTATGAAGCCGCGCCGCCCGGCGTCCAACGACCGCGGCCACGAAGAACAGTCCGATCGAGGTGAGAACGATGCTCCCGCCGGGCGCGAGCGACCCTTGCTCGACGGCGATGACGACACCGAGCAACGCAGAGAGCACCCCGGCTCCCACCGCCCAGTACATGGCCCCTCGGAAGGAGTGGGCCAGACGGGAACCCGTAGCGACCGGAACGACCATGAGTGCCGCGATCAGCAGCAAACCGACCACCCGCATCCCTGCCGCAACGAGCAGCGCGACCATCACCACCAACAGAACGTTCAACTGATCCACCGGGAGGCCCGACGCCCGAGCGGTCTCCTCGTCCAGCGCCACGGCCAGCAGCTCCTTGTAGAACACGGCCGTCACCGCCAGCACCAGGATGCAGAGAGCCAAGATCACGACGAGCTCGTAGTCCGTCGTCGAGAACGGGCTGCCGAAGAGAACACCGAATGCCGTCGCATTGAACTTGCCCGTCGCCGAGAGGACGACCACCCCCAACGCGATGCCGAAGTAGAAGATCAACGCCAGCGACAGATCACTGGAGAGCCTGCCGCGAGCACGCAATCGCTCTAGCAACAGTGCGCCCAGGATCGCCATCACGAGCGCTCCCCACACGGGTGAGAACCCGAGCGCGACGCCGATGGCGACACCCGCGAACGCGAGATGCCCCATCCCGTCTCCGATGAGAGAGAGCTTGCGCTGCACTAGGAAGCATCCGATCGTGGGAGCGGCGATTCCCACCAGCGCTCCGGCGACATATGCACGGACGACGAAGTTCGCGAAGA
>Ga0315276_10002483_pt1 | contig 16896 bp, 16 predicted proteins | sample YL17G05_0_MG_FD_204542 | JGI IMG/M metagenome (GOLD analysis project Ga0315276, IMG submission 204542) | Sediment microbial communities from Yellowstone Lake, YNP, Wyoming, USA - YL17G05_0 | ecosystem: Environmental > Aquatic > Freshwater > Lake > Sediment | place: USA: Wyoming | collected... | reverse complement strand
GAAGCCTTTCGTATCCAGCGGATTGAAGAATATGCACACGCGAAACGGTTACAGAGTGATGGAAGATGGAGGCATTAATGTGCTGCCATTTAAATGGTCACCAGAGTCGCTTTTAGGGAAAAGTTTCGGCATGCTGTTATTTTGCGTAGCTGCCTAATGAGAAAGAAAGTAGCGTATGATTGATGCGAGCATAGTCATACCGGCATACAATGCGTCGAAGACCATATCAAAGACGATAGAGGCTTGCCTGGCGCAGGATCACGGCATGGACAAATTAGAGATAATCGTGGTCGACGATGGTTCTGCGGACAATACGAAAGAGATAGTGCAAAGATACCCTGTAAAGTATATATATCAGGATAAGAGCGGACCGGCCAGGGCCAGGAATAGAGGATGGCTGACTGCAGGCGGGGAGACGATATTTTTTACCGACTCTGATTGTATCCCGGAAAAGAGCTGGGTGCTTAAGACCCTGTCGGACTATACTTCAGAGGATATAGGCGCTGTCGGAGGGTCCTACGGTATAGCCAATCCGGAAAGCCTGCTGGCCGATTGCGTCTATCAGGAGATCGTTTACAGGCACGCGAAGATGCCGAAAAAGGCAAAGGCACTGGGTTCATACAATCTTTCAGTAAGGCGAAAGGCGCTGGAAGAGGTCGGCGGCTACGACGAGCGGTACAGAATGGCGAGCGGCGAAGACAACGATCTTTCTTACAAGATATTAGAAAAGGGCTACTACCTTATATTCGATAAGGATATAAAAGTTCTGCATTACCACCCTACAGGGCTTATCAGATATCTCAAGTCCCAGGCCTGGCACGGTTTCTGGCGGGTTAAGCTATATATGGACCACCCTGCCATGGCAAAAGGGGATGATTATAGCAGTGTCATTGACTATATACAGCCGTCCCTTTCGCTTGCTATCCTGGGCTTGATTCCGACGGTCTTTTACGCGCCTGCGAGGGCGCTTCTCCTATTTTTATTGACGCTGGAAGCGCTCCTGCAATTGCCTTTCGCCATAGTCATATCAAAAGATAAGAAGGATGCAAGGTATTTCTTCCTGGCAGTTGTGACTTTTTTGAGAGGCTTCAGCCGCGGCATAGGCATGGCCGGGGGGATCCTGAACTTTATGATATTGCGGGGACGGAGATGACAGGTAAGAGCAAAGTCCTGATAGTCATGCCGGCACATAACGAGGAAGGCAGTATCGGCGGCACGATAGATGAGATAAAGTCCGCGCTGCCGTCTTTCGACATACTGATAGTGGACGATTATTCCACGGACGCGACCTGCAAGATCGCGGAGGAGAAGGGCGCGCGCGTGATGAAGCTGCCTTATAACATGGGCGTTGCCGGCGCCAGAGAGGCCGGGTACAGGTTTGCCCTGGCTGAAAACTACGACATTGTGCTGCAGATGGACGCCGACGGCCAGCACGATCCGAAATATGCCGCTGTCATACTGAAACCGGTAGAGGAGTCTGCCGCGGACATTTGTATAGGATCGCGATTCAAGAGCGGCGGGACATATGACGTGCCGCTATTGAGACGCGCAGGCATATCGTTACTCGCCGTGCTCATCCGTATCCTGACAGGGACAGACATAACAGACCCGACCTCCGGTTTTCGCGCTGTGAACAGAAAGGTTATAGGGTTTTATAACGAGCGCTATCCGTATGAATATCCTGAACCGGAAGAGATCGTTACGCTCAGCCGCGCGGGCTGCAGGATAGAAGAGGCGCAGGTGCGCATGAGACAACGCAAGGCGGGCAGGTCTTTCCTTACACCGCTCGTCTCCGTGTATTATATGATAGAGGTTTTCATAGCGGTAGCCATATCCGCGCTCAGGAAACAGAAGGTGTGATATATTAAGATCGGAGGGGGCCATGTATAAGATACAATTGGTTTCTATCATAGGTAGCCTGGTATTGCTGTTAACGGTTTTGGGGCTCATAAAGAACAACAAATTGAAGATACGTTACGCAGTTATATGGCTCTTCACGTGCCTGACGATGCTCATATTCTCCGTCTGGAGGCAGTCGATAGACGTTATCGCCGGCATGATGAATATATACTATCCGCCATCGGTGCTGTTCCTGGCGGCATTCCTCTTCCTGCTGATAATAGTCCTGCATTTTTCCATTGTGATCTCGCAGTTCGCCGAGAATCAGAGGAGGCTGGCTCAGGAGGTTGCAATGCTCGAGGAAAGGCTTGGAGGGGTGGAAAAAAAGAAATCTTAAGGTCGATATGGTTAATGTACTATATTTAACGGATACAGGAGACATAAAAGGCGGCGGGGAGATAAGCTTGCTTGGCCTACTCGAAAACATGGACAGGCTAGCCTTCAAACCGTTGGTCGTCGTTCCGGGCGAAGGGACGTTTACACAAGCGCTCCACAAAGCGGACATACCGTTTGCAATGCTTCCGTTCAAAAAGATGTTGAATCCAATTAATATGGCAACCTCAATCAAGGCTGTGCAGGAACTCGCCGGAATAATAAGCAGATTTGACATAGACCTTGTCCATTCAAATTCTACGGGAGGCGCCGTCTTATTGGCCGGCCTGGCCTCCCGGATCGCCGAAAGGCCGTTCGTTTCGCACGTGAGGCTTATCGATACCGGCCTTCTTTCTGACATTGCCCAGCGCATATTTTCGACACGTATTATAGTCATATCTGATGCTGTAGGCAGACGTTTTTACAGGTCATCCGCGAAGGGCAAGGTCGTTCGCATATATAACGGGGTGGATCTCGAGAAATTCAACCCGGGAATAGACAGGCAGGCTTTCAGAGAAGAGATCGGGTGCGGCCGAGACAGCCACCTTATAGGAATGGTCGGCAATTACCACCCCTCAAAAAGTCTGGAAAATTTTGTGAACGCTTCCGCCGTGATAGCGCAGAAGCTTTCCGACAGCGTATTTGTGATAATCGGATCCAATTTCAGCGAGGCCAACAGCTACGTAAAGCGCTTGACGAAGATGTCTGAAAGGCTCGGATTGAAGAAGAGATTGATCTTTAAGGGCGAAAGAGATGATGTGCCGAAGGTGATGGCGTCATTGGACATCTTTATGTATCCGGCTGTTGACGAGCCTTTTGGCAGGGTTATGATGGAAGCGGCGGCTTGCGCTAGGCCGATCGTTGCTTTCAACAGCGGAGGGGCGCCAGAGATAGTCGTGGAGAGTAAGACCGGATTTTTGGTCCCGCCGGGAGACTGTCGGGGCATGGCGATCAAGGCCGTCGCTTTATTGAAGGACAAAAAACTTTTAAGCGAAATGGGCAGCGCGGCAAGGAAGCGCGCGGAGGAAGTATTTGATATAAGAGACCATGCGCGAAAAATAGAGAAGCTTTATATGGACGTTATCGAGGGCTACGGGAAGAGATGAGATTGAAAGAAGTCCCCTGCGACATATGCGGGAGTGAAGATGTGAGCGCTATCAACGTGTGCCGGGTCACCAGAAAAGACGCTGATATGGAAGAGTGCGTTTTGACGCTCGTGCGGTGTAGGGCATGCGGACTTGTCTTCGTGAACCCGCGGCCGGTCTTCTCTAAAGAGGAGATCGAGAGATTATACTCTAAAGAATATTTTGATGCGCCATACATGAAATTCTATGGTGCCCAGAAGCGCGAGGCGATCCAATCGAACGAGGATTTTACGTACAGGCTGTCGATGATAGAAAAGTTCAAGACTGGCAGCCGCATGCTGGATGTAGGCTGCGCCTCCGGAGAATTTTTAAAGATGGCAAAGCAGAGGGGCTGGGAGGTGCGTGGCGTCGACCTTTCCGAATATGCGGCCGGCATGGCAAGGTCCGAACACGGTATCGATGTCTTCAAAGGGACGCTGGAAGGGGCGCGTTTTTCGGACGGCGAGTTCGATGCCGTGATATGCGGCGATGTCCTGGAGCATGTGCGAAGCCCCAGGGCCTTTCTGAAAGAGGTGGAGCGCATATTAAAGCCCGGTGGCATAGTATATATAGCGACGCCGGACTTCGGCAGTTTTCATTACCGGCTGATGAGCTTCGTGGCGAAGCTCACGTACAAGAACTATTTTGTATTGCCGCACCATCTCTATCATTTCACAGGCTCGACGCTAAAAAGGCTTTTAGAGATCTCGGGGTTCAAGATAGAAAAGGCCGTTCGCTCGCAATCGCGATATACCGACAAAGGCCTTAAGGCGTTTTTGGCCAGCGTGATATTTTTGATCGGCCAGATATTGAATATGCCGGACAGGATCATAATGATCGCGCGAAAAGCCTGACATAAACGGAAGGTCTTATGGTGGAAAAAGTTGGCGCTGTTATCGTGACATATAACAATGCTGAAATGCTCAATTCACTACTCGCCGATCTTATCGGTCAAACGAGAAGGCCCGATGAGATCATCATAGTTGATAATTCGAACACCGACATTACCCGCACAATGATAAAAAGATCGTTTTCGGGAGTACGCTACATTCAGCCGGAAACGAATATCGGTAGCGCCGGTGGTTATGCCGAAGGAATAAAAGCAGCGTGTCAGAAGGACGATCTCATATGGCTGCTTGATGATGATGTTTCAGTAGGCCATAATGCTTTAGAGGAACTTTTGCTGTGGCTCAACCGGCTCGAGCAGACCGAAAAAGTAGGAGCAGTGAGAAGCTGGTGCGCTAAAGTTTGCGATTTTGAAACTCCGCGCAAAACGGATAGCTTCGCATGGCGCGGTACGCTTATCAAGGCGAGTGTAGCCGCCCAGATCGGTTTGCCAAGAACCGAATATTTCTTATATGCCGATGACACGGAGTATGCGCTTCGGATGACGAGAAGAGGCTATTCGATATTCTGGATACCATCAAGCCGGGTCGTGGAGAACTCTTCCGATGATAAAATAGACGCGAGGATTTTAGGCAGGAAGTCGACCTTCTACGCCGACGAAGCGAGGGCCTACTACGCGTTCCGGAACCAGATTGACGTTGCACTTAGATATCATTTGTGGTGGCAAGCGGCCAGGATATTCGCCTACGCGGCTAAGACCGTCCTCTGGATAGGTCTGGCTGCTTCGGACAATAAGGCGCAGAAGATGAGGGCGGTAGGTAATGGCCTAATGGACGGGTTAAGGGGGCGACTCGGCAGGAACGAGCGCTATTTGCCGCGCGAAATGCGTCTATGATAAGTGTCGATTTTGCTTTTGCGTAATGATGGTGCACGCAAATATATGGGGAAGATAAAAGAAGCGGTCCTGACAATTTATTTTTTGGCAAGGCTGCCGTTCATCCTGGCTTTAAGACTGCTATTCAAGCCGCGGGCCAGGCCGCCGGAAAAAGTCCGCAAGATCCTGGTGGTGCGGCTTGACAGGATGGGCGACTTTATACTGTCGCTGCCTGTCATCGACAACCTGAGAGCGGCATATCCGGAAGCGAGAATAGACGTTCTCGTCCGGCCGTATCTGAAGGAACTGGCTCTTCTGGTAAAAGCTATCGATAATATGGTGACCTTTGACGGGCTTCTCAGCACAATACGAAAGATACGGCGCGAAAAGTACGATATCGCTATGGATATGCTTTACGACTATAAAATAAGATCCGCTCTTTTAACGTTTTTTACAGGCGCACCGATAAGGATCGGTTTCAAAGGCGGCTATAGGGAGCTCCTCTTCACCGGCTCGGTAGAGCGGGCGCTCGAGGCGAAAGAGGACATGATAAGCACCAACCTGAAGCTCCTCGAAAAGCTTGATGTAGAGCCGCGCGTGGAGGTGCCGCGACTGGTAGTCGAAAGCGTAGAAGGTGCTGCTAAGGCGACGATAGCTATCCATCCGGGCGCATATTACGAATCCCAGAAATGGGGCTGGGAGAAGTTTGCCGCGGTAGGGAAGAAGATTATCGGATCATACGGGGTTACGCTCCTTGTGATCGGCGGACCCGACGATAAGGATACGGTGAACCGCATCATTCAAAAGATAGATGACAGGAGCGCAAGGGCGGTATTTCCCTCCGCCGGAGAACTGGCCTCGCTCTTATCGGCGTGCAGATTGCTGGCCTGCAATAATTCCGGGCCGCTGCATCTGGCAGCGGCGCTAGGGGTGCCCACGGTGTCTATTATGGGGCCGACCGACCCGGTCCTGTGGCATCCGAAGGGCAAAGACAATATAGTTATCCGGAAAGACCTGCCGTGCAGCCCGTGCGGCAGGGCAAAATGCTCACGTCACGACTGCATGGAACTGATAACGGTCGGTGAGGTAATGGTGGCAATCGACAGTTTAATGACAAAGAAGAAAGAGGGTGCTTAGCGCTTATGAGGTCATTACTCGTAACCGTAGATTTTCCGCCTATCGTTAGCGGGATCTCCACGGCATTTTATAATATATGGAAAAACCTACCGGGTAACGACCATCTGGTCCTTGCACCGCGGATCAGGGGAAGCGGGGCAGTGGACAATGCTCTCGGGAAGAAGGTCTACCGGCTGCCAATGCCTCTCGGTGATAACCTTTTAAAGAAAGCCGGCCGATGGTTGTGCCTTCTTTCATATTGCCTCTCCATAGTAAAGCGAGAGAGGATAGAGCTCCTCGTCTGCGGACAGCCGGTCACAATAGGCGCCATAGGGCTCCTGTTTAAAAAGGCTTTTCGGATCCCGTATCAGGTCTGGGTTTACGGCGGGGAAATTGTCAAATTCAGGAATAACAGGCCGGTCTTTTCTCTCTTGCGCAGGGTCATTGACGAGGCGCAGGCCTTGATCGCCAATAGCGAATTCACAAAGAATGTCTACGCGGAGCTCGGTATCCCATCCGGAAAGATCTTCGTCGTAACACCGGCCGTGGATACGGAGCGTTTCAAGCCCGGCATATCTGTTGAGGACCTGGTCGTAAAATACGGACTGAAAGACCGAAAAAGGATACTCACGATAGCCCGCCTCAGCGAGCGCAAAGGCCATGACATGGTGATAGGAGCCCTGGGCAGAATAAAGCAGGCGTTCCCCGACATAGCATATCTGATCGTCGGTTCAGGGCCTGATGAGAAGCGTCTCAGGAAGATGGTCAGCGACTATCATCTGGAGGATAACATTATCTTTACGGGCGCCGTGGCCGAAGAGGACCTGCCGAGATATTACAGCCTCTGCGACGTCTATGTCATGCCGAACAGGGAGGTGCGCGGTATCGACACGCTCGAAGGCTTCGGCATCTCTTTTATAGAGGCGAGCGCCTGCGCAAAACCAGTCATAGGGGGCAGGTCCGGAGGGTCCGTCGAAGCTGTCGCCGATGGAAAGACCGGATATCTCGTAGGCCATCTCGATGTGGACGGATTTGCGATGAAGGTCATCGAGCTTCTATCGGACAAGACCCGCGCCAGAGAGCTTGGCGAGAACGGAAGAAAGAGGGTCCTGACCGAGTTTCAATGGCCCCAGAGAGCCGAGGCCTTAAAGGGATTGTTATAGAGAAGCTTTTTATGGAAAGATCGGCAATGGAAAAGAATCAGAGAAATATATTTATGTTTTTAGTTTTAATTTTATCAGCCCTGGTCATGCGCGTTATCTGCATACTTATTTCAGAAACGGTGAACGGTGATAGCGCGATATTGGCGCTGATGGCAAAGCACGTGGCCGAATTGAGAGACTTTCCTATATATATGCCACGCGTCCATTACGTAGGCTCTCTCATGGTGTACGTAGGGGCTATCCTCTTTAAAGTCTTCGGCGTCTCATCGATCACATACGGTTTTCTCGGGCTATTCACCTCATGCCTATGGGTGATCTTTATTGCCCTTCTCGCCCGTAGGACATTGGACCGCTCCGGCTATATCTTCACCATCCTATTAGCGCTCTTCCCGAACTTCAACTTATTGTTGTTCTCGTTGAGCACCTGGGGCGTGCACGCCGAAAACTTTGTTTTTGTATCCCTGTTACTTTTACTGTTGATCAAGTGGAATGACGGTGATTATCGCGGCGGGCATTTCTTCTCTTTCTTGTTCGGTTTATGTTCAGGAGCGGGTTTCTGGTCGACTCCAGGCGTCATCCCGTGTTTACTTACCATATTTACCGTTTTTATTATAAAAAGCACGGTACAAAGATCATTCTCCGCAGGTTTTTTCTTTTTTGCAGCTGGATTTTTGCTTGGTTATATGCCGTCAATAATCTATAATTTGCAGTTTCCAATGGCAACGATCTTCAGGATGGGGGGAAGGATCCTGGACCTGGATCGCAGCGTCCTCTCGTCACCGGACATTGTGCATATCGTATTTATGAAGATATTGTGGCGAATATCAACCTTCCCGGCGTCGCTTAGCCGTATCCCGCGCCTCATCCATGAATTGATCGGCATGCCCAATCTGTTGCTTTTTGTCGTCTCGATAGTATGGGTCTATAAAAGCCATTTTCTGGGTTTCCTTAAGGAGAGGCGTTTAGACGGACTGGCCATATTGATGATATTCGTAATATGGTTTGTAGTTTTTTATGTTACGTTGGTAGGCGAAGATGCGGCGCGATATATGTCATCTCTATGCGCAATATCGCCCGTACTGATAGGCGGCCTTCTCTCGCGCCTAGGGAAAAGATCAAAGACCTTATGCATTTCTGTTGTAATGCTGGTTCTTTTATACAATATCTGCACAACCGCGTACTCATTTTCCCATATCAAGGTCATGCATTATCCCGAATTGGCTAAGTGGCTGTTGTCGCGCGACATGCGCTACGGTTATTCGGATTCTAGAATTTCTTACGCCGTGGAATTCGACACATCCGAGAAGATCCTGATCTCACCGACCATTTTCCACCCCGATTTTTCCGACCGATGGCCGGAGGAAACCAGCAGAGTGAGGGCGGCGGAGAATACAATATATATTCTTAATAGAAATTTTCCAGAGGCTCTAGCAAAGGTGCAAAAAAGGTTCAGGCAACTATCCGTGGCATACAAGAAAGACGTTGTCGAGGAGTTTGTGGTATACCACGATCTTTCCAGGCGAGTATATCCTGAAGAACTCGGGCTAATAGAGCTCTTATCTAAGCGCTAGAGAGGAGGGATTACGCATTTTCATGCTTAAAAGACTCTACCACTGGCTCTACCGTGTTACATCGCGGCCCGACGAGCGAGGTGAGTACTCCGGCGGGAGGGTGGAAGGGCTTGCCCGGAGCCAGGCTCTCGAACTCTGCAAAGGCAGTATAGGCAAGGCGCTGGAGATAGGGTTCGGCAGCGGCCTGTTTGTCATTAAGCTTGCAGCGCAAGGGCCGGGCCTCGAGGTCTGGGGCATCGATAATAACGGGCTGCTCGTGGATCATGTGCTGAGAAAGGCCGCCGACAAAGAGCTTACGAACCTGCGCCTTGCGGTCGAGGATGCAAAACACCTGTCATTCACCGATGAGACTTTTGACAAAGTGGTATGCATCAACCTCTTCCTGAACATAGGCTTTGAGGCGATGACCGCCGTGTTGAAAGAGATGAAGCGCGTCTGCAAGAGAGAAGGCCGCCTGATATTCGAGTTCAGGAATTCGCGAAACATCTTCTTCGTCCTCAAATACAAACTGGCCAAATATTACGATACGACGGCACCATATCCGATATATACCTTCGACCCGGACCGTGTAGATGCTCTTCTCGGAGAGCTCGGCCTTAAAGCCGTCAGAAAAAGATCTCTGGGTTTTCCGGTGAAGTGGTTTGCGCCGATAATCTTTATTGAGGCTGAGAAGAGATGATACGAAAAGTGCCGATCATAGCTTCATCCGCGTGGATTGGTGATATCGCGTATGCCCTAAGGCGTTCGTTCGACGGTTCCATTTTCGCGGAACTCGAAGCTGCGATATCGGTTCATGCAGGCGGACGCTACGTATATCCGGCCAATTCCGGGATATCGGCATTTTACATAATCCTTAAAGCGCTATCGAAAGCTTCGCCCAGGACGGAAGTGGTGCTGCCGGCCTATACTGCCGGAAGTCTTGTCGTAGCGGTCAGGAAGGCCGGGCTCAGGCCGGTACTGTGCGACATATCACTGAAAGATTTTAACGGCGACGCTGACACCATGATAAATGCCGTTTCAGACAAGACGCTCGCAGTAGTGTGTGTCCACATGTTCGGTATCACCGTGAACGGCACAAGCGGGCTGAAAGAGAAACTGCCGCCCGGTGTAGTCATGATAGAGGACTGTGCTCAGGCGATGGGGAGTTTTATCGGAGGAAAGCTCGCGGGGAATTTTGGCGATGTCTCTTTCTTCAGTTTTAACCGCGGCAAGAACCTGCCTGTCTGCGGCGGGGGATGCATAACAACGAATAGCGCGGAACTCTCTGAAACAATATCGCAGACGGCCGATACCCTTGCCGGCGGACGGGGGCCGCTCAATCCCGCGGTCTTCTTAAAGACGTTAGCATTCTCGCTCGCCTCGAACCCGTATCTCTATGGCGCCCTTTACGGCCTCATCTCGCGCTTTAAAGAGACTGCTCCTCCGCTCGATTTTGCAGTATGCGGCATGGATGGTTTTCAGACGGCGCTGGCGCTCGAGCTCATGAGGCGTTTCGACCTGATGGCCGCGAAGAGGTATGAGAACGGCATGCTTTTGATAAATGGCCTTAAGGATATTGAAGATGTGATAGTGCCTTCGGTGCCGGCGCCGGACAAGCCTGCCTTCAACCGGTTTCCCATAGTCTTCAAAGACCGCGATAAGCTTCCGCTTGCTGCGGCGCGGCTGTGGCGCGCCGGCATCGAGAGTTCACGCATGTACTTGAGGCCGCTCCATCACATGTTCGACCTGGGATATGCGAAAGAGGATTTCCCTAACGCATGCTATGTAGCCCAGCGGCTCCTTGCATTGCCGGTTCACCCTTCCGTCAGCCGGGAAGAGCTGCTGAAGGCCGTCGATCTTATACGCGGAGTACTCAAATGATGCTCCTGAAGAATTTTAAAAGGTTCTTTAACAAAGCGCTCAGGCAGCCGCTATACGCTGCCGGCGTCTTCAGGAAGCGCCTTGCCGCGCAGATGCATTACAGATTTTCAGACGGCAAGTCAAGCAACCCAGAGGCCATAACGCTCTTCCTGACGCACAAATGCAACCTGCACTGCAAGATGTGCGGCCAGTGGGGCGAGGGCGGCATCACGAAGAAGGCAAGCGCCCAGTTCGTGCAGAGCGAACTGCCGCTGGATGACATAAAGAAGCTTGTCGACGAAGCCTCGGCATTCAGGCCGAACATCACATTGTTCGGAGGAGAACCGCTTCTTCACGCGCATGCCGTCGATATAATCAGATACATAAAGTCAAAAGGAATGCACTGCCTCGTCATAACGAACGGATTTCTTCTGGATAAGATGGCAGAGGAGCTGGTATCAAGCGGCCTCGACGAGCTGAACGTCTCGTTCGACGGCGGCGCAGCCCTTCATGACGAGATACGCGGCATGCTGGGCCTATTCGACAGGATCATGTCGGGCCTGAAAGAGGTGAACCGTTTCAAGCGCCTCGGCAGCAGGAAGAAGCCGCTCGTGAACCTACAGTGCACGATAACGAAGTATAATTATCTTCATCTCGAGCAGATGCTGGCTGTGGCGGAAGAGGCTCGCGCCGATTCTCTGACATTTCACAACCTCATATTCACCAATAAAAAGCTTCTCGAAGAGCAGAGGCCGTACGATGAGCTCCTTGGCGCTTCATCCAAAGACTGGGAGGGATTCGATTTCGAGCCGGAGATAGACCCGAAGGCGCTCTACGAGAAGTTGCAACCGATACTAACGGGTAAATATCCTTTTAATGTAGATCTCTATCCGAACTTCTCGAGTGAAGAGCTTATACGCTACTATCGGGACCCGTGTTTCATGGCCTCAAGCGCTCCCTCGGATCTGACGGCGAGATGCCTCAGCCCATGGATAGTCGCGTACGTATTTCCAGACGGAGAAGTCAGGCCGTGCCTCAACTGCACGTATTCATTCGGCAATATAAAAGACAGGCCCTTTCGCGATATATGGAACAGCGAAAAGGCGATAGGATTCCGCAGGGTGCTGAAGAAGAACAGGATCTTCCCGCTCTGCCGCAGATGTACGGAGCTTTATAGATATTAGGTCTGGGCATTTCTTAGGTTTGGGCGTTTCTCTTGAAACGCCCAACCATCCAGAATCTCTGATTCTGGACAATGCCCGACCATCCGACGCCTCTGGCGCCGGATAGGTCCTTAAAATGAATCAGGATAGAAATGAAAACTAGAGATGCAGCATTAAAGAAACTCGTTGGGATTTTCGCCTTAACAGCTATCGCTCTGTTCGTTATGGCGGTATCTTTATTTTTGATATTTATTAATCCCTCCCAGCCATTTGTCAAGATCCTGATGTATCATTCGATAACGAAACAGGAGATCGATGTCGATTATCCCGCCATTGATAAAAATCTTTTCATGCGCCAGATGGATTATTTATCGAAACATGATTATGAGCCTGTTTTTATGAGCGACGTTATCAAAAGATATAAAGAAGGTAAGATCATTCCTTCAAAATGGGTGGTTTTAACTTTTGATGCCGGATATCCGGATTTTTATGATGAGGTCTACCCCCTGCTTAAAAGATACAAATTTAGAGCCACGGTCTTTGCGATCACTTCATGCATAGATAATGGTTGTCTTACCTGGGGACAATTACAAGAACTGAAAGATAGCGGGCTGGTGGAGATAGGCTCTCATTCCATGGGACACCCGCCGCTCACCTGCATAAAACTGTCCGAAGCTAAAAAAGAGATCGTGAAGTCCAAGGCTATATTAGAAGAAAGGCTGGGGGGGGGGGCCGGATCTTTACCTTCTGTTATCCTTATGGCGCAGTTAACAGCCAGATAGAAGAGCTGGTGAAAGAAGCAGGATATACAGGCGCGGCAGGCATAGTGTATCGTTGGGGAGAGTTCAGGATCAATGATATCTACAATTTAAACAGGATCTATGTATCGAAAGTTTCTAAATATCCGTTTGTCTTCAGATTCATGCTTTCCGGCTACTATGTTCCGACTAGAGCATTGGCATTGAGACTTCTTAATATAAAGGCTCCACGCGATGCGGGTGATTGTAGCGAATGGAAGGATTATAAGGCAGAATAAGATCAAGCGGTGGGGACGTTCCCCAAAGGGACGCGCTGGTATCGGATAGATTAGGTTGATGATGATGCAGAATCCAAAAATAAAGATCGCTCAGGTGATAACGAGGCTCGACCGCGGAGGCGCTCCTGACATTTACAGGATACTCTGTGACCACCTCGATCCTGCTGTCTATGACATCACCTTGATAATAGGCCACTGCGAATACCCGACCTTGAAGACGAGAGAGCTCCTGAAAAAATTCCAAGGGAAGACGATCGTCGTTCCTTCGTTGAAGCGGGAGATAAATCCCGCCAATGACATGGCTGCCTTTACCCGGCTCTACGCGATATTCTGCGACCACAAATTCGACGTCATCCATACGCATACCGCAAAAGCCGGCGCCCTCGGCCGTCTGGCCGCAGGGCTTGCCGGCGGCTCGGTCATAGTCCACACGCCGCACGGCCATAACTTCTACGGCTACTTCGGCCCGCGGGCGAGCGCCGTCATTGTAAAGATAGAGAAATTCCTCACGCTTTTTACCGACAGGATAGTTGCGCTGACCGAACTGGAAAGATCCGATTATATAAAATTCGGCATTGATGACGGCCGGAAGATAATCGTCATATATCAGGGCCTGGAGCTTGAAAAAGAGACACTGGACCAGGAAGATATCTTTAATTTAAAGAGTGTCTTCAACATCCAGCCGGAAGACCTTGTCGTCGGCATGGTGGGCAGGCTCGAGCCGGTAAAGGGGAGCACGTTCTTCATAGAGGCGGCGTCACTCATCTCGAAAAGGTTTCCGGGCGCGAAGTTTCTCGTGGCCGGAGAAGGGAGCCTGCGCAACGAGATGGAGGAGAAAGCCCGGAAACTCGGGATAGCCGATAAAGTGATATTCGCCGGCTGGCGGGAAGACGTGCCGGACATGATCTCCGTCATGGATGTGGTGGTACAGCCGTCTCTCAACGAAGCGGTGGGCATTGCGCTAGTGGAGGCCCAGGCGCAGGGCGTACCGATCGTAGCGACAAAGGTCGGCGGCATACCCGAGGCCGTTGTTGACGGTAAGACAGGCATCCTCGTTCCGCCGTCCGACGCTGAAAAGCTCGCTGAAGCCGTCTCAGGGCTTCTCGCCGACAAGGCAAAGCGCGCCGCGATGGGCGCAGCCGGAAGGGCGTGGGTGCAGGACAAATTCAGGGCAGAGACGATGGCGGAAAAGACATCGGCGCTGTATATGGAACTCTTAGAGAAGAAGCGCCGCAACCTGCGTCAGGGGGCATGAATATATGTTCCGCAAGGTCAGGTTCATCGGTTTGATCATCGTAGTTGTCGCACCGGTATTTTTTTGCCATAGCGCCTGCGCAGAAGAATATATGCAGGCCCAGGCTGCCGTCGGTATTAAAACGACTGCCAGCGGCGGAAGATACACCGTATCCCAGGTCGCGCTGATCGCCAGGCAAAATGGCATCGATGTCATGATAACGGCCGACGCGTTCCTGAACCGCTGGCAGTACGGCCTTTGGCCGCTGCGAAATGTCATAAGAAAAACTGAGCAGACGAGATCGGTCATGACGTACGGTATCCGGCGTTATCTAGACGAGCTGAAGGCGGTGCAGGAGAGATTTCCGAGACTGGTCATCGTCGGCGGCCTGGAAGCCGCGCCCTTTTACCGCTGGGAGGGGAATCCTTTCTACGGAAAATTCGCGCTAAAAGATTGGCACAAGCACCTTCTCGTCGTCGGCCTCGAAACAGTGAGGGATTGCAAAGGGCTGCCTGTGATAGGCAACGGCACGGCGCTGGCGAAGCCGGCCGGATTCAAGAGCCTCCTCTGCCTCTTCTTTCCCATCCTCATTCTATCTATCGGTTTATTCGGCATGTATGAGGGGCGTTTCGCGCGCAAAGACATCTATATGCGCCGTCACGGCATCCTCCTGATGCAATGGCGTTATTATGGCATCGCTCTTGCGATCGCCGGCCTGCTATTTCTTATAAACCGTTGCCCGTTCCGCGATCTTAAATATGACCAATACCACGGGGATCGCGGGCCTATGCCTTATCAGAACTTCATAGATCATGCGAATAGACATAACGGCATGACGTTCTGGGCCCATCCGGAGGCTAAGAACGTAGAGCAGAGAGGAAAGATCGATATAGAAACAAAAGAGCATACAGGCCTTATTCTCGAAACACGCGACTACACGGGATTCGCCGTATTTTACGAAGGATACGATATCATCGGCCGGCCGGGAGGCTTATGGGATAGCGTCCTGCGAGAGTATTGTAAAGGAGGACGTCGCTCGGCAGCCTGGGCGATCGGCTTGCTCGATTATGAACAGAGGGGGAGTCTCGGCGAGGAGATGAAGAACTTGAGGACGGTGTTACTTGTTAAGGAGACGAACAAAGACGAGTGCTTGAAAGCGCTGCGTGAGGGCAGGGCGTATGTCGCTAAAGACGCCAATGCTTCCCGCTTCAGGCTCGACGATTTTTCGGTCTCGGATTCCGCGGGGACAGCCAAGGCGACGATGGGGCAGGAAGTCGCCATAACAGGCTCACCGCGCATCAGGATCAGCGGCCGTTTCACCGGCACCGCTGAAACGGCCCTTCCGGTGAAGATACTTCTGATAAAAGACGGGTCGCTGATCGGCATCTTCGAAGAGCAGGCGCCGTTCGATATCACGTATGACGATGAGAATGCGGAAGAGCCCGGCAAGCATTATTATCGCGTTGAACTGAGGTCGAGCAAACTGACGCTCGTCACCAATCCTGTTTTCGTGACGAGAAAGGTAAGATGATACTATCCGTTCATCAGCCGCAATATATCCCGTGGATCGGGTATTTCGACAAGATCCGCAAAAGCGACGCTTTTGTCTTTCTGGACAACGTCCAGTATAAGGAGCGGGAGTTCCAGAACCGTAACAAGATCCGTACGAAGGACGGCTGGATCTGGCTGAGCGTGCCGGTCGTTACGAAGGGGCTCGGCAGGCAGGAAATCTATGATGTGAAAGTAGATAATTCCTTCGGCTGGCAGAAAGAGCACCTCGCGAGCTTAAGAGCATGGTATGGCAGGTCGGAGTTCTTCGAAAAACACTTTCCGTTCTTCGAAGAATTATACGGCAAGGAATGGAAGGGCCTATCGGACCTGAGCGTCAGCATTATAATGTACATGCTGAAAGAGCTCTCGATATCGACACCCTTATATTTTGAGTCAAAACTTGATATAAAGAGCAAAAAAACGGACCGTATTATCGAGATATGTGGTAAACTTAAAGCCGATACTTATCTATCCGGCATAGGCGGCAAAGAGTACTTGGAAGAGGGTAAGTTCGCTGAAGCCGGCCTTAAACTTGCGTATCAGGAATTCAAGCATCCGGTCTACCGGCAGCAGTTCATGAAGGATAAGGACGATTTTATTCCGTACATGTCGACGCTGGACCTGCTATTCAACGAAGGCCCGAGGTCGAAAGAGTTGTTGAAAAGCCTGCCTGCCGGCAGGCAGGCGTAAAGCGGAGGTATCATACATGAATATACTCGCGATAGGCGCGCATCCTGACGATATCGAATTCGGCTGCGGCGGCACCCTCATCAAATACGCCAAGGCCAAAAAGAACGTTAATCTCCTGGTCCTGACCGATGGCAGTTTTGGCGGTGACCCCGGCGTCAGGCGGGCCGAACAGAAGAGGTCGGCGAAGTTCATGGGTGCCAAAGAGCTCTTCTGGGGAGGCCTCAAGGACACCGAGGTCGTCAACACGAGGGAGCTTATTTTGAAGATGGAAGGGGTGATCCGCAAGGTAAAGCCGGATACCGTATTCCTGAACTACTATGGGGATGTCCACCAGGACCACAGGGCCGTATCGCTTGCCGGCATCTCGGCTACGAGATACATAAAAGAGGTCCTCTTCTACGAAGTTCCTACCACCCAC
>Ga0315276_10002481_pt1 | contig 16898 bp, 15 predicted proteins | sample YL17G05_0_MG_FD_204542 | JGI IMG/M metagenome (GOLD analysis project Ga0315276, IMG submission 204542) | Sediment microbial communities from Yellowstone Lake, YNP, Wyoming, USA - YL17G05_0 | ecosystem: Environmental > Aquatic > Freshwater > Lake > Sediment | place: USA: Wyoming | collected... | reverse complement strand
CTCGACCAGGCGCAGTTCGAGGGCATCGCGCCTGCGGGCAGGCAGGTCGCGCTCTTCGCCCGGGCCTACTGACCGCGGACCCTCCCGCGGTGCGGCCCATGGAACGCGTCCTCGTCCGTCTGCCCAATTGGCTCGGGGACGTGCTCATGGCGCGCCCGGCGCTCCACGCGCTCCGCGCGGCTCATCCGCAGGCCGAGTTCTCCGCCTGCGGTCCGCGTGCCCTGCTCGAGCTGCTCGCCCCCGAGGGTCTGTGGCAGCGGGCGGAAGCGCTGCCCGGCGGGCCGGGGCTCGTCGGCCGGCTGCGCGCCGCGCGCTTCGACGCGGCACTCGTCCTGCCGCCTTCGTTCTCGAGCGCCTGGGTCGCCTTCCGCAGCGGCGCGCGCCTGCGGGTGGGGTTCGCGCAGGAGGGCCGCTCGTTGCTCCTGACGCGCGCTGCGCGGCGCCCCGCGCGAGGGGACCTGCATCTGAGCCGCGAGTACCTGCAGCTCGCCGCGTCGCTGGGGGCCCGCGAGGTCCCGCTGCCGGGGTTGGGCGTGGAGGCGGGCGCGTCCCGGGAAGCCGCCGCTCTGCTGGCGCGCGCGGGCCTGGCAGAGCGCCCGTTCGCGATCCTCGGGCCGGGTGCCGCCTACGGCCCGGCCAAGCGCTGGAGCGCGGAGCGCTTCGCGGCGCTCGGGCGGCAGTTGGCCGCGCGCGGCCTGGCCGTGCTGGTGTGCGGTGCCACCTCCGAGCGGAAGGTCTGTGAGGGGGTGGCTGCGGAGAGCGGGGCGGAGGCCCGCTCGCTGGCCGGGATGACGGGCCTGCCGGTCCAGGCGGCGTTGTGCGCGCAGGCGGCGCTCGCCGTGTCGAACGACTCGGGCCTGGCCCACCTCGCCGCCGCGACGGGGGCCCCGACCGTGGTGGTGTTCGGCTCGACCAGCAGTGCCTGGAGCGCGCCACTCGGGCCGCGCGTGCGGGTGGTGCAGCGGGCCCCCGTGTGCTCGCCCTGTTTCGCGCGCGACTGCGCGATCGGCTACGCCTGTCTCGATGCGGTGGGGGTGGCGATGGTGACGAGCGCCGCCGGGGAGATGGTCGCGTGAGAATCCTCGTGCAGGGCCGGTCGGCGGGAGTCCCGGCGGACCGGCTCGGGCTGGCCGCCACAGGCCTCGCGCTGCGTGGCCACGAGGTGCTGTGGCTGGGCCGGCGCCCTCCGGTCTTCCCCGCGGGCGAGCCCGCGACCTTGTGCGGCATCCCCGGGGGAGTGGGGCTCGCGCGGCACTCGGCGGACGTCGTGCTGGGCGGGCCGGACCCGGTCGGCGCGGCCCTGGCGGGCTGGCTGGTGCGCGCGCGCTGCATGGTGCTCGCGCTGGACGCTGATTCGCTACGGCGCTGGGGACGCGTCGCGCGGGGCGCCTGGAACACGCTCCACGCCTGGGGAGTGATCGACCAGGCCGACGGGGCGGCCCTGCAGGCGGATCCGCACGGGCTCGACCGGGAGCAGATCGCCCTGTGGGCGCCGGATGATCCGCCCACCAGCCCCGACGCCACGCATCCCGACACCGAGGTGCTCGAGCGGGTCTGCGAGCGGGCGCTAGCCCGGCAGCGTGGGCGGGCGCGGCGCCCGGGGGTCTTCATGGACCGCGACGGCACGCTGGTCATCGAACGGGGCTACCTCTCGGACCCGGCGGAGCTCGAGCTCCTGCCGGGCGCGGGAGCCGCCCTGCACGACCTGAAGGCGGCCGGCCTGCCCCTCATCGTGATCTCCAACCAATCGGGCGTGGGCCGAGGCCTTTTCCCGCTCTCGCGTGTCTACGAGGTCATGGCCCGCCTGCGCGTCGAATCGCGCGCCGCGGGGGTGGAGCTCGACGGCATCTACTTCTGCCCGCACCGGCCCGAGGACGGCTGCTCCTGCCGCAAGCCCGGCACCCGGCTGCTCGAGCGCGCCGCCGAAGACCACCTGCTCACGCTGCGGGGCTCCTTCATGGTGGGGGACAAGCTGCTGGATGTGGAGACGGTGCAGCGTGCGGGCGGGCAGGGCGTGCTCGTGCGGTCGGGTTACGGGCGGGAGGAGGAGCGATCGCTCGGCGGCGCGGCCGTGGGCCGCGGGCCAGACCGCGTCTGCGACGGCCTGGGCGATGCGAGTGCCTGGATCCTGGCGACCCTGGAGGCCGCGGAACAGGGGTAGGGGAACGGGCTGAGGGGTGCGCTGCGGACCGCTACGGTCCGGCGGCCAGGTCGAGCCGGTAGTCCTGCCCGTCACGCTGCCTGCGGTAGAGCACCTCGTGCCCCGCGACCCGGAGCCGGTCGTGGGAGAGCCAGCGGTCCGCGACCAACTCCTGAAGCCCGCCAGGGTAGCTGCCGTGCTCCCGCCGGTACAGGTCGAGCGCCATGCGCAGGTCACGGACCTGGGCGGCAGCGAAGATGTCCATGCTGACGGGCCGTGCGGCCGCAGGTGCGACGAAGTGCGAGGTCACGCGCAGGACGACGACGGCGGCGATCAGCAGGACCGCCACGGCGAGATCCCGCTCCCAGCGGACCCGGGCGGGGCGCGCAGCGACCGGCAGCTCCAGCGGGGGCGGGGCGAGCCCGGGCTCGCGACGCCCGACCGGCTCCACCCATCCCGCCTCGACCATCCGCTGCAGCGCTTCGTAGGTCTCGTATTCGGACAGCGGCGCAGCGGCCACCACCTCGTCCATGGTGTGCCGGCCGTCGATGATGCCGAAGAGCTCACGCTCCTCCTCGCCGAGGTCCACGCGCGGGTCGGGCAGGTCGCGCAGGCCGAGGATCTGGTGCCGGTCGGAGAAGATGGAGCCGTAGCGCTTCTGCTCGTCGGAGCGGCGCGCCACCTCCATGAGGATGCCCTCGATGCTGAGGCGGACGAGCAGGGGCTGGGTCCAGCGCAGGTGCGGGTCGAAGCGGTAGGTGCCGTCCTCCCAGCGTGCCAGACGCATGAGGTCGTCCAGGATCTGCCTTTCGACGAAGCCCGCCAGTTCCTCGGCGTCCAGGTAGCGACCGTTCAGGAGCAGGTCCTCGAGGTCGCGGGACGATTCGCGCTGGATGGTGAGGATGCCCCGCTGCTGCTCGTCGGAGAGGCGATGCGCCTGCTTCAGGAACGCCAGCAACGGGTCGCCCTGTGCCAGGCCCGGAGTGCGGGTCGAGACCACGCGGCCGTCCTGCACGTAGATCACCACATGCTGCCCGCCCTGCTCGAGCGTGAGGCAGCCGGTCTTCTTCTGCGTGCCCAGGAGCTGCAGGATCTCGCTGGCGGAGAAGTCGCGGAGGTTCCCCTGGAGGGCCATGGTGACTCCTATGCAGCCAGCGCCGAACGGTCGCGGCCAGAGAGGCGGATGCGACTCCGGACCGGCGCGGCTTGCGCGGCTTCCACCTCATCGGCGCGGACCAGGTTGCCGAGGTAGCCCAGGATCGAGATGACGTAGATGGCCACCCAGGTGCCGATCTGCACCGCGGGCGGAACCTCCTGGACCGTGGCCGCGAGCCGGGTCTCGTAGGAGAACGGCGCACCGTGCCCGGCGGCGACCGCCAGCAACGCCGCGCTCGCGGCCAGGAGCAGGACCGCGGGGACCACGCGGCGGAAGGAGAGCAGACCGTAGCCGGGGATGACCACCGCCAGCGCGGCGCGCACCAGACGCCGTGAGCGGCGCACCTGGGTGCGGTGCTGGAGCAGCAGGACGCGTCCGAAGTCCGGGGTCTCGGCGCGTGCCTCGACCGTGGCGCATGCCGGGCAGAGCGCCGTCTCCCGCCGCCGGCAGGCGCAGCGCCGGCAGATGATCGCGCCGCAGTTGCTGCAGGTGCGCAGGGGCACGGCGCGCTGCGTTCGCGTGCCCACGACGAGAGCCAGCAACGCGAGCAGGAGTGCGGCGGCGCTGAAAGCCCAGCCCGAGGCTTCGATCGGCGAGCGCCAGGCCGGGGGCGGCGCCCCGCGGCCGGAGGCCACGCCCGGCTGTCCGGAGAGAGCGGTCCAGAAGGGGCGCGGCGCGATCCATTGGTCGACGAGCGGGAGGACGCCGTCGTCGCCCGCCAGGGACTGGTACGTCTTCACCAGATCGAAGTTGAGCGCCGCCGCGCGCGAGAGCGCGTCGGTGGCGGCGCGGAAGTCGAAGCGCCGCGTGTAGATCTGCGAGGCGTTGAAGGCGGCCGCGGCGTTCGCGTGGTTCACCGCACCCGCGCGCTGGTAGGCTTCGAGTGCCTCGTCGGCGCGTCCCTGCATGGCCAGGACGTTCCCGAGGTTGTTCAGGACACGGTCATCGTCCGGCCAGAGCTCGAGGGTGCGCCGGTAGCCTGCCTCCGCGGCCGGCAGGTCCCCGTTGCGACGGGCCGTCCAGGCCGCGGCGAACTGGAGGAAGGGGTTCTCGGGATTGCGGCGGACGAGGGTGGCGAGCTCCTCCTGGCGGCTGCGCGAGGGCGACTCGGTCGCCACCAGTGGGACGGCGTGAAAGGGGGGCTGCCCCTCGCGCAGCGGGATGCCCAGGTGATTGAGCGAGCCGACGGCCCAGGGCGCAGCCACCAGGATGCCGAGGAGGCCCACGAAGACCGCGCGCTCGCCGGCCTTGAGGATCGGCCACAGCAGGCCGAGGAAGATCACCGTGGGCAGTGCGAGGCCGAAGCCGCTGGCGAACGGCATGACCAGGATGGCCCACACCCACCAGCGCGCGGTGGCGGGGCTGGCGAAACGCGCGAGGCGCTCGGTCCACGCGTGCCGCAACTCACGGTTGCGCAGGCCCAGCAGGATGAGCCCGGCCGCGAGGAGCGCGAGGAAGAGCGACTGGAACGCGAGGTAGAGCGCGTTGCCGAGCAGGGCGAGCTGGAGGAGGAAGTTCTGGCGCCCCAGATCGATCACGCTGGCGTACTGCAGCAGGGCCTGGCTCGGCTCGCGCAGCAGGAGCCAGGAAGCCAGCGTCAGGTGCGGGGCGATGAAGGCCGGGTCCAGCTCCGCGGCACCGCGCAGCAGGCGGATGGCTTCGTCCTGGCTGCCCGACTGGGCCAGCATGAGACCGCGCCGGTAGAAGAGCCGGGCCTCGAGCGGCAGGCCGGCGAGGTGATTGCGCGCCCGGTACTCCAGCCACGCGGGCAGGTCGTTCAGGTCCTCGGGCGGCGGCACGGTAGCCACGGACGCGGGGACGCGCTTCGCCGGCGTGGTGGCGAGCACGGACTCGCCCGCGGGCGCCGTCGCGTAGGGGGTGCCCGGTTCTCGAGCGGGAGCGGGGGACTGGGCCCGGGCGCCGGCCGCGCCGCTGGCGCCCAGGACGAAGAGCGCGAGCGCGAACACCAGACCCCGCGGTGGGCGCAGTGCGGGAAGACGATGGAGCGATGGACCCCGGCGCCGGCTGGCGCGGGGACGTAGTCCGGCGGATTCGTGCATGGTGTCGCGGTCCCTTGACAGTCCCAGAGGGCGACCCTAACGTGCCTCGCTTCGAGGGGGTTATCGGCGTCAAGAACGGCCCCCTTGAGGGGTTTGTGCCCCGGCCCGGGGCTGGACGCATGGGGGAGGGAAGGATGATCGGAGCGCCGGGCGCCGCTTCGCCCTGGGTGCGGATCTGCGATGCCGGGGCCCACGTGGGGGCCGTGGTCGAGGTGCGCGGCTGGCTGACCCACCACCGCAAGAGCGGCAAGGTCCAGTTCCTGGTCCTGCGGGACGGCTCCGGGAAGATGCAGTGCGTGGCGGGCGTGAACGACCTGCCGCGCGGGCAGTGGGAGACCGCCGCCACTCTCACCCTCGAATCCGCGGTCATCGTCCGGGGCCGGCTCCGCGCCGACGCGCGCGCCCCCGGCGGGGTGGAGATGGGTCTGCAGTCGGTCGCCGTGGTGTCGGTGGCCGAGCCCTACCCGATCAGCCCCAAGGAGCACGGCACCGACTTCCTGATGGACCACCGGCACCTGTGGCTGCGCTCGTCCCGGCAGCACGCGATCCTGCGGATCCGGGCGGAGCTCATCGGCGCCCTGCGCGACTTCATGGACGGCGAGGGATTCCTGCTGGTGGACTCGCCGATCTTCACGCCGAATGCGTGCGAGGGTACGAGCACGCTCTTCGAGACCGAGTACTTCGACGAGAAGGCGTATCTGACGCAGAGCGGCCAGCTCTATCAGGAGGCCGCGGCGCTGGCCTTTGGGCGCTCGTACTGCTTCGGTCCGGCGTTCCGGGCCGAGAAGAGCAAGACGCGCCGGCACTTGATCGAATTCTGGATGATGGAGCCGGAGTGGGCCTTCGCGACGCTCGAGGACGTGATCGCCCTCGAGGAGCGACTGCTCGTCTCGGTGGTGGGACGCATCCTCGAGCGCCGCGCCGAGGAGCTGAAGATCGTCGAGCGCGACACCGCGCCGCTGGAGCGGGTGCGGGCCCCCTTCGCCCGCATGCACTACAACGAGGCGGTCGAGCGCCTGCACGCCGCGGGCAGCGCCTTCGAGTGGGGCAGCGACTTCGGCGCGCCGGACGAGACGGCGCTCTCGGAACAGTTCGCCACGCCGCTGTTCTTGACGAACTATCCCGCAGCGGTCAAGGCGTTCTACATGGAGCCGGACCCGGCGGACCCCAGGCTCAGCCTCTCGTGCGACTGCCTTGCCCCGGAGGGCTACGGCGAGATCATCGGCGGCGGGCAGCGCATGGCGTCGCTCGAGCTGCTGACGCGCCGGATCGAGGAGCAGGGGCTGCCGCAGGAGGCCTTCGAGTGGTACAAGGACCTGCGCCGGTACGGCAGCGTGCCCCATTCCGGCTTCGGGATCGGCGTCGAGCGCACGCTCGCGTGGATCGCCGGACTGGACCACGTGCGCGAGACCATCCCCTTCCCGCGGATGCTCAACCGGCTGAAGCCGTAGCCCGCGCCAGCGGACCCGTAGCCCGCGCCAGCGGACCCGTAGCCCGCGCCAGCGGACCCGTAGCCCGCGCCAGCGGACCCGTAGCCCGTGCCAGCGGACCCGTAGCCCGCGCCAGCGGACCCGTAGCCCGCGTCAGCGGACCCGCTGCAGGATGACGAGAGCATTCTCGCCTCCGGCCTTCTCGTCCACGATGGTGGCCTGCGCGTAGCGGCCGACCAGCGTGTCGCGCTCCGCGCGCGAACGGAACGGGGCCCCTGCCCCGGCGAAGGCGGTCTGGCCATCGAGCGCGGCCCGCCGGATGACGATCCAGTCGGGCTGTTCCCGGTCGGCCACATCGGCGTACCAGCCCGGTCCCTGCAGGCGGCGCTTCGCCACGGCGGGCGAGACCAGGCCCACCTCGTCCACGACCACGACCGGATTCTGCCAGCCCACGATCCCGATGGGCTCGAGCATCACCTTGTCGCCGGGGCGCACGTGGTCACGCAACCAGGTCGCCACCGTGGCGAACCCGTAGTACTCGTTCTGGGCCCGGGCGATGTAGAGGCCGTAGGCGTCTACCCACATGGTCCCGACCAGCAGCGCAATGCCAACGTAGAGCAACCCTCCACGCACCAGGCGCGGCAGGCCGACCGCGGCCAGGGTGGCGACTCCCGCGAGCGGCAGCAGCAGGTACCAGTAGAAATACGCCACCCCGAGGAGCGCGTATCCCAGCCACACGACGAGGCACGCGCCCACGGCGAGCGCCAGGGCGCTGGTGCGCCGGCGCCAGAGCGCGATGGCGCCGGCCACGGCCGCCGGACCGAGCACGACGGAGAGGGCGGAGAGATGCCGGGCCTCGCCCGTGGCGAGCATCCCCTGGAAGCGGAACGGCAGCGCCCAGCCCCACCAGTAGCGGCCCGCCCAGGGGCCGGGTGTGCCGTAGATGCTGGACTTGGCGATCACGCTCTGGGGCACGGGAGAGCCGAAGTAGGCGGTGAGCGCGGCGAGGCCGGCTGCGAAGAGCGCGGCGCCCACCACGCGGTCGCGGGGTCGTGCGCCCAGGGCGATGACAGCGGCGCAGGCCACGCCTTCAGGGCGCCACAGGGCCAGCAGGCCGAGGAGTGGCCCGGCCGTCACGCTGCCGCGCCGCGCCATCACCGCCGCCAGCGCGATGAGCGTGAGCATGGTGCTGTTCTCCATGCCGGACACGGCCACCACGGAGAAGTACGGCCAGACCGCGAAGAAGAAGGTGAAGCACCACGCCGTCGCGCGGGCGTGAGGGCCGGGGCCATCGGCCTCGCGTTCGAGCAGGCTGCCGACCAGGAGCAAGGTCAGGGCGTCCGCCACGAGGGTGGTCGCCCGGGTCCAGAGGACGGGATCCTGGGCCAGCACGCAGCCGAGCGCGGTCCAGAGGGTCCACGCCGGGGAAGAGAAACCGAAGACGGGGTCGCCGGGGTTGTAGACGAGCCCGTGCCCGTTGGCGAGGTGGCGGGCGTAGCGGAATGTGATGTAGGCGTCCTCGGAGGCCACCGGCAGAGCGAACGAGGCGAAGACGCGCGCCAGGACGAGCAGTAGCAGCGGCAGGAGGAAGGGCCGCAGGGGGTCGCAGAGTTCGCGGAGTCCGGGTAGGACACCGGGGCCCACCGGGCCGGTCGGAGGGTGCGCGTCCGCTGGACGGGAGGGACTCTCGGCGATGGGAGTCGCCAGGCGCGAAGGGCGCTTCTTCGTCATGCGAGGGTGGGGGCGGACAGTGGTCACCGGGAAAGGGAAAGGGGAGTCCTTGTTCGCCCCAGCGAGAGGCTTGACGTGTTCGCGTCGCTGCACAAGTTGCTGACTTCGCCTGGAAGCGGGACGCGAGACAGTCTGGGGACTCCCCACTTCATCCGGTGCCGGGCCGCGCCTGACGCTAGCGCGACCACTGCCGGGAGTCTAGCGAATCGGCGGAACAGGGGGCAAGAGCAAAACCCCGGCGGAGCAAAGACCCGGCGGTGTAGGGAGCCGGCGGTGTAGAGAGCCGGCGGCACACCTGGGGCCTTGACACCCCCCCCCCCGCCCTCCTAAGGTGGCCGACTCGAGCTTCCCGCGGTGGCAGGCAGGCGGCCTGAAGTAGAGGGTAGGACAAGCATTGATTGACAAGGCGGGACTCCGCTTCCTAGACTCTATGGGCTTCGGCGTCCGGGATCACCGTGGCCCGAAAGGGCCGGGGTGGGCGCTTGCGCTCCTGCTGCTACTGGTGGCGGGGTCGGCAGGTTGCGCCTCCCAGCGACGCCCAGGCGTCGTGGAAGACTCCCTGACCAGCGGGCGTACGACCATTGTGTGTGCTCCAGAGGCCCGCGACCTCATCGTCCGGGAACGGGATGCCTTCCAGGCCCTCTATCCCCAGGCGAACATCGAGGTTCGGGCCGGCACCTCCCGGGACGCGGTGAGCGCGCTGTTCGCCGCCCGCTGCGGAGCGGGGGTGATCACCCGGGAGCTGGCCCCCGAAGAGCGGGTGGCGGCAATCCGTGGTGGACTGGAGCTGGAGGGCTATCGTTTCGCCCGGGACGCGCTGGTGGCGGTCGTGCACCCGTCGAATCCCGTGCAGAACATCTCGTTGCCGAAGTTGCGGGGCGTCTACTCTGGAGAGCTGCGGGAGTGGTCGCAGTTGGCGGGTCTGCGGCAGGGCATCCGCCCGGTGGTGCAACCGATGGAGTCTGACGTGACGGCGTTCTTCATCGAAGAGGTCATGGAGGGAGAGGCGATCGGGGCCCGCGTCCTCACGGAGGACTCGGACTCCGCTGTGGTCGCGCACGTCCTGCGGGATCCCCAGGCGATGGGCTACGTGACCCTGGCGTGGGCGGAGCGCGGGGCGCGGCCCCTGCGGATCTCGCCCCTGACCGGGCTGCCACACACTCGGCCGGACGTCGAGACCGTCTACGGGGGGAAGTACCCCCTCAACCGTTTCTTCAACTACTACGTGAGGGCGGGCGGGCCCCTGCTCGCGAACGGATTCATCACGTTCATCACCAGTACAGCCGGGCAGAAGATCGTCCACGAAGCGGGCTTCGTGCCGACGTCGGTGCCCGTGCGCTTCGTACGCCGCTCCCCGATGCTCAAGAGCCATTGACAGGAGAACGGACCCGAACGCCATGAGAACCCCGAGCGCTTTGCGAACGAACCTCTGGCTGCTGGCCGTGCTGGCTGGCTTGACGCTCGGCACCCTGCCCGGGACGCTGCGGGCGGACGAACTCCGGGACGGGCGCGCCGCGCTGCAGGCGGGCCGGCTGGACGACGCGCTGCGTTACTACGAGCAGGCGGCCTCGCAGGGCAGTGCCGAAGGACGCGCGGGAGTCGGCCTGGTCTGGCTCAAGCGGCACCAGCTGGCCAACGCCAACGAGGCGTTCGAGCTCGCCGAGAAGATGGACAACCAGCTGGCCATGGCCCACTACGGTCAGGCCGAGGTGTTGCGGCAGCAGGAGAAGTGCGAGGAGGCGGTGCCGAGATTCCAGCGCGCGGTGGAGTTGGACCGCCGCTATCCGGAGGCGCAGATCGGCCTGAGCACCTGCCTCGCGCAGATCGGCCGCTATGCCGAGGCCGTCGCTGCGGCGAACCGCGGGCTCAACTGGGGTGTGAAGTGGCGGCCCCGGTTCCTGATCGCGCTGGGCAACATCGCGGCGGCCCGCGATTCCCTGCGCGACGCCGGCATCTGGTACACGACCGCGGCGCAGGAATCGCCGGATGACCCGGCCACGCACCGCGCACTGGGCGATTTCTACGTCAAGCGCGGCACGTTCGACCTGGCCTACCCCGAGTACCAGTCGGCCGTGGCGCGCGACTCGGGCGACGTCGAGCTGCACTTCGCGCTGGGCCAGGCGCTCTATCACGGCCAGCGGTACGTGCCCGCGCTCGAGGAGTTCCAGTGGGTGGTCGCCCGCGACCCCGAGTTCCCGGCGGCCCAGCTCGCCCTGGGTGACCTGCTCTACCGCTCGGGCAAGGCCGATGCGCGGCGCTACGCCGAGGCACGGGCGCCGCTGGAGAAGTACGTGCAGCTCAGGCCCGAAGACCCCAAGGGCTGGAGCGTGCTCGGGCGCGTCTTCTACTACGTCGGGCTCTCCGACCGGGACTCCACGCTCAAGGACAAGGCGCTCGAGGCCCTGGATAACGCGGAGCGGCTCGGCGACAAGACGAAGGAGATGTTCGCGATCCGCGCCCGGCTCCACATCGACCGCCGGGAGTTCGACCGGGCGTCGGCGGACTACGACCGGGCCGGGAACGACCTGCCGCCGGAGGACATCTACCGGCAGGCCCGCATGCTGACCATCCAGAGGAACTACGCCCGGGCGGAGTCGCTCTACTCGGTCATCGTGGACCGCGACTCGACCTCGCGGCTGGCGGGGCTGGTCCTGAACGAGGTCGGGAAGATCCGTTTCGGGCAGGCGGCGGACGCCGCGAAGGTGGACAAGCAGTCGGCCGTGCCCTTCTACGAGCAGACCATCGACATCTTCCAGCGCCGGATCTCGCTTGACCCGGGCAACGACGAGGCCTACTACTACGTCGGTCTGTCCCACCGGGAATTGGGGCAGTACACGGAGGCGATCGCCGCGATGCGCCAGTCGGCGAATCTCGCCGATGGCAGGGCGGATCGCCACTTCTGGCTCGGGCTCTTCTATGTCCAGGCGGATTCCGCCGACCAGGCACAGCAGGAGTTCCAGCGGGTGGTCGAGCTCGACACCGGCAACTCGAACAACAAGGCCATCGCGCTGCGGCAGCTCGGCTACTACCAGCTGCTCCGGAAGGAGTACGGGGGGGCGATCGAGCTCCTGGAGCAATCCGCCAGCATCAATCCCAGGGATGCCGGGACGCTCCTGTGGCTGGCGCAGGGCTACCAGAACTCGGGCAATCGTGGGCGAGCCGTGGAGAACTACCGGCGGGTGCTGACGCTCGATCCGGGCAATCCGGACGCACGAAACGGCCTGAGGATCCTCGAGGGCGGAGCCAGGTAGGGAGGAGTCCCATGAAGCAACGCCAGGTGGGCAGCATCTTCATCCTCACGCCGCATGGGTACCTCACGGGTGGCGAGGAGACGGACGAGCTGGAGCAGGGCATCAAGAAGCTCAGCGAAGCGGGCAGCAAGCACCTCGTCATCAATCTGGCCGAGGCGCAGCACCTCAATTCGACCGCGCTGGGCGTGCTCATCTCGGCGCATTCCAACTTCGTCCGCCGCGGCGGGCAGATGAAGCTCTGCTCGGTGGACAAGCGCATCGAGAATATCTTCGTCATCACGAAGCTGTCGCTCGTGTTCGACGTTTATCCGAGCGAAGAGCAGGCGATCGCCAGCTTCGCCGAGAAGGAGTGAGCCCAACCAGGGAGCCCACCTCGCCGATGGCTGGGTGGCCTCAGGATCGGGAGGAGCAAACGTGTCCGTGCACCGTAGGCAGGTCCGGAGCATCGTCGTGGTGTCCGTGAAGGGCAGCTTCTTCGGGGACAGCGAGACGGATGAGTTGCAGAAGGTCATCCTGGACGAGGCCGCGGGTGGGAACACCCGGCTCGTGCTCGACATGAGCGAGTGCCAGGCGCTGAATTCGACCGCGCTGGGGGTGCTGATACGCGGGTACGCCAACTACCGGGGCCGCGGCGGCGAGATCAAGCTCTGTGGCCTGGGCAAGCGGATCAAGGATCTCTTCATCATGACGAAGCTCATCATGGTGTTCGACCACCACGAGACCGAGAACGAAGCGATCGCGGCGTTCGCGGAGTAGGGTGGAGTCTCGCCCCCGCTGACCGGGCGGGCGCGTCAATCATCATCACGGGAAGCGGGGTGTCTCGAAAGAGGCCCGCCGCCTCCGGTTCGACGGGAAAGGCCTGTTCGAACCCAAAGGACCAGCCTGCAGGGGCGTGATAGCGACCTCCGCGGGGGTTGGAGGAAGGAAGTCCAAGCATGAGCCGTTTCATCGTCCCTCTCGGATTCATCCTGGCCCTGGCAGTCTCGATTGCAGTCTGGTGGAATCTCCCGGCGATTGGCCCGATCGGCGAGCAGATGAAGCAGGGTGGGCCGCTCGTCTCGATGCTGATCCTGCTCCTCATCCTCGAGACCGCGTTCATCATCGAGCGGACCTGGAGCCTGCGGAAGGCCCAGGGCGCCGGCAGCATGCCGGAGTTCCTGAACAACGTCCGCAAGAAGCTGCACGCCGGGGACGTGGACGGCGCCATCAAGCTGTGCGGGCAGCAGCGTGGTTCGGCGGCCAACGTGATCCGCGCCGGCCTCGAGCGATACCAGGCAGTCCGGGCCGAGGGCGCTCCGCGTGAGAAGATCGTCGCCGACACGCAGGCTGCCATCCAGGAGGCCAACGGCCTCGAAGTGCCGCTCCTCGAGCGCAACCTGATCGCGCTCTCCACGATCGCGTCGGTCGCGACCATGGTCGGGCTGCTGGGGACGGTCATCGGGATGATCCGGTCGTTCGCTGCGCTCGGTCACAGCGGTGCCGTCGACGCGCAGAAGCTGGCCATCGGCATCTCGGAGGCGCTCATCAACACGGCGGGCGGCCTCTTCATCGCCATCGCGGGCATCGTCACGTACAACGTCTTCGTGACGCGCGTGGACAACTTCAACTACATGATGGACGAGGCCTCCTACGAGGCGGTCCAACTGCTCGCCTCGACGACGCACGAGCGGAAGTAAGGGAGCGCCGGGATGCTCAAGAAGAAGCGTCGCATCGGTATCAGCATCGATATGACGCCGATGGTGGACGTCGCGTTCCTCCTGCTCATCTTCTTCATGACGACGACGCAGTTCGAGCCGCCGGACCAGGACAAGGTCGCCCTGCCGGAGTCGAACTCGGAGCTGAAGGTGCCGGAGAGCGGCGTCATCACGATCGCGGTCACCGCGCCCAAGCCGCCGACCAACGTCTCGCGGGTCAAGCTCGTCTACCAGAAGGGTGGCAACAAGGTCGAGCAGCCGGTGGATATCGACAACCTGACCGAGGACCTCACCAACTGGCTCAAGGACGCACGCCGCTCCCAGCCCACGGCACGCATGATCATCAAGATGGACAAGGACGCGCAATTCGGCATCATGGCCGACATGATGGATGCCCTGCAGGCCGCCAACGCTCCGCGCTTCAACGTCATGACAGAGCTCGGCATGAAGGGCGGCCTGATCGGCAAGAAGGAAACCAAATGACCGAGAACCCCCGAGGAGGTGAGACTCCATGGGTGCTGTAGACGCCCCACAGCCGCGCGGCGGTAAGAAGAAGGGCGGAAAGAGGGCCAAGCGCCGTGTCGGCATCCGCATCGACATGACGCCCATGGTGGACGTCGCCTTCCTGCTGCTCATCTTCTTCATGGTGACCACGGTCTTTCGGAAGCCGCAGGCGCTCGAGATCAACCTGCCGCCGGACAACAAATCGACGGTGTCCGTCGCGCAGTCGAAGGTGCTCGAGATCCGCGTCCTGCCGGACCGCGCCTACTGGCGGAATTCGGCGGACCCCTGGGCTCGCGCAGCGGTCCTGGACCTGACTGCGATCTTCGAGAAGTACAGCAGTGACGCCGCGAAGATCGTGCTCGTGAAGGTGGACCGCGAGGCGAAGTTCAACGACATGGTCCGTATCATCGACGAGCTCGATCTCGCCAAGCTCACCCGCTTCTCCCTGCAGACGCTGAAGCCGGACGAGAAGAAGGAGGTCGAGACGCTATGACGACCCCCAACCACGACGTCTCGCTCTTCGAGTTCATGCCCTACGGGGCGCCCGAGCTCAAGGAAGTCGCGAAGAAGTACATGGTCCGGGCGATCCTCGTATCGTCCGCGGCGTGGATCGCGGTGTACGGGCTGGGCTTCGGCGGCAGCCAGTTGATGGCCCGCCGCCCCAAGGAGACGAGCGTGATCGTCGTGCCGTATCGCGAGGTCGCCGCGCCTCCGCCGCTCTCGGACGACACGCCCCCGCCTCAGGTGGCGGTGGCCACGTCCGTTGCCGCGCCCGCGGCGGCGATCCCGGTGCCAGTGCCGGACGCCGAGGCTCCGATGGAGCAGACCATCAAGTCGCAGGAGGAGATCGCGGCGGCGACCCCCAGCATGCAGGCTCAGGACGACAAGGGGGCGTCGATCATCGTGGCTCCCCAGTCGGACGAGGAGCTGCCGAGGTACGGTGATTACGTCTATGTCGAGGAGTTGCCGGAGGCCATCACGAAGGTCTCTCCTCAGTATCCGGACATCGCCCGCGAGGCGAGCGTGGACGGCACCGTGATGGTCCAGGCGCTGGTGGGGAAGGACGGGCGGGTCAAGGACACCCGCGTCGTCAAGTCCATCCCGATGCTGGATGCCTCTGCGACCGCGGCGGTCCGGCAGTGGGTCTTCAAGCCGGCGCTCTCGAACAACAAGCCGGTCGCGGTGTGGGTCGCCGTGCCGGTGAAGTTCACGCTGCACTAGGGCTTTCGACGACGGGGGGAGCGGTCGGCCCCCCGGGATGAGGGCGGGGGGCCGATTCCGGCCCCCCGTTCCCCTGCCCGCGCAGCAGGGGGGGCGTCCGTCCCTCATCCATGACGCGTCCGGGGGCCGCCTTCCGGCGCCCGTGGCTGCCCGTTTGCCTTGGCGGTTGGGACTCCATACTCTGCCGTGGTCCGCGAGCCGGTCCGTGACACACCCCCCGGGAGGCAAGCATGGAGACGATCACCCAGCCCCTTTCGACCCCCAGTGCGCCCGAGCCCGCGAGGTCGATCTGGAGCCGCTCCGTGGCCGTGTTCTCCCGGCCCGCGCAGGCGTGGGCCGGCCTCGAGCGCAGGGGCCAGTGGTGGTTCCCTCTGCTCCTCACCGCGCTGGTTTCCGTGGTTGGCACGGGGCTGACCTACCAGCGGGCCATGGTCCCCACCCAGCTCGCCCAGTTCGACCGCCAGGTGGAGGCGGGGCAGCTCCCGCCGGACGCGCTCGACCGGATCGAGCGGCAGGTGTCCAGCCCGGCAGCCATGGCGCTGACCCTCGCCTCGATCGCCGTCGCCACGCCACTGATGACCATGGCCTTCGCCTTGCTGCCGTGGCTGGCGGCGGGTTTCATGCTGGGCCGCCGGTTCCGGTATCGGGATGCCTTCGTGGTCACGGCCTGGGCGGGGCTGGTGAGCATCCCGGCGCAGATCCTGACCTCCGCTCTGGCCTGGACCAACGAGACCATGACCAATCTCCACACCGGTTTCGGCGTGCTCCTGCCGGTCGAGGACCCGCCGTCGAAGCTGATGACGGGGCTGGGGACCTTCCTTGACCAGGGCATCGGTCCCTTCGCGCTCTGGTACGTGGTCGTGCTGGCCCTGGGAGTCGCGGCGCTCTCGGGGGCGCCCCGTCGGTCCGTGATCCTGGCGCTGGGCGGTGTCTGGCTGGTGGTCATCGCCATCTTCGCAGTCCTGGCCGCATTGTTCGCCCCGGGGGCCTGACCGCGGGCGCCTCCTGCAACACTTCTGTCCATCGCCCGTATATGCCAACAGGTGCGCCCGCGTCCGCGGGCGCCATCCACGGAGGATACGCATGAGGAGGACGGTCCGGACCATCGCGGGCCTCGCTCTGGCCGGCGTCGTCTGGTTGTCGGCGGCGGCGGCGGCGCAGTCGGTCCTCACCGCCGATCGGGCGGTGCAGCTGGCACTCGAGCAGAACAGCCAGATCATCAATGCCAGCGCCGGCGTCCTCGACGCCCGGGGCGGCGTGTACGGGGCCCTGTCCGGGGTCCTGCCGCAGGTGTCCGCGGGGTTGTCCCGCAGCGGGTCGTGGACCCGGAACCAGCGCGGCATCCAGATCTTCGGCGGCGGCCTGCTCGTCCCGTCGAGCACCGACCGATACGAGTCGTACTCGACCCAGCCGGTCCTCAGCGGGTCGTGGAACGCCCTCAATCTGTCGTCGCTCTCGGGCCTCTCGGCGGCCCGGAGCAGCCTGAAGGCCGCCCACTGGCAGCGGGCCTCGGCCCGGAACGAAGTGGCGCTGCTGGCCCGCCGGCAGTTCTACGAGGTGGTCAAGGCCGTGCGGCTCGTCGGCGTCTCGGCCAGCGCGCTCCAGCTCGCCCGCGACAACGGGCGGCGCGTGCAGGCGCTCTTCGACGTGGGCTCCGTGTCGCGGAGCGACGTGCTGCGCGCCCAGGTGAACACGAATCAGGCGGTGCTCG
>Ga0315276_10002479_pt1 | contig 16900 bp, 14 predicted proteins | sample YL17G05_0_MG_FD_204542 | JGI IMG/M metagenome (GOLD analysis project Ga0315276, IMG submission 204542) | Sediment microbial communities from Yellowstone Lake, YNP, Wyoming, USA - YL17G05_0 | ecosystem: Environmental > Aquatic > Freshwater > Lake > Sediment | place: USA: Wyoming | collected... | reverse complement strand
CAGCGTGAACTTCAGCGGCACGGCGACCCACACCGCGACCGGCTTGTTGTTCGAGAGCGCCGGCTTGAAGACCCACTGCCGCACCGCCGCGACCGCCGCGGCGTCCAGCATCGGGATGGACTTGACGACGCGGGTGTCCTTGACCCTGCCGTCCCTGCCCACCAGCGCCTGGACCATCACGGTACCGTCCACGCTCGCCTCGCGGGCGATGTCCGGGTACTGAGGATTGACCTTCGTGATGGCCTCCGGCAACTCCTCGACGTAGACGTACTCACCGTACTTCGGAAGCTCGTCTTCCGACTGTGGAGCGATGACGATCGAAGCGCCCTTGTCGTCCTGAGCCGTCATGCTGGGGGTCGCCGCCGCGATCTCCTCCTGGGACTTGATGGTCTGCTCCATCGGGGCCTCGGCGTCCGGCACGGGCACCGGTATCGCCGCTGCGGGCGCGGCGACGGCCGTGGTCACCGCCACCTGCGGCGGGGGCGTTTGGTCCGAGAGCGGCGGAGGCGCGGTGACCTCGCGATACGGCACAATGATCACGCTCGTCTCCTTGGGGCGGTGGGCCAGCAACTGGCTCCCGCCGAAGCCCAGCGCGTACACCACGAGCCAGGCCCCGGACGATGCGAGGATCGCACGGACCATGTACTTCTTCGCGACTTCCTTGAGCTCGGGCGCCCCGTAGGGCATGAACTCGAACAGCGAGACGTGATCGTGGGGGGTCGTCATAGCGTCTCGACCTCCTTCTTCTCGTCCGGCTTCAGCGTCTGCAGAGAGAAGCGGGTGAGCTTGGCGAGGTCGAGCTCGTCGATGATACGAACCATGTCGTTGAACTTCGCCTCGCGGTCCACCTTCACGAGCACGATCTTCGCGGCGTCACTGCTGTACTTCTCGAAGATCGCAGTCAGGTCCAAGACCGCCGCACGGGCCCATGGATCCGCCGAATTCCGCCAGTAGGCGCGGTCCGGCAGGACGCGGATCTCAAGCACCTTCGACTGCGCGACGGACACCGTTGACTTGTTGTCCGGCGGCAGGTTGATCTCCAGCGCCTGGGGCTTCCGAAAGACCGTGGTCACCATGAAGAAGATAAGCAGCAGGAAGGCAACGTCCACCATGGGCGTCATGTCGATGCGGATGCCGACCCGCCGCTTGGTCCTCTTTCCGCCCTTCTTCTTGCCGCTGCGCGGCTGTGGGGCGTCTACTGCACCCATGGAGTCTCACCTCCTCGGGGGTTTTCTGTCATTTGGTTTCCTTCTTGCCCATCAGTCCGCCCTTTGTCCCGAGTTCCGTCATGACGTTGAAGCGCGGAGCGTTGGCGGCCTGCAGGGCATCCATCATGTCGGCCATGATGCCGAATTGCGCGTCCTTATCCATCTTGATGATCATGCGTGCCGTGGGCTGGGCCCGGCGTGCGTCCTTCAGCCAGTTCGTGAGGTCCTCGACGAGGTTCCCGACCTCCACCGGCTGCTCGACCTTCTCGCCACCCTTCTGGTAGACCAGCTTGACGCGCGAGACGTTGGTCGGCGGCTTGGGTGCGGTGACCGCGATCGTGATGACGCCGCTCTCCGGCACCTTCAGCTCCGAGTTCGACTCGGGCAGGGCGACCTTGTCCTGGTCCGGCGGCTCGAACTGCGTCGTCGTCATGAAGAAGATGAGCAGGAGGAACGCGACGTCCACCATCGGCGTCATGTCAATGCTGATGCCGATGCGGCGCTTCTTCTTGAGCATCCGCGCCCTCCCCTACTTCCGCTCGATCGTCGTCGAAGCGAGCAGCTGGACCGCCTCGTAAGAGGCCTCGTCCATCATGTAGTTGAAATTGTCCACACGCGTCACGAAGACGTTGTAGGTGACGATACCCGCGATGGCGATGAAAAGGCCGCCCGCCGTATTGATGAGGGCCTCCGAGATTCCGATGGCCAGCTTCTGCGCGTCGACGGCACCGCTGTGACCGAGCGCCGCAAACGACCGGATCATCCCGATGACCGTCCCCAGCAGCCCCACCATGGTCGCGACCGACGCGATCGTGGAGAGTGCGATCAGGTTGCGCTCGAGGAGCGGCACCTCGAGGCCGTTGGCCTCCTGGATGGCCGCCTGGGTGTCAGCGACGATCTTCTCGCGCGGGGCGCCCTCGGCCCGGACTGTCTGGTAACGCTCGAGGCCCGCGCGGATCACGTTGGCCGCCGAACCACGCTGCTGCCCGCACAGCTTGATGGCGCCGTCGACGTCCCCGCCGTGCAGCTTCTTGCGGACGTTGTTCAGGAACTCCGGCATGCTGCCCGAGCCCTGGGCCTTCCGGAGGCTCCAGGTCCGCTCGATGATGAACGCGGTCTCGAGGATGAGCAGCAGAATCAGCATCGCGACCAGCGGACCGCCCGCCTTCATCTGCTCGCCGAGCGGGCCGAGCGCCGGGAGGTTCCACCACACTGCAATCGAAACTGCCAGGGCCAGGATGAATCCGAGAGGGACGATGAAACGGCTCATGCTTGGACTTCCTTCCTCCAACCCCCGCGGAGGTCGCACTCACGCCCCTGCAGGCTGGTCCTTTGGGTTCGAACAGGCCTTTCCCGTCGAACCGGAGGCGGTGCGCCTCCTTCGAGACACGCCGCTTTCCTGGTTGATGCCTGACGCGCCCGCCCGGTCAGCGGGGCGAGACTCCACCCTGTTCCGCGAACGCGGCAATCGCCTCGTCCTCGGTCTCGTGGTGGTCGAACACCATGATGAGCTTCGTCATGGTGAATAGATCCTTGATCCGCTTTCCCAGACCGCAGAGCTTGATCTCGCCGCCGCGACCCCTGTAATTCGCGTACCCGCGCATCAGCACGCCGAGCGCGGTCGAGTTCAGCGCCTGGCACTCGCTCATGTTGAGCACGAGCCGGGCGTTCGCGGCAGCAGCTTCGTCCAGGATGGCCTTCTGCAGCTCCTCCGTCTCGCGATCCCCGAAGAAGCTGCCCTTCACGGACAGCACGACAATACTCCGGACCTCTCTACGGCGCACGGCCACGACTGCTCCTTCCCGCTCCTGGGGTCACCGGCCACGGGCAGAGCGGGCTTCCCGGTCAGGCTCACTCCTTCTCGGCAAAGCTGGCAATCGCCAACTCCTCGCTCGTATAGACGTCGAATACGAGCGACAACTTGGTGATGACGAAGATGTTCTCGATGCGCTTGTCCACCGAGCAGAGCTTCATCTGCCCGCCGCGACGGACGAAATTGGAGTGCGCCGAAATGAGCACGCCAAGCGCAGTAGAATTGAGATGCTGCGCCTCAGCCAGATTGATGACAAGATTCTTCCGGTCGGCTTCGCTGAGCTGCTTGATGGCCTGCTCCAGCTCGTCCGTCTCCTTGCCACCGGTGAGGTACCCCTTCGGCGTAACGATGAAGATGCTGCCCACCTGGCGTTGCTTCATGGGACTCCTCCCTACCTCGCTCCGGCCTCTAGGATCCTCAGACCGTTTCGTGCGTCCGCATTGCCCGGGTCCAGCGTCAGTACCCGACGGTAGTTCTCCGTGGCTCGCCCGCGATTGCCCGAGTTCTGGTAGCCCTGCGCCAGCCACAGAAGCGTCCCGGCGTCCTTCGGACTGATGCTGGCGGACTGCTCCAGGAACTCGATGGCCCCCGCGTACTCCTTCCGGAGCAGCCGATAATAGCCCAGTTGCCGCAGCGCGATGGCCTTGTTGTTCGAATTCCCCGCGTCGAGATCGACCACGCGCTGGAACTCCTGCTGCGCCTGATCGACGGAATCCGCCTGGACATAGAAGAGCCCGAGCCAGAAGTGGCGGTCCACCTTGCCATCGGCGAGATTCGCCGACTGGCGCATCGCAGCGATCGCATCCGGGTACCGCCCCAATTCCCGGTGGCACAGACCGACGTAGTAGTAGGCCTCGTCGTTGCCAGGGTCAAGTGAGATCCGCCGCCGGAAGATGTCGATGGTCCGCTCGTAGAAGGCCGCCGCCGCCGGCTTGTCCACCTTCGCGGCATCCGCCGCCTGTCCGAAACGCATCTTCCCGATCTCATTCAGCACCATCAGCGCCAGCCGCGAGGTCGAGTCGCGGTCCACGATGACCGAATAGAGCGATTCCGCCCGAACGTAGTTCTTCTGGATGGTCAGCATGCGGGCTTGCCGGTAGACATCCTCCGGCGGCAGGTCGTTCCCGGCCTGGTCGTAGTCCGCCGCCGCCTGGTCAAACTCCCGCCGGTCGATGTGGAGTCGCGCACGGATCGTGTACATCTCCTTCGACTTGTCGCCGAGCTTCTCCGCCCGGTCCAGCATCTCGAGCGCCTTGTCCTTGAGCGTGGAGTCCTTGTCCGCGAGGCCGACGTAATAGTAGGTGCGCCCGAGCACGCTCCAGCCCTTGGAGTCATCGGGCCTGAGTTGCACGTACTTCTCGAGCGGTGCGCGGGCCTCGGCGTAGCGCCGCGGATCCGCCTTGCCCGAGCGGTAGAGGAGGTCGCCCAGAGCGAGTTGCGCCGCCGGGAACTCGGGGTCGCGGGCGACCACCCACTGGAACTCCTCGAGCGCAGACACGTAGCGCTGCCCGTAGTAGAGCGCCTGGCCCAGCGCGAAGTGCAGCTCGACGTCGCCCGAGTCGCGCGCCACGGCCGACTGGTACTCGGGGTAGGCCAGGTCGAACGTGCCGCGCTTGACGTAGAAATCGCCCAGCGCACGGTGGGTGGCGGGGTCATCCGGTGATTCCTGCGCAGCGGTCGTGTACCAGATGCCGGCGTCGCGCAGGGAGTCGCGGGCCAGCGCGATGCTCCCCAGCGCGATCAGGAACTGGGGCCGCCACTTCGTGCCCCAATTGAGCCCGCGGTTCGCCGCGGCGACGGCCTCGGCGTAACGGCCGACCTGCGACAGGCAAGCACTCAGGCCGAGCTGCGCCTCCGGGTAGCGGCGGTCCAGTTCCACCGCGCGCTGGAACCGGGGCACCGCCTCCTCGCACTTCTCCCGCTGCCGCAACACCTCGGCCTGCCCGTAGTGGGCCATGGCCAGCTGGTTGTCCATCTTCTCGGCGAGCTCGAACGCCTCGTTGGCGTTGGCCAGATTGTGCCGCTTGAGCCAGACCAGGCCGACTCCCGCGCGTCCTTCTGCGCTGCCCTGTGCAGCCGCCTGTTCGAAGAAACGCAGCGCGTCGTCAAGCCGGCCCGCCTGCAGCGCGGCACGTCCATCCCGGAGTTCGTCAGCCCGAAGCGTCGCGGGCAGCGTCGTGAGCGTCAGGCCGGCCAGCGCAACCAGCAGCCAGAGATTCGTTCGAAAGACACTCGGGGTTCTCATGGCGTTCGGGCCCGTTCTCCTGTCAATGGCTCTTGAGCATCGGGGAGCGGCGTACGAAGCGCACCGGCACGGAGGTCGGCACGAAGCCGGCTTCGTGGACGATCCTCTGCCCGGCCGTACTGGTGAGAAAGGTGACGAATCCGTTCGCGAGCATGGGACCACCCTGCCTCACGTAGTAGTTGAAGAAACGGCACACGGGATACTTCCCCCCGTAGACGGTCTCGGCATCCGGCTGCGTGAATGGCAACCCGGTCAGTGGCGAAATCCGCAGGGCCCGCGCCCCGCGATCCGCCCAGGCCAACGTCACGTAGCCCACCGCCCGGGGGTCCCGCAGGACGTGTGCAACCACCGCGGAGTCCGAGTCCTCCGTGAGGACGCGTGCCTTGATCGCCTCTCCCCCCATGACCTCTTCGAGGAAGAAGGCCGTCACGTCAGACTCCATCGGTTGTATCACCGGACGGATGTCCTGCCGCACCCCTGCCAACTGCGACCACTCGCGCACCTCTCCAGAGTAGATGCCCCGCAACTTCGACAACGAGATGTTCTGCACGGGATTCGACGGGTTCACGACCGCCAGCAGCGCATCCCGGGCGAAACGATAACCCTCCAGCTCCAGTCCACCCCGGACCGCCGCCGCCCGCTCTTCGGGGGCCAGCTCCCGGGTGATCACCCCCGCTCCGCAGCGGGCAGCAAACAACTCGTTCACCGCGTCCCGGGAGGTGCCGGCCCGAACCTCGATGTTCGCCTGGGGATAGAGCGCCTGGAAGGCGTCCCTTTCCCGGACGACGAGGTCGCGGGCCTCTGGAGCACACACAATGGTCATACGCCCGCTCGTCAGGGAGTCTTCCACGACGCGAGGGCGTCGCGGGGAGGCGCAGCCTGCCGACGCTACCAGCACCAGCAGGAACGCAACCGCCCACCGAGACCCTTTCGGGCCACGGCGATCCCGGACGCCGAAGCCCCGAGAGTTTAGAAAGCGAAGCCACGTCTTGTCAATCAAAGCCTGCCCTCTACCCACCCGGCCGGCACCGCGGGAAACTCGAGTGGGTCACACTAGGAGGGCGTGGCGGGGGTGTCAAGGCCCCAGGTTCACTCGGATTCCCCGCCGCCGCAACCACTCCTCCTTGCGCCCTCCTTGCGCCCTTGCCCCGTGTTCCGCCGATACGCTAGACTTCCATTGGTGGCTGCGCCCGGCGCCGGTCCCGGCCCCACCACCGGATGAAGCGGAGAGTCCCCAGACCTTTCGCGTCCCGCCTCAAGACCTGGCCAACTTCCGTTGCCGCGCGCTGGCGCGCCAAGCCTCTCGTTGGAGCGTACGACGACTCCCCTACCTTCTTCGCGGTGATCCTTGACCGTCAACGCCTCCGCATGAGGAAGAAGCGCCCTTCGAGCCCGGCGACTCCCGCCACAGAGCCGCGCTCCCGCCCAGCCGGCGCGCTCGTGCCCACGGATCGGGCGGGCATCAGCATCCTGCCCGGACTTCGCGAGATCTTCGACCCGCTGGGGCCCTTCTTCCTGCCGCTACTTCTGCTCCTGCTGGCGCGGATCTCCGCCTGGTTCGCTCTGCCGCTGGCTTCCGAAGATGCCTTCATCACGTTCCGTTATGCTCGCCACTTCGCCAGCGGACACGGGCTCGTCTACAACCCCGGCGAGCGCGTCTTCGGCTTTTCTTCTCCAGCATGGACCCTCTGGACGGCGCTCGGCTACGCGGCGGTCCGGAATCCCGTCCTGTGGACGCGGGTGACCACCATCGTGACGGACGCCCTGACCCTGCTTCTGGTCGGCCACCTGCTCGGGCGCGAGGCCGAGCGCACCGGCGTTCGCGCCCGCACGGCGGCCTGGTGCTTCACCTTCTTCTTCGCCGTCTGGCCCTACTTCTCCGTGGTGGCCATGTCTGGGATGGAAAGCAGCACCATGTTCACGCTCATCGCGATGACGGCGGTGATGGCCCGGCGGGGCAGCCTGGCGACCGGGCCGCTGCTGGGCCTGCTGGCTCTGTGGCGGCCTGAAGGCGTGGCTTGCGCCGCCGTCCTGGCGCTCGGCGCCCGCCCGCGCGACCGCGTCGTGGGTATCGCCGTGCTCGCTGCCGGCGTCGCCGCGCTCACCGCCTACTTCGGCTCCCCGATCCCGCAAAGCGTGATCGCGAAGGTGAGCGTCTACGGCACCCACGGCCCCTGGGCAGGCCGCTACTGGTGGGGCTGGGCGCTGCCGCTCCGCTTCCAGGGAATCCTTGTCACCGGCGAGGCCGGCCATCTCTCCGCACTCTCCGTCCTGCTCGGCCCGGCGGCCGTCGCCGGCGCCATCGCGCTCTGGCGCCGGCGCACGAGCGCCCTGGCGCTGGTCGTGGGCGCGTGCCTCGTCGTGTGGCTGGGATATTCACTGCTCGGCGTGACGTATTTCTACTGGTACCTGCTGCTGCCGCTCGCCGGAGTGGTTGCCCTGGCGGCGCTCGGCCTGCCGCGCCTGGTGCGTGGATGGATGCCCTACGCCAGCATCGTGCTCCTGGTGACGACCATGTGGGCGGACGCCTACGGCCTCTACGTCGGCCGGGCCCAGAACGAGTTCTACGGGTTCGGCACCGTGTCGGACTGGCTGCGCGACCACGTTCGTCCCGGCGACAAGGTGATGCTCGAGCCCATCGGAATCGTGGGCTGGCAGAATCCGGTCGTGATCGTGGACGAGGTGGGTCTGGTCTCGCCCGCCGTGGCGAAGCGCCGCCTGCAGGGACCGGGGTGGTACGCCGACATAGCCGCGGCCGAGCGGCCGGACTGGATCGTCATCCGCCGGGTCGCGCTCGCGGACACGGCCGCCTTCGCCAGGGCCGGGGCCCCGTTCCGATCGGCCGCCGAGCGCGACACGCTCTTCAGCCACTACGACGGGGCCGCCATCGTCGACGAGCAGACCAAGGGCGAAAGCGCCCTCGTGATCCTGCAACGGGTCCGCTAGGGCGGGTTACGGGTCCGCTAGGGCGGGTTACGGGTCCGCTAGGGCGGGTTACGGCTTCAGCCGGTTGAGCATCCGCGGGAAGGGGATGGTTTCGCGCACGTGGTCCAGCCCGGCGATCCACGCGAGCGTGCGCTCGACGCCGATCCCGAAGCCGGCATGGGACACGCTGCCATAGCGGCGCAGGTCCTTGTACCACTCGAAGGCCTCCTGCGGCAGACCATGCTCCTCGATCCGGCGCGTCAGCAACTCGAGCGAGGCCATGCGCTGCCCGCCACCGATGATCTCGCCGTAGCCCTCCGGGGCAAGGCAGTCGCAAGAGAGGCTGAGCCTGGAGTCCACGGGGTCCGGCTCCATGTAGAACGCCTTGACCGCGGCAGGATAGTTCGTCACGAACAGCGGCGTGGCGAACTGCTCCGAGAGCGCCGTCTCATCCGGCGCGCTGAAGTCGCCGCCCCATTCGAAGGCGTTGCCGGCGGCGTGCAGGCGCTCGACCGCCTCGCTGTAGTGCATGCGGGCGAAGGGCGCCTGCACCCGCTCCAGCGGGGCGGTGTCGCGCTCGACGATCTTCAGCTCCTCCGCGCGGCGCGCGAGGATGCGTCCCACCACCGAGACGAGCAGCCGCTCCTCGAGGGCGATCACATCATCGAGCCTCGCGAAGGCCCACTCCGGCTCCATCATCCAGAACTCGGTCAGGTGCCGGCGGTGCTTGCTCCTCTCGGCCCGGAACGTCGGGCCGAAGCAGTAGGTGCGTCCAAACGCCAGCGCCGCGGCCTCCTGATAGAGCTGGCCGCTCTGCGACAGATAGGCCTTTTCGTCGAAGTACTCGGTCTCGAAGAGCGTGCTCGTACCCTCGCACGCGCTTGGCGTGAAGATCGGCGAGTCCACCAGCAGGAATCCCTCGCCGTCCATGAAGTCACGCAGGGCGCTGATCAACTCCGCCCGGATCTTCAAGATCGCGTGCTGCCGCGACGAGCGCAGCCACAGGTGCCGGTGGTCCATGAGGAAGTCGGTGCCGTGCTCCTTGGGCGTGATCGGGTAGGCCCCGGCCACCGACACCACGTTCACCGACTGCAGGCCCATCTCGAAGCCGCCCGGCGCTCGCGCGTCGGCCCGCAGGCTCCCCCGCACGATCAGCGCGGACTCCTGCGTGAGCGTTCCCAGGGCATCCCACTGCTCCGCCGGGAGGTCGCTCCGCGCTGCCACGCACTGCATGAGCCCCGAGCCATCGCGCAGGACGAGGAACTGGACCTTGCCGCTCGAGCGGTGGTGGACCAGCCACCCGCGCACCTCCACCAGCGACCCCACGTGGGCACCGGCCTCGCAGATGCGCACCCAGGGCGAAGCGGCACCTGGTGTTCCGGTCATCCTTCCCTCCCCCGCACCTGCAGCGCCGGGCCGGGTCACAAACCCCTCAAGAGCACAGCTCCCGGCACCGATAACTCCCTCGAAGCGAAGCACGTTAGGGTCGCCTTCTGGGACTGTCAAGGGACCGCGACACCATGCACGAATCCGACGGACGTCGTCCTCGCGCCAGCCGGCGCGGGATCCCATGGATCGATCGTCTTCCCGCGCTGCGTCCCTCACGCGGCCTGGGGGTCGCGTTCGCGCTCTTCGTTCTGGGCGCCATCCTCGCGGCTGAAGCCATGGCCCAGGCCCCCGCTCAGACCACCGCCTGCGGAACGACACCCATGGGCGGGTCAGCGCTCGCCACCATGCAGGCAAGGCGCATCCCCGCCTCGGTGACGGCCGTGCCGCCCCCCCAGGACCTGAACGACCTGCCCGCGTGGCTGGAATACCGGGCGCGCAATCATCTCGCCGACCTGCCGCTCGAGGCCCGGTTGTTCTACCGGCGCGGCCTGCTGCTGGCTCAGTCGGGCAACCGTGACGACGCCGTCCGCCTGGTGCGCGGCGCAGCGGACTTGGACCCGGCGTTCATCGCCCCGCACCTGACGCTGGCTTCATGGCTCCTGCTGCGCGAGCCGAGCCAGGCGTTGCTGCAGTACGCCAGCGTGATCGACCTCGGCCGCCAGAACTTCCTGCTCCAGATCGCCCTGCTCGGCAACGCGCTCTACCTCACGTTCCAGTCGCTCTACCTCGCGTTCCTCGCCGCGGGTCTCATCGTGCTGGGCCTGCGCAACCGCGAGTTGCGACATGCCTTGACCGAACGGCTCGCGCACTTCGCCAGTCCCGCAACCGCGCGCTGGTGGATGTGGGCCATCCTGATCGTGCCGTTCGTCGCCGGCTTCGGCCTCGCGCTGCCCACGGTGCTCTTCCTCGGCCTGCTGTGGCCCTCTCTCAAGGTCGGCGAGCGCGCGGTCTTCGTGGGCCTGCTGGGCATCCTGGTGGCTGCGCCCTGGGCCGTCGGTTCGCTCGATCGCCTCGGCGTCCCCCTGCGCGAGGGGCAGCCGCCCTTCCACGCTGTCCCGCTGATGGCGACCGAGTCGCCTTCGGCCGACCGTCTGCAGGAACTCGCCGCCCTCGGCCGCCGCGATCCGCAAAACCCCTTCCTCCAGTTCGCCGCCGCCTGGACGGCCCGTCGCAACGGCAACCTGCCAGCCGCGGAAGCGGGCTACCGCCGCGCCCTCGAGTTGCGGCCGGACGATGATCGTGTCCTGAACAACCTCGGGAACGTCCTGGCCATGCAGGGACGCACCGACGAGGCCCTCGAAACCTACCGGCGAGCGAGCGCGCTGAACCAGGCGAACGCCGCGGCCGCCTTCAACGCCTCGCAGATCTACACCCAGCGCTTCGACTTCCACGCCGCGACCGACGCGCTCTCGCGCGCGGCCGCGCTCAACTTCGACCTGGTGAAGACCTACCAGTCCCTGGCGGGCGACGACGGCGTCCTCCCGCTCGTCGATCAGTGGATCGCGCCGCGCTCCTTCTGGGCCGCCCTCTCCCGGGAGCGGAGCGTGGCCTCCGGCCGCGGGGCGCTGCCACCGGCCTGGCGCTCGACGATCGAAGCCTCGGGCTGGGGCTTCAGCACGGCTGCGCTCCTGCTTGCGGTGCTCGCGCTCGTCGCGGGAGCCCGAATGCAGCGCGCAGTGCCCCTGCGCACCTGCAACAACTGCGGCGCCATCATCTGCCGGCGCTGCGCCTGCCGACGGCGCGAGACCGCGCTCTGCCCGAACTGCGCCGCGGTCGAGGCGCGCGCCGAGACCCACGACTACGGACGTGCCCTGCTGCTCCAGCACCGCGGCGCAGTGCGCCGCTCATGGCGGCGGCTGCGCACCGCGCTGGCGATATTCATCCCCGGCTACGGCCTGCTTTCCTTCCGCCGCGTGGTCCCCGCCGTCCTGCTCCTTGCCGTGAGTGCGGCGCTGGCGGCGATCTCCGCCGGGTGCGGCACACCGTTCTCCTACGAGACCCGGGTCGCGGTCCCGGTCCAGGAGGTTTCCTTCGCGGTGCAGGCCGGCGCGTGGGTGGCCATCTACGCCACCTCGATCCTGGGCTACTTCGGCAACGTGGTCCGCGCCGATGCGGCGGAAGCCGCGCAGGCAGCGCCGGTCCGGAGTCGCATCCGCCTCACTGGCCGCGACCATTCGGCGCTGGCTGCCTAGGAGTCATCATGGCCCTCCAGGGGAACCTCCGCGACTTCTCCGCCAGCGAGATCCTGCAACTCCTGGGCACGCAGAAGAAGACCGGCTGCCTCACGCTCGAACAGAACGGCCAGCATGTGGTGATCTACGTGCTGGACGGCCGCGTGGTCTCGACCCGCATCCCGGGTCTGGCGAAGGGCGACCCGCTGATGGCGTTCCTGAAGCAGGCGCATCGCCTCTCCGACGAACAGTATCGGGGCATCCTCACCATCCAGCGCGAATCGTCCCGCGACCTCGAGGACCTGCTCCTGAACGGCCGCTACCTCGATGCCGAGGAACTGGCGGGCTTCGTCGAGAGGCAGATCCTCGACGACCTCATGCGCCTGGTTCGCTGGGAGGACGGTTCCTACCGCTTCGACCCGCACCTGCGCTGGACCCAGACCCCGCTCGTCCGCCTCAGCATCGAGGGCATCCTCATGGAGGTTGCGCGCCGCTCCGACGAGCAGAAGCGCTACGGCGCCATGTTCCCCGACCGGCACCAGATCCTCGGCCTACGCGACCTGCCCGACCCGGACGTGAACCTCGGCGAGGAGGAGCGTGAACTCTTCGGCATCATCGACGGCCGGCGCACCCTGGACGAAGTGGTGGCCGCAGCGCCCCTGTCGGAGTACGAGACTTACGAGGCGCTGCAGCGGATGGTCGAGGCGGGATGGATCGAGCCGGTCGGGCGGCGCGAGCCCGGACTCGCCCCGCCCCCGCTGGAGCTGCCGGACACCACACGGCCGGTCCGGGCTCGCTGGGAGCGTGAGCTCACCGTGGCGGTCTTGCTGATCACCGCCGTCGTCGTCGTGCGCCTGACCGCGCACTTCGTCGCACCCGCGGCCGTGCGGCCCGCCGGCACGGACATCTTTGCGGCAGCCCAGGTCCGTGACCTCCGCATGGCGCTGGACCTGTACTGGAGGGAGCACGGCGTCTACCCCGCCGGGCTGCAGGAGTTGGTCGCCAAGCGCTGGCTGGCTCGCGACCGGCTCCAGGTCGCCGGGCACGAGCTGCGCTACCACTGCCAGCGTGACGGGCAGGACTACCGGCTGGAGCTGAGCGCAGGCCCGTAGTCCGCAACGCACCCCGCGGCCCGCTCTTTCACCCCCGCTCTGGGGACTCCAGCGCCGCCAGGATCCAGGCGCTCGCAGCAGCCAGGCCGTCGCAAACGTGGTCTGGTCCGCGGTCCGTCGGCGCGCCGCCCAACGCCCGCTCCTCCTCGCGCCCGTAACCCGACCGCACGAGCACACCCCGCCCGCCCACGCGCTGCGCGGTCTCCGCGTCCAGCAGCTTGTCCCCCACCATGAAGGAGCCCCGCAGCGTCAGCAGGTGGTCCTCGGCGGCGCGCTCGAGCAGCCGGGTGCCGGGCTTGCGGCAGGCGCAGCCGTCCTCGGGCCGGTGAGGGCAAAAGTAGATGCCGTCCAGCTCGATCCCCGCGGCGCGCGATATGACACGCAGACGGGCCATGACCTCGTAGACGCGCTCCAGCGTGAAGAGACCTCGGCCCACGCCCGACTGGTTCGAGATCACCACGAGCGGCACACCGGCCGCCTTCAAGTCGTGCAAGGCAGCTCCCGCACCCGGCAGCAGTTCGAGATCCACCGGGTCCGAGAGGTACCCGCGCTCGATGACCAGCGTGCCGTCTCGGTCCAGGAAGACTCCCGGCCGCGGCGCCCGCCCTCGCCGCCGGGCCAGCGCTCGCTCGCAGATCCGTTCGAGCGCTTCGGTGTCGGGATGCGCGGCGGCGGGGGCGGTGGGCGGATCCTCCGCCGGCCACAGGGCGATCCGCTCCGGGTCGAGTCCCCGTGGATCCGCCTGCAGGGCCGGACCGTCCGCCTCGTCGAGCACGGCCCAGGCGTGAAGCGTGTTCCAGGCGCCGCGCTCGACGTGTCCCCAGCGCCGCACCGAAGCCGCGTCCAGCGCGAGTACCATGCAGCGCGCCCGCACCAGCCAGCCCGCCAGGGCCGCGCGGACCGGGGCCGGCCCGCCCAGCACGATGTCCGCCGAGTGACGTGCCAGGCCGAGCCCCCCGCGGACGTCGCGCAACGTCGCCGGCCCGCCCCCGGGGAAGAGCGGGGCGCCCCCGCCCTGCCACAGCACCTCGTGGCCACGCAGCGCGAGGCCCGCGGCCGCCAGCGCGAGCCGGTCGGCCGCGCCGCCCACCGAGCCGCCCTGCGCGAGGATCCTCACGCGACCAACTCCCCCGCGGCGCTCGTCACCATCGCCACCTCGACCGCGGAGAGGCAAACGTAGCCGATCGCGCAGTCGCGCGCGAAGCAAGGCGAGCACACGGGGGCGCGCTGCACCACTCGCACGCGGGGTCCGAGAGGCGCGCTCCAAGCACTGCTCGTCGAGCCGAACACCACCACGGTCGGGGCTCCCGTGGCCGCAGCGAGGTGCGCGAGGCCCGAGTCGTTGGACACGGTCAGCGCGGCTCGCGCGCACAGCGCCGCCTGCACGGGCAGGCTCGTCACGCCGGCGAGCGAGCGGGCCGGCGCCCCGATGGCCGCAGCCACGTCCTCGCAGACTTCCCGCTCGGAGGCTGCGCCACACATCAGCACGGCCAGGCCGCGCCCGGCCAGTTGCCGCCCGAGCGCCGCGAAGCGCCCGCCGCTCCAGCGCTTGGCCGGGCCGTAGGCCGCGCCCGGCCCGAGGATTGCGAACGGGCGTTCTTCCACGCCCACGCGCGCGAGCAGAGCGGCGGCTTCGCGGACCGCGGCCTCGTCCACGCCCAGTCCCGGCAGCGGGACCTCCCGGGCCTCCAACGCCGCGGCGAGCTGCAGATACTCGCGGCTCAGATGCAGGTCCCCGCGCTCGGGGCGCCGCACGGCGCACGTCAGGAGCAACGAACGTCCCTCATGCGCGAACCCCACGCGCAGGCGTGCGCCGCTGCGGAAGGCGAGCCAGGCGCTCGAGAACGACGGCGGCAGCACGAGCGCCGCGTCGAAGCGCCCGGCGCGCAACCGGCCGACGAGCCCCGGTTCGCCGGGCAGAGCCTCCGCCCGCTGCCACAGCCGCTCGGGAGCGAGCAGTTCGAGCAGGCCGCGCGGACCGCAGGCAGTGATCTCCGCCCGCGGATGCGCGGACCGCAGCGCGTGGATCGCAGGGCGCGCCATGAGGACGTCCCCGAGCCAGTTGGGCAGACGGACGAGAACGCGTTCCAGGGGCCGCACCGCGGGAGGGTCCGCGCTCAGTACGCCCGGGCGAAGAGCGCGACCCGTCCGCCCGCAGGCGCCAGCCCGGCGAACGGCACCTGGTCGAGCGGGACGCAGCGCAGCGTCGCGGCGCAGCGGTTCCTGATCTCGGCCTCGAGCCCGGCGTCCCCGGTCCAGGGCAGCGCGACGAGGCCGCGCTTCCCTTCGGTCACGAAGTGCCGCACGAGGTCGTCGGTCGAGACCGCGGAGGAGGTGTTGGCCGCGCGGAACGCCTGCGCCGCCTTGAAGAGATCGGCCTGCACCTCCTCGAGCAGCGCCGGTAGGCGCACGGCGAGCCGGTCGAGCGGGATCGACTCCTTCCTCCGGTCCAGGCGCCGAACGCTCATCACCGCGCGCTTCTCCACGTCCTTCGGCCCGACCTCGAGCCGGACCGGCACGCCCCGCAGTTCGTGCTCGTAGTACTTCCAGCCCGGCGAGTACTGGTCGCGGTCGTCCACCAGCAGGCGCACCCGGTCCCCGAGCGCCTCCTTCACCTTCTCGATGAAGGCCAGTACCGGGCCGCGATCCCCGGGCTTCCGCCAGATGGGCACCACGACCGCCTGCACCGGCGCGATGCGCGGCGGCAACTGCAGCCCGTGGTCATCGCCGTGGGTCATGATGACGCCGCCGATCAGGCGCGTGGAGACCCCCCACGAAGTCTGCCAGACGTGCCGGCGCACGCCCTGCTCGTCCTGGTAGGTGATGTCGAAGACCTTCGCGAAGTGCTGGCCGAGGTCGTGCGAGGTGCCGGCCTGCAGCGCGTAGCCGTCCTTCATCAGGGCCTCGATGGAGTAGGTCATCTCGGCGCCGGCGAACTTCTCGGCGTCGCTCTTGGCCCCGGCGTAGACCGGCATGGCCAGCTCGGTCTCGACGAAGTCGCGGTAGACCTCGAGCATTCGCAGCACCTCGGCCTTGCCGTCCTCGGCAGTCGCGTGCGCGGTGTGGCCCTCCTGCCAGAGGAACTCCGTGGTGCGCAGGAAGGGCCGCGTCACCATCTCCCAGCGCAGCACGTTCGCCCACTGGTTGATGAGCACCGGCAGGTCCCGGTAGGACTCGATCCACCTGGCGTACATCGAGCAGATGATGGCCTCGCTGGTGGGCCGGATGGCGAGGCGCTCCTCGAGCTCCTTGTTCCCGCCGTGCGTGACCCAGGCGACCTGCGGGGCGAAGCCCTCCACGTGGTCGGCCTCCTTCTGCAGCAGGCTCTCCGGGATGAGCAGCGGGAAGTAGGCGTTCTGGTGCCCGGTCGCCTTGATGCGCCGGTCCAGCAGGCGCTGCATGTGTTCCCAGATCCCGTAGCCGTAGGGCCGGAACACGATGCACCCGCGCACGCCCGAATGGTCGGCCAACTGGGCGCGCTGGACCACCTCGCCGTACCACTTCGAGAAGTCCTCGGACTGGGGAGTGAGGCGCTGCGGGGTGGCGGGGTTCTGGTCCTGGCTCACTCGGGTCTCCGTGCTGGGGTGCAGGCTGAGGCGGGACGAACAAAACGTCGCTCCTGCCGCCGCGGCGAATTCCGCGCCACCTCATCGCGCAGGAAAGGCGACGACGCTGGTGTGGCAGTATAGGCAGCGACCCGGAAGGCGACAAGCGCAGGTCGCCCCGGCGCAGGTCGCCCCGGCGCCGCGGTGAGACTCCACACGCCGTCAGACGGGCAACGCACCCACGCGGGCCAGCGCGTCCACCACCTGCTCCGGCCCGAGCTTCATCATGCAGTCGAAGTGTCCTTTCGGGCAGCGCGGCAGGCCATGCAGCGTGCAGGGCTGACAGGGTTCGTTGCGGCAGAGCACGACGTGCGTCTCACCCGCCGGGGTGAAGCCCAGCACGGGCGAGGTACTGCCGAAGAGCGCGACCACCCGCGTCCCGCGCGCCGCGGCGAGGTGCATCAGGCCACTGTCCTGCGTGGCCGCGGCCGC
>Ga0315276_10002470_pt1 | contig 16931 bp, 15 predicted proteins | sample YL17G05_0_MG_FD_204542 | JGI IMG/M metagenome (GOLD analysis project Ga0315276, IMG submission 204542) | Sediment microbial communities from Yellowstone Lake, YNP, Wyoming, USA - YL17G05_0 | ecosystem: Environmental > Aquatic > Freshwater > Lake > Sediment | place: USA: Wyoming | collected... | reverse complement strand
ATAAGCGGGGTTTACGTGCCGTCCTTATATTCGGTCAAATATTGCCAGGACGGAAAAATAGCGGAATTTAAGCCGGTGCAGGATGATGTGCCTCTTAAAGTGAGCAAAAGGATAGTGAGCGATTTGAACAGCGCTGATTTCCCTCTGCAATGGCTTGTGCCGTATATACAGATCGTCCATGACAGGATTACTATTGAGGTAATGCGCGGTTGTCCTAACAGATGCCGCTTCTGCCAGGCTCGAAGCCAGTATTTTCCCCTTAGGTACAGGAACCCCGAGTCGATTATATCTTTGGCTCAGGATGTCTGCGCTAAAACAGGTTATGAGGAGATATCCCTGTTAGGATTATCCGTAAGCGATTATCCCTGGTTAGCTCAACTTCTTGCGCCTCTTTTAGCAGGATTCAAGGATAAGGGCATCAGCGTGTCACTTCCTTCCATAAGACCGAAAAGCGGCCTTGGAGAGGCAGCACAACTTATAGCTACAGTCAAAAAAACCAGCCTTACTTTTGCCCCTGAATCTGCAAGCGAGGATTTGAGGCTTGCAATAGGCAAAAATTTCAATATGGCAGATTTTTTAAAGACGCTCTCTGACGCATATTCATCGGGTTACCAGCATGTAAAGCTTTATTTCATGATCGGCCTGCCGCATGAAGCGGAATCCGATTTAGACGCGATAATAAATTTTTCGAAAGACGTCTCTGAATTGAGGAGAAAGATAAAAAACAGCCCTGCCCAGGTAAATATCAGCGTAAACACGCTTATCCCGAAACCGCACACCCCGTTACAGTGGGCAGCAATGCTTGATCTGGAAGAGATCAGGAAGAGGCAGGATCATTTAAGAGACAGATGCAGAAACCGCAAGCTTAATATGTCTTTTCACAACCGTTTCATGAGTTTTATCGAAGGCGTGATGGCGCGCGGAGATAGAAGGCTAAGCCCATGCATAAGGAGGGCGTTTGAAAAGGGCTGCAGATTAGACGGATGGGACGAGCATTTTGACTTTCAAAAATGGGAGGAAAGCTTCAGGGAATGCGGTCTTGACGCGGATTTTTATATTAAAGAAAAGACTATTGATGAGATCCTAGCCTGGGATTTTCTGGATCTAGGGGTCAGCAGGCAGGAACTGACAGCTGAATATCAGAAAACCCTAAAATAGGGGATCGGCCGTTATAATCCCCGGCTGTTTTAACAAATCTGTTGCCTAAAAACAACATAGAAGGTATAATAATTTAACTCAAAAAATATTATTCAGAGATTTTCATTATGCCAAAGAGGATTATTGCCAAACAGTTAGGAGAACTGCTGATCGATTTGGGAGTCATCGGACAGCAGCAGCTCGATAAGGCCCTCGCAGTCCAAAAGCAAAAAGGCGGCCTCATCGGAGAGATTTTAATAGACCTCGGCTTTGCGAAGGAAGAAGACATTGCTCAGTCTATAACCGTTCAATACGGCTTTCCTTATCTGCCCCTGGCCAATTACGATATATCACCTGAAATCGTAAACCTTATCCCTCAAAAAACAGCCAGGTTTTATATGGTCATACCCATAGATAAGATCGGCAACAACCTTACTATTGCGATGTCAAATCCCCTCAACACCAAGGCAGTCGAGGAAATAGAGCAGATATCCCGTTGTAATGTACAGATATTTGTAACCACTTCCTCTGATATAAGGGTTGCGATAGATAAATATTATAAAGTATAAAGCCAAAGTCAGCCTGGCTTTAGACAATTTTAAATCAATGGTTTCCTTAAAAGACCGCCTCACAGAAATACTCATCAAAAATAAGATCCTCACCCCCGAACAATTAGAACAGGCTTTAAAGATCCAAAAAGAAAAGGGCGGAAAGCTCAGCGAAATAATCATAAATTTAAAGTTCGTAAAAGAAAACGAGCTTATCTCGGCTTTGAGCGAAGGGTTGAATTTCCCTTTGATCGATCTGAAACGCTTCAGGCTGAACCAGGATATCGTAAAGATCATTCCCGTCAATATCGCAAGGCATTATCAGATAATACCTGTTTCAAAAATAGGCGATGTCGTTACGCTGGCCATGGCGGATCCTCTCAATATCTTTGCTATAGACCACGTGGAGTCGCTGACCGGATATAAGATAAACCCTATTATTTCTTCAAGCCAGGATATAATAGCCGCGATAGATGCTTTTTTCCCGGATAACACCCACGAGATAATAGGGGACCTGGTCAAAGAGATGTCCTCTTCTTCCATAGAATTGATCAGGGAAGAAAAAGAATCCCTTCCGAATGCCCAGGAGCTGGGATTGATCAGCCAGGATGCCCCGGTAGTAAAGATCACTGATTTGATCCTCGATGAAGCGGTCAAAAAACGCTCCTCAGACATACTGATCGAACCTTTTGAAAAAAGAATCAGGGTGCGTTTCCGGATCGACGGAGTCCTGCAGGAAGAGAAGAGCCCTCCGAAGAACATGCATGCCTCGATAGTCTCGCGCATCAAAGTAATGTCCGAGCTTAATATCGCTGAGCACAGATTGCCTCAAGACGGAAGGTTCAAGGCCAGGGTATCAGGCAAAGAAGTGGATTTCCGCATATCCATACTGCCGTCCAGTTTCGGCGAAAAGGTGGCAATACGGATTTTGGATAAATCCCAGGCTACGCTTGACATAGAAAAACTGGGTTTTGGCCAGGAGGCAGTCGATCTTTTAAGAAAGTTATCAAGGCTTCCGCACGGCATGATGCTTGTTTGCGGCCCCACTGGTTCCGGCAAGACAACGACGCTTTATGCCATGATCAAATTCGTGGACAGCCCGGAAAAAAACATAGTGACTGTCGAAGACCCTGTTGAGTACCAGTTGGAAGGGATCAACCAGGTCACGGTAAGGACGGAAGTGGGACTGACATTTGCCGGTGCCCTTCGCGCGATTTTGAGGCAGGACCCCAATGTGATTATGATCGGCGAGATAAGAGATTTAGAAACGGTTGACATAGCCATTAAAAGCGCTTTGACAGGCCATCTGGTCCTTTCGACTTTACATACTACTACCGCATGCGGTTCCATAGTGCGCCTTGTAAATATGGGGATCGAGCCTTATATGATCAATGCCTCCATAATATGCATAGTCGCCCAGAGGCTCGTGAGAAAGATATGCAGCCATTGTAAGGAGGAATACGAGCTTGATAACGAGGTCATAGACAACCTGAAGCTCAAATTTGATAAATCTCAAAAACATAAATTTTTTAGAGGACGGGGTTGCGGCAGGTGCCTTAATACGGGCTACAGCGGGAGGGTGGGAATCTCCGAAGTCCTTGTTTTGACCTCGACTGTAAGAGAGATGATCCTGGACAGGGCGCAGGAGCACATCATCAAACAGCAGGCATGCAAAGAAGGGATGAAGACATTGAGAGAAGACGGCATACGCGCCGCGCTTGCCGGCCTTACGACCCTCGAAGAAGTATTAAGAATTACTTCGCCGGACGATTAATATGAAGTCATTAAAAGAAAACCTTATAGAGATTTTAATACAAAATAAGCTGGTTACGCAACAACAGCTTGACAATGCCATTGAGATCCAGAAAAAAAAGAGGATTTCTCTGCGCAGGGTCCTCGTGGAAGAAAAGATCATTTCCGAAGAGGAATTGCTTTCTCTTTTATCGAACAGGCTGTATGTGCCCACCCTTCACCTTACGAAATACAGGTTCGACAAGGAAATAATCGGATTTATACCTAAGCATCTGGCAGTGCAATATAATGTCGTGCCTCTTTCCAAGATGGGAAAGACCATTACCGTAGCCATCGCAGACCCTTTAAACATCTTTGCAATAGATGATCTGCGCATAATCACAGGCTGCGAGATAGATATTGTTTTAAGCCCGGAGGAAGAAATCCTGAAGGCTATTGAATCTCAGTATGGGAGCGGCGAAAAAAACATGGATCAAATATTAAAGGAAGATTTTGACCTGCATGCCGAAGATAAACTTGAAGTGGAACTCTTGAAAAGCGAGGAGATAGAGCTTTCGAGCGTCTTAAAAGAAAGCGAAAAGCCGCTTATAGTAAAAATCGTGGATCTGATGCTGACAGAGGCGTTGAAAAAAAGGGCTTCTGACTTGCACATCGAGCCTGAGATCGACGGTCTGCGCATCCGGTACAGGATCGACGGAGCTTTGCACGATATCATCAAACTCCCCAAGAAAAACCAGAATGCGATAACTGCCAGGCTTAAGATCATCTCAAACCTGAACATTACTGAAAGCCGTGTGCCCCAGGACGGCAGGTTCAAGGTAAAATTCGAAGGTAAAGAGGTCGATTTCCGCGTGTCAAGCCTTCCGACGACTTTTGGCCAGAAGTTTGTCCTCAGAGTGCTAGATAAAGGCAATCTTTCCATAGGCCTGGATAAACTGGGCTTTTCTCTGGAGCCTCACAGGATATTCAAAGAGGCTATTGCCAAACCTTTCGGCATGATACTTGTTACAGGGCCTACCGGCTCGGGCAAATCCACGACACTTTATTCGGTTTTGAACCAGATGAATACGCCTGAAAAAAACATCATTACGCTCGAAGACCCGGTGGAATATCAGATCGAAGGCATAACCCAGATCCAGGTCAGGCCTGATATAGGGCTTGATTTTGCTTCAGGGCTTCGTTCGGTCCTCAGGCAGAGCCCGGATGTCATAATGATAGGAGAGATCAGGGATTCAGAGACCGCGGATATCGCCGTAAAAGCGTCTTTGACCGGACAGATGTTCCTTTCTACGCTGCACACTAACGATGCGCTCTCAAGCATCACGCGACTTGTAGATATGGGAGTTGAGCCTTTTTTAGTGGCTACCAGCCTTATCATGCTTTGTGCGCAGAGGCTTTGCCGCAGGCTCTGCCCGAAATGCAAAAAACCCGTAGAAGCGCCTGACGAATTCCTTCTTAAAAAAATAGGCTTCCTTGCAGAAAACACCGTTTTTTACAACGCCGAAGGCTGTAAATACTGTAACAACACCGGTATTTACGGCAGGATAGCGATCCTTGAGGCGATAATTATAAACGATTTTATCCGCGAGATGATCATGAAAAAACGGTCTCTCGACGAGATAAAGGAATATGCTATCGGTAAACTAGGGATGAGGACGTTGCGCGACGACGCGTATCTAAAAGTCAAAGAAGGCACTATCACAATAGAAGAGGCGATAAGGGTCACTACAGAGGAGTAGCTTTGCCATGACCGTCAACAACAGGATTTTACTGGCTATTGACAATGAGGAAGTCTCAAGATACCTTATGGAGCAGTTGATTATTGACGGCGGGTATTCCATCGACCCGCAAAACACAGCTGTTGGGGCAATAGAGTCTTTTAAAGGCAATAATTTTGATCTGGTAATATCAAAATTCGGATTGCCTGATTGCGAAGGTCTGAAATTTATTAAAGACTTAAAAGCTTTAGATCCTGACTGCGTCATATTATTATATTCCGAACAAAACAGGCCCGAATTACTCGAACAGTCGTCCCGTTTAGGGGTCTATGAGGTTTTTTCAAGGCCGATAAATCTTGAAAGGCTTTTGTTTGTGACAAGAAAGGCGATTGAACTGCGCGTGACCCTGGTGTCGCAGCACAGGGTCGTTTCGATCCTGAAAGAACAGAACAGTTCCCTGCAGAAACAGAATATCCTTTTGGCCAAAAGGATAGAGGAATCGACCAGAAACCTCGCCAGATTGTATGAAGACCTGCGCTCTACTTACATGCGCACGATCAGGGCGCTGGCACAGGCAATCGATGCGAGAGACCACTATACCCACAGCCATTCGGAGAACGTCTCCAAATATGCGGTCATGATAGCCCAGGAAATGCGGCTAACGGTCAAAGAGATCGAAATCATAAGGGAGGCAGCCGAACTGCATGACCTGGGTAAAATAGGGATTTCCGACAGCATACTGACCAAGCCAGGCAGTTTGACCCCGGAAGAATGGGAGCATATAAAGCGCCACCCGCAGACAGGCGCCCAGATATTAGAGCCTTTGACTTTCCTTAGCGACGTGATAGAATTAGTCAGGCAGCACCACGAGCATTTCGACGGAAGGGGATACCCCGCAGGAAAAAGCGGGGAAAGCATTTTGCTCGGAGCCAGGATACTGCACCTTGCAGATGCCTATGATTCCATGGTAACAGCGCGTTCGTACAGGATGATCCCTTTAACAAAAGATGAAGCTATATCCGAGATAGAAAAGAATTCCGGCACTCAGTTCGATCCTCAGCTCGTCAAGGCTTTTTTAAGGATAGTACACGAACTCTGACATTCTGATTCCGGGTTGCCCTGACCGAATGACGCAGCAGATAAATAAAAGAATCCAATAGGGTCAATATTTTATAACAGGAGGTATATTAAAACATGGCTACTTTTCAATATACGGCCAAGGATTTTAACGGCCGGTCAGTGGTGGGAGTAGTAGAAGCGCCAAACGAGACTGAAGCGGCAAACATCCTGCATAATAAATCCCTGGTAGTGTTGACTGTGGTCGTTGTAAAAACAAGAGGTTTCAAGGCCAAAGGCGCAAAGATCAAACTTGAAGACCTTGTGGTTTTTTCAAGGCAGCTTGCGACTATGATAGACGCAGGTATCCCTTTGGTGCAGGCGCTGGGCATATTATCCGAACAGATCGACAACAGGAGCCTGAAAAACGTTGTCGTGACAGTGCGCCAGGACATCGAAGCCGGCATGAGTTTCTGCGATGCCCTTTCAAAACATCCTACCGTTTTTTCGGAACTTTTCATAAACATGAGCCGCGCAGGAGAGGCCTCAGGCATGCTTGATGCAGTATTGGACCGCCTTGCATCTTACCTGGAAAAAACAGCTTCTCTTCAGAGAAAAGTCAAATCAAGCCTTGTGTATCCTGCGGTGGTCATGATAATGGCGGTATTGATTACCGCGGTACTTTTATTAAAAGTAGTTCCTACTTTTAAGGGAATATTCGATATGCTCGGCGGCCGATTGCCCTTGCCTACCGTGATCCTTATAGGCATAAGCGAGCTGGTCAGAAAATATTTTCTTTTTACGGTCATCTTTCTGGTCTTTTTTAGCATAGCTTTTAAGAAATATATAAGCACTCCAAAGGGCCGTTTTAATTTTGATTCTGCACAACTTAAATTGCCTGTTTTAGGGACCTTGTTCCAGAAAGTAGCAGTGGCGAAATTTTCAAGGACTTTTTCGACTCTGGTAAAAAGCGGCGTAGCTGTTTTAAACGCCCTTGAAATAGTCGGCAAGACATCCGGCAATAAAGTCGTTGAACAGGCTATAGGCAACTGTCGTACAGCAGTCCGCGACGGCGAACCCATTGCTACGCCTTTGTCAAAAAGCAAGGTCTTCCCGCCGCTGGTCTGCCGCATGATAGGAGTAGGCGAGCAGACAGGCCAGCTTGAGAAGATGCTTACAAAAATAGCCGATTTCTACGACGACCAGGTGGATGCCGCGGTCACGGGCATGACGAGCCTTATCGAACCGCTTGTCATCGCATTTTTAGGCGTAATCATCGGCGGCATTGTAATAGCCTTGTTCCTCCCCATCTTTAAGATTACAGAGCTGATCGGCGGCAAATAAAAAAACGGGGTCAGAATTGTTTTTCGAGCCCGGCGGGGACACTTCTCGACCGTCGAGCCTAAATGCAGCTTTAAGAAAAGTGTCCCCAATTGAAAGAAAGGGAAAATGCTTAACAAAAACGGGGTCAGAATTGTTTTTTTTAAGCAATGGGAATTCGAAAGGAGTTTTTCGTGCATAAAGTAAGCTTGATGTTTTTTGGCCTTTTATTATTATTTAAAATAGATTGTTTTGCCCAGTTCGGCAATGAAACCATCACAATCACGACGTATTATCCATCTCCCTACGGGGTCTATCGCAATCTGCAGTTATATCCCAGTGAAGAGCCTACTGTAGGGGTTGCTCCCGGGGTCATGTACTTTAACCAAACACAGGGGAAGGTGTTGATCTATATAAACGAAACGGAAAAATGGAAGCCTATGGGCGGTTCTGATCCAGCCAAGACAGGCCTGGTAAACTCTGCGCACAGCGAACAAGAATGCACAGATTTAAAAGGAAAAGTTGTAGCGAGTGACGGTTTTTTAAATCTCTGCCGTTTTGACGGTGAAGACTGTCCCGAAGGATGGACACAGTATAAGTGGTTTTCAGCGTGCGAAGGATCGGTGGCGGATCATTGTTGCCTGCGTGCCGACAAGCCTTGGGGTCCAAAAAGATTTGAAGAGCATTTTATATGTGGGGGGACTGCGTGGACTGAAAGTGATTGTCCTATAAATATCTGTAGTGCGACAGAGAGAGATCATTACCCTTATGACTGTGTATCTGACAGTTGTGGAGCGCATCGTAGTAAACGAATTCAGATAGGCTGTTATTAGCAAAAACGGGGTCAGAATTGTTTTTTAATTTGCGGCAAGCAGAGATTAAAAGGGATAAAAGCATGTATAGGCTGTCGAAACTTATATTGTTTTTTATTTGTCTTAGTTTTCCACTGGGCTGTTTTGCCCAGTTCGGCAATGAAACAATCACAATCACCACTTATTATCCATCGCCATACGGAGTGTATCGAAATCTGGAATTGTTTCCCAGCCCGGAGCCCACTGGCCCGACAGTAAAAAGGGGGGGGTTATGTTTTTTAATGAAACGTCTAATGAGGTTATGGTCCACAACGGCTCTCAGTTTGTTCCGATGGGCAGAAGGGGCGGAGGAGGTATGGTGACAACTAACGAAACAACCTGTGATGTTGATGGCGAGGGGTCAGTAAAATATAATTCCACTTCCAAGAACATCGAATTTTGCGATGGCACGACCTGGCAGGGTGTGGCGCCGCTGTCAGTAGGCATGGTAGCCGGACGGGTGACGGTTGGATATTCCAGTCTTGGCTGTGGCTCCGGCTGGACAACCTGCAGTTGTTCGGCCGCAGCTCCCGGTGTTTGCAAGGCGGGGACCAGCAGCAATGACCCCTTGTGTTTTTATAGTATGTTTCAGGCTGGAGCTGGATGCAAACCCGGCTGGACCCTTTTTCGACAGTCAAGTTCTGGTGATTTGGGAAACGGGTGTAGCGGACCTGATTGGGAAAAAGTTATTTATTCTTGTTCGTATGACGGTTAAAAAACGGGCCGCTACTGTTTTGCCTCCTTGCGCTAAACTAATTAAACTTCCGTAAGTTATAGCTCTATCTAAAAAAATATCTTGACAGAAATGTGATTCAATGGTATAAATGTTTTCCCTTGACAATTCACGTTTTTGCGCTATACTTAAATTCCTGTGAATATGCAAAGAGGAATTGACAAATTTGGGTAATTAAATTTTCCGACGCGAAGGCGCTTTCGGATTTAGATCTTAAAAGCGTCCCGGTATCTGTCGGGACGCTTTTTTTGTTCTTTGACAAAATAGCCAAGCAAACAGACCCCGATCATAATGATCAGAGTCTAATGAGAGGTAACAAAATAAGTAAATAATAGAGCCATTATCATATAAACTTTCTAGATTTTTGGAGAGTTTGATCCTGGCTCAGAGTGAACGCTGGCGGCGTGGATTAGGCATGCAAGTCGAGCGATACTTAGGGCGGAGAGTTTGAAGCCGCAAGGCAGATGGCAATTCGTCCTGAGATATAGCGGCAAACGGGTGTTTAATACGTGAGTAACCTACCTTTATGCCGAGGATAACCTCGCGAAAGTAAGGGTAATACTTGATGTGTCTATTCCCTCATAAGGGGGAATAGGTAAAGGTCCCGCAAGGGATTGCATAAAGATGGGCTCACGTCCTATCAGCTAGTTGGTAGGGTAATGGCCTACCAAGGCTTTTGACGGGTAGGTGGCCTGAGAGGGTGGTCACCCACACGGGGACTGAGACACTGCCCCGACTCCTACGGGAGGCTGCAGTCGAGAATATTTAGCAATGGACGAAAGTCTGACTATGCGACGCCGCGTGAGGGATGAAGGTTTTCGGATTGTAAACCTCTTTCGATGGGGAAGAAACTTACCCGAGTAATCGGGGAACTGACGGTACCCAGAGAAGAAGCCACGGCTAACTCCGTGCCAGCAGCCGCGGTAATACGGAGGTGGCGAGCGTTACTCGGATTTACTGGGTGTAAAGGGCAGGTAGGCGGCCAAGCAAGTTGAAGGTGAAATCCTCTGACTCAATCAGAGAACTGCCTTCAAAACTACATGGCTTGAGGATTGAAGGGGAGAGCGGAATTCCCGGTGTAAGGGTGAAATCTGTAGATATCGGGAGGAACACCCGTGGCGAAAGCGGCTCTCTGGCCAATCCCTGACGCTGAGCTGCGAAAGCTAGGGGAGCAAACAGGATTAGATACCCTGGTAGTCCTAGCCGTAAACGATGAGTACTAGGTGTTGGGGGTTAGACCTTCAGCGCCGTAAGGTAACCTGTTAAGTACTCCACCTGAAGACTACGACCGCAAGGTTAAAACTCAAAGGAATTGACGGGGGCCCGCACAAGCGGTGGAACATGTGGTTCAATTCGATGCTACGCGAAGAACCTCACCAAGGCTTGACATGCAGGAAGTATGAAGCGGAAACGTGGAAGACCTGTCAAGTCAGGAACCTGCACAGGTGCTACATGGCTGTCGTCAGCTCGTGTCGTGAGATGTTGGGTTAAGTCCCGCAACGAGCGTAACCCTCGTCCTTAGTTGCTACTTTCAAAGCCGCAAGGCAGAGAAAGGCACTCTAAGGAGACTGCTCGGGATAACCGAAAGGAAGGTGGGGATGACGTCAAGTCCGTATGGCCTTTATGCCTTGGGCTACACACGTGTTACAATGCCCACTACAAAGCGTTGCCAAACCGTAAGGTGGAGCTAATCGCAAAAAAGTGGGCCCAGTTCAGATTGAGGTCTGCAACCCGACCTCATGAAGCCGGAATCGCTAGTAATGGCGGATCAGCTACGCCGCCGTGAATACGTTCCCGGGCCTTGTACACACCGCCCGTCAAGCGATGGGAGCTGAGGGTACCTAAAATCTCCAAGCAATTGGGGCCTAAGGTAAAATCAGTGACTGGCGCTAAGTCGTAACAAGGTAGCCGTACCGGAAGGTGCGGCTGGATCACCTCCTTTCTAATTTTTTTCTCACGAAGAAAATTAGGATTGTCAGCCAGACCTAAAGTCCGGAGCAATCCGTAGACAGGTTTAGACTGAAACTGTCTCTTAAGGAGACGGGCTTGGCTATTTTTAATTTTTAAGGGAGCATCTCTCCAGCAAAAAAATATGAGTGAGAGGGCTTCCGATTTATTGTGTAACGTGTAAATTATAGTGTAATGAATCAGGGCATTACACATTACACATGAAGCATTGCACTGTAATTCGGGCCCATAGCTCAGCTGGTTAGAGCACAGCCCTGATAAGACTGGGGTCAGTGGTTCGAGTCCACTTGGGCCCATTTTAGTTAATAGTTGGTAGTTCGTAGTTAATAGTTAAAACTAAAGACTATGAACTAAAGCGAGGCGTAAGCCGAGCGTGACTATCGACTGATTGAGTTAATAGTTGATAGTTCATAGTTAATAGTCGGAACTAAAGACTACGAACTAAAGCGAGGCGTAAGCCGAGCGTGACTATCGACTGACAGGGGCTGTAGCTCAGCTGGGAGAGCGCGTGCTTTGCAAGCATGAGGTCAGGAGTTCGATCCTCCTCAGCTCCACTTAGATTATCGTTCTTTTTGAAAATTTAATAAGCATAATAGATCACTAGTGCTTTCGCATGTCTTAGGGAGATCTTCTTCCCGAAGCTGAAAGCTCATTATGCTCTTTGACAACTTCATAATTAAGGTAGAACTACAATTTATAACCGAGAGTTATCGATAATTGGTCAAGCTACAAAGGGTCTATGCACGGATGACTTGGTTAGGTGAGGCGATGAAGGACGCGGTAAGCAGCGATATGCTCCGGGTAGCCGCAAACAGGCTTTAATCCGGAGATCTCCGAATGGGGCAACCCTAGCCGTAGAGATACGGTTAACTCTGCGATGAATACATAGTCGTAGAGGGCGAACCAGACGAATTGAAACATCTAAGTAAGCTGAGGAAGAGAAATCTAAAGAGATTCCCCCAGTAGTGGCGAACGAAAAGGGATGAGCCTAAACTTAGCCTTTCGCAAGAAGGGCTGAGGGTTGTGGGACCTCGATATGGTAGTTGAGGGGATAGCGGAAATACCTGGAAAGGTATGCCAGAGAGAGTGAAAGCCTCGTATGCAAAATTCCCAAGACGCCTAGGGGTATCCCAAGTACCACGGGACACGGGGAATCCTGTGGGAATCTGGGCCGACCACGGTCTAAGGCTAAATACTACACCTAAACCGATAGTGCACAAGTACCGTGAGGGAAAGTTGAAAAGAACCCCGGGAGGGGAGTGAAATAGAACCTAAAATCATAGACCTACAAAGCGGTTGGAGGCCTATACTCATGCGCAAGCGTGAGGATGGCTGACAGCGTACCTTTTGCATAATGGTCCGACGAGTTATTATTGTAAGCGAGTTTAAGTCCGTCATTAACAGTGCCGGACGGAGGCGTAGGGAAACCGAGTCCTAACAGGGCGATTTAGCTTGCAATAATAGACCCGAAGCTGAGTGATCTACCCATGAGCAGGGGGAAGTTCAGAGAAATCTGGATGGACGTCCGAACCCTTCAGTGTTGAAAAACTGTGGGATGACTTGTGGGTTGGAGCGAAAGACTAAACAAACTCAGAAATTGCTGGTTCTCCCCGAAACAATTCTAGGGTTCGCCTTCAGAAACTACATTATAGGGGTAGAGTGCTGAATGGACTACGGGAGTCTACCGACTTGCTGAGTCCAACCAAACTCCGAATACTATAATGACTATCTGAGGAGTAAGACGCTGGGGGCCAAGCTCCGGCGTCAAAAGGGAATCAGCCCAGACCACCAGCTAAGGTCCCTAAGGATAAGCTAAGTTGTAAAGGATGTGAATTCGCTCTGACAGCCAGGATGTTGGCTCAGAGGCAGCCACCATTTAAAGAGTGCGTAACAGCTCACTGGCCGAGCGATTTTGCGCCGAAAATGAACGGGGATCAAGCTTATCACCGAAGCTGTGGGTTCGTCCGCGCAAGCGGGAGAGCGGTAGGGGAGCATTGTCTATCGGTTGAAGCGGTACCGTGAGGAGCCGTGGACGTTAGACAAGGGATTATGTCGGAATGAGTAGCGAACATGTCTGCGAGAAACAGACACGCCGAAAGTCGAAGGTTTCCTGGGGAAGGTTAATCCACCTAGGGTTAGTCGTGCCTAAGCTGAGGCCAATAGGCGTAAGCGATGGATGAACTGTTAATATTCAGTTACTGACTTGTTTGCGTTATCACTTCCTGTGTGACGCAGGAGGACTAGTGCTGCGCAGTGTTGGATGTCTGCGTTCTTCTTCGAGTGATCGAAGGAGGGGACCCTGAGGTTTCCGATGGGGAAGTGAACTAAGACCATACTGCCGAGAAAAGCATAGGAAGGAGTGAACAGGTCACACGTACCGGAATCCGACACAGGTAGACCACCAGAATATGGTAAGGCGATCGAGATAACCCTCGTTAAGGAACTCGGCAAACTAGCCGCGTAAGTTAGCAACAAGCGGTGCCCTTCGTCGTAAGACGTAAGGGTCTCAGTAAAGTGGATCGGGTGACTGTTTAGCAAAAACACATCTCTATGCAAACTCGAAAGAGGACGTATATGGAGTGACACCTGCCCAGTGCTGGAAGGTTAAGGGAATCTGTCAGTAAGGAGCAATCCTGTCGAAGCGGTGAACCGAAGCCCCAGTAAACGGCGGCCGTAACTATAACGGTCCTAAGGTTAACTTAAAACTAGCCTTAGTAAAACCTGGCTATATGCTGGAAAGTCTGAGTATCTTATGCTACCGTTACTAACTATTTTGTAGTATAATATAGTAAAGGTGAAAATGCATGAGTGCAGATAATCAGCAGGAAAGACTAAATATTGAGGGATGGATTGTAGGTTTCGTTGATGGAGAAGGTTGTTTTTCTGTCTCGATACAAAAATCTCCACATACAAAATTGGGATGGCAAGTTTTCCCAGAGTTTGTAGTAACGCAAGGAGAAAAGAGCCTCAGCGTTCTTAAAACAATAAGAGATTTCTTTGGATGTGGCAACATATTTGTTAATAAACGATATGATAACCATAAAGAAAATCTCTACAGGTATTGTGTAAGATCACTGGATGACTTGAGAGATAGAATTGTTCCTTTCTTTAATGAGAATAAGCTTAGGACAGCTAAGAAAATCGACTTTGAGATATTCAAACAAGCGATGGTCATGATTGCTGCACAAAAGCATCTTACGATGAATGGAATAATAGAAATTGCAAAACTTTCCCAGAAAATGAACCGCAAGAAACCATCCCGCATATTAGTTTCCTCAGAGACTGTACGCCAGGATTCTAAATAATATTAGGATAAGATACAGTCCGTACTCTATAGCGATATAGAGAGGCCGGCAGAAATGACCGGCCCCTTCCGGAAATTTTAAGAAGGTAACAATCTAGAGCGAAATTCCTTGTGGGGTAAGTTCCCACGCGCACGAATGGTGTAACAACCTGATCGCTGTCTCAACGAGGGACTCGGCGAAATTGTAGTGGCGGTGAAGATGCCGTCTACCCGCATCAAGACGAAAAGACCCCAGAACCTTTACTGCAACCTAATATTGGATTTTGGTTTAATTTGTGTAGCATAGGTGGGAGGCGACGAAGCCTTGGCGCTAGCTGAGGCAGAGCCACAATGTGAAATACCACCCTGATTGGATTAAAACTCTAACCACTTGGTCTGAAGCGACCGGTGGGACAGTGTTAGGTGGGCAGTTTGACTGGGGCGGTTCCCTTCTAAAAAGTAACAAAGGGGCCCAAAGGTTGGCTCAAGCCGGTCGGCAATCGGCTGTGGAGTGTAAGCGCAGAAGCCAGCTTGACTGCAAGTCCGACAGGACGCGCAGATACGAAAGTAGGGGCTAATGATCCGGTGGTGAAATGTGGAATTGCCATCGCTCAACGGATAATAGGTACTCTGGGGATAACAGGCTTATCGGGCTCGAGAGTTCACATCGACAGCCCGGTTTGGCACCTCAAATTTGGGGTGGCACGGGAGTAATCCTGTGCATGCATTGGCTAATAACGGTGGAGCCTTCGCATACGAAAGTGTGCATGGTAATACCGTGGGAAGTCTTAAAAAGCATAAGCAGTTATTCAATGGTCTTTTCTCTTGGTGACAATTAATCAAAACAAGTAAGGCTGATAACTTTACGTTCAAACTACATCTATATGGATATTTGCGTTTAAATGTTATCAAGTGTATGATTGTTAGTTAATTCGTTGCCTGGAGAAACCATGTTTTTTAAGACCCCGTAACGACTGATCCCGTGGACACACAATCCGAGTGTCCTTAAGCGGGAGAGATAGCTGCCGGTTGACATCACAACGGCGCTATAATACGCCAACTCCACTACTGCAGTGGATGAAGATATAGTCTAATACCATGCGAAAGCGTGGGTCATATTGCGATGTCGGCTCATCCTATCCTGGGGCTGAATAAGGTCCCAAGGGTCCGGCTGTTCGCCGGTTAAAAGGGTACGCGAGCTGGGTTCAGAACGTCGTGAGACAGTTCGGTCTCTATCTGATGTGGGCGTCAGGATATTTGAAGGGGGCTTCTCCACAGTACGAGAGGACCTGGAGAAACAGACCTCTGGTGTTCCGGTTGTCCTGCCAAGGGCAAAGGCCGGGTAGCTATGTCCGTAAGAGATAAGCGCTGAAAGCATCTAAGTGCCAAACTCGCCCCAAGATTAAATATCCCTGGGCCGCAAGGCCCTGAAGGCACCCCGAAGACTACGGGGTTGATAGGCGTGAGGTGTAAGACTCGTAAGAGTTTCAGCCAACACGTACTAATCTGCCGATCGGCTTGATCTTTATCATTACTTTTGGTTGATTGTAGTTAACCTTAATTATGAAGTTGTTGAAATATTTTGCCCTACGGCGCATCTGCGCCTCAGGACCAATTTTTGCTTCTATAGTTTATTGTTTAGCAAAAATTTGGAGTGCTCATACCGCGAGGGTCACACCCGTTCCCATTCCGAATACGGTAGTTAAGCCTCGCAGGGCCGATGGTAGTGTACTCGTAAGGGTATGTTAGAGTAGGTCGGCGCTCCTTTAAAATTGCCCGCGATTCAGTGATGAGTCGCGGGTTTTTTATTGTTTGCTCTTTCCCTCCCTAAGAGTTACAATGTACATAGCCTGCTGTATTATTAAATCAAGGAGAAGAGCCATGAATATACAAAATATGGTGATCCTCGCGGTCATATGGTGTTGCCTGGTCCTGCCCAACGCGGTCTTTTATTTCGTCAACAAGGATGCCGCGCTTAAAAAGAAGATCCACGCCTGGTGGATGTGGGGGATCGGCTTCACCATGATGTCGGCAGCTCTTTTCCTCGAGCGGAAACGGATGAGTCTTGCCTATGCTTTGTTTATCGTTGCCATCAACGCGGCCTTTTCCTTCTACTACTCTAAAGCCATAGTTTTTTGCGGCAAATGCGGCAAGACCAGGTTTCGTATTTACCCTTTACAGAAGACCGTCAACTGTTCTGGATGCGCTTGATACACTATAATCTAAGGAGGAAACTATGAAGAACATAAGCACGGGAGAGAGGATTGTGCGGGTATCGATCGGAGTTCTGATAATCGGCTGGGGTTTTTTCGCCAAGAACTGGTGGGGAGCTGTTGGCCTGGTGCCTTTATTGACCGGGTTGATAGGTTGGTGCGGGCTATATCAGCTTATGGCTAGCTGTTGTCCGTTCTCAAAAAAGAAGGATGACAAAAAAGACGGAAAACCCAAGTCCGGCGGATGCTGTTGCGGCGGTAAAAGTCAGTAAAATAAAACAGTTAGTCGAGCAGGCGCGCTGGAGTTAACAAGCGCGCCTTTTTTTTGTGCGCAATTTTGATTGCCCGCAGC
>Ga0315276_10002469_pt1 | contig 16937 bp, 14 predicted proteins | sample YL17G05_0_MG_FD_204542 | JGI IMG/M metagenome (GOLD analysis project Ga0315276, IMG submission 204542) | Sediment microbial communities from Yellowstone Lake, YNP, Wyoming, USA - YL17G05_0 | ecosystem: Environmental > Aquatic > Freshwater > Lake > Sediment | place: USA: Wyoming | collected... | reverse complement strand
CTCGGTCTTGAAGACGCGGCCTGTGCCCTCCAGCGTCGATCGCAACTCACGGTAGTTGTAGATCTCGCCGTTGAAGGTCACGACGAGGCGGCCGCTCTCGTCGCACATCGGCTGCTGGCCGGTGTCAATGCCGATAATCGACAAGCGCCGATGGCCCAGAAAGAAGGGACCGTCGGCCCACCACCCGCCCTCGTCGGGGCCGCGGTGCCTGAGCAGGTTGACGATGGCCGGCCAGAGTGCCCGGTGCGGTGGCGGCCCGCCCGGGGCGTAGATTCCTACGATGCCGCACATCAGGACGACGTGGATTCGGAGGTCCACTCCCGGCGGATCTTGTACACGCGGTGCTCGCCCTGGCCGAAGTGAATCCGGATCAGGATTTCCGCAATCAGACCCGACAGGAGAATCTGCGTGCCGGCCAGCATGAGCATGATCGACAACAGGAACCAGCCGAGATGCTCTCGTACCGTAGGGATGTTGTAGATCAGGGCCTCGCCGACCAGAAAGGCGGCAATCGCCAACCCGACCCCGAACGAGATGACGGCCAGCTTGCCGAACGCTCGCATTGGGCGGTCCAGGTAACGCACGATGAAGAAGAGCACGAAGAAGTCGAGGAAGACGCCCAGGGATCGCCCGAGGCCGTAGTTGCTCTTGCCCGACGGCCGTTCGATGTTGCGGATCGGCAGCTCGGTGATGCGGCCGCCCAACGCGGATCCGAGTGCCGGAATGAAGCGGTGGAATTCACCGAACAGCCTCACGTCCTTCACCAGTTCGCTGCGATACGCGCGCAGCGTGGTGCCGAAGTCGTGAATCTCCACGCCGGAGATCCAGCGGGCGACGGTGTTGGCCGCCCGGGACGGCCACCGGCGCAGGATGCCCTCCGCGCGCTCCCGGCGCCACCCGCACACGATGTCGTATCCCTCCTCGATCTTGGACAGGAAGTCGCCGACGTCCTCGGGGAAGTGCTGAAGGTCCGCGTCCATCGTCACGAGGATGTCGCCCCGCGCCGCGTCGAGGCCCGCCTGCAGGGCCGGCGTCTGGCCGAAGTTCTTGCGCAGCTCGATCACGCGCAACCGCGGCTGCGCGGCGGCGAGCGCCTTCATGATCTCGAGACTGCGGTCACGGCTCCCGTCGTCTATGAGGACGAACTCGAACCGGTATCGGTCCGACAGCCCATCTGCCACCGACAGGACACGCCGGAAGAAGGTCTCGATCACCGCTTCCTCGTTGTAGACGGGCGCGATGATGCTGACCAGCGGTTGGGCCATGTGGACTCCCATTTCCTGATGCCCCGCAGGCGCCGGGGCGCGGCACTACCGCCGGAACATCGCCAACACGGTTCGGGCAATCAGGCCGAGGTCGCGTCCGAGCGTGCGATGTCCGACGTACTCGAGTTCGATCGCCAGCTTGTGAGGGAGGATCTCGTGGATGTACCGGTCCTCCCAGTCGGCACCGGACAGCAGGGAGGACTCGTCGCGGTAGGTCAGCGAGGCGGCGCTCGTGATGCCCGGCAGGACGCGAAGGACCTCGCGCTCGGCCGGCGTGTAGTACGCCACGTAGCGGGGGTCCTCGGGCCGCGGACCCACCAGACTCATGTCCCCTACCAGGACGTTGATCAACTGGAGCAGTTCGTCGAGCTTGGTGCGCCGCAGAAACCGGCCCACCGCGGTAATGCGCCGATCCCCCGCAGCCGTGATGCCGGGGCCCTCGCGGTCGGCGGTGGCCACCATGCTTCGGAACTTGTATAGCCGGAAGACCCGGCCGTCCTTGCCGATGCGCCGTGCGGCGTACAACATCGGTCCCCGGGAGTCGAGTTTGACGAGCCCGCCGATCACCAGCAGAACCGGCGCCAACAGGAGGAGACCGGCCGACGAGACCGCGACGTCGATCAGTCGGCGGACCCGCTCATCGCCCATGCCGGGCCACCACGTCGAGGACCGCTTCGATCACGTCGTCTACGTCCGTGTCGGCGAGATTGGGATGGAGCGGCAGACTGACCAGGCGGCGGTAGTTCGCCAGGGCGATCGGAAAATCACCCGGGGCGAATCCGTACCGATCCCGATAGTACGGGTGGAGGTGAATCGGGATGAAGTGCACCGACGTCCCGATGTTCCGCGCCTTCAACTCCTCGATGAACCGGTGGCGGTCGATGGTCAGCGCGTCCAGGTCGAGCCGCAGCGGGTAGATGTGCCATGCCGACTCGACGTCGGGCCGCTCGATGGGCACCTGCAACGCGGGGACGCCGGCGAAAGCGGCGTGATAGCGGCGCACCACCCGGAACCGACGTTCCTGGAATCGGGTCAGTTTCTTGAGCTGCTCCAATCCGAGCGCGGCCTGAATGTCCGTCATGTTGCACTTGAACCCGGGTAGCACGACCTCGTAGAACCATGAACCCGCCTGGCTGTACCGGTCGTACACCTCCCGGCTCATGCCGTGAAGGCTCCACATCCTGGCCTTGGCGATGAGATCCGGAGCGCCCGTGAGCATGCCGCCTTCTCCGGTGGTCAGGTTCTTCGTGGCGTAGAAGCTGAAGGCCGTCGCCGTGCCGATCGTGCCCACCATCCGCCCCTTGTAGCGCGCCGGGAGCGCGTGCGCCGCGTCTTCGAGCACGAACAGGCCGCGCGACGCCGCCAGATCGAGCAGGGGATCCATGTCGCACGGGTGCCCGTAGATGTGGACCGGCAGAATCCCTTTCGTCTTTGCGGTCACCGCCCGCTCCACGGCCCGGGGGTCGAGGCAGAGCGTGTCGGGCTCGACGTCAACAAGGACGGGGCGCGCCCCGAGGTGCTCGATGACGTGGACCGTCGAGCAGAACGTCATCGCCGTGGTGATGATCTCGTCTCCGGCCTTGACACCAAGCGCCGCGAGCCCGACCTGCATGGCGTCGGTCGCAGAGGACACCGCCAGCGCCGCTCGCGCGCCCACGTGGCGGGCGAACTCGCTCTCAAACAGCCGGGTCTTCGGCCCCGTGGTGATCCAGTCGCTGCTCAGCGTGTCGACCACGGCGGCGATTTCTTCAGATCCGATGCATGGCGGCGAGAAGCTCAGAAATGTGTCCCGCATGGCAGTTCCTGTTCAGCGCGCCTCCGCAGGCTGCGGCAGGCGGCTTCCTCGCCGGGACAGGGCGGCGGTCGACACGACCGTCAGGCCCAGCCCGAAGTAGAAGAACGCACTCAGCAGATCGATGTTCGTGACAAGAAAGAGCGACGGGATCGCGGCGAACGGCAGGATCGACGACGGCCGCCGGCGCAGGCGGTCGTCGAGAAACGCGAGCAGGACGAGCATGACGGCGGAGTGCGCGAGGACCCCGACGTACCCGTAGACCGCGAACGCCGTCCCGATCATGCCGGTGTTCGCGCCCTCGCCCTGGCCGACGTTTCCCCCGAACACGTTGCGATGCACCAGCTCCGCCGACGTCAGGCCACCTCTCCCCGGCAGCGTGGAGGACGGCAGCTCCCAGATGGAGATGCGCGCGGAATGCGCGAAGTACTGCCCGTACACGAGATGCAACTGGCCCGGGGCCATGACGCCGCGCGAGAACGTCAGCGCCAGCGGCCACGGAGAGGCGAGGTACACGCCGACAGCGCCTGCCCCCACAAGCACGGCCAGCAACAGGGCCAGGAATCCCGACAGGAAGTTCGCGACTCTGAACGTCCTCGCCATCAGGTACGTGACCACGGCGAACCCCGGCACGGCCAGGTAGGCTTTCATGCCGGTCACGCCGTAGAGCAGCAGCACAGGCGCCAGGAGCAGGGCGACCACCGTCCATCGCCGGGCGTGGGCCGCCGCAATCATCAGCGCCGGCACAATGAAGTAGCCGACGACGCTGAGCGCCGTGAGCTCGCGCGCGCGGTACTTCGCGAAGATCTCGGCGCGGTACTCGTACAACGCGTCCAGATCGAAGACCGACGCGAACGAGAAATGGCTGCCGAGGACCGCGCCGGCGAATACCCACGCCGCATAGGCGAACAGGCCCACCAGCGGAGCCGCCAGCGCGAGCCGCAGCGCCAGCGAGAACCGCAACTGCAGGACCTTGCCTACCGGCCTCGGAAGGAGCCCGATCGACGCCAGCAGCCCCGCCGTCATCAAGGCGAACGAAAGCGGAAGTCCCTCGTGCACGGCACACAGGGCGCAACTCGGGACGTGGACGAACGCCAGCTGGAAGGTGATGAACAGCGTGCTGATCGTGGTGCGGCGCGCGCCGGTGATGGCCAGGGGCAGCCCGCCGATCAGCGCCACGCACAGTCCGCCGAGGACGCGGCCGGGCAGGCTCTGCGCCGGACCGAAGATGTCCTCCCCCATGCCGACGGTCAGCAGCAGGCACACCAGCGCCGCGTAGTAAAGCGTCAGCGCGCCGACGACTTTCAGCGCCCCGACAAGCACGGACCGTCGAATCGTCACCGCTGGGGTCCCGGGATGAGCGTTTCGTACACCGCCTCGAGCCGGTGGCGTTCGACCGTCCAGTTGAGGGACGTGGCGGCGTCCCGCGCCGCGCGGCGGTGATGCTCGCGCAGGCCCCGATCGTCAATCAACTGCTGCAGCCGATTCGCCAGCGCCTCCTCGTTTCCCGGAGGAAACGTCAGGCCGACATCGTGCGCACGGACCAGGCCGGCCATCTCCGGCAGATCAGAGACGACCAGCACCAACCCGCCCTGGATGTACTCGAACAGCTTGTTCGGGAGCGCCCAGAGATGATTCAGGTAGCCCGCCGCCATGGGATGCACCCCGATGTCGGCGTCCCTCGTGTACGACGGCAGTGCCGCCGCCGGGACCAGCGGGTGGAACGCGATGCGCGCGCCGAGGTCCGAGAACGACTCCCGCAATGTCGCCACCGCCGGACCATCGCCCAGGATGACGAGGATGGCGTTGCCCGTCACGCGGCGGAAGGCCCGAGCCAGCGTGAACACCCCCTCGCCCCCGATGGCCCCCTGATAGAGCACCACGACGGTCTCGGGTGAGATGCCCAGCGCGGCGCGGAGCCTCGGTGGCGCTTCGGCGGGCCAGGGATCCGGGACATTCCGGACCACGACCGGCCGGGGAATCCCCTGGTGCTCGGCCATGTGCGCCGCGATGCTCTCGGACACGGCGATGCATTGCTGCGCGCGCCGCGAGCAGAGCCGCTCGATCCCCGTCAACTGGTTGACGAGCCAGCGCGGCATCGATGCGCCGTGCGCCGAGTCGGCCCAGAGCTCGTGGGCGTCGTAGATCAGCCGGGCCCCGCTGACGGCCGCCAGCACGCGCCCGATGACGAGCCCGTCGACGTCGTGGGCATGCACGACGTCGGGCGTCAACGCCCTGCCTGCGCGGATCATCCGCCACGCCGCTTCGACATACTTGAGGACCTGGACGGGCTTGGACTTCGACCACGACCGGCTCGTCAGCGCGAACCGGCGGATCTCCACACCCGCCTGCCGCTCCTGCGCCGGCGCGCCAGGCGCCGACAGCGCGAAGACGGTGACGTCACAGCCCAGGTCCCGCCCGCATTCGGCGGCGCGCCTGACGCGATTGTCGTTCAGGTACGCGTTCAGGACGATGTGGACGATGCGCGCCACTAGTGTCGTCCCTCGACGAGTGCGCTGTTCCAGAGCAGGAAGTTCGCCAGCCGCCAGGTCTGGAACGAGAACGGGATCGTGCCCTCGATGGCATCGTGACAGTACCGCGCCGCCCCGGCCCCGTCCAGGCACGGCGCCGCCGGCGTCAGCGCGAGCGCCTGATCGACGAAACCGCTGTGCTCGCGGAGCCAAGCCAGTTCTGGGGTGGCGAATCCGATCTTGTCCCGCCTGTGGAGGATAACGTCCGGCACGATGCCGCGCATGGCTGCGCGGAACACGCGCTTGCTCATGCCGTCGTCTCCGATCAGGTGATCCTCGGGCAGCGACAGCAGCAACTCGGCCAGGTCTGTCGTGAGGAAGGGGACGCGGCTCTCGACGGAATACGCCATCGAGTTGCGGTCCTCGTAGCGGAGGAGCGCCAGGAGGTTGGTCACGACGCTCTCCTGAAGCCCGCTCCGAAGATACTCGCCGTTGCGGCCGTGGTACCACGGACAGTCGAGTTGCACGCCACGATCCTGGAACCAACGCAGATTCGCCCACGTCGGCCGATCGGATCGCCCAACCAGCGAGCGCGCCGCGGGACGCAGCGCGTCCGGCAGGAGGTACCCGAGGGCGGTGACGAGCACGAATCTGGCGGTGCGGTCCGGCCACGCGCGTTGCGCACGCAGGAACTGTGTCGCCTTGATCAGTCGTCCACGGCCCAGGAGCGAGGCCAGGCGGGCTCCCTGGTACGGGACATACCCGCCGAGCATCTCGTCCGCGCCCTGGCCATCCAGCATGACCGTGATGCCCGCCTCGCGCGCCGCGCGGAAGATCCGGTGCTGGGCGTAGATGCTGGTACTCCCGAACGGCTCGCCCTGACAGCGAATCAGGCGGTCCAGGTCCCCGGACAGGTCGTCCGCGGACGACCGCACGGGGTGGGGAATCGCCGTGATGTGCCTGTTCACCACGTCGACCCACGCCCCTTCGTTGAGACGCGCGTCGTCGGCGAGGAAGCTGAACGTGTGGATCTCCTGGTCCGGATTCAGGTGGCGGATCGCGCACACGATGGCGGACGAGTCGATGCCCCCCGAGAGCGCGGTCCCGACCGGCACATCGCTGCGGAGGTGCCACGCGATATTCCGGAGGAACAGGTGCCGCACCTGTTCAACGGCATCATCGAAGCCAATCGTCCGGCCGACGATGCTCTGCGGGTCCCAGAACGGCTGAAAGCGCCAGTCGCTGGAAGGCTCCTCGGTCTCGAGCCGCCCCCAGTGCCCGGGCGGCACCTGCCGGATCCCGGCCAGCATGGTGTCGCCGCCGTGGTCGGTCACGCCGAAGCGGAGGTACAGCCAGGTCCGCTCGGGGTTGAGCGCCCGGTCAACGCCCGGCAGGTCGAGCAGCGGGCCGGTTTCGGAGGCGAAGGCGACGCCGTCGCGCCAGTGGCAGACAAACAGCGGCTTGATGCCGAACGGATCGCGGGCCAGCAGCACCGACCCCTGGTGGGTGTCGAGCAACCCGAAGGCGAACATGCCGCGGAAACGCTTCAGGGCGACTTCGGGCCTCCAGTGCACCAGGGCCATCAGGACGACCTCGGTGTCGGTCCTCGTGCGGAAGCGCACGCCTCCCTGCTCGAGTTCCGCCCGAAGCTCCAGGTAGTTGTAGACCTCGCCGTTGAAGACAATCCACCATCGGCCGTCGGCGGACGACATGGGCTGATGGCCGGCCGAGGTCAGGTCGATGATGGACAGACGCCGGTGGCCGAACGCCACGCGGCAGGGGGACGGTCCCGTGGCGTCCTCCACGGGCGGCGCGCCTGGACGCCAGTACAGCGCTCCCGAGTCGTCGGGGCCGCGGTGCCGGAGCGTCGCTAACGCCGACGCGAGATCAACATCGAGAGGCCGCCCCGTCACCACGCCTACTATTCCGCACATACGCTACATATCCCGGACGGCAACGGTGAGAATGACCAGGTAGACGGCGTTACTGGCGATGCCTGCCATCGCCAGCGCCCGCGTGTACTCGCCGAGGTTGCCGTCGGCGACGAACACCGCTGCGAGGACCATCGCCAGCACGGCACTGACATCGTAAATCCACTTCAAGTTCTGCCGCTGCAGGATCTGAAGGAGCGGGCTCAGCGGGCTCACGATCAGCATGGTCGCCGCCCATGCCGCGATCCAGGGCACCAGGCCGCCCGCGTCCTTCCACGCCGCGCCGAAGACGAACCCGAACAGGCGGGGAGCCAGGAGCACGGTGGGAACCAGGTACAGGGCCGAGAACCCCATCGCGCGGACCAGCAGCCGCCCGTACAAACGCCTGGCGGACGCGACGTCGTCCGCGCGGACGTGGCCAGCGAAGCTGCTGCGGAACACGTCTCCAACCGCAGCGCCCAGATGGACGTTGGGAAGGGTCGCGACGCGGTAGGCGATCGCAAACAGCCCAGCGGGGCCCGGCCCGAGCCGGTCGGCGATGATCAGCAGCGGCGCGCCGGCGGCGAGCTGATCCAGCAGCATCGAGGGTGTCTCGTACGCGGGAAACCGGATCCAGCGTCTGGCGGTCTCTCGCAACTCACCGAGAGGTACGCCTCTGACCTCGCGGTAGGTCGCTCTGACGCCGGCGCCTGCAAGTCGGCGCATCGACGCCCACGCCGCCACGACTTCTGCGGCCAGCAGCGCCGCCGTTCCCGCGCCGAAGGCGCCGCCGACGAGGCGCACGGCGATATTCGACGAATTGCGGATGGCGGCGGTGGCGGCCAGAATCGTGAAGTCCGCGCGCCGGATCCTCGCCGCGCGGAAAACGGCCGACATCCCCAGACCATGCACCACCGGCACGGCTGCAAGCGCCGACCACCATGGCAGCACCGCGAGCCCGAAGACGCCGCTGGCGCGAAACCCCGCCAGGAGCGCTCCCGACAGGATCGCCACGCCGGCCACCGACCAGGTGGCGAGTGCCTTGATGCGCGTCGACTCCGCGTCGTCGCGCGCGAGCAGCAACGCCCCCTCGTAGCGCATCGTGGCGCAGACCGAGGGCATGGCCAGGAACGCGATGAAGACCGAGATCGCCCCGATCTGTTCGGCGCTGAAGAGCCGCGTCACCAGCGGCATGCTGGCGACGGTCATCAGTTGTGCGAGGACGGAGCTGCCGACGAGGAGGGCCGCGGAGCCCCAGAAGCGTGACTGCCGACGGCGGATGGCGAGCCGCAGCCTCCGGGAGTATTCGGCGAGCATTCGTGGGCTCGGGGCCGCGGACCTGCGCTAACTCCGCGTTCCGTCGAGATGCGCCGCAACCGCCGCGGCGATGTGCGAGGCGCTTTGTCCGTCGCCGTAGAGACTGGCCGGCAACCCGTGCGGAGGCCATACCGCCGCCAAGGCGGCGGCGACGATCCGGTCGCGGTCCGCGCCGGCCAGCGCGTTGACGCCTGCATCCACCAGTTCAACCCACTCGGTCCGATCCCGAAGGGTCACGCACGGCGTTGCGTGAAACGCCGCTTCCTTCTGCAGTCCGCCCGAATCGGTCAGTACGACCCGCGCGCAGCTGAGCAGCGCCTGGGTCTGGAGGTACGGAAGCGGCTCGATCAGCGTGACCCCCGACAGACTGACGCCACTGACCCTCTCGCGCGTACGCGGATGGGCGGCCCAGACGATGGGCAGGCGCGCGCCAATGCCGGCAAACCCGGCCAGGATGCCGTTCCAGCGGGTGTCGTTGTCGGTGTTCTCGGCCCGGTGAACGGTCGCGAACGCGAATCCCCGCTTCGAGACACCGAGGTCGCGGCACATCTGGTCAGCCTTGTCCGCGACAGCGGGCCTGAACCGTTCGACGACGTCGAACATGACGTCTCCGGTTTGCACGACGGCGTTCGTGATGCCCTCGGCCTTCAGGTTCGCGACGGCGGCGGCGGTCGGGGCGAACAACAGGTCCGAGAGATGGTCGGTCAGGACGCGGTTGATCTCCTCGGGCATGTCCCGGTCGAAGGATCGCAATCCGGCTTCGACGTGCGCCACGGGAATCCGCAGCTTGGCCGCCGCGAGGGCGCCGGCCAGCGTCGAGTTAGTGTCGCCGAAGACGATGACCATCGCGGGATCTTCGTCGCGCAGGACCTGCTCGATGGCCTCGAGCATCCGGCCCGTCTGTGCGCCGTGCGTGGCCGACCCGATCCGCAGGTTGACATCGGGCGCGGGCAGGCGGAGGCCGTCAAAGAACGCCTCCGACATGGCCCAGTCGTAGTGCTGACCGGTGTGGACGAGCACTTCGTGCAGGCCGGCCTCGCGCAGCGCCGGCGAGACCGCGGCCGCCTTGACGAACTGGGGGCGTGCCCCGACGACGGAGACGACGGTGCGCGCGGCGGTCATGCCGAATGCTCCGCCACCGCCGGATGCCGCGGGCTGTCGCCGCCCAGCGGCTCGGTGCGAATGCGGTGCACCAGATCGATGGACGACCTGGCGTCGGCAATGCCGTGGCCGCCGCCCGCCAGCGTCTGTTCGTAGGTGCGGGTGTGCAGGTCGGTGAAGCCTTCCGTGAACTCCAGCTCCTCCCCGTCAATGGTGATGGACCGGAAGCTGGTGCGTCCCGCGGATCTCGCCGACTCCGGCAGGTCGTCGGGATTGACCGAGAGGAACCACCGCACGCGTGCGCGCCGCAGTTCGATCCAGCCCGCCATCTGCAGGGGTCCGCGGACGTGGACGTGGTGGGCCTGGACCGGTCCGAACAGCCACATCAGGAGATCGAAGAAGTGAATCCCGATGTTGGTCGCGACGCCTCCGGAACGCTCCTCGCTCCCCTTCCAGGACACGTGGTACCACGGTCCCCGGCTGGTCACATAGGTCAGGACCACGTCCCGGGTGCGCCCCGGAGGTTCAGCGTCGAGCCTGGCTTTGAGCGCCGTCAGCGCGGGATGCACACGGAGCTGGAGGACCGTGGCGATGCGCCGTCCCGTCTCCTCCTCGAGTTCCTGGAGCGCATCCAGGTTCCACGGGTTGACGACGAGGGGTTTCTCGCAGATGACATCCGCGCCGTTGCGCAGCGCGAGACGGATATGGGCGTCGTGCAGATAGTTCGGCGAACACACGCTGACCCAGTGGACGCGGGCACTGTCTGGGCCCCGCCGCAACTTGTCGAGATGCCGGTCGAAGCGCTCAATCTCCCGGAAATACCGGACGTCGAAACTGAACCGATCGAGGAGCCCGACCGAGTCGTTCGGATCAGTGGCTGCGATCAGCCGGTTCCCGGTGTCGTAGATCGCCTTCAGGTGCCGTGGCGCGATGTAACCGCCAACGCCGATGACTGCGAAGTTCAGCACTCTTCCTCCCGTGAAGCCGATGCATACCGTGCGGCAGGGTCACGGCCCTGTCCGCCTTCAGGCCTCGTCTGGCTGATGTGCATTCGCCACGCGCCCAGGACGATCCCCGCGGCCGCCCACTGGAACATGCCGAGTTTCGCGCCGAGCGCCACGGCGTCGGCCAGGCCGAACGCGGTCACGGCCACCAGAGCGAGGCCCCCGCCGAAGGCGGCCGTCCGGCACACACGCAACGGGCTCCCGGCCGCCTGGTGCGCCCGCAGGAGCACGTACCCGAGCACGCAGCAGTACGCGACCAGGCCAACGACTCCGACGTCGAGGGCCGTCTGGAGAAACACGTTGTGGGCGTGCGCCACGTCGTAGTCGGCCGGCGACCCCACCGGCTTGTAGAGGTGGCGGAACTGGTTCAGCCCGATGCCCAGCCACGGCGAAACCTGGAGCCGTTCGAGCGCCGCGTTCACAATCAGCGTCCGCTCGTACACGGTCCACCAGAGGACGTCGGCCTTGTGTATCCAGTCGTCGTGGCTGATCCAGTGAACGTAGCCGATGATCGCGAACGGCTGCGCCAGCACGGCCGTCCCCAGCAGGACTCGCGACACCCGCAGGTGGAGGTCTCGCAGCAGGACCACGAACACGGTCAGCCAGGCGGCCGCCCACGCCGATCGGGAGTTCGAGACGGCGAACACCAGCGTGCCCGCTGCAACCACGACGAGGCCCGCCGGCTTCAGTACAAAGCGATCGAAGCGGTCTTCGGATCGTCTAAGAAGGACAGACGCGCCGAGCGGCACGAACAGAAGGGCGGCGGCCGCCAGCGCGTTCGTGTTGACGATCTGGCCCTTCTCCAGCCCCTCGATTTGCAAGCGGAGTGCCGCGAGCGGCGACGACGCAAGCGACTCGAACTCCGACAGCCTCCTGGCATCGATGCTGCCCAGGCCGAACGCAAGCACGACGAGCCCGCCGCCCAGGAACGCGAGCATCGCGATCCTCAGGCGCTGCACGGAACTCGCGAAGCGGCCGAGCAGCAGCATGAGGAGCAGGCCGAGGCTCGCGCCGGCCAGATGCGATGCGGCGGTCGCCGAGCCGGGGACCTTCAGCCACGCCAGGCAGAGGGTCGCGATCAGGACGATGAGCCAGGCCCGCAACCAGCGCCAGCGCAGGGCCAGCCACGCCGACAGCGCCAGGGCCGCCATCGAGAGCCCGGGGCCGGCCCAGGCGCCGGCCGAGGCCGCCACCTGCCGCGGCAACATCCAGGCCACGCAGCCGGCTCCGCACACCAGGACGGCGGCCGCGTGAAGCGCCGCGTCCCAACGCCGCTCGGGTATCACGATGTCATCGGTCCTGGGTGAATGAGCCCGCTCGAACGGGACGCGCCGATCCGTCCTTGACGGACCGGGCGCGAGGGGGCGGCGGGCGAGTCGCTCGGCGCGATCAGGATCGTCCCGCAGCCGGTTCGAGTCATTCCGGTCGAGTCGCCTCGAGGTCGTCTCGATGGACGTCGCCCGCGGGCGCGGTGGGGCGCATGTAGCTCGGCAGTGCGAGCTGCAGGAGGAGCGCGATGTGATCCGCGTCACCGCTCTTGGCGGCCGCGATCACGTCATTCGCGGACGGCTTGGTTCCGGACTCGGCGTGGAGTTCGTGTTCGACAACCCTGTAGACGTCCGGATTCGACGTCGACGACACGGCTGATCCGGCTTCCCACAGCGCTTCTTCCATTTTCTCGCCGGGGCGGATGCCCGTCACCGCGATCGGGATGTCTCCGGGATCGATACCCGACAGCCGGATGAGGTCGTTGACCAGGTCCATGATTCGGATCTGCTCGCCCATGTTGAGGACGAACAGGTCGCCGCCGGCCCCCAGACCTCCGGCCTGCAGCACGAGCTGCACCGCCTCGGGGATCGTCATGAAGTAACGCTTCATGTCGGGATGGGTAATGGTGATCGGCCCACCCCGCTGGATCTGCGCCTGCATGGTCGGCACGACCGAACCCCTGCTGCCCAGCACGTTCCCGAATCGCACGACGACATAGGCCCGACCGAGCCGGCGTCCGGCTTCCAGCACGAACTGCTCTGCCAGGCGTTTTGAGGCGCCCATCACATTGGTCGGCGCCACGGCCTTGTCCGTTGAAATGAGGACGAGTCTTGCCACGCTGACCTGTTCGGCCGCTCGCAGCACGTTGCGCGTGCCGAGCACGTTGTTGGTAATGGCCTCTTCCGGATTCGACTCCATCAGCGGCACATGCTTGTGCGCCGCCGCGTGGAACACGGCGTCCGGCTTGAAGCGGTCGAAGATGGCCTCGATCCGCCGCGTATCACGGACGTCTGCAATGATGGGATGGATTTGCACGTCCGGGTACTGCGTGACCAGCCGGGCGTGGACCTCGAAAATACTGTTCTCCCCGTGGCCCAGCAGGATCAACTGCCGCGGCTTCGAAAACGCCGCCTGCCTGGCGAGCTCACTTCCGATCGAGCCGCCCGCCCCGGTGATCAGCACCGACTGCCCGCGCAGGTACGCCACGTGCTCAGCCCGGCCAATCACCTGTGGCCTGCGCAGCAGGTCAGCGATCTCGATCTTGCGGAGCCGGTTGACCGTGACCTGCCCGTCGAGCAGTTCGTAGACGCCCGGCACGATCCGTGGCTTGATGCCGATTCGCCCGCACGCCTGGGCGACCTGACGAATCGTCGAGCCCGCGGCGGTGGGCATCGCGATCACGATCTCGTCCGCGGCGGCGTGGCGCACGACGCTCTCGAGCGTGGCGATTGGCCCCCTCACGGGCAGGCCCAGAATCTGCTTGTTCCACTTGTCCTGCGCGTCGTCCAGGAACCCGACGGCCGTCAGACCCAGTTGGGGATTCCGCCGCAGCTCACGCACAACGAGCACGCCGGCTTCGCCGGCGCCGACGATCAGCACGCGCCTGGACTGCAAGGCCTCGGGCTTGTTCTCCGTCCCGCGGGCATCGCCGATCACCCGGATCGACATCCGGACGCCCCCGGCCAGCGTCAGCGTCAACAGCCAGTCGATCATGAGCACCGGGCGTGCGAACTCGGGCAGAAAGCCCGATGCCCGGCCGACACCGACGAAGACGGCCATGGCCACTGCCGAGGCCGAGACCGCGAAGCAGATCGCGATCAGGTCGTGGGACGTGGCATAGCGCCAATACCGAAAGTACATCCCGAACGGGAAGTACACGATTGGCTTCAACACCAGGGCCGCCACAAGGTAGGACGTGAACTCGGGACGGTACTGGAGGAACAGCCAGTCGAAGCGTAAGGCGAACGCGCCGAACGCGGCGACGGCAACCAGGATGAGGTCGACGACGAGGATGTGTCTATTGCGGATCATGGGACCCAGAGCTTCGCCCCGTCACCTACATCCAGAGATGCGCAACACCAGACAGAGGCCTTCGGCACAACGCCCCCTGTCTGCCGACGAACCGCTTGGTACGACAACATCCCATTCTAGCCGTCCGCCTGGTTGAAGTGTCAAGAAAACCGCACCGCTGAAGCCCATCTGACATGCCGCATTGCCTTCACCGTTGCGGCAGGATGACGAGCGCGGGAAACCTCAACGGACACGCCCATTGGGCGTCTCGGGAAACATCGGAGCCGGGGGGCGATGAGGTGTGGGCAGAGGGTACGTACCCCTATCTGAACGACACCCCGGCGCCGATGACAATCCGCGTCTGCTTGCCGTCGGCGGGGACCAGTTCGGTCGCCGCCTGTGCGGCCAACATGTAGAAGCGCACGTCGAAGGAGAAGGCGATGTGCTCCTTCTGGAACCACTTCCCACCACCGCCAAAGTTGATGGTGGTCCGCTTGGGCAGGCCGGTCGGGGCGGGGTCGGCCGGAGCGGGGTCGGCCGGAGCGGGATCGACAGGCTTCAGGACGGAGAACGTCGAGTAGCCGTAGCCGGCGCTCAGATAGCTCCAGCCCCGGCGGCGGCCGAAATTCGCCGTCACCTGCGTGGCGAAGGCACGGAACTGCGTGTTGGCCTTATTACCGGTCGGAAACCCCTCGAGGTCCTTCGGATCGCTGTGCCCCGTCGTCCGCACCATGTTGCCGCCGGCCCCGAGCGTGACCTTGCCGATCTTCATGACGTAGAACTGCCCGCCGATGTCGAAGCCGAACCCGCGCCCAGGCAGATCAGTGTCGGCGTAGCCGAGCGACGCGGCCTGCTCCGGCGTGGGGCCATAGCTGCCGGTCACGCCATGGACGTCCACCGCGAACCGGCCAATCTTGCGCTCGTCGGCCTGCTGCGCGAATGCGACGCCCCGGGCCGCGAGCACGCATCCGGCCACCAGCAGCACCAGCCACAGGGTGGCTGCCCGGCCCCTCCGCTCCTTCGACACGGTGACTCCTCCCGCCAGCGATCTGCCAACGACACCCAATCTTAGACCATAATCGGGAGGTACCCGTGGTCGAAGGACCATCGTCGCAGCCGGCGGGTCCCGGCATGCGGACACAGGAGTTCGGAATGGCACGCATGTCAAGGATGCTCGCGGTTGCGGCCGCGTGTCTGGTGCTGGTGACGTCGGCCGTCGACGGGCAGACATCAAAGAAGACGACTACGACGAAGAAGAAGACCACGACGTCCACGACCGGGAAGACGACGGCCAGAACGCCCGCGAAACCCGCAAGTCCGACACCAGCGCCGGTCCCGCGCGAGGAGAGGCCTGTCCCCTTCAAGCCTGGCGAAGTCCTGACCTACGACGTGTCGTACTCGGGCACGGTGTCGGCCGGCGAAGCGACCATCGCGGTGCGCGAGAAGCGCCCCTCCTTCAACTCGACGGCCTACTACATCGTCGCCGAAGGCAAACCGACGGGCCTGCTGGCGCGCATGTACACGCTCTACTACAAGGCCGACACGCTGGTAGACGCCTTCACGCTGCTGCCCCAGCGAGGGACGCTCTTCAGCCAGGAAGGCAAACGCTCGCGGCTGAAGACGACGCTCTTCAACCAGCAGGCGGGCACCGCGAATTACGAGATCAAGACGGCGACGCTGGTCACGCAGGCGCTGAAGATCCCGCCGTCCACCCAGGACGCCCTGTCCGCGCTGATCGCGCTTCGGACGACGCCGCTGCAGGCAGGCAGCCTGGTGACGGTTCCGCTGTGCGACGGCGGGCGCCAGTACAAGGTGCTGTTCACGGTCGAAGACCGGGAGACGCTGAAGACGACGGCTATGACCGCCCCGGCCTGGCGCCTCAGCGTGAGGATGACCGACGACCGCGGGCAGACACCGGGACGCGGCCTCTATATCTGGATCTCCGACGATGCCCGGCGCCTGCCGATGAAGATGAAGGCGGAGCTGCCGGTGGGGTCGTTTGTGCTGGAACTGACGCAGGTGAAGGGATAGTCACGCAGCGCCCATCGGCGATTCAAGAGCCAGCGCGGCGGTACTCAACAGATTGACGATGAGTCCCCTGGTGACCACGCACCCCTCCGACGAGGAACCGTGGTGACAGGCGGCCGCGCGACACCAGCGATTGGTGTCGCGCGGCCCGCGTGAACGACTGGCAGCGGTCAGCGGCGAATCATGAACTCGTCGATGCTGCTCGGCCCCAGATTCAAGGGCGTCGCCTTGATCAGGGCCACGGGCAGCTTCAGGTCGGACACCGACGACAATACAGCGGCGTCCGCCGCGGCGTTGCCCTGCGGACGGCTGGTGGCCGCCGGTCTCACGTCATCAACCGACGACGATGGCGCGCCGCTCACCGCCGGGGCGCTGCCCTGCGGCGTGTTGTAGACGGCCGGCCCCAGATATGTGCCCTTCTGGCCTTCGGCCTTGTCGGTCTCGGCCTGGAACGGGTGCGCCCGCATGTAGGTGTCGTTGCGAACGCCCTTCACTTCCCAGCTCACCTTCACGTTCGGTTTGTCGGTGGCGATCCGGAACTGGTTGTTCTGCACCTCCGATTCCACGATCGCCTGAGCAAACGTGCCGATGACGGTCAACTGGTACCGGGGATCGAGATTGATCGCCTCGAAGTAGTCGGGCAACTGCACCGTGGCTTTGCCGTTCGCGTCGGTCGTCACGTTGCCGCTGTAGAAGTTGATGACCTCGTTGCTCTCGGCCGCCGCGTGCATCAGGATCCTGTTCTCGGGATCGAGCGGGTGGTCGATCGA
>Ga0315276_10002467_pt1 | contig 16940 bp, 17 predicted proteins | sample YL17G05_0_MG_FD_204542 | JGI IMG/M metagenome (GOLD analysis project Ga0315276, IMG submission 204542) | Sediment microbial communities from Yellowstone Lake, YNP, Wyoming, USA - YL17G05_0 | ecosystem: Environmental > Aquatic > Freshwater > Lake > Sediment | place: USA: Wyoming | collected... | reverse complement strand
AGCATTGGTCAAGTATTAAATAATCGTCAGTTCTGTTGGTAGATATGTTAATACCTCTGCTCCCTGGGGAGTGACCCACACCATATCCTCGATTCGAACCCCTCCCCAATCGGGAATATAGATACCCGGCTCAACTGTAAAGACCATTCCTTCCTGAACAAGACCTTTATTCTCTGTATTGACGGCCGGGTCTTCGTGTACAGCTAAACCAATACCATGACCTAATCCATGACCGAAATATTCACCATATCCGAATTCTCTGATATAGTTTCTTGCCGCCTCGTCCACTTCATGAATAGGAATGCCCGGCCGAATCAATTCAATGGCTTTGTCATGAGCTTCCTTCACCACCTGATAAACCTTTTCCTGCTCGGGAGATGGTTTGCCGCAGACGAGAGTACGTGTCTGATCGGAATGGTAACCCCGAAAGCTTGAACCGAAATCGATTAGGACAAAATCTCCCCTTTCAATCTTTTTCCCACTTGCCCTTCCGTGGGGGAGAGCAGATCGTTTTCCAGAAGCCACAATAATATCAAAACCAAGGGCTTGAGCCCCATTTCGTTTCATAAAGAATTCCATCTCAAGGGCGCTCTCTCTTTCAAAAGCACCTTCCTTCAGCTTTTCTATGATGTGTAGGAAGGCGTTTGATGCGATTTCAATGGCCCTTCGAATCAAAACCATTTCTTGGGCATCCTTAACGGCCCTCAAGTTCTTAATCTCCTCTTCAAGGGGAATGAGATCGGTCTCTTTGGCCAGTTTGTTTAGAAGGGATTGATGGAGCGAGAAGGGGAGGGAGGCGGATTCGAAACCCATATTCTTCAATTTTAAATCTGACAAGAGAGAGACAATACCATCTATTTTCTTTTTGTAATGGATGATCTGAGATCCCCTGACCTCCTCGTCCGCCTGTGTCCAATACCGGGAATCCGTAAGAAAGAAAGCATCTTTCTGAGTAAGGGCGAAAGCCCCATCGCTGCCGGTGAACCCGCAAAGATAACGAACATTCTCAAGACTGCTGAAGAGAATCCCCTCCAGGTGATTTGATTCCATTACTTTCCGAACGGATTCATGTCGTGTCTGATGAACTGAATTTTCCATTATCCTCTTTTCCTTTCCCGAATGTTGGCGAGCCATCTCTCGAGAAGGCGTATTTTTTCTTCTTTAGAGTGGATCGGAGGGTTGACCCAGGGAGGAGAATGTGTCAATTTTTCGCTCAACTCATTTAATCTCTCCTGCAGTTCTAAATCGGAAGGATTCTTTTCCAAAAGTGCCTTAAAGATTTCATAGGCCTTTTCAAGGTGGCCTTGTTGAAGGTAGATCTCAGCCAGCGTCTTTGTAAACATCTGGTCCATTTTAACAAATTTCTTGGTAAAGGATTCTTAAAAGTTAGGAAATTATCCCTAAAAAGTCAAGATTTTCGAATAACCAAAAAAAGAGGAGCTATTGACAGAGCATTCAATATAAAATACAATTTATCGGTTTTTCGGTCAAAGGAGGGCAGGCATGGAAAAAAAATATTTATTTTCACCCGGACCGACGATGCTCCCGCCGGAGGTGCTCCTCAAGATGGCAGAGCCCATCATGCACCACCGGGAGCCAGAGTTTGAGAAAATCCTCGCAGAGATCAGGGAGGGTCTGAAATACCTTTTCCAGACAAAAAATGAGGTGTTGATCTTTACCTCCTCCGGAACCGGTGCCATGGAAGGGGCCGTTTCTAATATCCTTTCCAAAGGGGATAAGGCCCTGGTCGTTCGGGGAGGAAAGTTCGGTGAGAGATGGGGGGAGATCTGCAAGGCCTATGGGATTGAGTTTATACCGATTGATGTGGAATGGGGCAAGGCCGTTGATCCCAAGAAGGTTCAGCGGATTCTGGAGTCCGATCCATCGATTCGAGCAGTTTATACCCAAGCCAGTGAGACTTCCACGGGTGTGAAACACCCCATCAAAGAGATAGCGGATATTGTAAAAAAATATGAAGAGACTGTCATCGTCGTCGATGCCATTACAGGGATCGGCGTATTCAATATCCCAATGGATGAATGGGGACTCGATGTGGTGGTCAGCGGTTCCCAAAAGGCCTTGATGCTTCCACCCGGGCTCGCCTTTGCTGCCTTAAGTGACAAAGCATGGAAGTTCGTAGAGAGATCGAACCTACCGAAATTCTATTTTGATTTTAAAAAGGAGTTGAAGTCTGCGCAGAAAAATCAAAATTCCTTCACCCCGGCCATCTCCCTATTCGTGGGGCTGAGGGAGTCACTCAAACTGATTCGAAAAGAAGGACTGGAATCCGTTTTCCGCCGGCACGAAAAATTAGCGACGGCCACCCGCGAAGCGGTGAAGGCTTTAGGTCTTGAGCTCTATGCCCCTGATTCACCGAGCAATGCACTCACAGCGGTCAAGGTTCCAGAGGGGATTCAGGGGGGGAAATTGAAGAATCTATTTTTTGAGAAATTTGGGATCACTGTGGCAGGAGGCCAGGATCAGGCCAAGGGAAAGATCATTCGGATTGCCCATCTTGGATATTATGAGAGACTGGACATAGTGATGGTGATTTCAGCCCTTGAGATGCTTTTGAAGGAGATGGGCTATGCCTTTGAGCTGGGGACAGGAGTGAAGGCAGCGGAAGAGATATTGATGAAATGAACGGATCCCCAGACGGTCCGAGGTAAGGTGGAATGGAAGAGATGAAAAAAGTGTTGGTGAGTGACCCTTTATCGAACAAGGGGCTGGAAATCCTCGGGAGGGCCAAGAACCTCAAAGTGGATATTAAACTAGGCCTCCCTCCGGAAGAATTGAAAAAAATCATCGGGGAGTACGATGCGATCATTATCAGAAGCGAGACGAAATTGAAGGGTGACATCATCGAAGCGGCAGACCATTTAAAAGTGATTGGAAGAGCAGGGATTGGATTGGACAACGTGGATCTTCCCGCAGCCACCAAAAAGGGTATTGTGGTGATGAACACTCCGCAGGAGAATGCCATTGCGGCTGCAGAGCATACGATTGCCATGATGTTTTCCGTCGCGAGAAAGGTTCCCCAGGCAACGGCTTCGATGAAAGCCGGGAAATGGGAGAAGAAGAAATTCATGGGGGTGGAACTTTATAATAAGACCTTTGGAATCATCGGGATAGGGGTGATTGGGACCGTTGTGGCCGATCGGGCAAGAGGGCTGAAGATGAAGGTGATCGCCTTCGATCCCTATCTTTCAAAGGAGGCAGCGGAGAAAAAAGGGGTGGAACTGGTGCCCCTCGATGATCTGCTCGGCCGCTCTGATTTCATCAGCATTCACACCCCCTTAACAGATGAAACCCGAAATCTCATCGATAAGAATGCCTTCGCAAAGATGAAGAACGGGGTGATTTTGATCAATTGTGCGAGAGGGGGAATCATCAACGAAAAGGATCTATACGATGCTATGAAGGAAGGGAAGGTCGCCGGGGCGGCCCTCGATGTTTTTGAAAAAGAGCCGGCGATCGGGAACCCTCTCCTTGAACTGGAGCAGGTTGTTAGTACCCCCCATCTGGGGGCCTCCACAGGGGAAGCCCAGGAGAATGTGTCCATCGCCATTGTCCAACAGGTTGTCGACTATCTGCTTTTAGGGGAGGCTCGTAATGCAGTGAATATTCCGATGGTCAGCCCGGATATTCTTCCTTTCTTGAGACCTTACCTTCGGCTGGGGGAAAAGCTGGGAAGCTTTCTTGCCCAGATTTCCAACTACGCCATTGAAGAGGTGCTGATTGAATACCATGGCGAGGTGTTGGAGTATGGAACAAAACCGATTACGATTTCGGTTTTGAAGGGTCTCCTTACGCCGTATGTGGGTGAGACGGTCAACTTCGTTAACGCTCAGGTGATGGCGAAAGACAGGGGGATAAGGATCACAGAGTCGACCAGTACGATGGCAGAGGACTTTACAAGCTTGATTGCTATAACGACCAGATCGAAGATGGAGCAGAACTATATTGCAGGAACACTCTTCGGAAGGAAGGAACTAAGGATTGTCAAGCTTAATGATTTTTTCATCGAAGCCCTTCCGGAAGGGTATATTTTGGTGGTTAATAATTATGATAAACCGGGAGTGATCGGGAATATTGGGATGGCCTTGGGAAGTCGAAATATCAATATTGCCACGATGCAGTTTGGTCGCGATCGAATGGGTGGCAATGCAATCTCATTACTTCACTTGGATGCCCCCTTACCAGCAGGAATGTTGGGTGAGATTTTAAGATTGCCGAATATCATCTCCGTTCGTCAGATTCATCTTTAATGGTTTTGTAAAAAATCTAAAATAGTCGTTTCTTGTTAACAGGAGGAGGTTGGCCCTGAACCACGTAGGATGCAGGGCAGAGCCCTGAACCACGTAGGATGCAGGGCAGAGCCCTGAACCTTACATGGTTCAGGGGTGAGGGTGAATATGGCCAATATTGTCATCGTAGGAGCCCAGTGGGGAGACGAAGGTAAAGGGAAAATCGTCGATTTATTGACCCAGTATGCCGATACGGTAGTGCGATTTCAAGGGGGGAATAACGCCGGTCATACGATCGTCCTGAAAGGAGAAAAATTCGTTTTCCACCTGATGCCTTCCGGCATCCTTTACGAAAATAAGAAATGCATTATCGGAAACGGGGTGGTTCTGGACCCAGCGGTGTTGATCGAAGAAATTGCTGAGGTGAAAAGAAAAGGGTATTTCAAAGATGATTCGCAGTTAATGATCAGCGAGGAAACACACCTCATCCTTCCCTACCATCGGAAGATTGACGTTGCGAGAGAGCGAATCTTTAAAATTGGAACCACAGGCCGGGGGATTGGGCCAGCCTATGAAGACAAGGTGGCTCGTTGCGGCATTCGAGCGGTCGACCTCATCGACGAGAAGGTATTTCGTAAGAAGCTGGAAGAGAACCTCATCCAGAAGAACATCTATTTAGTCCAAGTATTGAAAGAGAAGAGCTTTGAGTTTTCAGAGATTTTTGATGAGTATCTTCTCTACAAGAAGGAGCTCGAAAAATATGTGAAGGATACTTTACTGGTCCTCCATGAAGACATTCGAAGAGGGGAAAACATTCTTTTCGAGGGTGCACAAGGGGCCTTATTGGATGTGGATCATGGCACCTATCCTTACGTGACAGCCTCCAATACCGTAGCAGGTAATGCCTGTGCAGGTTCGGGAATTGGCCCTACCATGATCCATTCGGTGATCGGTGTCGCGAAAGCTTACACGACTCGTGTCGGAGAAGGACCATTCCCCACCGAGCTTCGAGATCAGTTAGGGGAGAAGATACGTGAAATGGGAGGGGAGTACGGTGCGACTACAGGGAGGCCAAGGAGGTGTGGTTGGTTTGATGCCGTGGTTGTCAACCATTCCATCCGGATCAACGGTATCCGTGAGATGGCGATCACCAAGTTGGATGTATTAAACAATTTTGAAAAAATTAAGGTCTGTGTCGGATACCGCCTGAATGGAAAGGTCATTCACCATGTTCCTTCTAACCTGGAGATGTTACAATCCTCTGAACCCGTTTATGAAGAGGTGAATGGATGGGACACAGAGATCAAGGGAGCGAGAAATTTCTCGGACCTTCCCTATAATGCACAACGTTATATCCGAAGGATTGAGGAATTGATCAATACAAAAATTACGATGATTTCGGTCGGCCCTGAGAGGAATGAGACCATAGAGGTTAAAGACCCTTTTTTAGATTTTACTTGACATTTCAGAAAGTTTTCTCTTACCTTGAATAAGAGAGAGGGCCGTTAACTCAGGAGGTAGAGTATCTGCCTTTTAAGCAGAGAGTCGCTGGTTCGAGTCCAGTACGGCCCACCATCAATATTTCGGAATTCGGATTTCGGAATGCGGAATTATTGTTAATTTTTGATTCCGCAATCTACAATTTGCATTCCGCAATTAAGAGAGGGTCCCCATCGTCTAGTCAGGCCAAGGACACCGGCCTTTCACGTCGGCAACACCGGTTCAAATCCGGTTGGGGACGCCAGAAGAATTCAATAGGGTTAGCAGATTTTGCTAACCCTCTTCTTTTGTAGTCGAAGTCACTGGGAAAATGGCCAAGTGGCTGAGGCGCATCCTCTCGCTTGATGAAAAGAGCAGGCGCCCCATCATCATATTCTTTTCCCTTTCAAATTCCTGGTATTTCTTTTAAAATTGGAGGAAGACTTTGCACATCAGAATGGAGTTTTGATAAAGGGGGTGGTGAGATCGATACTTACGCGTTAGAAATAGATTCAAGGTGGAATAAATCGAAAGAAAGGGGGTCATTATGAGAAGGAAGTTGGTTCCGAAGTGGTTGTGGTTGTTCTTGTTTGTTCTGTTTCTTTTGCCAATTTCAAAGGCGGACGCAAAGAAAAAAGTCGATTTGGTGGGCCAAGAAACATTGAATTTTACTCTTCCCTCTGCTTATGATCGGATCATCAATTATGCAGAGGAATACTATGGGAAGTACCATCTGATCATTACTTTTTTCCCCGCAGCCTTTACTCCCCTCTGAACGGGCGAGATGGAGGGCCATCAGAGGAACCTTTACCTCTATGAGCGCTTCAACGCCCGGGTCGTGGGCGTCAGTCGGGATGATGTGACAACGCTAAAATATTGGGGCGATGGTTTAGGTGTAACCTTTCCGCTTCTTTCGAATGTGACCGGTTTTCTGGGTACCTATTTTCAAATCCAGCCTGAGGGGAAACCTATTTTTGGAAGAAGGACAGTCATTATCGACAAGACCGGGATTATTCGTTATGTCAGAGACGGTTCGCCTGAGTTTAAGGATATTCTCCTCTTCCTTAAGAAGCTGAACCAGGAAGGAGGAAAGCAATGAAAGAGAAAGGGCTGATGATTCTATGTGCTGCATTGGTGGTGATCTGGGTGTCTGGATGTGCTACGATGGAACCCAAGAAGCCGGTTCCATACAAATTGACTTCGCAAGGGACGGTCATCTGGGAAGATGAATTTGAGTTTATGCCCCCTCCTCCTGGTTGGAAGTTGCTGCGGCCAGAAGAAGGGGGGGATATAAACTTCGGATTTATGAGATCCGATCTTGGAGGCTTTCCTTCTACGACGACGTTTGCTTACGATGAGGAGCCTTTCGGTTGCACAGCAGCGTCGTTCGAGGGGAGGGAAAAGGAATTCTTTAAGAGGTTCCTGTTTAATGCCATTCTCAACTTTCAGGTGTTAGATAGGAAAGAGGTCCAGGTTGTTGGCGGAGAAGGGCTTCAGGTGGATGTGGAGGGAAAGGACCCGGTGAGAGGAGAGAAGGTCCGAGCCCGGGTCATTTTTGGCAAACGAGGTGATCGGATCATCGGTTTCTACATCACCCAGTGGAGGCCGATGGACGGAACGTATGATACGGCGGCTTTCGACATCTTCGATAAGTTCGTCAAGTCATTCAAGTTCTTGAAAAAATCGTTCTACGAAACTTTATGAGATCTGTTCTTGGGAGAGTCCGAAGTTAGAAATATGCGGAGGGTCTTGAATTGTTAACTTATATACGTGGACATCCCACATTCGATATGGTTACGCTTTCTGGCAGGTTGCCAATCGATTTGGGCACTCATTACCCGGGGTATATTGGTAAAAAATTGTCAAAGCTGATAATTCAAGACCTGATTGCCTCCTTCAGATGTTCATGGAAGGATGCATGAAATGGTTTAGAACAATAGCGCTCATCTTTGGAAGATGTCTTTTCAGTGGTTCCCGCTTTGTGAAAAAAATGGGAACACACCTATTTATCTTGAGTGACTTCCCCATCCACTTGATAGGGGTGTGAGGAAGGAAAGAAAGTTTAGGAGGCTCGGATGGATGATAGCAAGAAACAGACGGCCAGGCCACACATACTACTGATCCTGGCCAGCTTTATCGTTGTCGTGGCGGGGATGAAGGCGGCGAGCTCCATTCTGGTCCCTTTTTTTCTGGCGGTGTTCATTTCAGTTATCTGTACTCCACCTTTGTTCTGGCTGCAACGCAAGGGCGTGCCGAAAGTCCTGGCGCTTGTTTTCATTTTGGTGGCCATCATGGCTGTCGGATTACTTTTGGGAGCGTTGGTAAGCAGTTCGATAAATAGTTTCTTGAGTTCACTTCCCAACTATCAAGACCGATTATCGGCGAATATTGCTCCGGTGATAGACTGGTTACGCGAAAAGGGCTTTGACATTCCGAAGGGAAGGGTAAGTGGCACTTTTAGCCCGGAAAAGGTGATGCGCTTGGCAGGGACTCTGTTATCAGGTCTGAGTAGTGTCCTCACCAATGCTTTTCTGATCCTGCTCACAGTCGTGTTCATCCTTCTGGAGGCAGCGGATTTGCCAAAGAAATTGCGGGCTGCGTTGAGAAACCCGGCGAAGTCGCTGGCCACCATCGAGAAATTCAGCCGAAGCGCCAATCGCTATGTGGTCATTAAAACTCTGATCAGTGCTATCACTGGCTTTGCCATCTCACTGTGGCTCTTGATCCTCGGGGTCGATTACCCAGTGCTGTGGGGGACGCTCGCGTTTCTACTGAACTATGTGCCAAATATTGGGTCGATCATTGCTGCCATCCCTCCCGCTCTTCTCGCTTTAGTGCAATTTGGAGTGGGCCCTGCCCTTTTAACAGCCCTTGGCTTTTTGGTCGTCAATAATGTTCTGGGTAATCTTATAGAACCAAAGCTCATGGGCAAAGGCCTGGGTTTATCAACACTGGTCGTGTTCATTTCATTGGTGTTCTGGGGGTGGGTTCTTGGACCGATTGGAATGATCCTCTCTGTCCCCTTGACCAGCTTGGTCAAGATCGCACTAGAAAACTACGAAGATACACGCGGGCTGGCAATCATGATAGGGTCTGATACCGAAAAATAGGGACTCCTTAGAATTGGATTGAAAGCGAAAGAAAACGATGGCATTTTTATCAGAAAGCCAGATGGCGAGGGGTTCTGATGGATAAGGAGCTGTCTATCCTTCCTTGGAGGGGAGCGGTATTCGATGGATAAGTTTTTGGCAATCCCATAGGTGTCCAATTTGGGACACCAAATGATTTCAAGGGTAGAGTGAAAATGATAAGCCTTTGAGATAAGAGCCATGGCCTTTTATTTCCGTCCGGGTGAATACCCCGCCCCTTGGGGCGAAGGGTTTTGCCCGTTGTGGTCTTTGATACCCCGCTGCTTGCGGCGGGGTAGTTCATCAAAATATGCCAGAATACCCCCCAGCTCTGCTGGGGGGATGAATGGCCTACCCTCTCCCCCCAGGGGAGAGGGTTAGGGTGAGGGGGAAATGATCTAATCATCACCCCCACCTTAATCCTCCCCCATCAAGGGGGAGGAAAGTTTTTTAGAGAATTAGATGCCCCGCAGCTCTGCTGCGGGGTACCTCACTTTGTATTATCTTTACTCCTGTCCATTTTTGTGTTATGGAAACATGGAAAATTGTCCTGTAATTAGGTGAAACCTAATTTATGAAATTAACAATTCAATCGAAATGGATATGGTTTTGGGTCATTTTTGCAGGGTTGATTTTTGTTTTCATCTATCAATACAATTCCCAATTGTGGATTAAAGTCGTTAAACTTTATGACATCTTCCACAATCGACACGAATTAAAAGGATTCATACGATCCTTCGGACATTACTCTCCTCTGGCCTTTATCCTGCTCCAAGTTATACAAGTGGTTGTTGCCCCCGTTCCTGGGGGGGCTGTTGAATTTTTGGGAGGGTACCTGTTTGGAGTAAAAGCCGGGTTTATCTACTCGATGATCGGTCTCCTGATAGGCTCATGGTGTGCCTTTAGCTTGGCGAGGATTTTTGAAAAGTGGGTGGTTGAAAAATTTGTTTCAGAACAAACTCTAAAAAAATTCGATTATCTGATTGGCCACGAAGGCCTCATCCTTAGTCTTCTTCTTTTTTTAATCCCGGGTTTTCCAAAGGACGCTCTTTGTTACATCTTGGGTCTGACACCCATGCATTTAGGGATTTTTCTGATTATTTCAACGATGGGAAGGATACCTGGGACATTGATGGCGACCCTTCAGGGGGCGAAAGCCTTCGATCATCAGTACAAAGCCTTTTTGATCCTGCTGGGAGTATCTGCCCTTATCATCTTAGTTTTTTATATCTACCATGAGGAAATTCATAAGTTGATAAAAAAAGTGAAAGGATGAAAAGATAAGGGACGAGAGTGAAAATGGTGTCGCCGGGGAAAGAGGACAAGAAAGAAAAATGGTCTGCGGATCTCGTTTTAGATCTTTATTCGAATCTTTTGATGGAGATCTGGGAGATTGTATCCGCGCTGCTTGGCGAGACCATTTTAGAACTCATTTTTACATTAGCGATTAAGAAGCTCGGAGAAAAGTATCCGTTTTTGGCTTCTATGAAAGTATCTGAGGAAGGCATTTCTTTACAGGAATTGAAGGAAAATTGCCGGACCATGGCCCCGATAGAGATCCATCGGGGTTTTCAAGGTCTGATCAACCATCTCTTTCATCTTTTTTCAGCTTTGGCAGAAGGGGTGATCAGCAGGGAACTCTTTCCAAAGGTGCTCCCAAAGGTCAGGGAGGCTGAGAGAATTATTTCCCAAAGATAGGGGATGCCGGTGAGGTTGATTTTTAAAAATCTGAATGTACTCCGTTCGACCATCAATGCGATCAGCATGAGCTTTGAGATTCGGGAGATCGTCGAATCCGCTGGGGCCAATCTTCCCAATTTATTTGACTTCGCCTCATTTGGAGTCCTATGGAAAGAAGGCCCCCATCTTTACCTTTACCAGGAAGAGTCCTGTCCTCCCTCCTTCACCCAAGAAGTGGTCAAGAATATGATCGGTGTTCTCTCGATCCTGGGAGAAGAGCCGATCGATGTCAATCAAGTTAATCTACACGTCGAGAAAAGGAAACTGAAGTCCAAACAGATATTCATGGATCCGGCGGCTACCTTGAAGTCTCATCTCACGCTGCCCCTTGCGGCAGAGGGGGAAATCAGCGGCTGCATCTCCCTCAACAGCGATCAACCCAATGCCTTTGATGCCCAAGACCTACAATTCTTTTCCGTTATCGGATACCAGATGGCAGCGACCTTGAAACATTTTCAAAGATTTAGTTCGATGAAGAATATTGCTATTTATGACACATTGACCAATCTTTATAATCGACGCTATTTTGAAGAAAGGCTAGGAGTTGAAGTCCAAAAAGCTTTTCATACCGGCGCATTCCTCTCCTTGGTGATGGTGGATATTGACCACTTTAAGAGGGTGAATGATACCCTCGGCCACCCCATGGGAGATAAGGTCCTTTGTGAAATTGGCTCCTTACTGAAAAATTCGGTTCGGAAGAAAGACACAGTGGCTCGTTATGGGGGTGAAGAGTTCATGCTCATATTGCCAGACGCTAATTTAGAAGCCTCTTTCATGATTGCGGAACGCATTCGACGAATGGTTGAGAAAACTCCCTTTGAAATCGATCAAGCCCAAATCAATATGACGGTGAGCATCGGGATCTCCAATTTTCCAAGTCATCAAGCAAGATCGAAAGAGGAATTAGTAAAAATGGCAGACCAGGCGCTCTATGAAGCAAAAGGAGGAGGCCGTAACCGAGTATGCGTCTTTGATTCGACCAAAAGGCAGATAGAAGGAGCCCTGCCTGATGGGCGGGGGAAGGAGGTCAGGAGATGAGGCATTGCAGAGTGATTCTTATCTTCACTTTTATTGCTGTTTTGTTCTTGTTGGGCATAAATGCCTTGATGGCTCAGGAGCCTTATTCCACTTTAACGGGCATTGTTAGAGGAGTTCATGTTCATGGTTTAAGGAAATACTTAGAAGTGGAGAATGAGCAAGATAAGGCCATTGTCAATTTCAGAATTGGACACAATACCCGCTACACACCTCATCGATACCCTAATCTTGGAGAGAAGGTGAAGGTGGAATATTTAACCCAACGGGGGGTTCCTGTGGCCTATTCTGTCACGATCTTGGAAGGGTCAAAGGAAAGTCCAAAATAGATAGCCTTTTTTTTCAAATGGCAAAGAGATGTTGGGGGTGGGTTTGTTTTAGGGGAGATGAGTATTCTCCCATTCTATGCTGACAAATAAAGAAAAGGCACACCTTGTGGGGTGTGCCTTTTCTTTCTGAAATGGACTCCTCATTATTTCTTTGGCGCGGCCTTTGGTGCGGAGGCTTTGATCGCGACAGCGATCATTTTGTCCCCGTCCTTTTTATACTCCACCGAAACGTGCATGTCTTTCTTCAAATCAGCGAAGGAAAGAGACGCTTTGCCTTTGGTGATCTTTGTTTTGTCATCAAGAGAAAAGGTCATCATCTTTTCTTCCTTCTTTACCTTCCCCTTGACGGCGATGGCTTTCGCCATTTCATCGACTTTATCAATGGTCCCACTGAATTTTTCCAATTTGGCCGGCGCTTCCGGTTTAGCTGGGGCTGGTGCAGCGGTCGTTGCAGGCTTTGCCGGAGCTGGTTTTCCTTGTGCCATGGCTCCAGAAACAAAGGCAACCAAAGTAAGAATCGCTACGAAGAGAATCATTTTCTTCATTCTACTTCACCTCCTTTCTTTCAGGATTTCTAAGATTTACAATTAGTTAGAGCAAAAGGAGTGCCAAATAAGGCGGAGGGGAATGATTTTTTAAGTGTTTGATATTATAGGTAACATTTTAAAAACGAGGGAAAGGGTTGGTGGAAAGCATGTTTCAAAATTCAACACTCATAAAGTTGTGTTGTAAATTACGACAACTACTCTTTTTCCAATATCCGGTAAAGTGTGGTGCGGTCAATGCCCAAAATTTCTGATGCCTTCTTCTTATTCCCTTTGGTTTCTTCAAGGACCTGTAACACATACCTTTTTTCTATCTCTTTTAAGGGTAATAATTTTTCTGGCGGTAGGGTTTTCATCTCTTTCATTTCTCCAAACATTTTTTGGGGCAGGTCTTCGGGAAGGATAATGGGATGGATTGAAAGAATGACAGCTCGTTCTATGGTATGTTCCAACTCTCGCACATTTCCTGGCCATGAGTATTGGAGGAGGATTTCTAAGGCCTCCGGAGAAATATGGGAGATGTTCTTGTTGTTCTCCTCGGAAAATTTATGGAGAAAATGGTTGGCCAATAGAGGAATATCATCTTTTCTCTCCCTCAGTGCAGGGAGGGTGATGGATACGACATTGAGTCGATCATAGAGATCCTCCCTGAACTTCCCATCTTTTACGAGGGGTTCCAGTGGTTGATTCGCCGCAGCGATCACGCGAACATCTACCCTGATGCTTTCCGTTCCACCCACACGTTTGATTTCGTGTTCCTGTAGAAATCTCAAGAGCTTGGTTTGCATCGAAAGGTTGAGGTTACTCACTTCATCAAGAAGGAGGGTTCCCCCGTCGCCCTCTTCGAAAAGCCCCTTCTTTGCGGAGTGCGCTCCTGTGAAAGCTCCACGGACATGGCCAAATAACTCGCTTTCCATCAATGTTTCTACCAATGAGGCACAGTCGACCGGGATGAAGGGTCGGTTGTTCCTGTGGCTATTGTAGTGGATGGAACGGGCAATGAGTTCTTTCCCCGTCCCCCTCTCCCCGTACAGGAGAACCGTGGACTTCGAATCGGCAACTTTTGCAATCGTCTTGTAGACATGAAACATTTGAGGGGTCCGTCCGATGACATTCTTGAATTGATACTTGTTCAAAAGCTCTTGTCGATAGAATTTGTTCTCCTGGAGAAGTCTTCTGTGTTCGAAAGCCATTCGAATGGTGAATTTGATCTCCTCGAGTTTGAAGGGCTTACTGACGTAGTCAAAAGCTCCCTCCCGGATTGCCTCAATCGCGTTCTCAATGGAACCGAACGCTGTAATCACGATCACTGTGGTCTCGGGCGAGATCTTCTTAATGGATCGGAGAACTTCAATTCCATCCTTCTCCCCCATCCGCACATCGGTGATGATCATATCGAAAACATTCTCCATCCCGAGAGCGATAGCCTCTTCGCCACTCAAAGCAGTTGTGACCTCGTAGCCCTCTTTGGAAAGCACTTCTTTTAAGAGATTGATGGTCACCGGATCATCATCGACCACTAACAGATGAGGTATTGGTCTGTTCATCAAGATTCACTTCCTTTACCCCGTTAGAAATTTTCCCTTATTAACCAGGGGTACCCTTTGGTAACCTACTTCTAACGGGGTTTACGGATGGGGAGGTAGACGAAGAAAGTACTTCCCTTGCCAACTTCGCTTTCTACATCCAACCTTCCAGAATGTTCTTTAATAATATTCTCACAGATCGCCAATCCCAATCCCGTCCCTTCCCCCATCTTCTTTGTGGTATAGAAGGGATCGAATATCCTCTTCTTCGATTCCTCGGTGATTCCAATCCCGGTATCGGTGATCGAGATTTCTAACCATCTCCTATTCCCTGAGGAAGGTTGAGGTTGAATCTCCCGGGTCCTGATCATCAATAATCCTCCATTTGGCATGGCGTCGAGGGCATTGCTAATCAGATTGAGGAAAAGGGTTTGGAGGTGTGTAGGATCACCACTGACGAGGGGAACATTTGAGGAAAGAGAAGAAAGAACTCTTACATTGCGAGAATGAAGCCAAGGCTCGCTCAAATGGATCAGGTCCTCGAGAACTCCGTTCACATCCAGACCCCTCAACTGAGGTTTGGGTTGTTGTGTAAAGGAGAGGAGGTTTTTGACCGACTCTGCCAAACGGTCCAACTGAGATTCGATGATTTCAAGCCGATCTCGATCGGTGGATTGGAGATGACCATCCTGTAAGATGAGTTGAATATAGCCGGAGATGGAATTGAGGGGAGTCCCGATTTGGTGTGCCATGGTGCCCGCAAACTGCCCCAGTGCGGCAAGTTTTTCGGATTGACCTAACTGCCTTTGGGATTCGAATAGGGCTTCATTAAGGAGCTTCAGCTCTTCATTCCTTTTGGCCAATTCCGAAGTGGCGGCTTCGATCTTCTTCGTCAATTCCTCGTTAAACTGGCTCACCTGTGACAAAAGCTGGACATTTTGCTCGTGGGTTTCTCGGATTGTCTTGAGCATCCGGTTAAAATGTCTTCCCAACTCTCCCAATTCATCTCGACTTCGAATGTGAGCTTCTGCCTCCCAATCGCCTTTCTCTGCTTGGGACATCGCCTCCACCAATTTCTGAATTGGATTTCCGACCAATTTCCCAAAGAGGAGGGTCAGCGTGATCAGGATGGTAAGCATGGCGGAAAAGGTGAGGAAGAAAGCCCGTTCCCTCTTTTTACTCAAATAGCTTTGGGCCTCGTCCAAGGAACTGACTACCCGGACTCCACCCGTTATTTTTTTCCCAAAGTGAAGTGGCACAATGACCTCCAGGGATTTCTGATCGTCCACCTCTTGGAGCGAGGAAAGATATTTATCTTTTTTGATACGATTGATTTGGTCCTTGGATAGCGCCAATGTCGTCCTGGGGATATTCCACTTCGAGGTGGAGACGACCGGCTCCCATCCTTTGGGAGAGAAAAGGAAGACGTCGATTTCCATCAGACTGGGCCGGCTTAACAACCACTCTTCCACCTCCTGTCGAATTTGAGGGAGGTTATCCATGATCTTCTGATCTGGGATCCCTACATCGATCTGCTTTGCGATATAAAGATTTCGGTCGAGGTAGAGCTTGATCTGATCCTTCTTTGCGAGGTGGTAGTCCAAAGAGCTTGAAAGGAAGAGGACGCCGGCGACAATGAAAATGATGAGGAAGCTGATTTTGGCTTTCAATCCAAAGGATTTTTTTGGGATCCTTCGCCTGATCAAGGATGCGATCCTTCGACTGGAAAGGGATAAAGAGTTGAGGGATAATATTCTGTTCATCTCCATCTTAACTTTCGGGAAGAGGGATCTCAGTTCGAGTTCTTTTCCGCTCAATAATTTTGACCAAAATGACACCGATCTCGAACAAGATATAGAGCGGTCCCCCCATGAGTGCCATGTTAAAGACATCCGGGGTCGGTGTGACAACGGCTGCAATGATTGCGATGAGCAGGATAGCATACCTACGGTTTCGAGTCAAAAATGCGGCATTGATCACTTTGATGTAACTCAATAAAGCAAGGATAAGCGGAAGTTCGAAAGTGAGTCCGAACCCAAAGATGAAGACTGCGCAGAAGGAGATATATTTTCCTACGGAAATCATCGGTTTGATATGGGCTGACTGGTATCCCAAAAGAAATTGGACACCGAATGGTAAGGTGATGAAGTAGCAGAAGAGAGAGCCGAGATAGAAAAGAAAGATGGCGGTCAAAAGGATGGGGGTTGCAGATTGAAGACCCTTCAGACGAAAGAGAGGAGCAAAGGATCTCCAGACCTGATAGAAAATCATCGGGATGGAGAGAAAGAGACTTGCATAGACGGTAAGCTTGAGGATGGAGAAAAAGGCTTCCGGAATGGCAAAGGCAATGAGATCCGCTTTAAGGTTCGTTTCGTAGAGATGGCGAAGCAACGTCTTTGAGAATGGGAAAATAATGATCCCCAGTAGAATAAAGACGAGGATCATCTGAAGGATGCCTTTTCGGAATCGACTCAGGGATTCGAAAACTTGTTCTCGGTTCATTTAGACCACAAGTGATTTCTCCAGGATGTTACTTTTATAATCTAACATAAAAGATTTTTTCTTGAAAGCATTGGGTTCTCGTAAACCTGGAGAAACTCTTTTTTCTCATCCTGCTGACAGGATTCTCAGAGGATCATCGATGGGCACGAGATCGCTGTTGACAAAGATTTAAAACAAGAGTATATCGAAATAAAGTTGCAAGATGTTTCAAAAATGAAATTGAGAGTTGGAATCACCTACAATTTAAGAAGAGATTTTTCTTCGTCGGAAGATCGACCGATCGATGCTTTGGAGGAATTCGATTCAGAGGAGACGATCGACGCCATCCGGGATGTTCTCAAAGGTGAAGGACACGAGGTGATCAAACTGGGAGGGGACGCCGGTTTGATCGACCGGTTGAGACAGGCCT
>Ga0315276_10002466_pt1 | contig 16949 bp, 13 predicted proteins | sample YL17G05_0_MG_FD_204542 | JGI IMG/M metagenome (GOLD analysis project Ga0315276, IMG submission 204542) | Sediment microbial communities from Yellowstone Lake, YNP, Wyoming, USA - YL17G05_0 | ecosystem: Environmental > Aquatic > Freshwater > Lake > Sediment | place: USA: Wyoming | collected... | reverse complement strand
ACGAGCGCAGACGCATGGCCCAGAACCCCCACGAGTACCTCATCGAGCAGCTCCAGTTCACCGGTGACGAGTCCGTCGGCTCCTCCTCCAACAAGATCAAGCTCAACTTCAACCACCCCGTCAAGGAGCTCATCTGGATCGTCCAGCCCGACAGCAACGTTGACTACTGCTCCTCCCTGGAGTGCGGTCAGCTCCTCTACAACCTCCTCGGCGCCCAGCCCTTCAACTACACCGACGCCGTGGATGCCCTCCCCAACGCCATCCACTCCTTCGGCGGCAAGGAAGCCACCGCCCTCAACTCCAGCTCCTTCATCAACGAGAACATGTTCAACGATGCCGGTGCTGTTGACATGACCGGCCTCGGCTGGTTCAACGGCCCCGTCAACGGCACTGGTGTTCCCCAGAACCCCGTCTGGTACTCTGCCCCCAACTTTGCCGGCGATGGCGGTGCCAATCCCATCAGCTACCACGGCGTTGCGCAGCAAGCTGGCTACCTTGAGAACTCCGGCGTCTCCGATGCCGGCGCGTTCGTCCTCGCCGAGACCGCCCTCCTCCTCCACTGCTGGGGCAACAACCCCGTCGTCACCGCCAAGCTCCAGCTCAACGGCCAGGACCGCTTCTCTGAGCGCGAGGGTTCCTACTTCGACACCGTGCAGCCCTACCAGCACCACACCGCCACTCCCGACACCGGTATCAACGTTTACTCGTTTGCCCTTCGCCCCGAAGAGCACCAACCCAGCGGCAGTTGCAACTTCTCTCGCATTGACAACGCTACTCTCCAGCTTGTTCTCTCCAACGCTACCGTTGAGGGTGTCAAGACTGCCAAGGTTCGCGTCTATGCTACCAACTACAACGTTCTCCGTGTCATGAGTGGCATGGGAGGCCTTGAAGCTACATGCTTGGCACTGATGATGATCGTGCTGGCTGTGAACAAGGGCCGAAAAGCAGTATGCCATGGTAAAGTGAGCTCTTACCTTGGAAAACCATTTATGTCCTCACCATCGTCTGCATTGATGATATGACTAACTGCTAGTGATTCCGACTTGTTGCCGTCGGAGTTGCAACACATCTTGTTGTTCGGGAAACCCCTTAGAGCCTTTTCTACCAAGCTCATCTCCGAAAGGAATGAGTGGCCAAGAGTAATGAACTTGGGTACGGTAATAATGAAAAGGATTGGGCAATCCGCATGCTCACTACCTAAAGACGATAGTAATACGCTAGTCAACGGTAGGGCGTCAGAGACTGAACGGATGTGGGTCGTTAATGAAGGTTTAAGCAACCTGAAACGGCTTAAGATACAGTCCTCCCTCTAGGGAAACTTAGGGGAATAAGAGTGCTTACAGCAATTAAATTGCATGGCGCTTCACAAAATATAAAAATTTATTTCATGTTATTTATTTGATAATATGAACAATAATCAAGTATTTGACACCCGTTTTAATTAATTAAAATTAAAGGATGTGTATGCACTCCCTTCTCCCTTTGCACCCCATCGGTGGTGTCAACACCTGTTGACGGCACGAAAATATCAATGAATTTAATAATTATGAAAAAAAAATTGATTCATTTTTAATTTAAATTTTTGATTAACATAACCCATGACTACCCACATACGACATTTTCAACATCTTGATGCAATTGTTCGGGCAAACCATGCATCATTGTCGGTGGAATATGTTCCAGGACACACAAAAACAGCTGGACGTCATTCCAACATCATGAAGAACCCGTTGTGGAAAATAAAAATGGAAAACGGTGAAACCAAAATCCTAATGCAGTGCGAACCCAATGATACTTTATGCATATTATGCGAATCATCCTATCAAAAAATCATTGAACATGAACAACTGCACAATGATTGCAAAAAAATAACTTGGTATAAATTGACGAATGGATACATTTCATCTAGTTGTTTGAATTTACACATTCATCAGGTGATAACCGATTGTCATGGAAATGGAAAAGGAACATCAACCATTAGCGTGGATCACATAAACCGCGACCCATTAGACAATCGTCTTTGCAACTTGCGCGTTGCTACTTTCCATGAGCAACACCAAAATGCAAAGGGAATGATCCCGGGCACAAAAAGAGACCGAAAATGCAATGCAAGACAGTTGCCAGATGGAATTGAACAATCCATGTTACGCAAGTACGTCGTGTATTACTCCGAAATATATGACCAAAAATCGGGAAAGATGCGGGAATTCTTCAAGGTAGAAAAACATCCCAAACTGCAAAAGCCGTGGATGTCAAGCAAATCGGGCAAGGTGACAACTCTTGAAAAACTTGAACAAGCAAACACGGTCGTGAACAATCTGGAACATGATATTTATCCAAGCGACGCTGACGACACCGCAGTTTTGCCCAAATGCATTTATATGTCCGAATTTAGAAATAAACCTCATCTGGTGTTTGACATGCGCAAAGACGGCAGCGACAAACGGTTGTCGTTGAAGATGGTTCTCTCATCCGAATACAATTTACAAGATGAGTTGGAACGATTCCGAGAGAAAATCATTGCAAAATATGGCGATGGAATAATATGAAATAATTATAATTGTAGGGAATCACCCTATTTTTATTGATATTTCCGATAATTGTTTACAAAATAATATAAAGATAAGGGTGTAAATGTATCATATTACACCCTTTGTATCATGGACATTATAAGGGCATTTACCACAAACAGTTTGCATACGGAAATCGTTATAAAAGGCACGGTTGATAACCCGTTGTTTCGCGCAAGCGATGTTGCATTGATTCTTGAAATAAGCAACATAAGAGCATCCATCAAAGATTTCAATGAATCTGAAAAGGTAGTGCAGACCATGACAACTCCTGGCGGACCTCAAAAGGTTTTGTTCCTCACCCAAACGGGGTTGTTTATGTTGTTATTCCGTTCAAAAAAAAACCCAATTGCACTCCAGGTTCAATATTGGGCATGCGATGTCGTAAAAGAACTTCAAATAAATCAGCGCAAGAAGAATGAGATGATGAAACTGCAAGAATCACTAGAATGTGAAAAAATAGAATTGAACCAACGAAATGCACCCAATGATGAGATTGTGCAAATGAAACTTGAGAATGAAAAATTGAAAACGATGATTGAACTGACTAAAAAAAATAATCAAAATCTCATTCAAGAACTTGTCAAAACCGTGCAACATCTCTCATCTCAAATTGAGAAACTTGAAAAAACTACCAATGGCCTTTGCGAAAAAATAAATACAATGGATACATTTTCAAAGAAGCAGGCAGCAAAATAAAATGCATATGATTTAATTAATTTATCAACACAATGTAATGTCAAATGCAATACATTGTTCCCTTAAAAATCGCATGTGCGCTCCTAATTTTAATACTCGTTTCGGCTGCAATTCAAAACCGGTTCGATAAAAAACCCCGGTTCGATAAAAAGCAAGACAATCCATCAAATAACGGCGTGCCCATTGTGGCATTCCCATTCAAAAACGTGTTTGACGACCAAGGCGCCCCCTTGAATGTGATATTGATTGCGGCCCCCTTTCGTAATAAGGACGATGAAGAGGCGTACGAGAAGTATCGGCGCCAGGGGCTCTCCTTTTGCGGCATATCCAGCTACATCAACTTCCCCGGCCACATTGAGAACCCGCACGAGGACCGCTTCCACGAGGAGCGCGGGCACGACTACCCCGCCATGGTGTCGGCGTGGCTGCACTGCTTTAGGGACCCGCCCACCAATTTACAGAAGTCCGGGCTGCCGCTCATGCTGCTCGCCGAGTCCGATTTGAAGGACACCGACGCGTACAAGCCCGACCCTTCCATTAAAAAAGAATACGACTTCATGTACGTGTGCCTGCAGGACAACGACAAGTGCGAGCCGGGGTGGCAGTCGTACAACCGGAACTGGGACCTGGCCAAGCAGTGCCTGGAAATCATGTGCGGCGAGTTCGGCTTAAGAGGCGTGCTGGTGGGACGCACCAACTGCGAGTTCACAAAAAAGTGCAACGGCATCGTGAAGGTCGTCCCGTTCCTGGAATACGACGCATTCCAAAAAGAAATGCAGAAGTGCCGCTTCCTGTTTGTGCCGAACGTGGCGGACGCCTCGCCGCGCGTCATCACGGAGGCCATTTGCTACAACATGCCCGTGCTGGTGAATCGCAACATCCTGGGCGGCTGGCACTACGTGGAGCCCGGCGTCACGGGCGAGTTCTTCACGAGTAAGAATGACGTTGGGCCAGCCCTGCGCAACTTAACAACGAATTTGAACGCGTATGCGCCGCGCCGGCACTTCATGCGGCACCACGGCAAGCACCGCGACGGGCGCCGCCTGGCCGCATTTCTGAAGCAGCACTACCCCGACCTGAACAATCGGCGCATGAAATACGCCACGATCACGATTTAAACTATTGAATAATATTATAGTACATTATTATAAACAACGCAAAATGGAGAATCCGTATGTTCATTCAGGAGACGTTGGTCAAACATCAAAAGCACAATACTGGCAGAATGCATATGACCCGGTGGGATACACAGAGCAACAAATGTATAATGCCCGACTAGCGCACGAACGACAAAGAGCACGGGACTGTGCAGCAGCGATGAATGAAATGAAAAAAGGAGGTAAAAAACGTCGTAACAAAAAATCAAAAAGAATAGTAAGACGTGTCAATACAAAATCGCACAAAAATCGCAAAAGTCGTGCAAAACGTCATCGTATGTAAAAAACGGATACCATAAAATAAAAAAAAAATACAGGAGATGAAAACATTATTTCAAAAGTATTTAAAGCGACGTTGAATTAATTCACATAATAAAAAAAAATTGAAAGGTTGTCCGTTTTGTCAGCATTTCAACAATCAACAACAACAACCACAACAACAACAACAACAACAGCAACAGCAACAGCAACAATGATTCGCTCCATGCAATCCGCTCCTGCTCCTGCCCCTGGAAAGAATGCCAGCAAAAACAAGAAGAAACGTGCCAACAAGAAGAAGCGCGCAGCCAAGGCTGCTTCTGCAACCAGTGGAACCATGACGTCGCAACTCGGCGCCGGTCGTGCCACGGTTCCTCAGTGGTGCAAAATTGACATTGACCAAGTGGCAAACCACGCCGGTGGGTTTGTGTGGAAGCTGTCCGACATGGAACACGCCCGGCGATACTTGATCATGGGCGCCAAGGACAACGGCAACTACTACCAGACCACCGAACAAGTGTCCACCGAGTGCAACACGGCCATTCTCCGCGTGATTCGCAGCAAATCACCGGACGACTTCAAGCAGTTGTGCGCAATGATTGAGGACATCTCGGTCAGAGGGCTGGCTGCGCGCCAAGAGCCGACGCTGCTCGCGCTCGCGGCAGCCATCGTGTTTGCCCCCACGACCGAGAAAAAAACAGCGGCTCTGGCGCTGGTTCCCAAATGTGTGCGCATTCCGACGCACGTGTTCATGCTGTCGGGCTACGTCACGGACCTGTCGCAGTGCAAGCCGGGAAAGGAGAAGGGCAAGGGCTGGGGAAGCGGCTTCCGCAAGGCGATCGGGAAGTACTACACTTCACGGCGCGGGCTGGAGCTGGCAACGGCGGTCACCAAGTACAAGAACCGCGAAGGATGGCGCCATGAAGACTTGCTGCGCATGTTGCACGTCAATCCTGCTGCGCTGAAGGACGACGGTGCGCGGCTGGTGGTCAAGTACGTGTTTGCGTGTGCCCGGGGGGAGAAGGACTTCATTTGCAAACTGTTGACCGACATTGCCACCTCAATCACGCAGGAGCGGGCCATGGAGCTCTTGGACACGCCGATCCCGTCTACCAAAAAGGCCGTGAAACCCGATCCCAAATCCGATCCCAAATCCGATCCCAAATCCAAAACCAAAACCAAAACCAATTCCATTGTGGCGGGATTCAAGACGGCGTTTCAAACCGTGTTCGGTGGATCCAATGCAACCGCAACCGCAACGCCAGCCCAAAGAAAAACAGAAATCCGGTTCGCCGCATTGAACGGCGATTCCACTGTGGTTGAGATTGCGACTTCGGCGTTTGGATGGAAGCGCATGTTCATGAACCGTGTGCCAACTGGTGGGTTCACGATTTCGTTGGAACTACCGCCTGGAACGCACGACTTCAAGTTCATCGTGGGCGGCGTGTGGCAGTGCGACCCCAGCAAACCGATTCACAAGACGGGCGAGCACGAAAACAACTTCATCGTTGTCCAAGAACAAGAGCAGGGCCAACAACAAGACCAAACCCAATCACAAGAGCAACCAATGCCGGCATGCACTCCTGTTTCGCGCGACCTCGTTGAAACCGCCGTGTACCTCAAAGCCATCATGGAGATTGAAGCCTGCACCACGAGTGTGTCCGATCTCTACAAGGCTCTCAAGCTGGTGCGAGACCACGGTTTGGTGCGCGAGCAGATTCCCACGCATTTGCTGAACAGTTCGGACATTTGGACGGAGCTGTTGAAGTCCAAGGGCGCCAACGGCAAGCAGAACGGAATGCCGCTGGAGGCCCTCACTCGCAACCTGGGAAAGTTCTCATCGCTGCCCAACTTCATGGGCCACACAAACACGGAGTTCATCTGCGCCCGACTTTCATCCGTTGAGGACATTCAGCGTTCACGCATTCACCCGTTCAAGGTGCTGGTTGCTTCCCGAATCTACGGCATGGGAAAGGCATTGAAGGGCGCTCTGGCCTGGACGGTGTCACCACGAGTGCGCGACCAGCTCACGACCACCTTCCTGAGTTCGTTCAAAAACGTGACACCCACGGGCAAACGCTACATGGCTGCGCTGGATGTGAGCGGCAGCATGGATGCAGCATGCATGGGATGTCCCGCCATCACTTGCAGGCAGGCATCCGCCGCGCTGGCGCACATGCTCTACGAAACCGAGCACAGTGGCAATGGTCATGTCTACGTGCGCGGCTTCACTTCATCATCAACCCTCGGGTACGGCTACGGCATCGGAGCCACCGTTACTGCAGACAACGGGTTCCGCAACTTTGACCCGCTCGTGAGGCGCGGCATGACGCTGGACCAGTTCATCCAGGCAACCAATGCACCATACGGCGCCACCGACTGCTCGCTCCCCATGCTCCGCGCGATGGAAGAAGGGCTGGACGTGGATGTGTTCATCGTGATGACGGACAGCGAGACATTCGCGGGCAAAGTGCATCCCCAGGTTGCGCTGGAATCCTACCGCGCGAAAGCAAACAAGCCCGACGCGAAGCTGATTGTGGTGGGAATGACCGCGAACTGCCTGACGATCGCCGACCCGAACGACCGCAACACGTTGAACCTGGCGGGGTTTGACGCGTCAATGCCGGAAATCATTGCCATGTTCGTGCGCGGTGAGCTCTAGACGGGAACCCAGGTACTAAGCGTAGCGCCAAGCATTGCGTCCCGTAAGCCCTCCTCCTTGCCCCTTAAATGATTCATACATGCATATAAAACTAAAAAAGTAAAAAATGTTTTTTTAGTTTTATGACAAAATCATTCTCCTAAAAAAATATATTAAAAATGATTACTATTATTTGTAAAATTAGGCTTGATAGTGAGTTTCGAGGCCCTGGGTTTGGACGAATAAATTTTGTATTGGAAGGAATTCCGATTATTTTAATGTTTTATGACCTTAATTTAGTAGCTATGGATGAATTGAAGAAAATACGTGTGTTGGGAGATTTAGGACAACCAGTCTGCACATTAAATGATTTAACACATTATTTTTCAAGTGGCGGTCAACATTTTCCTCGAACACCAGACAGTAATGGTCGATTGAACGATGACGTAGTGAGACAGGCATTTGCAGAATTACCAAAATTGGACGGCGTATATTACCCTATGTACATGCAATATGATGAAAAAGATGAACAAGTTTTAAAAAATATTATCACGAATCATGGGTCAATTGATTCTAGCGTTGATTTTGATGAAACTGATGAAAATGTAAGAAAACATCTGGGTCCACGTGGTAAACTTATATTTGCAGGCAGAAGTCGTGTTCGTCGCAGGAATCGACAAAAATCCAAAAAAACTAAAAACGTCAGGCGCCGTGGATTATTTACCAAAAAATGTTAGTGTTATGCGTTGATGTTTATTGGTAGAATTTACTATAATTATTCACGATCCATGCCGAAAATTCTGATAATAAAATCTGTTTTTGAAATCCGTTTGTAAACATCTTTAAATTACCATTTGACCGTTATATATAATTTTGAAATATTGTCTGTAATAACTATATTCAACTCCCTATAGTCTTTATTTATAAAAAAAGAAATATAATTAATAAATAAATAGCAACATGGAAACACCATTTAAATTTGATGTAACATTGGAAAATGGGTCATATAAAATAAAAAATGGTCGTGATCTATGTTTACAATTTGAATTCATTGAAGACGAAGACGAAGACGAAGACGACGGTGGCACTGTATTGTATATTTCACACATATTCAAATGTGGCGACGGTAAATACACTCGCGAAATGATAAAGTTGATTGAAACAATGGCAAAATCCATTCCGGCTCCGCCTTGGTCACGCGTCAAATACATAAAATTGGAGGATGGTTCATCCATAAATGTATGTGCTGGGCAGAATAGCAGTGGTATGAACATTGATTTGCGTTATTTAAAAATTTTAACGACTGGCGAATCATGGTATAATTCCTTCGGTTATAAATCAGTAAATCATGATGCCAATGTAGCACATAATGCGGCTATCATAAATAAACCGATGGACTGGTTATTATCTGAATTGTTTGACCCGGAATACATAAAAAAATTCAAAGCGAGGTTTCCTGAATTGAATACCGCCGACTTGACGGTCAAGGAATATGTTGCAGCGATGTCGAATGGAATTCCAAGGTCTGGAACTAGAACATGCACAAAAGAACAAGAAAAAAGGGCGCGTTTATTATACAATTTAGTTCATTCCATTGGTAGGAGTGAGATGTTGGAATACGATTTTAGATTGCAAAAAAAGGTTGAACGTGGACCCCGAACTTCGCCCAAATCGTCACCCAGAACTTCGCCCAAATCGTCACCCAGAACTTCGCCTAAGCCTGGGGGTGGCGCAAAAAGAACCCTACGAAAATCATACAGAAAAACAAGAAAAACAATAAACTCAAGAAAAACAAAAACTCACAAATGCATAAAACGAAAAATGGCATAAATACATGGCGCAAAAATCAAACCATTGGGACATGCAACAACCCACAATCACGTTTTATGACAATCGCAGTCGCGTGGAAACCGCAGACATGACAGAAGTAATGTTCAGCGACGAGGTTGAGCGCTTCATTTGCACGCACGCCCATGTTCCGGATGCATACTTGCCCAGAGACGTTTACCACATGAATAATGAAACGAATGAATACGTTGCGGTTGGCACGTACACCACGACCGAAACAAAATCAACGCAGTGGTTCAATGCATATGCAAATATATGGCAAGGCAGTCCGAGCATCAAATGTTATATTTTTCATAAAAATTGATTTTGACTGAATTTACCTATACATAAGTTAAACTCAAAATCAATTACCGGACCATGGCAGCTGAATTCATTTTCTACACAATTGATTTGATTTCTTTGTTTTATTTGATTTCTTTGTTTTATTTGATTTCTTTGTTTTATTTGATTTCTTTGATTTCTTTGATTTCTTTCCTCCATTCACACTAATTGATGACGGACTCGGACCATCATCATCTTTTTTATATCTAGGCGGAATTTTACAACCAGAAAGCGTCCCATATTGATTTCTGTATTCCAAAAGTTTTTGTTGTTGATTTTCGTATTCTTCTATTTCTTGAACCTCACCTTGGTCCTTACTGTATTGAATCGTAGCTCTCCTATATTCTTCTTCATCTATCTTATCCCGCACCTTATTCAATATACCTCGTCTTAAATATAATATACGTTTTAAATTGGATGCAACCCACCCTTCTGGTAAATCTCGCACCAAGTAAAATAACTCAGAACTATTAGTTGAATACCGTTCTAATTCAGGAAGTACAGGAAGTAAATTATCTCTATTTGTATGAATCAACATTACTAACGGCATATGTGCTTGAAATTCAAAATCGGAAACTAAATTAGTCGCATCTTGATTAAAACAATTTATCTTGCTCATAATATTGATTATATAAAAATCAAATATATTATTTTAGAGACATCTTTAATTTTAAATTTAAAAAATCGTTTCATGTGTGGTCTACATATGTTCACTGGCTTTGATACGCACGCGTTCACCTGTTTTGATACGCGGGAACGATGGTGGATCCCACCACGATTTGCCGGTTGCCGCCGCTGCTCGTCAATGCAGAGCCGCCGCCGGATTTGAACCCGCTGTTCAGCGCACCTTTTTTTGGCGGAGCCGTGCAGCCACCCGCGCGGCACCGCTGTAGTCGCGTGTTCCGAATCGTTTCATCGTTGCTTCTAAATGCGATGGGCACGCCGTTGCGATTGATGGAAGATTGTCCAATCGCGTTGTTTCTTTTTCTCTCAATGTAGAGTTCGGTGTCATGGTTTTGGCCGGTCCATTTCTTGGAGCCGCCCTGGCAATACGCGCTGCTTGCCGGACTGGCGTAATTTGCGCCGCCTAAAGTGCGCATGTACACGGCGCGCCCCATTGCAAAGTCGTTGCCGCCGTCGCTCGGGTAGAACTTGGCGGGCATGGACGATGGGGCCGACAGGACCGCGTTGTTGTCGGCTTGCTTGACAAGGATGCCTTGGACCGGAGGGCCGGTGAATTGCGGCGCGATGTACACAAACTTGACCATTAATTAATGCAATACTAACCAATTAATATAATGAAATGTTTTATTTTATTTTTATTTTGGGTTTACCGGGATTTTCTCTCACCAAGTTACCCAGTTACAATTAAAAATAAAAAATTGGGATCTAATCTAATAGCGGCGCACACGACGCCACGCGCTCTGAGACGCGTTGCTTTGATCCCCGCCAAACGACTTGTCGTTATACGTGCGGTTGATGGCTTGCTTCTTCTTAAAGGTGGTGTAGTCGGACCCGTCATACACGTACTTCACGTTGCACGTGGACGAGGGAATGCCCGTGCCGTCGTTGCTGGCCTGCACGTGTCCGGCAAACATTTTCCATGCGCCAACCGACGAGCTGCGCACCAAGCCCTGCACCTGGTCCGACCCGCCCGACACGTAATTCTGGCGCCCTAAATAGTCGCCGGCATTGTTCACGCGGCGAAACGGGGTGCACACGGGCTTGTGGCCGTTCACGAGCCCGGACGCGTACTGCCCGTTCCAAGCTTGCCTTAATGACAGGCGGTCCATGCTGCGTTCGTTGCCGCCTTCCATGCCGCTTCCACCGTGCGTGTTGGCACCTCCGCCCAACAGCGCGGGCGAATACCCCTTGTAGCCACCACCCAACGGGCTGGGCTGTGAATTCGGAGACACAAACGAGTTCGGGTTTTTGGTGACGCCGGAAAACGCAGAACTGTATCCAATTGATGTGGTCATTTTGTTTGGTAGGTTGTAATGATATATATGGATATAATAATACGATATAATAAATTTACACGAAACTGAAATAAAAAACAAATTGATGTATTGAAATTGATTGATTTATGGATTTATTGAAATTGATTGATTTCATTCCGTCATGATGCGCGGCGCGATGTTCATGGTCTGCAGCTCCTGAAACAGCAGCTTGCACGCGTATGGTATTTCCACATACGCAAACTCCGTGCGGTTCTCGCACATGTGGCAGCAGTGTATGCCCATTTTGTCGTTCACGGCGGCAATCATGCCGCACCGCTTGCACACGTGCACCTGGTACTTGTCCGACGAATCGTACATGCGCCCGCGCGTGAACCGGCACGCCCCGTGCGCCACCATGCTGTCGCGCTCCATTTCGCCAAACCGGTGTCCGCCATCCCGGCTGCGCCCCTCCGCCGGTTGCCGCGTCAAATTCACCATGGGCCCGATGGACCGGCTGTGCTGCTTGTCGTTCACCATGTGCTTCAGGCGCTGGTAGAACGCGGGCCCGATGAACACGCTGGTCTCAATCTGCTCCCCCGTCAGCCCGTTGTACATGAGCTGGTTGCCGTTGCACTCGTACCCCAGCTTCATCAGCTCCCGCCGAATGGTTGCAATGTCCAGCTCGCCGAACGACGTGCCGTCCCCAAATAGGCCCAGCTCCACTAGAACCATTCCCAGAAGCGTCTCTTTCAGCTGACCGATCGTCATGCGCGACGGAATGGCGTGCGGGTTGATGATAATGTCGGGACGGAGCCCCTGCGCCGTGAACGGCATGTCGCGTTCCGGAATGATGTTGCCCAGCGTGCCCTTCTGCCCGTGCCTAGAGCTGAACTTGTCGCCAATCACGGGCTTGCGCAGCGTGCGCACCTTCACCTTGCAAATGCAGTACCCCTCCCCGTTCCGCTCCAAGAAGTTGCGGTCAATGTAAGACTCCTCCTGCGTGCGATACGCGCGGCTCTGGTCCTCAAATTTCAACACCTTCGTGGGGTCGTTCCGGTTGATCGGCACCACCTTTGCAATGATGATGTCGCGGTTGGATACCAGCGTGTTTTCCGGCATGACGCCCTTGGCGTTCACCTTCTCGTAGTTCCCGAACTTCATGCCCTTGGTTTTGGCGGGGTCGGGCTTGCAGCGCACCTCTTCGTCCCCGTTGATCTTCTTGTCCTCGTCCTTCTCCGTGTGGTAAATCACCGTCTGAAACAGGCCGCGGTCAATGGACCCCTGGTTCATTAAAACGCTGTCCTCCTGGTTGTAGCCCGTGTGCGTCATGATGGCCACAATGACGGGCCCGCCCGACGGAATCTTGTCCAGCTTGATCATGCCCATCACGCGCGTGTCCACTAACGGACGCGCCGGATACGTCATCACGTACGCCGTCTTGTCCATGCGCTTGTCAAAGTTCGTCACGTACATGCCCATCGCCTGCTTGGCCATCGCCGACTGGTACGTGTTCCTCGGCGACTGGTTGTGCTCCGGGAACGGAATGCACGACGCAATGACGCCGAAGATGGTGCTGGGATGAATCTCGCAGTGCGTGTACTTGTATTTGAACGCGTCGTCGCGCGGGAAATGCAGGTCGGACGGCTTCATGGCAACCATGCTGAAATTCTGCTCCTCCGGGTCAATGTATTCAATCACCGCATCCGGGATCCGAAAATCGGTCAGCAAGTCGTCCCAGTCCAGCTCCTTGATTCGCAGCCGGCGTATAATGTCCTTTGTCACGTAGAGGCCGCCGGTTTGCTGGTTCACGCGCAGCACGGGACGCGTGATCCGCCCCGCATCGGTGCAAATCCGGATTTCCTGTGCGCGGTAGTTGAACACAACCGACGTGTACACGTTGATGATTCCGCGCGTTTTTTTGTCCTTGAAGTCGGTGTACAGGCGCTGGGCGTCAACCGCGTTCCCAATCCAAGACCCGTTCACAAACACCTTCACCTGCGCGTGCAGTTGCGCGCGGGTGGCGCCCTCTAATGGAACAATGTATGCCTGGATCTGTTCCCGAATGGTTTCGGAGTTGCTGATCGTGGTGATGTGCGTCATGTAGCTGATGTTTTTCACCACCCCCACGCTGCCGCCTTCCGGCGTCTCGGCGGGGCACAGGAACCCCCACGTGGTGTTGTGCAGCTTGCGCGGCGGAATGAGCTTGCCGCTCTTGTCAATGGGCGTGTTGATGCGCCGCAAGTGGCTCAAACTGGCGATGTACGTCAACCGATTCAACACTTGCGCAACGCCGACTTTTGCGGAACTCACGTTCTTTATGCCAAAGTCGCCAGTGGACAGCGCTTTTTTGATGCCGTTTTCAATGGTGGAGGACTTGATGATTTTGTACACGTTGGTTCGGTTGATGATGCTGGTGTAGTCGTCCGTGGACCGCCACGACCCCGTGTTGATTTCGCGAATCACTTGTTTTGTCATGTCCTTCACCATCTTGTTGAAATAATTGCGGAACAGGTTGTTCATGAGCGCGCCGGTTGTGTCCACGCGCTTGTTCACGTAGGAGTCGCGGTCGTCTTGATGGCCGCTTGCGCTGGCCGAAATCAGCCGGTACGTCATGTATCCGAGGAAGTGCATCCGTTGCGCGGGGGTGCTGCAGTGCGGAAACAAATCATTCTTCAAAATTTCGGTCGCAAAATCGCGTTTCTTCCGCGCACCCGCTTCCTTGTCCACGTTGACCGGTGTGTACATGACGTGACTCGTGACGAGTTTGATCGCGTCGTCTTGCGTCAGCACCGTGTTCGCTTCAATGATGGACCCTTGCAGCGCTTCCAGCGCAGCCGGGTCGTGGGCCAAATCCAGCAAAACCATCTCGCAAATGTCCTTGTCCGTGATGACGCCCAGCGCCCGGAATACGACGAACAGCGGGATCGGCTGCTTGATGCGCGGTATTTGCACGTAAATGGGGAACCCGAACCCGTTGTTTTTGTTTGCAATCATCACGTTGATTTGCTTCGGCGAAATGCACTTGAAATCGGGGACCGACTTGATTTCTGTAACCCAGGTCCATTTGGTGTTGCCCTTTGACACGTTGAAACAATACACGCGGTTCTCGGCCGCGCGCTCTTGGCCCAGCACCGTTTTCTCGCTGCCGTGCATGATGAAGTAGCCGCCCGCGTCGTGCTTGCATTCCCCCGTCTCCTGGTGGCTCACGTGCTGGCACTGTTTCAACACGCAAATGCCGGATTTCAGCATGATTGGCAGCTTCCCAATCGGGATTTTGGGCAGAATTTTGTGGTGGTGCTGCACGTTTTCCAGATCATTTCCCGTGCGAACAATGATCTCTATTTTGACGTCTATCGTCATGGACGACGCGTATGTGAAATTCCGCAGCCGGGCTTCCTGCGGAAACATGAGTTTGGTGGCGCCGTTGTTTTCGTGAATTTGCGGGCGGTAGAGGTTGAAATGCTTGAATTCCACAATGATTTCCAGACGGTGTTTTTTGGCACCCCGGTCGTAGTCCTGTTCGGATGCAATGTGCACCGGATTGAACATTCCAATGGTGCGCTCCAGCTGGTTGTAGACGAGATCGTTGTAGGACTCCAGCTGGTGCCGCACCAGCCGCTCCAAATGCCCGTTTGCAAAATACGACCCGATCATGTCCCACGGCTCCTCCACGTATTGGCCGATGGCGGCCTCCAGTTCCTTGCGAATATGTTCTGATGCTGTGTCCGTCATCGTGGATGTACTTATGATAATGATGGGCGTTGGCAGGCTAATTTTCAAATCAATTTTTATGTTTAAGTTGGTTTGCAATGAGATTTTCATATTTTGAAATGTGTGTTATGATTTATGTACGAGCACAAAACAAACTTAAAACATGCGTGCAAATCATTAATTACGTAACAAACACAACAAACACAACAAACACAACAAACACAACAAACACAACAAACACAACAAACACAACAAACACAACAAACACAACAAACAATGGCCATGCAAATGCAAAGCAAGCCAAAGGTCCACTTTAAGCAACCCTCCAAGGTAACGCCACTAACACCACCTTCAATGGTTTCAATGGTAACCCAAGGCAAGTCCATATTCATTCAAATTGCGGCATACCGAGACCCCGAGCTGGTTCCCACCATTCGGGATTGTTTATCCAAGGCGGCATTCCCCGAGAACCTGGTGTTTTCAATCGCATGGCAGCATTCGGCCGACGACGCGTGGGACAACTTGGACGCGTTTACGGACGATCCCCGTTTCAAAATAATTGACATTAATTACAAGGACGCCCGAGGGGCGTGCTGGGCCCGAAACAAGCTGCAGCAGCAGTACGCCGGAGAAGACTACACGCTGCAGCTGGATTCGCATCACCGGTTCATTGACGGGTGGGACCAAGAGCTGATTGCAATGCACGAGCGGTTGAAATCCAACGGGCACAAAAAACCGTTGATAACGACCTATGCCCCGTCCTACAACCCGGGCAATGATCCCGCCGAACGCACGCTGCAGCCGTGGAAAATGAACTTTGATCGGTTCATCCCCGAAGGCGCCGTGTTTTTTCTGCCGGGCGGGATGGATGATGCCGTGGCCGATCCCATGCCGGCCCGTTTTTATTCCGCGCACTTTGCGTTTGCCGCCGGCTCCTTCGTGACCGAGGTTCCGCACGATCCCGACATGTATTTCCACGGGGAAGAGATTTCAATTGCGGTTCGGGCGTACACGTGGGGCTACGATTTGTTTCATCCCAATAAGATAATTGTGTGGCACGAATACACGCGAACCAACCGGGTGAAACAATGGGACGATGACGCCGCGTGGCATGAAAAAAACACGCGGTCCCACCTGAGAAACCGAACCCTGTTTGAAATGGACGGGCTGACAAAACCAGCTGATTTCGGAATGATGTACGATTTTGGACCGGAGCGAACGCTGGCAGAGTACGAGCGCTATGCCGGGATTTCGTTCAAACGCCGCCGGGCGCAGAAGTACACGCTGGAGCACGGGGTGCCGCCCAATCCGGCACCCAACCCGGATGACCCCACCGAGGGCTACCCGGCAGAGGAAGCGGCGGAGTTCACCCACTGCATTGAGTTGGCGGGGGGGGACGTGACTCAGCTGGGTAGCTGTTCGTTTTGCGCGGTTATATACGAAGACGCGAATGGAACCTCGCTGCACCGCCGCGACTACACTGTATCCGAATTGAACCAAGGCGCGCACGCAACCGTGCGGTTTGACAGCAAGTTTAAACCCAGCGGCAAGCCGTACAAATGGATTGTTTGGCCGCATTCTAAAAACGACGGGTGGATGACAAAAATAGAGTCCGTCTTGTAGTAACTAAATGCAAATGCGAAATCAATATAAAAAATAAGTACGAGTTGTATTACTTCAAACCAGCAAACCAGCGGCTGCCCTCAACCCATGAAACCACAACACCAATCCGTCATGGACTGCGTAACAGCAAACGACCTCCTGTTTTCCGCCTTGTTCAACCAGCCCCGCATTGTGGGGGTCC